>Ga0307379_10003675_pt1 | contig 22159 bp, 13 predicted proteins | sample UN2MG_FD_202237 | JGI IMG/M metagenome (GOLD analysis project Ga0307379, IMG submission 202237) | Soil microbial communities from Risofladan, Vaasa, Finland - UN-2 | ecosystem: Environmental > Terrestrial > Soil > Coastal area > Acid sulfate soil | place: Finland: Risofladan, Vaasa | collected... | reverse complement strand
TTACTACCTTGGCCACAATTCATGTAGCACTCGGGGCTAAGTGTCACACGGCGGCGTAGCGGACGGATGGCTCATGGAAGTAGCGCCTGACCAGCTCGGGGTTCCGGCGGCGGCGGTCGAGGTAGCCGCGGACCGTCCGCATCATCTGAGAGCGGCTCCGCGGCCGCCGCTTGCCCACCGCGTTGGTTTTGACGTCCTGGTTGAGCATCTCGTCCGGGTTCAGGTCCGGGCTGTAGCCCGGCAGGAAGAACATCTCCATGCGTTCCGCGTTCTTGCCCAGCCACTCGCGCACCGCGCGGCTGCGATGCACGGGATGGGCGTCCACAATCAGGAACGTCTTGCGGCGCGCCTCCTTGACCAGCCGGCGCAGAAACCCCAGGAACACGACCGTCGTGAACCGGCACTTGAACACCATGAATGCCAGGTGCCCCCGGTTCGTGAGCGCCGAGAGCACATTGGCCCCAAACCGCTGGCCCGTGCCCGGCGTCGTGGGCGTCCGACCCCGGGGCGCGTACGAACGACCCGCCTGGTGGTCGGAACGCACGCCCATCGCGTCGCCCCAGTAGATCCGGGCCCTTTCGCGTTTCGCCCGAGCCCGGATCGCGGGATACTCCTCCTCCAGCCATCGCCGCACCGCTTCGGGGTCGCGCTCGTAGGCCACGCGCTTGGGCTTCTGCGGCGTGAAGCCCCACCGCGCCAGGTACCGGCGCACCGACCGGCTCGATACCCGCACGCCGAACTGGCGGCGGATCAACTCCCGCACGGCCTGCGAGGTCCACAGGAAGAAGGGGAGCTTGAGTTGTTCGGGGTGACGGTCGCGGATGAGGTTGCACACCTTCGCGGCCTGCCAGCCCTTGAGCTTGCCACGCTCGCCTTTGGGGCCTCGCTTCTTCGCCGCCAGGGCCGCGTCCCCGCCCCGGCGATGGGCTTCCAGCCAGAGCCAGACGGTCTTCCGCGCGACGCCGAAGGCCGCGGCCGCCGCGACTTGCGTCATCTCGCGCGCCAACACCGCGGCCACGGCGCGACGCCGCAGTGCTTCCTGCGCTTTCGGGGCGAGTCGTCGGGCATCGTTTTTCATGTCCGCCATCATACACTATTCGCCCGCCTAAAGCTACATAAATGATGACCAGAGTAGTATCTCTTCGAGACGGCGCAGTTCGTCGTCGCCCCGGGCGCCGAGTATCGCTGCCGCCTGACGCCCCTGGGGCGAGGCGCCAAGCCCCCAACGGAGTTTGCTTGTCGCTTGGCCCCCGTATACCGGCGGCAGGAGGCCGTGCCCGCGACGCTCAAGGGCGCCGGCGACGGCGCCTTCTCATGCGAACTGCCGGCAGCCGTGGACACGGGGCTGTGGCAACTCGTCTATGCGGGGAAAGGCCCGCTGGAAGACACTGTGCTCGCGCTGCTCCTCGTCACCGAGCAGAAGGCCCCGGCCACGATTTCCCTCTACACGTACCGTAACCGGGCAGGCTTCGTGCGGGGCGACCCGGTGGACGTCTACTGGACGGTACGCACGCCGGGCGGGACAGAGCCCATCAGGGGCTTCGAGGTGGTACTGCGAGGGACCCGCTTTGAGAGGGTGATCGCGCGCGAGGGCGAGACGAAGGAGCCACTCCTCACTGGGCACACACGCCTCGACACGTCGGCCCTGGCGCCAGGGCTTTACCGTCTGAGCGTTCGGCCAGAGACGGCTATCAGCTATCCGGCCCACTTCTTCCTCTACCCGCGCGAGCCTGTCTCGGACTTTGGACTAAACTCCTACGCGCCGTTCGGCGAGTCGCAGATGGATGCCGGCTCGCCGGTCACCACATACTACGGCCAGGGCACTGGGGCGGGCGAGCCGGGCCTCGAGCCGGCCACCGACCACGCGCGCAGCGGCCTGGACGCTGCCCTAGCCTCCTTCTCTAGCTGCCCCGCAGGGCCTGCCTTCGAGAAGTTCATCCGACCCTCCGAGGATGAGATCGGTCTCATGACGCTGGCCCGCTGCGGCAAGCGCGCGGCCCTCCAGATGCCCGTGATGCTCCACCACGAGGAGTGGAACCCCAAGCACACCCTGCCCGAGGAACTGAGCCGACTTCGCCGACGTAACGCGCTCTTCACCCAGCGGCACGCTGACCTGGCCGCCTTCGCGGGGATATCCCTCAACTGGTATGCCACGACCAACGGCTACTGGGAGGAGTCGAAGCCCCTCGATGGCAATCAGGCTCGGCGGAACCAGGAAGCGGCCAAGTGGGTTGCACAGCGCGCCGAAGCCAAGGGCTCCGAGGCCGCCCGCAAGCAGGCGGAGTACGATGCCTGGAGTCTTGTGCTGCCCACGGCCTACGAGCAGTACCTCGCGGACGCGAACGTGATTCGGCCCGGCCTAACCGCGCACACGGGCATCCCGTCCTTCTGGCTCGGCGGCAGGGCCTCCTACCCGCCGCTGGCCTACTCGACCCTCACGCATCGCGACTGCGTGGACTACACCGACTACGGCCGCCCGCCGTGGAGCCACTTCCGCGCGCCTGCGTTCCTGAACCTCCACAACCCGCAGGGGCAGCCGGCCCAGATGGTCACGGCCACCATCGGCCGGCACGCACGGGTCCTCACGGCCTTCGGCGCCGCCGGCCGCGGCCTCGACGGCTTCGCTTTCCCTGCAGGAGGCGATGCCCTCCCGGGTGACCACGAGCAACTCCTCGGCATCTTCCAGCGGCTCGGCTCCTACTTCCGAGCGCTTGAGCCAATGCCCGACGTGGCCGTGTACTTCTCGAAGGCATCCGCCTGGCCGCAGCAGAAGAGCGTCATCCTCCACGATCTGGCGCGACTCCGCCGCCCCGGCATGCTACTGGGCGAGGAGGACGTCCTCCGCGGCGAGTTGGATAGGTACAAGGTCCTCTTCCTCGCGGGGGTGGGCGAGCAGGAGACGGCCGCGGTGCGCGAGGCGTTCGCCCGGTTCGAGAAGCGCGGAGGATATACCGTCAAGGACCGAACCGTCGCGGAGTCGTTCCCTGGCGTGGACCTCGGCTTCGCCTACGACAAGGAGCAGGTGCACAACGGCTGGGGGCTGGCCTGGCCGAATGGTGAATGGGAGTTCGCCCACCTGTGGGTCAACTTCCTCAAGCACCGCGAGCCGTATCTTCTGAAGGCATTCGAGAAGGCGCCCGCTATTCCCATCACGACCTCCGACAAGGAGGTCCTCATCTCCCCGCTCGCGGGGAAGGAGTCCATCTGCTGCTTCGTGATCAACGAAACCTACGTCCCGATGTCCGTGGAGGGCAAGTGGCGGCAGCACACGGCCCTGCCGCTGCAGGGCGACCTGATCGTGGACAAGGGCTGGCACGTTCGCGACCTGCTCAAGGGCACGCCCTGCAAGCTGGTGGAGAAGGACGGAAGGAACACCATCGAACTGGACTTCACTCGCCTGGAGGGCGGCATCTTCCTGCTCACACAGCGCGAGCCCAAGGCAATGAAGCTGAGGACGTCCCGGACCTCGACGGAGCTTCAGGTCGCCGCCTGGCTCGAGGATGCGGCCGCTGCGCCGCTGTCCGACCCCATGCCCTTCGAGGTCACGCTGAGCGGCCCGGGCCTGGGTACCGTGTTCCGCAAGTTCGCCGCACTGTCGCCGGAGCGCTCCCTCGCCGTCCCGCTGCCGCAGGTAAGCGAGGCGACGGATCTCACCCTGGCCGTTCGTGACCTCGTCCTGGGGTCCACGGCGGAGCAGGCGGTCAAGCTATCACCCGCCGACGCGGTGCCGCCACCTGGCGACGCCCCCGACATCATCGGCAGGAAGCAGATCGTGGAGTTCCTGCGCCGTCCGGGCCAGGTGATCGTTCTCCTGGACGAGGGACAGGAGCGGTATCGGCCAGCCGCCGAGGCCATGGCCGCCCTCCTGGCGAAGCACGGCCGCAAGGCCAGCGTGAAGGCCCTCGACGCAGCAGATGTCCGCGAGTTGCCGTTGCGGTGGCAGCCAACGAAGGAAGACCAGGAACTCCTGAGCAACGTGTCCGCCGGCGAAGCGATTGCCTGGCGGGTGCCGCTGACGCCCTGGAACCGCAAGTTCGACGACCCGCTGTCCGGCTACAACGAGTACGGGCCGCGGACGTGGGTCGGCGGGGACGTCGTCCTCTTCGGCGGCCCAAGCGACAACCGCGCGCTGGAAGACCTCGATGAGTTCCTGCGTCGGCGGCCATCGGAGAGCTTCCCGTCGCCGGGCCGGTTCTTCCTGAACTACGTGTGGGATGCTTTCCAGGGTGGGTGCGACGCGCTCTACGTCGGGTGCAACGACCCAGCCGGTGCGCTGGCGGCGATCCGTTGCCTGGCCGAACTCAAGGCGGAGCCTAACGAAGTGCCGAAGCCAGCCGCCGGTCCACCCGCCGTCACCCAAGGCGGGCCGACTGGCGCCCCCGAGGACATGGTGAAGGGGAGACTTGGCGCGAGCATCAAGGACGTGGCTTACTCTCCCAGCGGCAGGCGGATCTTCCTCACGCTCGATTCCTACGGCGACTCGTTCTTCGTCCTCGACGAGGAGGGGAAAGTCCTCCACGCTCGCCCCGTCGCGAACCGCCTTGGCAACAACGTCTTCTTCCAGGGAAGCGGCGCCCTGCGTCCTGTCAGCGACGAGCGGACCTATCTTCGCCTGTGGTCCGACGACTACCTCCTCGACCTCGGCAAGGGCTTCGTCGAGAGGACATAGAGTCCCCCGCACGGCCTCCCCGGCAGGGTCCGCGTGCCGCCTGGCGGGCCGGTGCTCCTCCAGGACGCCGAGCGCGGGCGCACCTATCTCGGCGGCAAGTGCACCCTCGCGGCTGTTGATGCGGGCGGGAAGCTGCTCTGGCGATACAGCGACACCAGTCATCGAACGAGCACCCAGGACATGCTGCATCGCCGTTCCATTTTCATCCGCGGCGTGTCGCCCGATGGTAAGCGGCTCCTGGCGACGGCCTTCGGTGTCGCACAGGACGTCTATGGCATCGGGAAGCCAGAGAACCCGTCCGTGTTCTGCGTCGCCACCGACTCTGGCAAGGTGTTGTGGGCCAAGGAAGGGCTGTACCTGAACCAGGGCAAGGCGATCCTGGCCGATGATCGCTTCGTCATCGTGGACGACGACGGACAGTTTCACCTGCTCAATGCGGACACAGGCGAACCGGCGGGCAGCTTCCGCGCCGTGGGCGGCACCGACGTGATCCTGCCTGTACCGAAGAGCGACCTCCTGCTCGTGGTCGAGAACAACCAGTTCGACAGGAACGGGCCGTCGAGCCGCGCCTACCTTAGGGCGCCCGGCGAGCGGCCGGATATCGTGCTTGACCTGCCGGGCCGCGTTCGCGACGCCCGCATTGCGCCTTTCTCGCGAATAGGCCACCGCATCGTGCTCTCCTCGCGGCGTGGCAAGACGGCCTGCTTCGGCCTCGACGGCGCAAAGCAGTGGGAAGCCAACGTGCCTATGGGCGGCGTCATCCGCTTCTCGCCCGACGGCAAGACCACCCTCGTCGGTTCCGATGTCGGAGAGCTATACTTCATCGAGGCCGATACGGGGAAGGTGCTCCGGACGGTTGACCTCAACCCCCACAACCTCACCACTCCCGAGCAGTTCGTCAAGCAGATGGGCAACGTGGGCGACGTGCCTGTGGCGCGCGCGGCGCGGGTGCCACCCGAGCCGCCAGAGCCTTCCTACCTGGACTCGCTCGACAAGAAGGCTGTCCGCTTCGGGCCGAACCTGCTGGGCAAGGACGTGCTCCTCGGCGAGTTGAAGGCAGCGGCTGTCCCCGAAGGAGACCCTGCCGCGCCCAAGTTCCTTGCCACGTTGGCCGGGCCAGCGGAATTCAAGCTCAAAGTCGCGCCCAGGAGCACCTACCTTGTCGAGTTCCTAAACGCCTCCGCCGACGCAGCCCAGCTCACGCCTCAGACACGCATCGAGGTCACCGTGCGCGGGGCCGGCCAGAGCAAGCACCTGCCGTTCACGGGCCGCCTGCCCATCGGCACTAGCTTGGCCCGCCGCCGCATGGCCTTCCGCACCGAGCGCGAGACGGAAGTGACGCTGTCTCTGCGGGTCGTCGTCCCAGGAGAGAAGGGAGAGGGCAACCGGCGGCAGAAGACCTATGAGCCATCCGAGCCGAGCCGGATGCCCATGCTGATTGGCGACACGGTGTGCGCCGTGCTCGGGTTTCAGAGCCGCAACCTGCTGAAGGCGAGGCCGCTCGATGCCAAGGCCCTCGACCTCCGCACGGAGCCGCCGGCGCGAGGCTGGCTCGAGTGCGAACTGCACCGCTGGGGCGGCGGCGACTCCACGTTCAAGAAGTGGACCTGGAATGCCCCGCGACGGGCGCTCGGCCTCGTGGACGGACTGATCGGCAACCAGGAAACCAAGTGGCAGGAAGCCCAGGATGCGGTCACCGGCACCTCGATCAGCCATGCCGTCGCGAAGGTCGGGTTCAAGAAACGCGAAACCATTTCTGCTGTCGCAATCTTCGAGGACAACCGCGGGCCGGTCCCCTCCCGTGACGGTGTGCAGGAGATGGCCTCGATGCACTACGGTCTCTACATCAATGGCCGACGGGTCGCCTATGTCGTGGGCAACACCAACCTGGTCAACGTCTTCACGTTCCCTCCCGTGGACACCAAGGCAATCGAGTGCTTCTGGGCCGGCCGCGAGTTCACGGAGAGGACCGATGGGATGACCCGCATGGCGGAGTTCGAGGCCTACTCGACCGAGGACGCCGAGCTGCGTCTCGACGAGCCAGCCGACATCACCGAGGATGGCCTGAGGCTCGACCGCTGACTTCAGTCATGTTGAGCAAGGGCATCAGAGAGGAGTCAGGCTATGAGCCAATCACGTGCCACATCCCCATTCACCCGCGCGTGGGTGGTCTTGCTCGCCTGCGGGCTGCGGCTATGGAACTTCCGGCTTCCGCTACGTGTGTACGGCGACGCCGGGCCGGCCCGGCGCGCCGTGACGTAGCGCTGCGATTGGCAACGGAGAACGCCCATGAAACGGTTCATTGCCTTCCCCTTCCTGGTAGCCGCGATGACAGTTCCTGCGTTGGCCGGAGCCGAACTCAAGCCGCGCGACCTGACGCCGGTGACTTGGCTGGAGGCGCCGGCGCACCCACCCGTGGAGATCGTGCGCGAGGGACGCGCGCGGGCGGTGGTCTACGTGGCCGACCCCAGAGGAAGCGAGAAGTTCGACCGGAAGAAGCATGGCTCCTATCCCCCGGCGCTGCCGCGGCTGAGCAACGAGCTGGTGGAGGTGGTGCGCCTCAGCACCGGCGCCACGCTCGAGCGGGTGGAGCAGGCGCCGGCCGCAGGCCAGCCCGCCATCGTGATCGGCGACTGCGAGGAGTCGCGCCAAGCTGGCATTGATGCCACGAAGGTTCCGCTCGAGGGGTTCGTCGTCAAGACCGGTCCCAACCGCGTGTTCCTCGTGGGCAGCACAGAGCCGGTCCCGCTGGGGAGCGACCAATGGGCGCCGTGGAACAACGAGGGCACGGCCTGGGCGGTGGCGGACTTCCTGGAGCGGTTCGTCGGCGTGCGCTGGTACTGGCCGGCCGAAGTCGGCGGGCGGACCATCACCCCCTGCAAGTCGCTTGCAATCCCCCCCACGCACTACAGCGATCAGCCTGTCTTCCGCCAGCGGGAGTACCACCCGCCCGATGGCTGGAAGCTCCCGACGAAGGCGCGCTCCTCGGACAAGGAGCCGTTCCCCTTTGCGTCGGGCGGCATCCCCGAAGGGGTCACCGTGATCAGCACGGCCAACTACCTGCCCCTGGTGCGCGGCGGGTGCAGTTGGCCCTACAAGATCAAAGTCCACCAGCCCCAGAACCTCGGGGGCCTCCCTGAGAAGTTCCGTGAAGAGAACAATGAGATGTTTGCGCTCAAGAAGGATGGCACGCGGAACTTCAACATGTTCTGTTACAGCTCGCCGAAGACCCTCGAATATCTCCTGGAGGGCTGCGAAAGGGTCTGGAGCAGGGCCGGCGGGGGCTGCCCCTGGGTCACGTCCACCTGCGTCACCGTTTCCCCTCCCGATTCGGTCGTCGAGTGTCACTGCCCCCCTTGCCGCGAGGCGTTCGCCAAGGGCGGCGGCACGTGGATTGACGGCCCTTCCATGATGATGGGGCTGTTTGTCAAGCGCATGTGCGAGGCCGTGAAGCAACGCTGGCCCGACAAGAAGGTGATCTACCTGCCCTACTGGAACTACCAGGAATGCCCCAAAGGAGTGGAGTACCCCGACAACCTCGTGGTCATGGCCGCCATGACCACCTATCCGATGGCCCTGAATGTCCAGCCCGAGAACGCCCAGGAAGCGATGGATCGCCTGCGCTCCTGGCGGGCGAAGGCGTGTCTGCCCGTCACCATGTGGGACTACTGCGTCAACTGGACCTATGGGCCACACCAGTACCCGCACGTCGTGCGCGATTTCTACAAGGTCGCCAAGGGCCTCGTTGCTGGGGCATTCATCAATGGGGAGAACCTGGGCGAGTGGACCCTTACAGCTCCGACGCTCTACATCTGGATGAAGGCCCTGTGGAACCCCGAGTTAGACGTGGACGCGGTTCTCGACGAGATGTGCCGGCGGCTCTACGGCAAGGCCGGCGCCACTGTGCGCGAACTCACTCAACTGGAATGCGACCTATGGGAGGCCGGGGACTGGAAGAGCCGCCGCGTCAAGGTGCCGGGCGGATGGTTCGTGCCCGGTTCGCTCTTCCGAAGGTTCTGGACACAGGACATTGTGCAACGGATGAAGGCACTGCGCGACAAGGCTCTGACCGAGCTGGCCGACGACCCGGTCGCCCGGCAACGGTTCCTTTACCACACCTGGACGTTCGACGCCTTCCTCAAGGAAGCCGAGGCGGTCCAGCAGAAGAAGACGCCATAGGAGGGCTACCCTGAACCGCTACCGTCGGCGCAGAAGCAGCTCGGCCCGGACCTCCAGCAGCGGGCCGATCGCTACGTGCGGCGTTGGGAGGGCGGCGCTGGGGACTCCAAACCTGGCGAACGGGACAGGGCGTTCAACGGAGGCTGGTTCGGCGCCAGGTACACGCAGGCCGAAGAGGATGCCAAGCTGCTGAACCCGGCGGGCGAAGTGGCCGAGGAGCTCCAGGAGTGAGAAAATGGTGTTTGATCCAGCCCTCTCGGTTGCGCACTTCAGAGAGGAGATGGCCATGAGTCGGTCATTCTACGGAGTCCCATCCGCCCACGCGCGAGCGACGGCGATTGCCGCGTTGTTGCTGATATGCACGCCGGCTCTTGCGGCTGACGGCGACCCGGAGGCGCGGTTCCGGGGCACCGGGAAAGCCGATCCCATCCGGGTCGCCAACGTGCGTCGGGCAGACGGCCCCGCCGCCGGACAGAGCTTAGTGCAGTTCGACCTGGCCTGGGACCACTCCTGGCGGGTGGCGTGGGAAGAGGGTCCGGAACGGCACGGCGGGCCGGGTGTGCTCAAGCTGGAGAGCTGGGACGCGGCCTGGGTGTTCCTGAAGTTTCGGAAGCCGGGCGCCGATGGCTATTCGCACGCGACGCTCTCGACAAACGCCGCCGACCACGCGGTCCCCGCCGGGGCGAAGCTGGAGGTCGGCCTGAGCGACGACGGCAAACGTGGCGTCGGGGTGTTCGTCTACCGCGCGACGGCTGGTCACGGCGCGAACGACTGGAAGGGCGTGACGCTGCGTTGGCTGCACGAGGCCGACGGTGCAGACGCCCCAGAGGCCGCCGAGACGAAGGTCTTCGCCGTCCAGATGGTCTATGTGCCGGAGTGTGCGTTCTGGGTTGGCGACGGCTCGACGAAGGACGTGGCCGGCCAGTTCTCGGCCGGCGACACCGACGAGCCGTTCCGGTTCGAAGGCGAGAACGCGATCATGTTGGGCGGGGAGAGCAAGAAGCACTTGGGCAACCGCGATGGCATTGGAATGGACAGGGCTGAAGACTTCACGAGTGGAGGCACACAAACGCTTCCAGCACGGTTCCCGAAGGGCTACGCAGGTTTCTACTGTATGAGGCACGAGATCACGGAAGGGCAATATGTCGAGTTCCTCAACACGGTCAACTCCGCGCAACAGGGTCGCCTCGCACCGATCGAGCAGAGCGACGGCAAGCCCTTGACCGGGATCAGGGTTGCGGTTCCAGGGAAGCCCGGCACGCCGGCAGTGTACGAGAGCAATGCGCCCCACGTGGCGTGCCGCTGTTTGCCATGGAGCGACTGCACGGCGTCCGCGGCCTGGGCGGGGTTGCGGCCGATGACGGAGCTGGAGTACGAGAAGGCCTGCCGCGGACCGCTCAAGCCCGTCCCAGACGAATTCGCCTGGGGGACGGTCGGGATCGCCGGCACCGAGTACAAGAAGACCAAGGAAAGCGCCGCGCACGACGGGTACGCGCTCGAGACCCCCGGCAAGCCAGACGAACGCGTCGTCTGGAAGGGGGCCAATGGGCCGGACGCCTCGCGCGGCAACGCGGTCTGGGACGGCGTGGTCAGGCGCGAGGGCCAGCACGGGCGGATACCGGCCGATGCCGTAACACGACCGCTGCGCGCCGGGGTCTTCGCAACGCCCGACAGTGGACGGGTCGCGGCGGGGGCCTCGTACTGGGGCATCCTGGACCTCAGCGGCAACCTGTGGCAACGTGTGGTGACCGTGGGCAACCCGTGGGGACGCCGTTTCACCGGCACACACGGGGATTGGCCCAAGCCGGTCGGCCCTGAGGCATGGGGCATGGGCTTCGGGACTCGCGGCGGAGCGCTGGACAACTGGCCCGGGCAGAGCAAAGGCATCAACGACAGCCGGCCGCTACGTACCTCAGACCGCAGTGCGGTGAGTTCCACGACGCCGGTCAGCTCGGAGTGGAGGATGAGTCGGTTCGGCAACAAGAACATGGGCTTCCGCTGCGTGCGCACGGCCGAGATGGGTCGGATGCCGGGCGGCCAGCCGCCCCTTGAAGCAGGGCCGGGCCCGCTGTGGAAGGCGGGAGCGGAGGCGCCGACCCTTCGTAAGCCAGGGGATGGAAGACCGTTTGGCAAGTCTTGGGACGACAAGTGGAAAGTGCAGATCGAGAACGTAACGGCGGCCCCGCGCGATGCGAAGACCGCGACGGTGACGTTCGACATCTCCTGGTACAAGTCCTGGCGCGACAAGAACAACCACGACGCGGCCTGGGTGTTCTTCAAGGTGCGGGCCGACGACAAGGCTGACTGGCAGCACGTCCGGCTGGCAGCCGACAAGGTGCTGAATCCGACGGGCTACAGCCAGGCGGAGGGCGGCACGCCGCTGGACCTCATCGTGCCGGATGGCGACGACAGGTTCACCGGCATGTTCGTTCGGCGGGCTGCGAACGGCGAGGGGCCGCTGGCGGCGCGCCGTGTCACGGCCGTCTGGGACCTTACGGCCAACAAAGGTACCCCAAAGGACGCAAAGGTGAGTATGCGGGCGTTCGGGATCCAGATGGTGTACGTGCCCGAGGGGCCGTTCTATCTTGGCTCAGGTGGACTGGAAGTGGGCGGATTCTACCAGTACACCGACGGCAGCCAGCAAATCCAGCCGTACCGGGTGACAGGCCCCGGCGCGATCCCGACCGGCCGGCAGGCCGGCAGGCTCTGGGTGAGGAAGCACGGCGGCCAGTTGGAGGAGGGCGGCAAGATTCCGGCGTCTTTCCCCAACGCCTATTCGGCCTTCTATTGCATGAAGTGCCTGATCCTTCCCGAGCAGTACGCCGACTTCATGAGCACGCTGACCCCGGCGCAGGCCGAGGCGCGCTTTGCTGAAGGGGCGGTCAAACGTGCCGGGCAGGCTCCGGACTATACCTATACGGGCGTTGACTCAGGGCAGCGGCTTGGCCCGGGGTGCCGCGGGCTGTGCTGGGCGGACGGCGCGGCGTTCGCTGCCTGGGCGGGGCTGCGCCCGATGACGGAGCTGGAGTGCGAGAAAGTCGTCCGCGGATCGCGCGAGCCGATACCGAACGAGGTCGGCCCGTCCTACTGGGGCGTCGAAGGCTATGGCACGTGGGACTGGGATGCGTTCAAGGGCCACAACCACAGTGTCGAGCGGCCGGTAACGGTCGGCAATGCCGCGGGACGCAGGTTCAAGGGCACACACGGCCCCGGCACACTCACCCTGCCCGCAGACTGGCCGCAGGACGATGCCGTCGGCGCAGGGATGCGGTGTAGTTGGTATACCCCGGACACGGACCGCCACTACGAGTTGCAGCGCACGCGCGTGTCCGATCGCCTCGCTGCGGCCCTCGTGGATCCTGAACGGCATCCCGAACACCGCTGGCGCGGCGTGCGCACGGCGCCGAAAGGGGTGGGGCCGTGATTGAGGGCCGAAAGGGCGTAGGGTCCGAATATTGGTGCGTGATTTGTAAGGTTGCGTGTCTGCTGGAGTTATGGTATCGTCCGTGCCGTTGATGGTTGAAGGGCATTCTGGGGGAGATCACATGGCACAGGACGGCTCTCGGCGGTTCAGCTGGGCAGGCCTCCCGCTGATCGCGACGGTGGCGCGGGTGTTGTGTCGGGAGCTGACGCTCCAGAACGAGTACCTGCGGCTGGAGAACCGGATTCTGAAGTCGAAGGTCACGGGTCGGCTCCGCTTCACGGATGACGAACGGCGCTCGCTGGTCGCTGCGGCGCTCGCGATGGGGCGGAAGCTGATGCGGCGCGTGGTGGGTATCGTAAAGCCGGAGACGATCCTGGTTTGGCAGCGCCGGCTGGAGCAAGAGAAGTGGGACTACTCACGCCGCAGGCAGCAAGGGCCTGGCCGTCCGCGAACGCCGGGCGAGGTGGAGGCCCTGGTGTGTCGCCTGGCGCGCGAGAACACCTGGGGCTACAAGCGCATCCACGGGGAGTTGAAGAAGCTCGGGGTCAGGCTCTCGAAGAGCGCCATCTCGGATGTCCTGCGCCGCAACAGCCTGCCACCTGCCCCTGAGCGCGGCGGCCTCACTTGGCGGCAGTTCCTCGCGCGGCAGGCAGACGTGCTGCTGTGTGCTGACCTGTTCACGAAGGAGATTTGGACGTTTTGCGGCCTTCGGCGTGCGTTCGTGCTCGGCATCATGCACCTCAAGAGTCGCACTATTCTGCTCGCGGAGGCGACTTTCTCCCCGCACGCGGGCTGGATGGCACAGCAGGTGCGGAACGTGCTGTGGGAATGCGAGGACCTGGCGATTCGGCCCCGGTTCCTTCTGCATGATCGCGACAAGTGCTTCTGCGGCGACTTCGATGCGGTGCTACGGAGTGCGGGCGTGGAGCCGCTCAAAGCCCCCTACCACGCACCCAACGCGAATCCCTTCATCGAAAGATGGGGCCGAAGCCTACGCGAGGAGTGTTTGAACCATCTGATCCTGTTCGGCCTCAAGAGCCTGCGCCGCGCTGTGGCCCTCTATCGTCGGCACCACAATGAATGCCGGCCTCACCAGGGCCTGGCGAACTGTGTACCGCAGGCGGTCCGCACGGATGCCCCCACAGCCGAGCGCGTCACGGGCCCGATTGGCACCGTGCATTGCGAGGAGAGCCTGGGCGGCCTGCTGAAGTCGTACCGCCGAGCCGCGGCCTGACGCGTCGTGGCCCACCTCTGGCACGGAGGAGAACACCGAGAGAGCAGGTCGACTCCGCCCACCGCGCCACACACATCCGGCGATAGTCCAGCAATCACGATACCAGCGCCCGCCACGGACAACCTTGCCCGATGCACGCTGCGGCCCTTGACCGCGATGGGTTTTCGCACCCTACGGCTTAGTCTCCTCCACACACAGCCCGGCCGCGCCGGGCACCAACATCCCACCGGCCGCTGCGGCCACGGCGCCCAGGAACTGGCCGCGAGTCACTCGTTCTTGTGGCGCCATCCGCTCGCTCCTTTCGCATCCGGCCGCGATTCACGGGGTCAGTACCTCCGGCCTGTCCGTCGCAGTCCGAGGGTTCTGAGACATCCTCAGAATACCAGAACCGCCCCCAAAGGCAGCCTCCGAGGCCCCGACCAGCACTCGGACACCGTGCGCTTGACGGGCGCTGGCCGTCTATGGTAGTCTCTGGGCCACGCGGGCAGTCGGCCTGCTGGCAACGGCAAGTCGCCGCTGCTGTGCGGCGTTCGCTCGTTGAGCCGCCAGTGACAAGCCTCTGTTAGGAGCCGTATACCACGATGAGCAACCCAATCACCCGTCGAGACCTTCTCCGAGCCGGAGCGGCAGCGTCGGCCTCTCTGCTGATCGTCCCCGCCGCCATGGCCCGCACGTTCTCCGCCAACGAGAAGATCCGCTTCGCCTGCATCGGGATCGGGGGCATGGGAGGCAAGGGCGTCCGCGTTGCCTCCGGCGAGCAGATCGTCGCGGCGGCCGACGTGGATGCCAACCACGCCGCGGGCTCGATCAAGAATATCAAGGGCAAGTTCCCCGATGCGAAGATCTACACCGACTACCGCAAGCTCTTCGATGAGCAGAAGCAACTCGACGCCGCTTGGGTGGCCACGCCCGATCACCACCACTTCCCCGCCGCCTTCCGCGCCCTGGACGCCGGGCTGGCCGTCTACTGCGAGAAGCCCCTGTGCCACGACCTCTACGAGGCCCGCAAGCTGCGCGAGCTGGCCAAGGCCAAGAACGTCCCCACGCAAATGGGCAACCAGGGCCACTCCGGCGAACACGTCCGCCTGCTGTGCGAGTGGATCTGGCAGGGCAGCCTCGGCGACGTGACCGAGGCCCACGTGCGCCCGCCCTACAACCGGATGGACTTCGGCTCGCGCGACCCCGGCCAGCCGGCCCCGGTGCCAGCGAGCCTGGACTGGGACCTGTGGCAAGGCCCAGTCAAGGAGCGGGAGTACCGCACCGGCATCGTTCCGGCCAAGTGGCGCGGGTGGATTGACTACGGCACGGGCCTGTTGGGCGACTGGTTCTGCCACAACGGCGACGGCGCGGTGTGGGCGCTGAAGCTCTACGAAGCCGACACCTGCGAGGTCGAATGCGAGGGCGAGGAACCGAATGCGACCAACTGGCCGCACGAGGTCCGCGTCTCCTGGAAGTTCCCCAAGCGCGGCGACATGGTCCCGTGCATCATGCGCTGGAGCTCCGGCATATACAACGACTACAACGCCAAGCCGATGCCGGCGACGGTGGACCCCGAGCGGGTGAAGGCCGCCGCCAGCCAGCCCAGCGCCTACTACGGCACCAAGGGCATGGCCGTCTCGGGCTGGTGGATGAACGGCGTGCGGCTGTTCCCGGAGAGCTTCATGAAGGAAGTCGGCAAGCCCAAGGCCGTCCTGCCACGCTCGAAGGGGCACGAAGCCGACTTCCTCCACGCCATCCGCACGGGCGGCCGCTCGTCGGCCGACTTCGACTACTCGGCGCGCCTCACCGAGATCATGCTCGTCGGCAACGTGGCCAACCTCGTCCGCGAGAAGCTCACCTACGACTTCCGCGAAGGCAAGTTCACCAACAGCGACAAGGCCAACGCCCTCGTCAAGCGCGAGCCGCGCAAGGGCTGGGAACTGGGATACACGTAGCGTCCGAGGGACCGTCCCACGAAACCGAGGCGCTGCTTGCCATGCGTGCAGGTTGCCTGCCTGTCCACGGAGAAGCTGCTGTGCTTGCCAAGAACCCCACAGGTCGCCCTCCCGTAACCCGCCGCCACTTCCTCCAACGCTCCGCCGCCACCGTCGGCGCCCTCACCCTCCCTGCGATCATCCCTTCCTCCACCCTGGCGAGGGACGGCGCCGCCGCCCCCTCCGAGCGCGTCGTGCTCGGCTGCATCGGCCTGGGCATCCAGGGCATGGGCAATATGCGCACCTTCCGCGGCAATCGGGAAGTCCAGGTCGTCGCCGTGTGCGACGTGCACGAGAACCAGCGCAGCCAGGGCAAACACTCGAACGATGAGTTCTACGGCAACAAGGACTGCGCGGCCTACAGGGACTTCAGGGAGCTCATGGCCCGCAAGGACATTGACGCCGTGCAGATCACCGCTCCCGACCACTGGCACCCCCTGATGGCCCTCGAGGCGGTCCGGCAGGGCAAGCACATGTACTGCGAGAAGCCAATCGGCTGGAGCGTGCGCGCGGCCCAGGCCCTGCGCAAGGCGGTCAAGGAGAGCAAAGTCGTCTTCCAGTTCGGCACGCAGCAGCGGTCGGGAGGCAATTTCCGCCGCGCGTGCGAGCTGGTCCGCAACGGGAAGATCGGCCAACTGAAGACCATCCTGGTCGGCGTGCCCGGAAGCTGGACGTGTCTCAAGCAGCCCACGGAGCCCGTGCCGAAGGAACTGGACTACGACCTGTGGCTCGGCCCGGCGCCAATGGCGCCCTACTGCTACCAGCGCTGCCGGCCGTATGTCGCGGGGCAAGGCTGGAGCATCTGGTACTGCATCTCCGACTACTGCATGGGCATGATCGGCAACTGGGGCGTCCACCATCTCGACATCGCCCAGTGGGGAAACGGCACCGATCTGGGCGGGCCCACCGAGGTCGAGGGCACGGGCGTGTTCCCCAAGGACATGCTCACAGACTGTGCCACGCATTGGCAGGTCGAGAACCGCTACGCCAACGGCGTGACCCTGGTCCACATGGACGACGTCACTGCCCGCAAGCATCCCTTGCAGCAGGAGGGGCACGGCCACGGCGTCATGTGGCTCGGCACCGAGGGCTGGGTGCACGTGGACCGCTCGCGCATGGACGCCAAGGACAAGTCGCTGCTGAAGGCCAAGCCCGGCCCCAACGAAATCCAGCTCTTCAAGAGCGACAACCACCACGGCAACTTCATTGACGCCGTAAGGGGCCGCACCCAGCCGGCCGCCCCGATCGACATTGCCGTCTGCTCGGACATCCTCTGCAACCTGCAGGAGATTGCGATACGGCTGAAGCGGAAACTACGCTGGGACCCAGCGGGAGAGAAGTTTGTCAACGACGAGGAGGCGAACCGGATGCTGGACCGGCCGATGCGCGGGCCGTGGAAGCTGTAGCTCTCGCCCCGATCTCGCGCGCCCTCGATGACGGACTGGCAGCCTCTGAGCGGCAGAATCTGTCTGTTCCGTAGGCCGTCGCGATCAAGGACATGGGCCGCAGCAATCTCCCGCCCGGAAAGGGGCGGTCTGCAATCGCCCCATCGGACCATGTTTGACAGGTGGAGAGAGGCAGCCGCAGTTGCTGTACGCCCGCTTCTGCCCTTCAGTGTTCTGCCGTTCTGTCTGGATACCCGCCCGAGCGTTCGAGCGTGGCTTAATCGGACCTTACGCGTTACTTCGAGAGCGGCGCGGTCAAGGCTTCGGCGCATAGAGCATCACGATCTTCATGATGCCGCCCGTGCCCAGCTCGTTCAGTTGCTTGTTGGTCGCCTTGACGACGATGGTGTTGTCCCTCCCGAACTGGATGGCCTCCGTCACCTCGACCTCCAGCGGACGCCATGAGCCGCTGAGCGTGTCGCGCGTCTCCTTGACGACCGTGCCGTCACCCTCCTTGCGCTCGGCTTCATACGTGATGAGCTTGCCATTGATCCACACCTTCACGGCCTCATCCACGGCGCCAAACCAGAGCATGATCCTCCGGCCCTTGAACCTCTCAGGAACCATCGCCGCAGTTCTGTACCAGGCAGTGCCCTTGTAGTAGTAGAGACTCTGGTCGCCCCAGGACTCCGAGCAGGTCTTGATGGTTCGCCATTGGCCGCCGGTGAGCTTCGGCGAATAGAGCTCCATCCATTCGCCCGCGTCGGAGGGGTCGAGCATGAACTGCCACTCGTCGGGGAGCCTGGCGACCAGGTCGTTGCCGCCCGTGGTCTTCTCGTGTGCCTCGACGACCGCCGGCCCCCAGAAGCGCCGCAGATAGCCCTTGGCTGCGCGCTGGCTCAGCCACCGCGGGTCCCACTCGATCAGGCCGTCCTGAATCCCGACCAGCCGGTCGTAGGCTTCCTTGGACTTGGCGAACTCGAATGTGTTCTGGTACTTCTGCATGTCCAGAAACGCCTGAAGGTAGTCGTGGGCCATCTGGAACAGTTTCACGCGTTGCTTCTCTCTCGGGCTTCCCGCGCGTCGGGCGGCGTCGCTCAGATCCGCTTGTCCCGCTTCCATGATCGCCGGCGTGTAGATGTCCGGGGAGTTCGTATCGTTGCCGGTGTGGAAATCCGCGTCGCGGATGGCATCGGCCATGCGCCAGAAGTAGCGATTCATCGCCTTGCCCGCCGGGCCAAACAGGCCATCGCAGAACTCATCGAGGACCGCGCGGGCATCCTGCTTCACCCGCCATGCCAGCTTCGCCAGCAGGTAGTATTGCGGCGCGCTGGCCGACCACGACTCGATGCTCTCGGGGAAGAACCCCAGGATGTTGCGGTCGTGCATCCAGGGCATGTCCTGGGTCCATTTGTGGAAGGGGTGGAAGGGCGTTTGGAGGCCGGCCAGGTTGAAGGTGTAGCCCCGGTAGTGCAACTCCAGACCGAACGCAGCCCAGCCTTCGTAGATCCTCCGCACGGCAAGACGGTGCGGACACCTTGGGTTGAACATGGAATGGAGCCGGCAGTAGTTGATGGGCGCGAAGACGGGGATGATGGATGAGTCGGGCTTGACGGCCACCGGCGGCAACTGGTGACAGGAGTACGCATAAAAGCCGAACTTCTTTCCCGGGCGGTCCCGCTGCACCTCCGTGGCCACCGCGTTCATGAACTTGATCAGGCGGTCGGTCATGTCCCGGTGCTGCCCGAAGGGATCCATGCGACCGCTGTCCATGGCTTGGCACTTCTCGCATTCGCACCAGCCGTGCCCGTCGTTCGGCCCCAAGGACATGCCAACGGAATCGGGGTGCTTCTCGAAGTGCGCTTTGCACTGCTCGACGAATCGCTGGACGACTTCAGGGTTGGAGAGGCAGAGCTGGCCGCGCGGCGTGCGCTGCCCACCGATGAGCGGGAACCAGTCGGGATGCTTCTCGAATTGCTTGCTGTTCACGAAACCGTGGAAGGAGTGGGCCGCAGGCACATTGGTGCCGCCGAGCTTATTGCGCCGCGACCACGTGGGGTCCACGCGGAGCCATCGCGGGTTCATGTCCGGCTTGTCCACCACCTCGCCCCCGCCGTAGACGAGGGTCTTCCGCTTGGGGTACACCTCACCCAGTTCCCCGGGAAGGTACCAGCGGCACCCCAACCGTTCGAGCAGCTCTGTGCATGCGAAGCTGGTCGCCAGGGGCGAGCTGCCCGCGAGGAACAGCGACCGTTCACGTGGAGCGATGACGAACCCGCCTTCGGAATCCGCAACCTTGGCGAGCAGGCCCTGCACGGGGCCGGCAAGAGCCTTCCCGACCACGATCACGTTCGTCTCGTCGCCCACCTTCTCCCCGGCCTTCACCACGCCCAGTCGTGCCCCACTCATCTTCTCCACGAACTCGACCAGGTCGGCGACCCCGGCCTGGGCGGCCTTGTCGAGGTCCTCCGCTGCACGGATGACGGCACGTGGCTTCCCATCGTCGACGAGGGCGAACGCTCCGAAGCAACGTGAGGCGCCGAAGGCCAGAAGGAAGCACAGCAGGAAGCTCCACGATCTCCTGTTCACAGCGAGGCCTCCTATCAATTGCCCACGAACGCTCCTCCTCGCATGGACCCATGCGGATGCTACCAAGGCCGACCTGACTTGTCAACCTCGGTGGGTGTCTCGGGCTGCTCAGCCGCCCAGGTCAGAAGGCACCCTCACCCGCTCGCCGGCCGCAAGCTAGAGCGAGCGGGGCCGTCTTCTCCCGAAGTCCGTTGTTGATCACACGATCTGCGGAGGTTATAATCGCCTGGCCCGAGCAGTCAGGGTTCCCACGACGGCTGAAAGACCTCTTGTCGGTCAGAGCCTAGGAGCAGAGCAGTGAGCAGCGATTGCTTTGCGGGCGTCAAGCGCCGGATCCAGCGCGAGATGGTGGACTCGGGCATCCCATCCGTTGCCATCGCAGTGGCTCGGCACGGTGAGGTTCTATGGGAAGAGGCGTATGGGTGGGCCGACCGCGAGAGAAGAATCCCAGCCACAGAGCATACGATGTACTCCCAGGCCTCCGTGTCGAAGCCCATAACGGCTACGGGCCTGATGGTGCTGGTCGAGCGGGGCAGGGTGAACCTGGACGCCCCGATTAACCGTTACCTCGCCCCCGACAGCCAGGTCAAGGTCTGGATCGGCAGCCCTGAGGAAGTGACGGTGCGCAGGGTGGCCAACCACACCGCCGGCTTGCCTCGGCATGAGAACTTCTACCGTTCTGAGGAAGCGTATCCGAGGCCGCCAATGGAGGAATCGATTCGGCGCTATGGCAACGTGGTGGCGCCACCCGGCGAGCGGTATCGCTACTCCAACTTCGGCTACGGCATCCTGGATCATCTGATCGAGCGCCTCTCGGGACTGACCTTCGCCGATTTCATGCGGCGTGAAGTGTTCCTGCCGCTGGGCATGACCCGCACGTCTGTGGACATCGGGCCTGGCCTCGGCGATTTCGCCGCAGCCCGCTACGCCGAGGACGGAGTGCCGATTCCGTTCTACGCCTTCGACCACCGCGGCGCTTCGGCCGTCTACAGTAGCGTGCACGACCTCGTGCGGTTCGGGATGCTCCACCTCAAACAGCGCCAGCCGGACCAGAAGGCGATCCTTTCGGACGAGGGCATCGCCGCCATGCAGGTCCCCACGGCTGACATGGGCATCGTGAGGACGGCCGACCGCAACCTGCGTCCAGGCTCGAAGTACGGCATCGGCTGGGTGATCGACGACGACGAGCTCGGCCACCGAATCAGCCACGGCGGCGGCATGGGCGGGGCCGCCACCAAGCTGCTGATGCTGCCCCGGGAAGGCATCGTGATGGCCGCCGCGGCGAATACCTTCTGCCCGCTTCCATACACGATCGAGCGAGACGTTCTGTCCGCGCTGTTGCCAGGATACGCGGACAAGCTCGCCGAACGCGACAAGGAGCCGAGTCTCCCTCAGAGCAGCGTTGGCCCCGACGTTCGACCGATTCGTGAGCTGTTTGGCGACTGGCGGGGGACGGTGCACACGTACCAGAAGGATCTTCCCCTGACGCTCTCTGTCAAGCCTTCGGGCGACGTCCATGCCCGGTTGGGCGAACAGTTGGCGACCCTAGTCAATGACGTGGAGTTCAGGGACGGGCGCCTGACGGGGAAGATGTGCGGCAGCACCGAGACCGGAGACGCCAATCGGCGGCCTCATCACCCCCTTCATCACCTGGAGGTCGATCTGAAGCTTCGCGGCGATGTGCTCACCGGAGTGGTGACCGCCATTGTCGGTAACGCGCTGGGCCATTGGGTGGAACTGAAGAAGGACGGAGGGGAGCCGTGACCTCATTCCTCTGCGGCTCAAGAAGGGAGACTGGAATGCCTTTCCGGCGATGTGTCATGAGAGCCCTGTCCGCCGCACTGCTCTTGGCCTCTTGCCGCACACAGGCATGGGCGGCAGAGCACTTCGTCAACAAGCAGGGCAAGGACACGAACAGCGGGCTGAGCCGAGAGGCGGCGTTCCTGACCATCCAGAAGGGCGTCGAGGCACTGAAGCCCGGCGACACCTTGACCATCGGGCCGGGGGAGTACCTCGAGAACGTACAGCGCGCGGACCTTGGCAGCCCGGACGCGGATACGGTTATCCGGGCGGAAGTGCCCGGCACGGCTCTGCTGCGCGGCGACGTTCCCGCGCCTGAATTCAAGAAGGTCGACGGGTATCGGTTCGTCTATGCCGCACAGTTCGATCGGAAGCCGAATGCCATCCTCGAGCACAACACAATGCACACGTTGGTGTCGAAGGCCAATGTCGCGGAACTCGAGTTCGATCCCGGATTCTTCCACTATGACACCGATTCCCAAACGCTCTACATCTCCAACCTCAATCTGAGCGCTCCGGACCAGGGTCGCTACACGCTGTCCGTGAAAGAAAAGAGCGGCCTTATACTTAACAGTCCCAAGCGGGTCGTCATCGAGGGATTGGCCGCGACCGGATTTCATCCCGGCTGGGGCATGCTGCTTGGAACTCCCCTTTCCTGCACTGTCCGCAATTGCGTCTGCTTCCTGAACGTGGGGGGCATCACACTGCAGCCTAACGAGGGCCTCGGAAAGGGAGATGGCGGGTCCAATAACGTGGTTGAGAACTGCGTGTGTTACGGAAACACCTTTGGCGGGATCGTGCGTTAGGCGGCGTCAATAAATAAACTTTACATTGCGAGGCGGACTTGATAGACTGGGGACATGGTAGCAGCCGCTGTGCTCACGCGCAAGTTGGCCCGGCTCTGGC
>Ga0307379_10003673_pt1 | contig 22163 bp, 17 predicted proteins | sample UN2MG_FD_202237 | JGI IMG/M metagenome (GOLD analysis project Ga0307379, IMG submission 202237) | Soil microbial communities from Risofladan, Vaasa, Finland - UN-2 | ecosystem: Environmental > Terrestrial > Soil > Coastal area > Acid sulfate soil | place: Finland: Risofladan, Vaasa | collected... | reverse complement strand
TGGCGCTTCTGCGGCAGCACGCCTGGCCGGGCAATGTGCGGGAGCTGCGCAACGCGGTCGAGCACGCGGCCATCGTCTGCGGGGCCGACGTGATCCTGCCGGCGCACCTGCCGGAGGCGATCCGCACGGGGGCGGATGCCCCGGCGAGCCGGGACCGCGCCGAGCAGGCGGCCGCGGACTATCTCGATGCCCTGGCCCCGCTTTCCGGCGGCTGGCACCCCGCCGCCATCGCCCCCCTGGAGCGGGCGCTGATCCGCCGCGCCCTGGCCCAAACGGGGGGCAACCGTTCGGCCGCGGCTGACCTGCTCGGCATGCACCGGAACACACTCCGCAACAAGCTCCGCGAGTTGGGGTTGAACAGGGCGAATGAACAGTAGGTGGTCAACTGTGCACAAACGCGGTGCAGGGGCCCGTTTGACAGCGGGGAGACCCGTCGCGTTTCCTCTGTGTAACTCCTTGTCAGAGAAAGCCATGGATTTTGGTCTCTTCGAGGATCGCATCCGGCGCGCCCGTTGCTGTAGATACCTGAGTCAGTAGGTTAACTGCGCGCACCGAGAAGGAGCACCCAACCATGACAAGCCGTATTGCCCGGATCGTTGCCTGGATCGTTGTCCTGACGGGGCTCGCAGGCGGGTGCGGGAAGGAGCAGGCCCCCGCGCCGGCCGGCAAGCCGGACACGAAGGGGAAACCGGCTTCCGCCCCTGCCGCGGCCGTGAAGCTGTCGGCGCCGGAGGCCGAGACAGACGCCTTGGGCGACGAGCACCTCGCCAAGGCCCAGAAGCTGCTGAACGACGGCGTGCGGTTCCTGCTGTCGCAGCGCGAGCCGGACGGCGGATGGAGCCTGGGCCAGGGCGCGATGAAGCCGGCCATCACCGCACTGGTGGTCAGGAGCCTGCTTCAGCACCCGGACTTCGACCGCACCAGCCCGCAGGTCAAGACCGGCCTGGATCTCATTCTGAATGCCCAGCAGCCCGACGGGGCGATCTTCGACCCCAAGCAGGGCCGCCCGGCCTACACGACGGCGATCGCGATGTCCACCCTCATCGCCGCCCAGGACCCGCAGTACGACGGGGCCGTCCGCAAGGCCTCGCAGTACCTCCAGGGCATTCAGATCCAGCCGGGGCAGGAATCGGTCGACGGCACGCCGGTCGGCCCGGAGGACCCGAACCTCGGCGGCGTGGGCTACGGCAGCAGCAAGAAGCCGAACCTCAGCGTCCTCCAGTTCGTCGTGGAGGCCTGGCACGACCAGGGGCTGCCGGCCGACAGCAAGCCGATGAAGGAGGCCGTCGGGTTCCTCACTCGGATCCAGAACCGCAGCGAGTCCAACCCCATGGCCTTCGCCAGGGAAGGTTCCAACGACGGGGGGTTCGTCTACGAGATGAACGCCTCCAAGGCCGGCGCGGACGTCGGCGGGGCCGGGCAGCGGAGCTACGGCTCGATGACCTACGCGGGCTTCAAGAGCATGCTCTACGCCGGGGTGGACAAGAACGACCCCCGCGTCCAGGCGGCCTACATGTGGATCCGCCGCTTCTGGCGGCTGGAGAGCAACCCCAACATGCCCAAGGCCCAGTCGAAGGAGGGGTTGTACTACTACTACCTCGTGTTCGCCAAGGCCTTGCGTGCGTGGGGGCAGGACGGGATCCCCGACATCAAGGACGCGACCGTCCAGCACAACTGGCGTCAGGAGCTGATCGACGCCCTCGCCGAGCGGGTCCGCCCCAACGGCTCGTGGACGAACAACGAAGACCGCTGGAACGAGGGCTACCCCGTGCTCGTGACGAGCTACTGCGTCCAGGCCCTCCAGGAGGCCCTGAGGAAGTAGGCCTTCGACAGCGTGCAACTGCCTGCCGCCAGCGGGGCTACCGTAGCCCGTAGCCTGTAGCCGGTAGCCCGTAAGATTCAAGACAAGAATATGTTACGCGCCTGGCACCGCTCTTTCCGGACGGGCTACCGGCTACCGGCTACGGGCTACACATGGTTCAGACGCTGTGCACTGCGTCTGAACCATGCCCGTTTCCCCCTTGCACGGCGGCGCCGAGCCGCTAAGGTATCTGCTTCGCCGTTTGGGAGATGGACATGGAAATCAGACCGTTCCGGGGCTGGCGCTACGTCGGCCGGCTGGACGGCGACATCAGCCCCTACGTCGCGCCCCCGTATGACGTGCTGTCCGCCGAGGACAAGCAGCACTACCTCGGCGAGGCCCGCGACAACATCGTCGCCGTCGACCTTCCCCACGTCCCGCCCACGGGCGAGGGCCCCGAGGAGGTCTACCGCCGGGCCGCCGACCGGCTGGCGGAGTGGGAATCCTCCGGCGTGCTGCGCCAGGACGACCCCGCCGCGTTGTACGTCTACGAGCAGGCGTTCGAGTGGGCGGGCAGGACGTACGTCCGCCGCGCGATGCTCTGCGGCGTCCGGGCGACGGAGCTGGGGCGCGACGTCATCCCCCACGAGCACGTCTTTCCGGGACCGCTGGCCGACCGGCTCAAGCTCACCGAGTGCACCCGCACGCAGCTCTCGCCCATCTTCGGCTTCTACGAGGACCCCGCCGGGCGCGTCGGGGCGGTCCTCGCCGAGATCGCCGCCAAACGACCTGTCGCGCGGGCCGTGCTCAACGAGGTGGTCGAGAGCCTCTGGCTGATCGACGAGCCCGCCAGGATCGAGACGGTGGCGTCGGCCCTGCGCGACGTGCCGGTGTTCATCGCCGACGGCCACCACCGCTACACCACCGCGCTGAACTACATCCAGCGGCTCGGAGGCGCCGGCGGGCTGAGCGACGACCACGAGGCGAACTACGTCATGTTTGCCCTGGTCTCGCGCGACGATCCGGGCCTGCTGATCCTGCCGACGCACCGGATGATCCGCGGCCTTCCCGAAGGCTTCTCGGTGGCCGAGCTGGCCGACGAGATGGGCGACTTCGAGTGGCGGCGAAGCGGCACGGCCGACATCGGGCGGGCGGGCATCGAGACGCTGCTGGGCTGCTCCCCGCCGGGGGCGATGGTCCTGATCGACGGGCCCGAAGCCCAGCTCTGGGTGGCCAGCCTCCAGCGGCCCGAGGCCATGGCCGAGGCCGTCCCCGACGCCACGGACGAGTGGCGCTGCCTGCCGCCTTCGATCCTGCACGAGCTGGTCATCGAGAAGGCCCTCAAGCCCCGCACGGCCGGGGAGCTGCTGGTGAGCTACACGCCGGACGTGCAGAAGGTCGTGGCCGCGTGCCGGTCCGGCGAGGCGCAGCTCGGGGTGATCCTCCAGAGCATCCCCGTCGGCTCGGTGGTGGCCATCGCCAGCAGCGGCGGCTCCATGCCGCACAAGAGCACGTACTTCTACCCGAAGGTCACCACGGGAATGGTGCTGAAGCCGCTGGAGTGAGAAGCTGTCAGCTACCGGCTGTCAGCCATCAGCTACAGACGGGATTCGCCAGTGTTTCTTCCTTGATGGCAGTTGATTCTACTGCGAAGGAGGCGAGCCGATGAAACAGGCCGTCATGACCGCGCCGGGCGAGATCGAGGTCCGCGAGGTCGCCCCGCCGCGCCCGGGGGCGGGCGAAGTGCTGCTTCGGATTCGCCGCATCGGCGTGTGCGGCTCGGACGTGCACGTCCATCACGGCAAGCACCCGTACACGAGCTACCCCGTCGTCCAGGGCCACGAGTTCGCCGCGGAGGTCGTCGCGGTGGGCGAGGGCGCCGAGGGCATTCCGATCGGCGCGAAGGTGACGGCCACGCCGCAGAACACCTGCGGCACGTGCCGCCAGTGCCGCCGGGGCGACTACCACATCTGCGACGCGCTGAAGGTCCGCGGCTTCCAGGCCCCCGGCTGCGCGCAGGAGCTCTACGTGACGGCGGCCGAGAAGATCCTGCTTCTGCCGGATGAGTTCACGTTCGAGCAGGGCGCGCTGGTGGAGCCGGCCGCCGTGGCGGCCCACGCGATGGGGCGTGTGGACGGGGGCCTGGAGGGGCGGAACACCGTCGTCCTGGGCGCCGGGCCGATCGGCAACCTCGTCGCCCAGGTGGCCCGCAGCGTTGGGGCCAACGTGCTGATCACCGACCTGAGCGACTACCGCCTCCAGGTCGCGCGGGACTGCGGGCTGGAGCACACCAGCAACGCCGGCTCGGAGGCGCTGGCCGACGCCGCGGGGCGCGTCTTCGGCGAGGACGGTTTCGACGTGGCCTTCGAGTGCGTGGGCGTGGAGGCGACGATCACGGCCGCGGTGGAGAACATCCAGAAGGGCGGGACGATCATCGTGGTGGGCGTCTTCGGCGAGAAGCCTCGCGTGGACCTGGGCTACGTGCAGGACCGCGAGCTGAGCCTCCGGGGGACGATGATGTACACCAAGGCCGACTACGAGCGGGCCATCGAGCTGATCGCCTCCGGCGGGATTGCTGCCGGGCCGCTGGTGAGCCGCCACTTCCCGCTGGAGGACTACCTGGCCGCCTACCAGTACATCGACGAGGCGGGCGACCGGACGATGAAGGTGCTGATCGACGTGTAGGCCGGCGGGCGAGCCGTGGGGGGCAATGTGAAGGTTCCGGCAAAATGCCTCTTGCAGGCGGGGGCGGTGCGCGGTACTCTATTGGCGCACATCGACAGGAAGTACTCACGTCACACGTCACGGTGAGTCCTTGGGCGCGTTGGTTCGGGTGCGCGGTAGGCGCGTCTCAGGTCAGGATGTGATCATTGTTGTGTCAGTGGCATATCTCGGCGGCAACGCCACCCTTGCGTTGTTTCGCTCGTTGCAGTCGTCCTCTGTCTTGACGTCTTGCGGTTTTGCTGTGGGAGGTGCCGGAACATGGCCAAAGGCACGGTCAAGTGGTTCAACGATGCCAAGGGGTACGGTTTCCTCCGTGTAGAGGGCCGCGACGAAGACATCTTCGTCCACTACTCGGCGGTTCAGGCCGAGGGGTATCGATCCCTCAACGAGGGTGAGCTCGTTGAGTTCGAGCTGATCCAGGGCCCCAAGGGAATGAAGGCCGAGAACGTGACCCGCGCGGAAGCCTGACCGCCTTCGGCGCGATCGCCCGGCTGCGGGTACGGACGGGCGACGCTGGTGCTGTAGAGAGATTCGGGTTTCGGATCACGGATCGAAGGACCCGGGGTCTCCGGCCGGTCCCGACAGGCCGGTGACCCGCTCAAGGGAGGGAGATCTTTTTGCGCAGAGGGCTTCCGTGAGCCCATCTTCCCGCCAGGCGTCCGGGCCTACGTGATATTCCCGGCCCGGTGCATCCGGTTGATGCCCGCGACGATCGCGCGGACCGCCGCCTGGTCGATGTTCGTATCCGTCCCGACGCCGAAGATCACGCCGTTGTCCTTCAGCTTCAGCGGAACATAGGCCATCGCCGTCGCGTCGGCGCCCTTGCCGACCGCTTGCTCGTGGTAGTCGTCCACTTCGAACCCCGCCGCGCCCAGCTTCTGCACCCCGTGGACGAACGCGGAGATCGGCCCGTTGCCATCGGCGGCGACCGTCCTCTCCTGCCCATGCACCCGCATGCGCAGCTCGCCGTGGATCTGCGTGGGGTCGTTGTCGTCCGGCCGGGGCCAGTAGCCGATCAGCTCGAACGGCCCGGCGGGGTGGACGAACTCCTCGACGAAGATGCGGTGGACCTCCTGGCTGGTGATTTCCCGTCCGACCTCGTCGGCATAGCTCTGCACGGCGTGCCCCAGTTCCGGGTGCATGGCCTTGGGGACCTCCAGGCCGTAATCCTGCTCGAGCACCCAGGCCACGCCGCCCTTGCCGGACTGCGAGTTGATGCGAATGAGCCGCTCGAACCGCCGCCCGAGGTCGGCGGGGTCGACGTGGAGGTAGGGCACCTTCCAGCCCGCGCCGAACTTCCCGGGCGCCTCGTCCAGCTTGTGGATGCCCTTGCGGATGGCGTCCTGGTGCGAGCCGCTGAAGGCCGTGAAGACGTACTGCCCGCTGTAGGGCTGGCGGTAGTAGACGGCCATGCCGGTCAGGCGTTCGACGGTGGCGGAGATCTCATTGAGGTTGTGGAAGTCCAGCCCCGTCCGGACGCCACGGGAGTAGAGGTTGTTGGCCAGCGTGACGATGTCCACGTTGCCCGTCCGCTCGCCATGGCCGAACAGCGTCCCCTCCACGCGGTCGGCGCCGGCCTGGAGAGCCAGCTCCGTCGCCGCGACGGCCATCCCCTGGTCGTTGTGCGCGTGCAGCGAGATCAGCACCTTGTCGCGGTTGGCGAAGCGCCGGCAGAACCACTCGATCATGTCGGCGTAGTGGCCGGGCGGTCGGCGCTCCACGGTGGCGGGGAGGTTCAGGATCATCGGCTCGGCGGCCGTGGCCTTGCCCCACGTGTCAAAGGCGACCGTGCAGATCTCCAGCGCGAAGTCGAGGTCGGTGTCGGTGAACTCCTCGGGGCTGAACTCGAAGCGGATGTCGCTGGGGGCCATCGCGTCGGCCAGCTCGCGCACCTGCTTCACCGCGCGCCGGACCATCTCGACGGTCTGCTCCCGCGTCAGGCCGAAGACCTGGCTCATGTGGAGATCGCTCGTGGCGCAGTAGGCGTGGAGAATGCCCCGCGGCAGGCCCGCCATCGCCTTGAACGTCGTGTCGATCAGGTGGGGCCGGCACTGCGTCAGCCCCATCACGAACACATCGTCGGGGATGTGGCCGTCCTCGATCAGCCGGCGGGTGAAGTCGAAATCGTCCTGGCCCGCCGAGGGAAACGCCACCTCGATGTGCTGGAAGCCGATCTCGCAGAGCAGGCGGAAGTACTCCAGCTTCTGCGCCGGGGAGAGGGGGCTCGGCAGGGCCTGGTTGCCGTCCCGCAGGTCCACCGAGCACCACACGGGGCTGGTGGTGACGGTGCGGCTGGGCCACTGGCGATCCGGGATGTCGATCCCCGCCGGGGCCGGATACTTCGGCACGGCTGTCGTGGTGGACACGGCGTTCTCCTTCGAGGCTTCACTTCCGTCCTGTGTGCATCGGCGATTCGCCGGCGGGCGGATGACGCCATCTCGGCGGCCCGTCGGCCCCAACAAAAAAGCCCCGCGATCTGTCGGGATCGCGGGGCCACAACTCTCGGTAGAACAGGTCGGCCGCGATCCGTCAGCGCAGCAGGAGCTCGGGGAGGTTCGATAGGCTCAAGCTGTCGTTCCGACGGACCATCTTCGGCCTCACCTATATTATATCGGCCGGGCGGGGGCCGGGGCAAGGGCCGATCCGCCCGTTCATGAGTTTTTTGCGAGGCCGGGGGGGCGGCCGGAAACGAAACCGGGTGGCTGACGCGTCCGCCAGCCACCCGGTTTGCCTCCTCGGCCGGTATCGCTCGGCCGTAGCCGTCCGCTGCACACCCTCCGAACTTGCAGTGCTCGGCCGCCCTGTGCCCCTGGGGGCGTGTCCCTCCGGGCGCCGGTTGGCGCACCGCTCAGGTAATGAGGTTGGTCGCCTCCTCCGCCGCTTGCATGATCCCCTGCGCCGTCAAGGGCTTGGCGATACACCCGTCGAAGCCCTGAGAGGTCAGTCGTTGCTCCCGGTCCGGGGCGGGGCCCTCGATGGCCGCCAACACCTTGGCTGCATCCAACTCGGCCGCGCCCTTGACGTGCCGGCAGACGCCGGCCGCGTCGTCATCGTCGTCCGAGACGTCCACCACCACGACGTGTGGGCGGAAGGCCTGGGCGATCATTCCGGCCTCGAAGCCGTTGGTGGCGGTCCGCAGTTCGTACCGCTCGCCGGCATTGACGGCGTCCACCACGTCCCGGGGCAGCGAGTCGGACAGGGCCATGATCCGGCAGCAGCCCTGGTCCAGCCCGTCGAGGGGGATGCCGTGGACCCGCATGAAGGCGACGAGCTGCTGGAGGGGGATTCGCCGGTCTCGGCTGCCGGGGATCCGGTAGCCTCGCAGCTTGCCGGTGTCGAACCACTTGCTCACCGTCCTCGGGGCGACCCGGCAGATCCTCGCGACATCCCCTGTCGTAAGGACGTCCTTTTTTCCCGCTGTTCGCATAGGCCTGGTTCTGTGTCGTAGAACGAACGTCGTATTTGTTCATCGGCCCGCGGCGGCGCGGCATTAATTAGCGACCCGGAAAATGCCCGCGTGCCCTGGGGCTCGCCGGTCGGGCCCTTGGTCGCTCCTCGGGTGTGAGGTATAGTGCGGTCTGGACGTCGCGACACTCTGCGGAAGGGAGGCCGTCGAAGTTGCCGGATTTACTGGCCGATTTGAATGAGCCGCAGCGACAGGCCGTCTGCCACGTGGACGGGCCGCTGCTGATCCTCGCGGGGGCGGGGTCGGGCAAGACCCGCGTGATCACGCGCCGCGTGGCGTATCTGATCCAGCGCGGCGTCGCGCCGTGGAACATCCTGGCGATCACATTCACCAACAAGGCCGCCGGGGAGATGCGCCAGCGCGTCGAGGCCCTCCACGCCCCGCGCGGGGCGACCGTCAGCACGTTCCACGCACTCTGCGCCCGCCTGCTCCGCGAGTTCGCCCCCGAGGCGGGGCTCGACCACAACTACTCCATCTACGACCGCGACGACCAGCTCCGCGTCGTCAAGGAGGCCGTCGGCAAGCTCTCGTTGAAGACCGGCAACTTCCCTCCGGCCGGCGTGCTGTCGGCCATCTCCCGCGCCAAGAACGCCCTCAAGGGCCCCGCCGAGATGCTCGCCGAACTGGACGCGGACGACGCGCCCGGCGGCAGCTTCTACGCCCGCACGGCCGCGGAGGTCTACGCCGAATACCAGAGGACCCTCGCGGAGAACAACGCGCTGGACTTCGACGACCTGCTGCTGCGGATGGCGTTCCTGCTGCGGGACCACCCGGACCTCCGCGAGCTGCTGGGGCGGCGGTACCGCTACGTGCTGATCGACGAGTACCAGGACACCAACCGCGCCCAGTACATCCTGGCGCACGGCATCGCGATGGATCACGAGAACCTCGCCGTCACCGGCGACCCGGACCAGAGCATCTACGCCTGGCGGGGCGCCGACATCCGCAACATCCTGGAGTTCGAGGCCGACTATCCCGACGCCACGGTCATCCGCCTGGAGGAGAACTACCGCTCGACCCAGCCGATCCTCACGGCCGCCAGCACGCTCATCGCCCACAACCGGATGCGCAAGGAGAAGGCCCTCTGGACCCGCAGGACCGGCGGGCAGAACGTCCGCGTGGTCCTCTGCGACGACGAGCACGCCGAGGCGGCCGAAATCGCTCGCCGCGTCCTCCAGCGCCAGGCCGCCGGCGGACGCCTGGACGAGGTGGCCGTCTTCTACCGCGTCAACAGCCTCAGCCGTGTCCTGGAGGACGTCTTCCGCAAGAGCGGCGTGGCGTACCGCATCGCCCGCGGCGTGGAGTTCTACAACCGCAAGGAGGTCAAGGACGTCCTGGCCTACCTGCGCCTGCTGGTCAACCCCGCCGACGACCTGAGCTGCGTGCGGACCATCAACACGCCCCCCCGCGGCATCGGGGCGGTCACGGTCCGGCGCCTTGCCCAAGCCGCCGACATGACCGGGCGGGGCCTGCTGGAGATGTGCGGCCACGCCGAGGACGTCGGCCTCGGCAAGGCCGCCGCGGCGAAGGTCCGGGCGTTCCGGCAGATGATCGCCGGCCTCACCGCCCAGCTCGACCGGCCGCTGAAGCGGATCGTCGAGGCCGTCCTGGCCGCCAGCGGGCTGGAAGAGGCCCTCGACGACGGCGAGGAGTCCAAGCAGGCCCGCGCCAACGTCGGCGAGCTGGTGACCTCCGCGGCCGAGTTCCAGCAGGAAAACGAGCAGGCCGCCCTGGCCGACTTCCTCCACCAGGTCGCCCTCGTATCCGACACGGACCACTTCGACGGCTCCACCGGCGCGGTGACCTTCATGACGCTCCACGCGGCCAAGGGGCTGGAGTTTCCGGCCGTGTTCGTCGTCGGCTGCGAGGACGGCCTGCTGCCCATGGTGCGGATGGACGCCCCGCGCGACGGGCAGGCCGTCCGGAATGCCAAGGAGGAGGAGCGCCGGCTGGCCTTCGTCGGCATGACGCGGGCGAAGGACGAGCTGGTCCTGACGTGCGCCCGCCGCCGGCAGCTTCGGGGCGTGAGCACGGCCCAGGTCGCCTCGCCGTTCCTGGAGGAGATCGGCGGCGAGACGGTGACCTTCGAGGACGCCACCACCGACGAGGACTTCGGCGGCCGCCACGGCTCACACCGCTCCCGGCGGGCGGGGCGCGGGGGCTTCTACGACGACGTCGAGGCCGAGCGGGCCGCCATCGAACGGGCCATGGACGTGACCGACCCGATCGACGCCGAGGACCTGGCAGCCGACGAGGTGCCCGAGCCGCCGGCCGAGTACCGCAGCCTGAAGGTCAACTGCCGCATCCGCCACCCGCGTTTCGGGCCCGGCAAGGTCATCGGCCTCCGCAACCACTGGCCCGAGACCCGCGCGGAGATCCTCTTCGACGAGTCCGGCCCCAAGACCATCTGGCTGAAGTACACCCGCCTGGAGGTGCTGGACGACTGGCCGTGACCGGCCGAGGCACGGGCCGAGCGCAGTCATCCGGCCAGAAGGACGGTCAGGAAGGAACGCGCGGCATCGGACCGGCCGGCCTCGGCGGCTTCGGCGGCCTGGATCAGCAGATCGTGCTGGCGCTTTGTGAAGGCGGCGGGGGCGGCGGGGTCGAAGCCGTCCAGGCCCAGGGCGGCGACGACGCGACGGGCCAGGTCGTCGAGGCCCCGCCCGGTCAGCGCGGAGACGGCGGCGTCGTGGGGATCGCAAGCAGGATACAGGTCGCACTTGGAGCGGACGCGGAGGGAAGGCCCGGTGATCCATGCCGGCAGGGGGGGGGTGCTGCCCGCGCTGAGCAGGAGGGCGAGGTCGGCCCCGGCGATGCGGCCGCGGGCGCGGCGGACGGCCTCGGCGTCGATGCCCTCGGGGGGCTGCCACAGGCCGGCGGTGTCGGTCAGCCAGACCGGCACGCCCGCCAGGACGGCCGGCTCGCGGACCCAGTCGCGCGTCGTGCCCGCGGCGTCGTGGACGAGGCTGACCTCCCGCCCGACGAGGGCGTTGGCCAGCGTGCTCTTTCCGACGTTCGGCGGCCCGGCCAGCACCACCTCCGCCGGGTGGAGCAGCCGCTGCATCTGCGGCAGGCGTTCGGCCGCGGCAAGGAGCCCCGCCGCCACGGAGGGGTCAAGCGGCCCCGCCAGCGCCTCCCGCACCAGCCGGCTGAGCCCGGCCGACCACTGCTGAGAAAGCGCCTTCACCGCCAGGGCGCTGCCGGCGGCGTGCAGCGACGCCAGCATCTCCTCGCCGGCGCACGGATTGGCCCACCTCGGATGGGCCGGGCCGAAGCATTCCGGCGCAGCCGGCGGCGCGGGCAGCGGCTCGGCGCCCAGCCGGCTCAGCAGGTGCAGCGCCGCCGCCGCGGCCGCCGGGCCGCCGTGGATGCTGATCTCCGCCACGTCCCCCCCCTGCGCCGCGATCGCCTCGTCGAGGACGCGCTCGCCGTCGATCAGGTGCCCGAGCCGCAGCGCCCCCGCGGCCGTCTCCGACCACCCACGCCGCGGCCGGAATGCCCGGGCGAGGGTCTCGGCCGCCTTCGGCCCGGCGAGGACCAGCACGGCGATGCCCCCGCGGCCGGGAGGAGTGTGAAGCGACACGGTTGTCGGCGAGGGCGAGCTCACGTCAGCAAGGTTTTGTAGTACGCCATTGCCACGCCGCGGATCGCCAGGTCGGGCACGATCGCCTGGACGAGGTCGTCGTCGGCGCAGTGTCGGCAGACCAGCTCTGCATCGCCCCCCGTGGCGATCACCAGCGGCCACCTGCCCAGGGCCGTGGCGTAGGCCTCGACCAGCTCCCTCAGGGCCCCGCGCGCCGCGGCGAGAATGCCCGCGAGGATCGCCTCTCGCGTGTCCCGTCCGAAGACCCCCTCCGGCTGGGCCGGCGCGACGCGGGGCAACTGGGCGGTCCGCTCGTGGAGGCAGTCGGCCGACATGCTCAGCCCCGGCAGGATCGCCCCGCCCAGGAAGACCCCCTCGTCGCTGACGCAATCGACGGTGATGGCCGTGCCGAAGTCCGCCACCACGCACGCGGTGCCCAGCCGGTCGTACGCCGCCACCGCCGCGCAGAGCCGATCGACCCCCACCGATTGCGGGTCCCGCAGGTCGGTCTGGATCGGCACCGGCAGGTCGCGGGGGATGACGAGCACGTCCTCGCCGAGCGCCTCCGCGGCGGCAGCCTCCAGGGCCTTCAACGCCGCGGGGTTCACGCTGGAAGCGACGAGCTTGCGCGGCGGGGAAACCTGCTGCCAGAGCTCCAGCAGCCGCTGGCCGAGCTGCGCCAGCTCGCCCACGCGGACGGCCTGCACGGCGCCGACCTCGTCGCCCTTGACCTGGGCAAAGTGCACCGCGCTGTTGCCCACGTCGCACGCCAGCACGCCAGGGACCTCGTTGACCATGTCCTTCGTCTCGTCCCGCCTGGTATCCGGATCAGCGCCACGCCCCTGCGAAGCGTGTAGCCGGCGGCCGCAGGCCGCCGCTCCTGGCCGCCGCCTCACCCAATCTTCTCTGCCTTCATCCCTTCCAACACCCCCCAGATCCGCTCGGTCAGCGGCTCGAGCCCCTTGCCCGTCACGGCGCTGATGCCGGTCACTTCGCAGCCCAGCTCCTCGCGAAGGCTCGCCAGGGCCTCGTCGGCGCCGGTCAGGTCCATCTTGTTGGCGACGACGATCTCCGCCTTGGCCGCCAGCGCGACCGAGTACTCCCCCAACTCGTGCCGAATCGCCCGGTAGCTCTCGGCCGGGTCGCCCTCGACCGGGCAGACGTCCAGCATGTGCACGAGGATCCGGGTCCGCTCGACGTGGCGGAGGAACGTGTCGCCCAGCCCCGCGCCCTCGTGGGCGCCCTCGATCAGCCCCGGCAGGTCCGCCATGACGAACCGCCGGAAGCCCGGCAGCTCCACGATCCCCAGGCACGGGTGCAGCGTGGTGAAGGGGTAGGCGGCGATCTTCGGGTGGGCCCTCGACAGCCGGCTCAGCAGCGTGCTCTTGCCCGCGTTGGGCTTGCCGACCAGCCCCACGTCGGCGATGAGCTTCAGCTCCAGCCGCAGACGCCGCTGCGGGCCGGGCTCGCCCGGCTCGCAGGTCCGCGGGGCCTGGTTGGTGGCGCTCTTGAAGTGCGTGTTGCCCCGCCCGCCCTTGCCGCCGGGCGCCACGCAGACCGTTGCCCCCGGCTCGGCGAGGTCCTTCAGCAGCAGCCCCAGGTCGGCGTCGTAGACCAGCGTACCCGAGGGCACGCGGACGGTGATGTCCCGGCCGTTGCGGCCGTGGCGATCCTTGCCCTCGCCGTGCCCGCCTCGGTCGGCCCGCCAGTGGTGCTTGCCGGCCAGGTGCTGGAGCGTGTTGTAGGACTCGTCGGCCGCCAGGTACACGCTGCCCCCGTGGCCTCCGTCGCCGCCGGCCGGGCCGCCGTTGGGAACGAACTTCTCCCGGCGGAAGGCGACGCAGCCGTTGCCTCCCGCGCCGGCGATGGCGAAGATCTCCACCTCGTCGACGAAGGCGAGCTTGTTGTCGTGTGCCTGCGGTTCCATGGGAGAAAAAAAGGATGGCGCCTCAGGCGGGCCATCCTCGGTTGCTTCTGCCTCGGGCCGCTCGAGCGCCGCCGCCCGGCCGCGCCCCCGCGGGCGACGACGTCAGACGACGTCGACGAACCGCCCGCGGAACGACACGTTGCCGGCCTTCAGGGCGAACAGGGTGTCGTCGCGTCCGCGTCCGACGTTGTGGCCGGGCTTGAACGGCGTGCCGCACTGGCGGATGATGATCCCGCCGGCCTGGATCACCTGCCCGCCGTACACCTTCACGCCGCGTCGCTGCGCGTTGCTGTCGCGCCCGTTCCGCGTCGAGCCCTGTCCCTTCTTGTGTGCCATCTCATCGCTCCGAACTCACCCGCCGCACGGGGCGGGGGGTATCGACTCTTCTGATCTATCGGAATCCAGCAGCATACTGTCTGGGCCCCGCCCTGTCAATCCCGCTTTTGGCCTGGAACGGGGTCGGCGGGGCCAAGACAGGCAGGGCAGGTCAAAACCGGAATAATCCGCGTCTGGGTTCGTTTCCGGCGGGGGCCTCGCCCGCGGCGGCACTGGTCCGGGGCCGGAACGTGGGTGCCGTCAGGCGCCGGGCGCCCTACCGCATCACCCATTCCTTCATGAGCAGCTTCGGGGCGGTCCTGCGGCGGCTGGCGGGTTCGCCGGGGATGAGGTACCGCAGGTGCAGCGTCTTGGTGAGGATCAGGCGGTCCTTGGTGACCGTCTTGTGGTTGCCCTTCCAGTCGGTCTCGACGACCTCGACGGGCTTGGGCAGATCGAGGGTCTTCGTCTCGCCGCTCAGGCCGCCGATGAAGATGTCCACCGTCCCGGCGTTGGGGTCGAAGTCCGGCCAGATCGCCGCCCCGCTCTTGGCGTTGTCCTGGCCGTGGAGGATCTTCCGCGTCACGGAGGTCTGCGTCCTGAGCAGCGGGTCGGCGTGGAGCTTCTTGATCTCATCGAACACGGCGGAGGGCACGCTGTGGCCGGTGCGGGTCAACTGGCCGGTGCCGGTGAACATCACGAACTCCGGCACGAAGACGTGATCCTCCTCGCCCAGGTTCGTGACGGTGTACATCAGGTACCAGAACAGCCGGTCGGCCTTCTCGCCGGGCAGGCGCATCGGCAGGCAGCGGAGCGGCTCGATGTCGATCTTCAGCTCCCACTGGAGCGGCACGACCAGCGGCACCGGGTAGCTGGCCGGCCGGGCCGCCGCCTCGGCGGGTTGAGTCGTGGGCTGGGTGGCCGGCGGGCTGGCCGCCTGGCCGAGGCACGCGGCGCCAATGCTCGCGGCTGCAATCAGAATGACCGCCACGTTTCGTCTCATTGCTTCTGCTCCCTGCGTCCTGCCGGCCGCTGCCGGTAAGGGCACGGCCGCGCAGGCACCTTATGGCCTGCCAGGACGGAAGTCAACACCGGTTGGGCGAAAACTTCCGCCCCCGGGGCTTTGCCCGCCGGGCGCGCGGCGCTAGGATAGCCGGCACGATGAGGTCGCAGGACGCACAGAGCGAGGCGGTCCGTCCCGGCGAGCTGCACGAGGCGCTGCGGTTCCTGGTGGCCGGGGGACGCCGGGACGTAGCCGCGGCGATCCGCGCCGAGGCCTTCGAGCGGATGATCGAGCGCTGCGGCGGGCAGTACTGGTTCCGCCTGGCCCGGCGCGCGGCGCGGTACGAGGCGGCGGCGCTGGTCGTGGCCACGCCCGGCCGCGTGGGCATGGTGTTCTACCCGCCGCTCCACGAGCCGGGCATCGATCGGGCCGGCGTCGCGCGGGTCGTGCGGGAGTCGGCCGACCTGGCGCTGGCGGCCGGGGTGTCGTTCGTCCAGGCGATGATCGATCCGGGGCAGGAGGCCGACGTGGACATGCTCGCCGCCGCCGGCTTCCAGCCGCTGGCGGAGTTGGTCTACCTGCGGAAGGACCTGCGGTCCTGGCCCGTCGGCGATGCGGACCTGCCGTTGTCCTGGCGCAACGCCCGCAAGTTCGACGAGGCCGAACTGCGGGACGTGATCCGCGCGACCTACGAGCAGTCGCTGGACTGCCCCGGCCTGTACGGCCTGCGGGAACTGCCCGACGTGATCGCCGGCCACAAGGCCACCGGCATCTTCCACCCCCGCACGTGGTGGATCGCCGAGATGGACGGTCGCCCGGCCGGCTGCATCCTGGTCAACGCCTCGTCGGTCACGCCGGGCGCGATGGAGGTGGTCTACATGGGCGTGGTGGCCTCGTTTCGCGGCCGGGGGGTCGGGCGGGCGATGCTGCGGCGTGCGGCGAGGTGGGCCAGGCGGCGGCGCAAGGAGGTCCTCACCGTGGCGGTCGACTCGGAAAACGTCTACGCGAAGAGGCTTTACGACGGGGAGGGGTTCTACGAGACCGATCGGCGGCTGGCGAGGATTCTTCGGCCGTCGGCTGGCGTGGGCGAGCGGAAGTGAGGGCATTGTGAACAACATGTGGAGGGAACTTTTTTTTTCGCCCCAAGCGACCGGCGCGGCGAACCTTGGGCGGTGTGGATAACAAAACCGGCCCTTTGTGTTTGACCCATCTCGGGGGGCAGGATTACATTCGCTTCGCAGAGCAAGCAACGCGGAGCGGCAAGGGGCATCAAGTCAGCCGGCTCCGCAACGAAGCGTGGATTCGCTGATCGGCTACGGCACAAGGGATCGAAAATGGCTGGTGGAACGGAGTCGCTGCGCGCAGACGACGCCGGGGTTCGCGAGATCCTGGCCGGCCTGCATGAGCGGATCGGCCCACAGAGATACAACACCTGGTTCCGGCACGGAGTCCAACTGCGGCTGGAGGACGGTCACGTGACCGTGGCCGTGCCCAACCCGTTCGTCGGGAACTGGATCGAAACGCACTACCAGGCGGTGATCGCCGAGGCGGCCGCAGACCACACGGGCCATGCCGTGCCGGTCGTGGTGAATGTCGACCCGACCCTCAGCGGCGACGTCGGCAAGCGCCAGCTCGACAAGCAGGCCGAGATGGTCGAGAAGGCCACGACCGGCCGCACGCGCCCGAGAACGACGCCGACGGAGACCCCGCTGCGCTACAAGCTGTCGGATTTCGTCGTCGGCGAGAGCAATCGGCTGGCGCATTCGGCGGCGTTGGCGATGGTCGGGCCCGAGCGGGGGGGGTTCAACCCGCTGTTCATCCACGGGCCCTGCGGCGTCGGCAAGACGCACCTGCTCCAGGGCATCTGCAACGCCGCGGGGGGGACCTCCGCCGACGGGCGCCCGCGCGTCCGCCGGTACGTGACCGCGGAGCAGTTCACCAACGACTTCCTCACCTGCCTCCGCCAGCGGAAGCTCGGCGACTTCCGCCTCCGCTACCGCAAGCTGGACCTGCTGGCGATCGACGACGTGCACTTCCTGGCCGCCAAGAAGGCCACGCAGGACGAGTTCCTCCACACGTTCAACGCGATCGACGTGGCCGGGCGGAAGGTGGTGATGGCCTCGGACGCCCACCCGCGTCTGGTGGGGGACCTGAACGAGGCGCTGGTCAGCCGGTTCGTCGCGGGGATGGTCGTGAAGATCGACCCGCCGGACCGGGTGATGCGCATGGAGATCCTCCGCCGCAAGGCGCGGAAGATGAACCTCCGCATCGACGACGACGTCCTGGATTACGTCGCGATGCATGTTCGTGCCTCCGTCCGCGAGCTGGAGGGCACGCTGTTCAAGCTGGCGGCCCTGTCGGCGCTGGACGGCGGGCGGATCACCCGCGACCTGGCCGCCGACGCGCTGGCCGAATACCTCGCCCGGACCGACAGCGCGATCACCGTGGGCGACATCGAGGCGGTGGTGGCGGCGTTCTTCGGCGTCACGCCGGCGGACCTGCACTCCTCCCGGCGGACGCGGACCGTCTCGGTCGCCCGCACGGTCGCGATGTTCCTCGCGCGCCGCCACACCCCCATGAGCTACCCCGAGATCGGGCGGTTCATGGGAAAGAACCATTCCTCCGTCGTGCTGGGCGTCCAGCGGATGGAGCAGGCCCTGAAGGACGGGAAGGAACTTACCTGGATGACGCCGGCCGGGCGGAAGTCCTTGCCCGCCGTGCAGCTCGTGCAACTGATCGAAGAGCAGATCTTCTGAACCTCCGACGAACGAGCTGAAAGGAATCGGCTGGACTCGTTCATCACGGACGGGCGCCCGGACAGGGAGGTCCGGGCGCCGGGATTTTTCCGCAAGCCGCGGGGCCCACACGCCCAGGCCTCGCGATTCCCGGCCCCCGGGTCGGCCCGGAACATGGGCTTGCCGTTCGGCAAACCCGACGTTCCCCCCTGTTCGCACGCATCGCGCTCGGCGATCCCACTTCGGATGACGCCGCAAGCGGCCTTGCCCATCCGCCCTCGATCGCCTCTTGCCCGAGCCTCGGCAGGGAAGACCGTCTGGGAAAGCGAAAGCCGTCCGACGTGCCCGCCGAACGGCCCTGAACCCAGACTACTCGGGGCGGCTGTCGGAAGTTGGAGCCAGGATGGCGGTCGGCCCTGGTGGGAGCGTTCCCGAGCCTTCGTCACGAACGTCGGGTCAGGGAGCCGGCCCGTCAGTGAGATCGTTCAAGAACGCTCTGACGGACTCCTTGATTCTGCCTTTGGGCCAGCTTGCCAGTTGCGCCAGGGAACAGCTCCGGCACTCGCGTTGCGCAAAACGGCACCCAAGGAAGTAGCCGGTCTGTCGCCAGCCCTCCACGTCAAACCAGGACCCGAAGAAACGCCGCCATTCCTCCCGGTCGCTCATCGCGTTCAGATACATCCTCGCCAATTCAGCCTCGTGGGCCGCGCACCAGTCGATCCAACCGGCCTGCGATGAGCAATGCCAGCTTTCACGGCCCATCACCACATGCTCGCAGTGCTGAGCGAACCCTTCCTCGTACAGGGCGAGAAGGGGGTCTTCCGTCAGCGATTCGATTCCCCCGCGAACCTGCATCATGAGAAGGTGGCCGATCTCGTGGCCGAGCAGGCCCCGCAACGCGTCTGTGTGCTGCCAACCGAGATCGGCGACGTTCTCCAGCCCCACCAGGACGGCGGGCCGGCCGTGCCAGGTCGTGGCCCAGCCTGCGCCGTTCCCCAAGCCGACATAGGCCACTACCAACGGCGGCTGCGTCAACCCAAGCGCGGAGGTCGCCCGATGGCAGACGTCCGGGCAGACCTTGTGCAGATTGGCCAATGCGAGCTTCATCCCCGGCAGCAGCTCCGGCAGCTTGGGGAAGATGCGACTCTCGGCGATGCCGCGCCATCCGCCCTCGATCTGTCCGTAATCGGTGTACAGGCGCGACGGGAGGTCCGGCGCGCAACCGTCGTAGTACGCTTGCCACGCCGCGATCTGCTCTGAGACAGGAAGAGGCAGATTCGCCTCCAATCGCGGGAGCAACCGATCAGCCAGATCCAGCAACGGGCCTTGGTCGGGGCCGTCGTTTGCCGATCCAGCCGCCTCCCCGGGATGCTCGAGCCGCCCTTCCATGCAGGCGAATCGTACCCGACGGGGATGAGGGGTTCAAACGCCTGTTGTGAAGGACATGGGCGTGAAAGCCAAGAGTGATCTCCGCGTGGCCCTTGAGCTCTGAGATCCGTGTCACTGTTACGTTGAGGGGGCGAGACGGAAGAGTCTGACCCATCGCGGTTCAGCGCAGCTCGAGAGTCGCCTCGCGCTTCACGTCCACGACCAGCTTGCCCTCATCGATCGGTAATGGCGTGCCTGCGGCGGTCGCGGCGCGGCGCGCCGTGGTGAGCGCGAGCTTCGATGGGCCGAAGCCGTGGAAGACGCGCAGCCGTCCCGACCGCTCGATCGGCTCGCCGTCGAGGCTCCTGACGGTGAAGAGCGCCGTCGGCGCGTAGACGATGCCCCGATAGGCAGCGGCGTGCAGGGCCAGGAACGTGGGCGACCGGACGAGGAACCCGCTTCGCGGCGGTAGCGCGGCGCCGGCATGCTCGACCGTGTTGTCGCCCATGTTGACGGCGACCTCCAGCGCACCGTCGCCGAACGCCGACACCCACAGGCCGTTCGCGCGGCGCTCGTAGCGCGTGATCGGCAGGAAGAACGCGAGTTCGTTGGCAGGGCTGAGGAACTCGTAGGTGTTCTTGATCGCCGCGTCGAGCGGGTGCATGCCCTCGGCCCAGCCGCGGTCAGCTCGGGCGAAAACGTTGGCCGTGGCCTCCGCGTCCGCGGGCAGCTCGACCATCTGCACCTTCGCCTTGCCGATCTTCCCAATGAAGTCGTAGACGACCTCCCCCCGGCCATTCACGATCCGCGGTGCGCCCCAGGCGGCCCAGTCGAACTTGGGATCTCGGTTGGGATCCGTGATGAGCGCGACGGCGACCGTCCGGCCGCGGAGGGCGCCCAGGTCGATCTGCTGTTCGGACCACCGCGGGGCCGACCATAGGCGGTCGAACCGCGGCCGCCCGTCGATCTCGACACGGAAGCGCACGCCGTCGGTCTTCTCGACGCCGTCGCGGAGGCCGATCGCGAAGCGCAACGACAGGCCGTCGGCGTCCGGCAACTGCACCGGGTACTCGCCCCGCACCGTGCCCCGGAAGCCTAGGAAAGGCGGGTGGGCCCAGATGGCCTCCCGCCCAACGCCGCCGCTGACCACCCGCAGCGCCTTGAAGCTCGCGCCATGGCCGACCGGCACGACTCTCCGCCTGGGGGCCTCGGGCTTCCTGGCCGGCGCCGTCGGCGTCTTCCACCAGTGCTTCGTGCCCGGCCGGAGCAGTGGCGTGCGCGCTATCGACAGCAGGCTGAGGTAGTGGGCCGGGTCCGCGCAGTTGCGCCCCCAGCGGTGTCGATTCTCGGCGAGGCTGATCGTCATGCCCTGGTGCCAGAACGTGGCCGCGCAGTCGTGGTAGACCAGGTCGAACAGCGGGATCGGCTCGCCGAGGCGCGGGTAGAAATCCCGCGACAGAATGCCCTCGTGGTACTCGCCGACCGGCACGGCCCACTCCTGGCCGTCCTCGGAGCCCCACACGCCTGTCATCGACTTGATCCGCCCGATCATCTCGCGGTAAACGTCCACACAGCCGCCCCGCGTGAGTGGCAGGTCGCGCCGGTCCGTCGAGTACAGCCCGTTGGCCATCGTCTGATCGATGTAATACACGTCGGGCCGGCAGCATTGGCGGATGAATTCGAGATTTCGGACGGCGTACTTGGCCTGAACCTTGGGGTGGAGGATGTACTGCGGTCCGCCCGCCCAGGAGTTGTGCTCGCCGATGGCCTCGGCCTCGTTCGCCGACGGCTGGGCTTTGAACATCATGTCGTAGTTGTCGTGCAGGCCGAAGAGGAACCCGCATCCCTGCGTGAACTTCGTCACGCGTGCCAGCCCCGCCGGCCCGCCCAGGTCGTCGTCCGGCGGCCAGATGTCCGGGTGCGAGAAGTCGTAGCCGCCGCGGATCCACCCCGCGAGCACCACCATGCACCGTCGGAAGCCCAGGTCGTCGTGCAGGTGACGCACCGTCGCGAGCGCGTCGTCGAACGTACGCTCGACGTGGAACTGATCCTTCTCGGGGTCCTTCGAGAAGCGGCAGTTGGCCTTGTAGCCGCTCTTCATCCACAGTTTCACGTCGAAGGCGCCGGGCATCTTCGCGATCGCCGGGCCGCGTTTGACGCGCTCGGCGAACGGCACGAGCAGCCCCTTCTCGCGCGCCAGCTCCCGGTAGTTCCTGGCAACGGTGAAGTAGTCGCCCTTGCCGCAGATCCGCATCCGCAGTCTGCCCGTTTGTGAGAAGCTCAGCGCCGTCCGCCTCGGCAGCTTGTCGGTCGCGTCGAGCGTCCGCAAGTCCACGCAGGCGTTCACGTCGTTCCACGAGAGCACGAGCGCCGCATCGTTCCTCACCACGCCGAACATCTGCATAGTCAGGTGGGCCCGGCCGGCGTGCGTAAGGAAGCGATGTGCGACCTTCTGGCCGGCGCGGATCAGCCAGCCCGCTCCCTGCGGCACGACGAAATATCCCGGCTCATCGGCCGCCAGCCACAACGCCTCCCACAGCAGGGGCGGCTGGGCTCCGCGCGGGCCGCTCGTGGCCACGCTCAGGTCCACGTCGCGCCCCGACGGCAGCACGCGGAACACGTAGGTCACGGCCGCTGGCTCCGCCGTGCCCGCGGCGCCGCGCCATTCGAAGCGGACGCGGATGCTTTGGCCATCGGCCGCGGCCTCGGCACTCTTCGGGCTCATCGGCACGGGCTTGCCCCCGCCGATCCCGAGGTCGCCGTAGGGCTGGTGGCCGCTGCCGAACAGTTCGTCGGTCTGCGTATCGCGCAGATACCACTTCCCGCTCTTGCGGCAGACCGCCAGCTCGAGGTGGTCGGTCTCCAGCCTCACCGGGTCAACGACCGCGGCTCGGATCGCTGCCGCACTCGGCATGTCTGCCCCCTCCAGGCGGTGATCCGGACTCGCCCACGCAGCTATCAGACAACCCGCGGCGAACGCCAGCAGTCCACGACGTGAGAGACGATCCATGGCCTTCCTTTCAGCGCAACAACTGATAGGGAACCCGACTCCGTCAGCGCTGTTCACCACCTGGCGCATCCGTTGGGCCCGTTCCGCGGCTTCGCTTAGTACGACAGCGCAATTAGGGCTCAAGCTATGTTAGGTCCTTGGTCGATAGGTCTGCCAGAACCAGCTGGTCATGGGAGACCGGACATGACAAACGAACAGTTCGCCTCCATCGAGGAGGCGCTCGAGCAATAC
>Ga0307379_10003671_pt1 | contig 22176 bp, 18 predicted proteins | sample UN2MG_FD_202237 | JGI IMG/M metagenome (GOLD analysis project Ga0307379, IMG submission 202237) | Soil microbial communities from Risofladan, Vaasa, Finland - UN-2 | ecosystem: Environmental > Terrestrial > Soil > Coastal area > Acid sulfate soil | place: Finland: Risofladan, Vaasa | collected... | reverse complement strand
AGAATGCAGCGGAAGAGCGGAAGCCGTCCCGCGGATGCCCCAAAGGCTGGGGACAAGCGGGACGGCTTTGGGTGGTTCATCCGAAGCGTTGCGTTAGGCTATCCTCCGTCGTCGGCGCCGCGGGTCTGGGTCAGCAGCTTCTCCGCCTTGTGGTAGAGATACGCCGCGCCGAGAATCAGCACGCCCAGGACGAAGAACGAGAGGATGCGGTAGATCTGTCTCAGTCCGGCGAGGTCCACGAACGCCAGCTTGAGGACCGTGAGGCCGAAGAGTCCGAGCGCCGCGAGACGCAGCGGCCGCCAGCGTTTCCAGAACCCCACCGACAGCAGGCCCGACGCGTAGACGCCCCACACGAGGGTCAAGGACATCTGCGACAGCCACGCCGCACGCTGATGGTCGGTCACCGTCTTCCGGATCCACGCGTAGGGCTCGATGCTCAGCACCATCAGGAGCAGCAGCAGTCCCATCCAGCTGACGAGGGTCATGAGCGACCGTTCGTCCTCGCCGGCGAGTTCCGGGTCGCGGTGGAGCGCGAGGGCCGTCATGAACGCCGCCGCGCACACGACGAGTCCGCCGAGGAACCGTGCGTTGAGGACCACCACGTAATCCGCGGGCATCTTGACGGCGTAGAGGAAGAAGCCGCAGAGGAACGCGGCGCCGAGTGGGACGAGTGCGCCCCAGTAGGCCTCCTTCGTGCGCCACTGCCGGCCGGCGGCGAGGCAGGCCACCGTGCCCAGCGACCACAGGATGGGGAGCACGCCGCGCGTGATGTAGGCGACCCTCGTCCACTCGGCCCACACCTGCACCCACCGCCAGATCTCGACGTGCGCCAGCAGCACCGTCGCGTAGCCGGCGAGGATGAGGGCGATGTTTCTGGCCTTGCCCGGCTCGTGGAAGGCACGAGCATAGGCCCACAGGACGGCGGCGACGACGAGACACGCCAGGCAGCGCGCGTTGCCGATGAAGGTGAAGTCCTGTCCGGCGCGGATGAAGTAGAGTGCGACGGCGAGGAGGACGGCGACGGCGAGCGGGGCGAGTCCGGCGCGCAGGGCCGTCCGGGAGCCCCGTCGTCTTGCGATGAGGAGGAACGCCGCGGCCCCGAGTGCCCACACCAGGGCCGCCGCCCACCGCAGGGCGTAGTCGGCCCGCGCCTGTTCCCAGTGGACCGACGCCTGCTGAATCCACCGCCACAGCTCGACGTGCACGAGGATGAGCGAGAGGTAACCGACGGCGATGAGTGCGGCGCGTCTCAGCTCCCGGGGCTTCGGCATGAAGGCGTAGGCCCAGAGGACGCCGGTGAAGATGAGACACGCACTGAACCGCCGGTTGAGGATGAGGAGGTATTCTCCCGGGCGCAGGAAGTAGAGCGCGACGGCGTGAAAGAGCGCCACCACCACGGGCAAGAGTCCCGCGAACACCACGGGGAGGGATTTTCCCTGCCGGCCCCCGGCCAGGAACCCCACCGCCCCGAGCGCCCAGAGCACGGTCAGCGTGGCGGCCGTCACGTAGTCGGGCGACACGCCCATCACTCCCGCGCGCAGACGCAGCCACTCGGCGATCTCCGTGTGCAGGAACACCAGGAGCAGCAGTCCCGCGCCGATGGTGCACACCGTTTTCATCGTGCGGTCGGGGAGGGTGGCGTCCTTCCGGAAGACGTGATGCAGCACGGCGAAGATGGCCGCCCCCACGGGTGCGCACATCAGGATGAGGAACTCGCCGTTCAGGATGAGCGTGAAGGCTTCCGTGCGCGAGGCCGACGCGTCCCAGTGCGTCCAGAACACTCGCATGAGCATCAGCAGCAGCACGAGGAATCCGCCGATGCGCACCGGACGGTAGGCGAACCGGTAGCCCAGGTACAAAAGCACGCACGCCTGGGCCGTCCACCCGAGCGTGATGCCGTTCATCTCGAAGTAAAGCGGCATCGTAATGGTGAGGCACGTGACGGCGAGCGCGGTGAAGCCGAAGAGCGACCGTCGGTCGGCGGGGATGCGCGTGCGCGTGAGCACGCTCAGCGCCAGGTAGAACCCCGCCATCACCAGCGTCACCCCGGCCAGGGCTTCGGAGTGCTCGTCTCCCATCATCCGCCAGGCGTAGCCGAAGGCGAAGGTCGCGTTGGCGAGCGCCATCACGAACCGCTCGACCGTGATGGACGTCTTCGCGCGCAGGTGATGGACAAACGGCAGCACCAGGAACACCACGTAGAACGTGCTCAGCCACAGCATGGCCGGCGTGAGCGCCGTCGGGGCGTAGAACCGATGATACCACATCCCGAAGAGGATCGTCGTGCCCACGAAGGCGAGGACGTCGAGCGCCCGCCAGCGCTTGTAGAACGCCACCGACAGGACGCCCAGGTCCAACAGCAGCAGATACGCGAACAGCGTGTCACGCGCGTCCACACCCGTCGACACCAGGACGGGCGTGAGGAAGCCGCCCAGCACCGCCAGGAAGCTGATGGGCAGTGCGTCGAAGCGCACCGACGACACGATGCCGATCACGGTCACCACGCACATCAGTGCGAAGGTGAGCTTCTGGCTCTGGATGACCGGTTCGTCGTAGACGTCCGGCGAGTAGGCGCAGAAGAGCGCGACGTAGAGGATCATCAGTCCGCCGCCGATGAGTCCCTGTCCGAGGGCACGCATGTCCTTGCGCAGGAAATGAAACCCCAGCCCCACCAGCGCCACGCCCGCCAGGCTCGCCAGGAGGATCTGCGTCCCCGGACCGATCCATTTCATCCGGAAGGCGTGCTGGAGGAAGAGCCCGGCGGCGACGAAGAGCACCAGCACGCCCACCCACGTGAGCCACTGCTTGCCGATGATCTCCTCGAGCTTCTCCCACGGGATGCCGAGACGCTCGGAGAGGGGCGGAGGCGGAGGCGTCGGCCTCGGCGTCGCCGCAGCGGGAGCGGGCCTCGGCACCGGCGGCGGCGTGACGCCGTAGCCTCTTCCGGGCGCGGCGGGCACGGGTGGTTTTTCCTCGGGGGGTGCGACCGCCTCGGGCACCGGCGCCGCGGCTTTCTCTTCGGCGACGGCGGCGGGCAAGGTCGGCGGCGCCTCCTCATCGGACGGCGCGGGCGCAACGCCCTGTTCGCGGAGCTGCTCCTCAAGCCACTTGAGGCGCCGGCCGAGCCGGTGCAGACGTTCCGCCAGGGCGTCCAGACCCGTCCACGGCTCACGAAGCTTGCCCTGTGCCCGGCTCGCCTTCACCAGCGCGATGATCCCGATGATGACCCCGGCCAGACCCAACAGATATTCCATGGCTTCCCCCCCGCACTCGGACAGCATCCCCGCAGCAGGTGCGTCGACCGACCGAAATATGCTAACCCTTTCGGCCCCCCGCCGCAACACTTTCCTGAAGATCCCGTGCGGGCCTTTTGGGGTTGACGCCCACCCCCCCGAACGGTAGGGTGGCCCTCACTGCATGAGCCGGAAACAGCCGCACCACAACCGACCCAAAGGAGACGCACGTGTTCAGAAACATGGTCGCGGGATGCATCGGGATCAAGCTGCCGTGGGAAGAGACGCTGGCACTGGCGGCGGCGAACGGCTTCGAGGGCGTGGACGTGCCGCTCGATCTCTCGACGTCGCCGAAGGCGGTGAAGAAGGCGCTCAAGAAACACAAGCTGCGGCCGGGCGGCACGGGACTGCCGGTCGATTTTCGCGGGGACGACGCGGCGTTCAAGGCGACGGTCGCCGAACTGGACGCGAAGGCGAGATTCGCCGCCGAGGTCGGCTGCACGCGGTTCTACACGTGGATCCTGCCGGCGTCGAACGAGAGGACGTTCGAGGAGAACTACCGCTTCCACGCGGCGCGGCTGGGACAGTGCGCCGACGTGCTTGCCGGGCACGGCTGCCGGCTCGGACTCGAGTTCGTCGGACCCAAAACGTCCCGCGAGGGCGCGAAATTCGAGTTCATCCACACCCTGGGCGGGATGCTGGAACTGTGCGCCGACGTCGGACCCAACGCCGGGCTCCTCCTCGATTCGTGGCACTGGTACACCTCGCACGGCACGCTCGACGACCTCGCCAAGTTGACCGACGCGAAGGTCGTCTACGTCCACGTGAACGACGCGCCCGAAGGGATACCGATCGACGAGCAGATGGACCTGGTCCGTCGGCTGCCGGGCGAGACGGGCGTCGAGGACATCCAGGGCTTCATGGGGGCGCTCAAGAGGATCGGCTACACCGGACCCGTGACCCCGGAACCGTTCGTCAAGGAACTGGCGGACCTGCCGCCCGCCGAAGCCGCACGCGTCGCCGGCGAGGCCATGACCAGAATCTGGCCGACGTAAGCAGCCACCGGGCCACAAGGGGCCCGGACTACATCGTCTCGGCCCTGTAGTGCGGCCCCCTTGCCTGCCCTCGGCTTGTCGGGGTGGGCCGCCACGTCCGCCTCTCTTACAGGGAGCAGGAGACCGGCAAAGGAGTCACGATGCGATTCATCCTGCTGGGCAGCGGCGCGGTGAGGCCGGAACTCGAACGATGGGGACCGGCGCAGGTCGTCCAGGTGGCGGGGGAACACCTGCTCTTCGACTGTGGCCGCGGGGCCACCATGCGACTGGTCGAGGCCGGCATCCCCATCCAGGAGATCCGACGCGTCTTCTTCACCCACCACCACTTCGACCACAACTGCGACTTCGCGTATCTCTTTCTCGCGAGCTGGGTGCTCCGACGCGATGTCCCCATGGAAGTGTTCGGCCCGCGTGGCACCGAGGCCTTCTGCCGCGCGCTCCTCGACGACGCCTACAGGGACGACATCGCCACCCGTCGCGAGCATCCCAGCTACACCGCGCGCGGCGGCGAGTACGTCGCGCGCGACGTCACCGAGGAGGCGTGGACGCTCGAAGGCGCAGGGTGGCGCATCCGCGCCGTGCACGTCGACCACAAGTCGCACATCCTCGACAACCTCGCCTACCGCGTGGAGGCGGAAGGAAAGTCCATCGTCATCGTCGGCGACACCACCGTGTGCGAGCCCCTGATGACGCTCGCCGAGGGCGCGGACCTCCTCGTCCACGAGTGCACCTTCCCCACCGAGTGGTGCGAGAAGCGCGGGTGGGGCAAGTGGCACACCCCGCCCCGGGAGCTGGGCCGATGGGCCAGGGCCCGCGGCGTCAAGAGGCTCGTCCTCAAGCATTACGCGGTCCAGGAGGGCGTCGAGATCGAACCGATGGTCGAGGAGGTCCGCTCCGAATTCGGCTCCGACGGCCTCATCGTCGGCAGAGACCTCCTCACCATTGACGTGTAGCGAAAAACTATGTTGAACATAGTTTTCCGGCGTCCGGAAAACCGCGTTAGAGGTGGTCTTCAGGCCGGTACGTCGGGAAAAAACTATGTTGAACATAATTTTTTTTCGAGTCGGACCGCACGGGAGAAGCCCATGAAGGTCGTTGCGCTGAGAGATCGCAAGGCGTGGCTGGTCGACCGGCCCGAGCCGAAGGCCGAAGGCCGCGAGGTGGTCGTGAAGCTCCACGCCGCCCCCATCTGCGGCAGCAACATGCACGGGTTCTTCGGTGACGACGAAGTCGTGAACAACGGCCACGAGGGTGCGGGCGAGGTGGTCGAGGTGGACCGGAGCACGCTCCTCGATCCTGGCGACCGTGTGATGTGCCAGCCTCTGCCGGGATGCGGCGAGTGCCCCGACTGTCTGCGCGGCGACGCCATCTACTGTGCGAACCGGCGTGACGTCCACGGCATGTTCGCGCAGTTCACGCGACTGCCGGATTTCCTGTGCACGCCCCTGCCGGATGAGATCGACTTCGTCCACGGGTCTTTGATGGGCTGCGCCCTGGGACCGGCCTATGACGCACTCAAGCAGCTCGGCGTGCGAGCCGGCGTGACCATCGTCGTCACCGGTCTGGGGCCGGTGGGACTGGGTGCGGTGGCGCTGGCGACGTGGAAAGGCGCCCGCGTCTTCGGCGTCGACCCCGTGGCCTGGCGTCGCGAGCGTGCCCTCGCGCTCGGCGCCGAGGCCGTCTTCGACGCCGACGAGCGCAACCTCCTCACGATCCTCAGGGAGAAGACCGCCGGCGGCTATCCCTCCCTGGGGCTCGACTGCTCGGGGGCGGCGGACGCCGAGCGCCTGCTCATCGACCTCGCCGGCGTCCGCGGACGCGTCGCGTTCGTCGGCGAAAACAACGACACCCTCCCCGTCAGCCCCAGCAGGGACCTCATCCGCAAGGGACTCACCCTCGTCGGATGTTGGCATATGAACTTGAACGATGCGCCCGAGCTGATAGAATTCCTGACGGACGCGCCCGACAAGACGGACCTCCTGGTCAGTCACACGTTCGGCTTCTCAGGAGTCCAGGAGGCGTTCGACACCTTCGCCTCGCGCGAATCGGCCAAGGTGATCCTGCTCCCGTGGCAATGAAGACCAACAGAGGGAAGGCCCCATGAAATGGCAAGGCGCCGTCGTCGCCGCACTCGTGATTCTCTTCCCGGCCGGCGCGTTCGCGCAGACCGAGAACGAGCACGTCACCGGAACGGAGCTGTACCTGGACCGCGGCGGGGACATCAACGCCCCCTACCAGACCCACGCCAGCCGACTGCACTTCGCCGCCGAGAGCAACTTGCTGAAGCTCGCGAAGCTCCTCATCGACCGGAAGGCCGACCTCGACCTCCGGGACAACCAGAAGAACACCCCACTCCACCTGGCCGCCGCCGCCGGACACCTCGACATGGTCAGACTCCTCGTCGAGAAGGGCGCCGACACCCGTGTCAAGGGCAAGGACCTGCGCACCCCCCACCACGCGGCCTACATGGCCAAGAAGCCCGACGTCTTTCTCTTCCTCATCACCCACGACCCGAAGCTGAACGTGAAGGACCGGTGGTACGCGAGCATCTTCGTCTATGCGGCACGTGAGGGCAACCTGGCCCTCGTCGAGGCGTTCGTCGAGAAGGGCATCGACGTCGATGTCTTCGACGACAAACAGATAAAGCGCACGGCACTCAGAACCGCCGCCGGCTTCGGCCGGAACGACGTCGTCAAGTACCTTCTCGCTCACGGGGCCGACCCGAAGATGAAGGGCTACTGGAACGGCACGGTCCTGCACTCGGCCGCGGCCGCGTGTGACAGAGAGGTGGTCGAGGACCTCATCAAGCGCGGGGTGGACGTGAACGCGAAGGACAAGAGCGGACGCACGGCGGCGTCAATGGCCGCGGGACGCGGACGCAGGGAGATCCTGGAACTCCTGCTGGCCCACGGCGCGCAGTTGGACTCCAAAGACGGTCAGGGCGAGACGCCCCTTCACGCAGCCGCCCAGAACGGAAAGAACGACATCGTCACCTTCCTCATCGACAAGGGGATGCCAATCAGCTTGAAGGACAACGAGGGATGGACGCCGCTTCGCCGCGCCCTCAACGCCGGGAAGACCGAAACGGCGGAGCTGCTGATGTCGAAAGGCGCCGACATCAACAACCGGGACAAGAACGGCCTGACCGCGGTGCACAATGCCGCCTGCCGCGGCACTGCGGACCATGTCACATGGCTCCTTTCCAAGGGCGCCGACTGCGACGTGAAGGACAAGACGGGCCAGACGCCGCTCCACCTGGCCGTCGAGAGGGGATACGTCGAGGTCGTCTCGGTCCTGGCGGCCAAGGGGGCCGACCCGGCCGTCAAGGACAACGCCGGCAGGACACCGCTCGAACTCGCTCTCGCCAAGGGCCAACTCGACCTTCTCAAGCCCCTCGTCGCCGGCCTCAAGAAGATCGACCCCAGGGATCCCGCCGCCGTGAAGCTCCTCTTCCAGGCACTGGCCCTCGGCGAGAAGGACCTCGCGTTGATGCTCATCGAGAAGGGCGTGGACGTGAAGGCAACCGACGCCGAAGGCCGCACGCCGCTCCACGTCGCCGCCGCCGAAGGCCAGACCGACGCCGCTCGACTCCTCATCGACAGTAAGGCCGACCTCAACGCCAGGGACAACCAGAACCGCACGCCCCTTCACCTGGCCGTGGAGAACCAGCGTGACAACCTCGTCACGCTCCTCTTCGACCGAAAGGCGAAGCTCGACGCGAAGGACAAGACCGGTCGCACACCGCTTCACGTGGCGGCCGAGGCGGGCCACCGGCACACCGTCGTGCTCTACGTCGGACACAAGGCGGACCTGAATCCGAAGGACCAGGAACGTCAGACGCCGATGCACCTGGCCGCGTCAAGCGGTCGCGCGGAGATCATCACGCTCCTGGCCGCCAACGGCGCCAAGGTGAACGAGAAGAACCAGTTGGGCGAGACGCCGCTCCACCGGGCCGCCGACGCCGGACAGACGAAGGCCGTCGAAGCACTCCTCGACAAGGGGGCACGCGTGAACGAGCGGACGAAGAAGCGCGAGACCCCGCTCGATGTCGCGCAGCGTTACGGCTACGCCGACGTCATCGAGCTGCTCAAGAAACACGGGGCCAGGTGACGCCCGAAAACCATGTTCAACATGGTTTTCCTGGGCCTAACTTCAGAATATCAAATGAGATACGATGCCGCATGAGACGGAGTTGACGGGCCTGAAAACTATGTTGAACATAGTTTCTCAGCTTTGACAAGACCAAGGGAGATACGATGGCGGACGAGCCCGCACTGGTCTGGCATTCGCCTAAGGCGCCGCCGTTTCACCTAGCGGGGTTCGCGTGGTTCGAGAGAGATCGGGTCTATCGCCGCATGCCCGTCCACCCGCCCTACCCCCTTTCCGACGGCGTGGAGGCGCTGGCAAACAACACGGCCGGGGGACAGCTCCGCTTTCAGACCGACTCGACGCGGCTCGCGCTCCGCGTCACGCTCGCCGGCCCCGCCGACATGGACCACATGCCCGCCAGCGGGCAGTGCGCCTTCGACTGCTACCTGGGGGCGCCGCTGAACCAGCGATACCTCAGCACCGGACGCTACGACCATCACCAGACCTCCTACGAGACCCGCCTCTACGAGCTCGCGGGACATGCGAGCCGCTGCGTCACGCTCAACTTCCCGCTCTACATGGGCGTCGACGACCTCCTCGTCGGACTCGACGAGGCTGCCGACGTTCTTGCACCCCCGCCCTATGATTCGGACGGACGCATCATCGTCTACGGGACATCCATCACGCAGGGCGGCTGCGCCGCGCGCGCCGGCATGTGCTTCACCAACATCCTCTCACGACGGATCAACCGGGAATTCATCAACCTCGGGTTCTCGGGCAGCGGCCGCGGGGAGCCGGAGGTCGCACGCACCATCGCGACCATCGAACGTCCGGCGCTTTTCGTCCTCGACTACGAGGGGAACTCGGGCGGCATCGAGCCGCTGCGCAAGACCTTCCCCGAGTTCATCCGCATCCTGCGCGACGCACACCCGGACACGCCCATCCTCGCCATCTCGCGCACCCGCTTCGCCAACGAGCACGTCGACCCGAACGCGCAGGGCGAACGTCTGGAACGACGTGACTTCCAGAGGAAGACTATCGACGACCTCCGCGCGTCGGGCGACGCAAACGTTCACTTCCTCGACGGCTCGGACCTCCTCGGCGACCGCTTCGACGAGTGCACCGTCGACGGCGTGCATCCGACGGACCTCGGATTCATGCGCATGGCCGACGCCATCGAGCCCGTCATCAGGCGCATACTGGGGGCACAATGACACGCCAGAGCAAGACCGTAAGCCCTTTCCAGAAAAGGGTTTATGCCGCGACGCGCAAGGTCCCGAAGGGCAAGGTGACCACGTATGCGCTCATCGCCAAGGCAATCGGGTGCCGCTCACCCCGCGCCATCGGCCAGGCCCTCAGACGGAACCCGTTTGCGCCCGTGGTCCCCTGCCACCGCGTCATCCGCAGCGACCTCACCCTGGGGGGCTTCAGCGGCACGACCCGCGGCGCCAACATCCGCCGGAAGCGCGCGATGCTCGAAACCGAGGGCGTCCGCTTCGTCCGCGGACGACTCGTCGACACGACACGCCTCTTCACGTTCGCAAGGAGGAGAAGACCGTGACCGCAAGAACGATGGTGCTCGTGCTCCTGGTGGTGCTCGTCATCAGCTGCTCCGCAGCCGAGGATCAAACCAACGTCAAGAACCGAAAGGAGAACCCCGTGTTCGAGGATGCGTTCGACAAGGGATTGGTCAACTGGAAGACGGAGGGCCCGCATACGGTCGAGGCAAGAGACGGCCGGCTCTACGTCAAGACCCCCGGGGACAGCAAGACCGGTCAGTACGTCTGGTGCCGCACCGAGCTGCCCGACGACTTCCGCATCACGTGGGATGTCACCCCCCTCTCCAAGAGCGGCTTCTTCCTCATCTTCTTCTGCCAGAAAGGCGTCAAGGGGGAAGACATCCTCGGCAAGGACCTGTTCGACGACTACATGAACTGGAAGACGTGGGGGGCGTACGAGGACTTCGACAAGTACGTCAGTGCCCCCAACCGCAAGGCGCATCACCAGAGCCGCATCCGCGGATATCACATCTCCTACCGTCGCAACGAAAACGCCAACTGCAACTTCCGGAAGAACCCCGGACTCAACCTGCTCCTGAGCCACCCGGTCGACGCGCTCCTGCCCAAGGACAAGACGGCACACGCCGAGTTGACCAGGATCGGCGGACGCGTCAAACTCGCCATCGACGGCAAGGTCTTCATGGACCACATCGACCCCGGGGAGCCGTGGTCCGGCGGGCGCTTCGGATTCCGCAACGTCTACGAGAGCGACGGATACTACGACAACGTGAAGGTGTTCGACCTGACGAAGGCCCGGGGCGAATAGCCCCCAGGGGAGCCGCGAATGGCCTCGAAATGCCTCCCACTCATGGCTGTAACCTCTTTTCTCTTATGGAGTTCCGTCATGGCGCAGGATGTGGTGACGCCGCCGAAGGCGGACGCCGTTCTGAAGACACTCGATCCCGCGCACCCGCGGCTGATGCTCAAGGACGCCGACGTCGCGCGGCTCAAGGCACTCATCGAGAAGGACCCGCTCCTCAGGAAGTGCACCGACGCGATGGTCGCGCGCGCCGACCGCATCTGCACCAAGCCCCCCGTCGAGCGGACACTCAGGGGACCGCGGCTCCTTCACGTCAGCCGCGAGTGCGTCACGCGTGTCTACACCCTCGGACTCGCCTGGCGTCTCACCGGCAGGCAGAAGTACGCGGACGCCGTGAAGAAGAACCTGCTCGCCGCGTGCGCCTTCAAGGACTGGAACCCCAACCACTTTCTCGACACCGCCGAGATGACCCACGCCGTCGGGGTCGGGTACGACTGGTTCTACCACGCCCTCGACGACGCGACGCGCGAACGGGTGAAGGCCGGTCTCATCCGCAACGGTCTCGAGCCCGGCGCCGCCGCCTACGATCCGAAGAAGCGTCCCGGCAATGCCTGGTGGACGCGCGCCGTCCACAACTGGAACCAGGTCTGCAACGGCGGACTCATCATCGGCGCCCTCGCCATTGCCGAGACAGACCCCGAGTGGGCACAGGCGATCGTACCCGAAGCGGTGCGACTCTTGCCGAAGGCGATGGTGAACTACGGACCCGACGGTGCGTGGATGGAGGGACCGGGCTACTGGAAGTACGCGACGGACTACACCGTCTTCGCCTTGTGCGCGCTCGACACCGCGCTCGGTACCGACTTCGGCCTGAGCCGGATCGACGGGTTCTCCGAGTGCGGCTGGTTTCCCATCCAGGTGACCGGGCCGACGGAGCTGCCGTTTAATTTCGCCGACGCCGGGAGGAGCCCGCGGCCGACACGGAACATCCCGTCTCTCTTCTGGCTCGCACGCAAGTTCAGGACGTCCGCCTTCGCCGCGCAGGAGCGCGCCATGGTGGAGCGCTTCCCGGGCGACCCGTGGGACGTCCTGTGGTACGTGCCGCCCGGGCGAAAACCGCCTAAACCCAGTCTGGACAAGCATTTCCGCGGACCGGTCGAGGTCGCGATCTTCCGGAGCGCCTGGGAGGACCCGGACGCGCTCTACCTTGCCGTCAAGGCCGGGTTCAACCAGGTCAACCACGCCCACTGCGACGTCGGGGCGTTCGTGATGGACGCGCTCGGCGTGCGCTGGGCGGTCGACCTCGGCTGTGACGACTACAACCTGCCGGACTACTGGGGTCGCAGCCAGGACGCGACGCGTTGGACCTACTACCGTCTGAGCGCGCACAGTCACAACGTCCCGCTCGTCAACGACCGCAACCAGGACGTCCGGGCCGTCACGAAGTTCAGCGAGTTCACCAGCACACCGAAGCGCGCGTCAGCGGTGGTCGATCTCACCTCCGCGTATCAACGATTGGCAAAGCGTGTAAAGCGCGGCGTCGCGATCCTCGACCGCCGACGTGTCCTCGTCCAGGATGAGTTTGCTGTCGACAAGCCGGTCGAGATTGCATGGGGCATGACCACCGCGGCGAAGATTACCCTCGACGGAAGCCGTGCGACGCTCACACAGGACGGCAAGGAACTCCGCGCGGAGATCCTCTCACCCGAAGGCGCGAGCTTCACGAAGGAATCCGCCGAGCAGAAGCCCCCGCAGGCGACCAACAAGGGCATGCGTCGGCTGATGATCCGCCTGCCGGACCAGAAAGGCCGCGTGACGATCGCGGTGATGCTCTCTCCCGTCTGGCCGAGACAGAAAGCAGTGACGCCGCCCGAGCTGACGCCGCTGTCGAAGTGGTAAGCAGATCCTTCGGAGGAACCGACGATGAGCGACTTGATTATGATGTCGCACGAGGTGCGGGACCTGGTGAACCGGCAGTTGGCGCCGGACGAAAGGGTGCTGTGGGCGGGACAGCCCGTTCCGGGACGCCTGGCTCGACGCACACTCCCGATCGTGTTCGTGGGGATTGCCTGGACCGCGGTTATTCTATTCCTCATGTGGGCGGCCTCCACCTTCTGGAGGATACTGGCCGTTGGCGTGTCGGTCCTGGCGGTGCCGCTCCTTCTGATCGGTCTGGCGATGCTTCTATCCCCGCTGTTGGCCGTCCGCAAGGCCAGGCGAACGACCTACGTGGTCACCGACCGTCGTGCGATTGTCATCGCCGGGTTCTTCTCACGGTCGGTCGAGTGCTTCGGCCCCGGGCACCTCCGGACTCTGCGACTCGACGAGGACCCCGACGGCTCCGGCGACGTTGCCTTCGCCCACAGCGGATTCTACGGTGTCGACAACGTCAGGCAGGTCGAAGCGATGCTGAAGGACGTCGCCGCACACGCGGACGCGCCCGGGGAATCACCATACACGGAAAAGGAAACAGACTGATGCCCGAGCTGACGCCCCTGTCGAAGTGGTGACACACACGACGTCGTGCATGGAGGACGCCGACCGGACATGGAGATAATGGCCGACTATCCCATCGACCAGATGCATCTGATCCAGGACGAGCTGGCAAGCGAGGAGCGGATCCGCTGGACGGGACGACCGCATTCCTGGCGGTTCGTGCCGGTGACCATTCCGCGCTTCATTTTCGGGATTGTCGTCGCTGCGGCTGTTCTGCCGCACCTCATGGACGCACTGCGTGAACACGACTGGGGCGCCCGGCTCTTCTCATTGCTCTTCACGCTCCCGTTCGTGTTGATCGGACTCGTGCTGCTGTCTTCCCCGCTTCGGGCGGTCCGCAAGGCCCGCCGGACCCTCTACGTCGTCACCAACCGTCGCGCCATCACCTTTTACCGGGGCATCTTCTCGACGTCCATACGGTCGTTCGGACCTGAGCAGCTGATCGACCTCCGGCGAGACGAGAAGGAGAATGGTTCGGGAGACATCACGTTGATGAGCGCCTTGAAGGACCTCGGGCGCACCGAGGCGAAGCGGCATCGGGCGTTCGGGTACGCCCCGGGCTTCTACGGGATCGAGAACGTCAAGCAGGTCGAAGCAATGCTGAAGGACGTCGCCGCACACGCGGACGCGCCCGGGGAATCACCATACACGGAAAAGGAAACAGACTGATGCCCGAGCCGCCGAACATCCTGTTCATCTTCACCGACCAGATGCGGTGGGACTGCATGAGCTGTGCGGGACACCCGGTCGTCGAGACGCCGAACATCGACGAGATCGGCCGACGGGGGGTGGTGTTCGGCGCGGCGTATGCGTCGGTGCCGTCGTGCATTGCCGCGCGGGCGAGCATCTTCACCGGACTCGCCCCCACGAACCATCACCGCCTGGGTTACCAGGACCAGGTGCCGTGGGGCTATGAGAACATGCTGGCCGAAGTCCTCGCAAGTGCCGGCTACCAGACACATTGCATCGGCAAGACGCACTTCTACCCGCAGCGGAAGCCCTGCGGTTTCGACGGGATCGAGTCGGACGAGGGGCTCCAGAACTTCGACGGGCGGTACGTGAACGACTACCACGAATGGCTGCGCGAAGAAGGAGGCGGCCGGTTTCTGGACATCGACCACGGGCTCCAGGCGAATTCGTGGGCGGCGCGGCCCAGTCCCATGCCGGAGCACCTCCACCGCAACTGGTGGGCCGCCGGTCGTGCGATCGATTTCCTCCGCCAACGCGACCGCTCACGCCCGTTCTTCCTCTTTGTCTCGTTCATCCGCCCGCACCCGCCCATCGACCCGCCGCAGGTTTTTTACGACATGTACCGTGACCGCGAGATACCCGAGACGCCCGTCGGCGGCTGGGCCGCGCGTCACGACGTCCCCGTGAGCGACCTCAACTGCTGGCAGGGACGTCTGCCCGAGAGGACGCTCGCGCACACCCGCCGCGCCTACTTCGCACAGGTCGCTCACATCGACTCACAGATCGGGCGCGTGCTTGCGGCGTTCCGTCCGCTCAAGGTCCGGAACACCGCGATCCTCTTCTCCGCCGACCACGGCGAGATGCTGGGCGACCACCACCTGTGGCGGAAGACCTATGCGTATGAGGGGTCGGCGGCGGTGCCGCTGGTGATGTCCCTGCCGGACGCGAAGCCGAAAGGGGGCTTGAGCTTCTGCGACGCACCGGTCATCAGCGAGGACCTCTACCCGACGATCCTCGATCTCGCCGGGGCGTCCGTGCCCAACGGCATCGATGGAAGAAGCTTCCTGCATCTGGTGCGCGACCCCGAAAGCGGCGACCGACGCGACTACGTCCACGGCGAGCACTCGCCGTGCTATCACGAATCCACCGGCATGCAGTATCTGATCGACGGGAAGGAGAAATACATCTGGTATACGCTCTCGGGTGAGGAGCAGCTCTTCGACCTGGTGGACGACCCGACAGAGCTGCGCAATCTCGCGCCCGACCCTAAGCACAAGGGGCGCCTGGAGTTATGGCGCGGGCGGCTCGTCGCCGAACTCGCGCCCAGAACCGAGGACGGTCTCTCCGACGGGAAGAAACTCCTCCCCGGAAAGACGCTCCCCGCAACCCGGTCGGTGCTGTTGACTCAGAAGGATTGACCAGATGGGAAAGCGCCAGCATCTGTTAGGGTGTCTTGCGTTGGCGATGACGTTTGCGCTAACGCCACAGCTTGACGCGGCGGAGATCCACCGGGCCGTCCGCAAGGGGGACGTCGCGGCGGTCCGGAAGCTCCTGGCGACGGACCCCAAGCTGGTCAATCTGGCGGAAGGGCTCGAGGACGGTCCGAGCGCCCACGAGACCTCGCTTCATCTGGCCGTCCAAGGGAACCATACGGAGCTTGTGGCACTGCTGATCGCCAAAGGCGCCGATCCGAACGCCAAGGACTTCAGCGACTACGTCCCGCTGCACTACGCCGCCCGCGACGGACACACCGCCATCGTCAAGATGCTGCTGGCCGCCGGGGCCGACGCGAGCGCGCGACAGAACGAGAGCGTCACGCCGCTCCACGACGCCGCCGAGCGACGTCATCCGGAGATCGTGAAGCTGCTGCTTGAGGCGGGGGCGGACGTCAACGCCCGCACACAGCACACGATCACGAGTGTGCTGGGAAGTGCGGTGCGCGGCGGGGACAGGGAGATCGTCCGGATGCTCCTGGAGAAGGGCGCGGACGTCAACTACGGTGACAGCCGGCGCCCGGCGCTCCACCTCGCACTCGACTACGGTCACAAGGACGCCGCGCTCTTGCTGATCGAGAAGGGGGCCGACCTCAAGGGCGGCGTCTATCAGCCCGGCACCTCGGCACTTCACCTCGCCGCGAGGCCGGGCATGCGGGAGGTCGTCGAGCTGCTGATCGCCCGGGGGCTCCCGGTGAACGCAAGGAACGAGGACGGGAAGACGCCTCTGCACGCGGCGGCGTCGCGGTGTGCCGACGGGTGTGCGAAGGTGCTCCTGGACGCCGGGGCCGACGTCAACGCCCGGGCCCGCTTCGGGGGCACGCCGCTCCACGAGGCCCTTCAGGGCGGGGACGCGGAGTCACCACTCGTCACCGTGGAACTGCTGGTGGAGCGGGGGGCGAACGTCAACGCAGTGGACGAGCTTTGGGGCACGCCGCTTCACCTGGCGATTGCGCGGAGTTCCGACCGCATCGTCGATTTCCTCATCGCCTCGGGGGCCGACGTCCGTGCCACGGACGACCTCGGCCGGACGATGCTGCACACGGCGGCCGAGAGCGGCCGCCTGGACCGCGTGAAGTCCCTCATGAAAAAGGGGCTCGCCGTCAACCACGCCGACAAGGGCGGGTGGACGCCGCTGACCTGTGCCGTGGAGAACGACTGTGAGGCGGTCGTGCGGTTCCTCCTGGCGAACGGGGCGAACCCGATGGTGAGGACGACGGAGCGGATGACGCTCCTGCACCTTGCGACGAGCAGCACGGTGGCCGAGCTGCTGCTGGAGAGTGGGGTGCCGGTCAACGCCCGGGACGACGAGGGCCGGACGCCGCTCCACTGCCACGCCGACCTCGCGGTCGCGGACCTCCTGATCCGTCGCGGGGCCGTGGTCAACCTGCCGGACCTCCATGGAGATACCCCGCTCCACGACTCCGCCCGCAACGACGACGCGTGGAGCGTCGCGTTCCTGATGGAGAAGGGGGCCCTCGTCGAGGCGAGGAACGTGAAGGGCGAGACGCCGCTGATGCTGGCCGCCGGGCGGAATTCGGCGACCTCGGCGGAGGTGCTTGCCCGTCGGGCGGCGCTCGAGGCCAGAGACCACGCGGGAAGGACCGCGATGCATCACGCGGCCTGGCGGCGTGCCCGGAAGATGCTCGAGCTGCTCCTCAAGAGGAAGGCGGACGTGAACGTCCGGGACGGGCTGGGCCGGACGCCGCTCCACTACGTCTTCATCCCGCTCCCCAAGGACGACGAGACGGCATGGTGGCCGGAGGAATTCCGTCCGGACGCGGAGACGACGGTGAAGCAACTTCTGGACGCCGGGGCCGACGCGAACGCAAAGGACGTGCACGGGAAGTCGGCACTCGACCTCGCCCTCAAGCGACGTGACCTCGCCGCCGCCGAGGTCCTGCGCAAGCACGGGGAAAAGGAGTGAATGCCATGGCACCGAAAGATCTGAAGAAGTGGGCGGACCGAGCGGTGAAAATGGGGGCGAAGGCCGCGAAGATCATCCGCACCGACACGGTGAAGACCGCGGAGTGGGTGCGGATGAAGTGCCGGTTCGGCTGCGGGGGCTACGGCGGGTGTCTCACCTGTCCGCCGCATTCGCCCACGCCCGAGGAGACCCGGCGCATGCTCGAGGATTACCAGTGGGCGGTGCTCTACGAGATGGGCCCGAAGGCGAAGCGCGAACTCGCGGTGAAACTCGAGCGCGACATCTTCCTCGCCGGACACTACAAGGCGTTCGGGATGGCGCAGGGGCCGTGCGGGCTGTGCGGGGAATGCGACTTCGAGAACGGCTGCCCGCACAACGACCGTGCCCGTCCGGCGATGGAGGCCTGCGGCATCGACGTCTTCGAGACCGTTCGCACCAACGGGTTCACCATCGACGTGCTGAGGACGACCTCCGAGAAGGGACACTACTTCGGACTGGTACTGATTGAGTGACGCACGGCCGGCGCGCTGACGAAGCACGGCTGGACAAGCCAGCCGTGGCACAGGAATGAGGGAAGGCAACAGATGGCACGAGGTAGGACAATCACGTTTGGTGCGGTGGGGGACATCGCGTTGTGGAAGGAAGTGGCGGACGAGATGAACGTGCACGGTGCGGACTGGCCGTTCGCGAAGATGAAGCGTCATCTCGCCCGTGCGGACGTGCTGTTCGGGAACATGGAATCGGTCGCCATCCCGAGACGCTACCCGAAGCGAAAGATCGACCCGCGGGGTCTGGTGTCGTCGGTGCCGGGCCCGGCGGGGGCGCGGGCGCTCAGGCGTGCCGGGTTCGACTTCCTGAATATGGCCGCCAACCACGTGCTGGACGCCGGGCGCGTGGGACTGGACTACACGCAGGGCGTCCTCGAAGCACAGGCAATCGTGACCGGGGGCGTCGGCCGCACGCCCAGTGACGCCCGTGCACTCAAGACCGTCCGAAAGCGAGGCATCACGTTCGGGTTCCTCTGCTACGCCGAGGACAACAACTACACCCTGGGTGAGACGCGTGCGGGCATCGCCTACTACGAGCCGGACGCGGTGGTCGAAGACGTGAGACGCCACCGCGACGCCGTGGACGTGCTGGTGGTGTCGATTCACGCGGACATCGAATTCATGCCGACGCCGTCGGTCCCGCGGCTTCGGAACTTCCGGCGGATCGCCGCCGCCGGGGCCGACATCGTCCTCGGACATCACCCCCACGTGCCCCAGGGGTGCGAGATGGTGGACGGGTGTCTCATCGCGCATTCGCTGGGGAACTTCGTCTTCAACGCCCACACCTCGCCCTACCTGAAGGGCAACGGTCCGCACACGTGGCATTCGTTCGTGCTGCTGGTGAAGGTGGGCAAGGACGGCGTGCGGTCGTTCGAGCGGGTGCCGTTCGAGATTCACGAGCCGCCCGAGCAGCGGCCGCACCCCCTGACGGGACGGGCCCGGCGGGACGCGCTCCAGTACCTCGAAAGGCTCGACCGCCACCTCCGCCGGCCGGCGTTCATCCGGAAGACCTGGCGGAAGAAGGTCCGGAAGACCCTCGAGATCCATCTCAAGCTGATGAAAGAGATGGACGCCGACCGTGTCATCGACGAGATGGTGGGCCGGCTGTGGCTGGTGCCGGAGAACCGTCGCTGGACGGAAGAGGTCCTCGCGATGGGCCGCGAGGCCTATGAGGCCCGCCGACGCAGGAGACCCGATCCCCTGCACCGGCCGTATTACCACTTCACGCGCTCAAAGGCACGTGGTTAGGGGGAACGCATGGGACGCACCGGCAAGATCACGCTCGTTCTCCTCGCGGGGGTGTGGGTCGCTCTGCTGGTCACCTACGTCCTGGCGATCAACGGAAAGCCGGTCGACATCGACCGCGTGGGCGTGGAGGAGCCGTCGGGCATCGTGTTCCACGGCGGACGGGGGACGCTCTTCGTCGTCGGCGACCAGGGCAAGATCTACGAGATGAAGACCGACGGGACGGGCGTCAACCAGCGTGACCTCGCGGAGGGCGGGTGGATCGACCTCGAAGGGGTCACGTTCGACCCGGCGACGGGACTGCTCTACGTCGTGGTCGAGGGCCGTGACCGCATCCTCGAGGTGGACCCGGACAAGCTGGTCATCCTGCGCGAGTACGAGATCCCGCGCACCTGGCAGGGAAAGACGGTCCTCGACGCGGGCGGACAGGGCCTCGAAGCGATCACGTTCGTCCCGGACGCGAAGCACCCCGAGGGCGGGACGTTCTTCGTCACGAACCAGGGCTTCGCCGACAGTCCGCCGGAAGACGCCTCGGCGCTCCTCCAGGTCGAGCTGCCGCTTAGACGCAAGCCCGCGGAAAACGCCGATGCGAAAATCCTCGACTACGTCCGGATGGACGTGTTCGACCTGAGCGGGCTCCACTACGACGCGAAGCGGAGAAGTCTCTTCGTCATCAGCGACGGCGGCAACGCTCTCATGCGCATCACGCCGAAGGGAAAGGTACTCAAGACCGAACGCCTGCCCGGCCGGAACCAGGAAGGAATCACCGTCGACAACAAAGGCTTCGTCTACATCGCACAGGACTCCGGCGGGATCCTGAGGTTCAGACCTTAGAAGCGTCTCACGAGATGACAACAGACCCGTGTCGCCGAGCCGCTTGCTGGTCCGAATCGGGCGCGGGTCCCCCGGCGTCGTGACGTGTTTACGCGCAGGCAATCCCCGGGTATAATGACGACGGGAGAAAGGGGGACGCAAGATGAAGCCGATCTTCAACCGGTCGGAGAAGAACCCGATCATCACGCCGAGGAGTCTGCCGTTTCCGGCGGAGGCGGTGCTGAACCCGGGGGCGGCCGAGATGGACGGCGAGATCGTGCTGCTTCTGCGCGTCGAGCACACCAGCGGCTATTCGAGCATCTACGTCGCACGAAGCGCCAACGGCGTCACCGACTGGCGCATCCGTCCCGAGCCGCTGCTGAGGTGTGGACAACCGCGCTGGCCCTACGAGAGGTGGGGCTGCGAGGACCCGCGGGTGACCTACATCGCGGATCAGAAATCGTGGTATATCACCTACACGGCGTATTCCGGGACGGGGGCGGCGGTGGGTCTGGCACGGACGAAGGACTTCGTGAAGGCCGAACGCATCGGGTTGATATTCAGTCCGAACAACAAGGACGCGGCACTGTTTCCTGAGAAGTTCAAGCACCGCTGGGCGGTGCTGCACCGTCCGGAGGCCGGAGGCGTCGAGAACATCTGGATCGCCTACTCCCCCGACCTCATCCACTGGGGCGAGCCGCACTGTGTGCTGCCGGAGGGCCGCGGACCCGCCTGGGACGCCGTCAAGGTCGGGGCCGGACCTCCGCCCATCCCCACCGAACACGGCTGGCTGCTGCTCTATCACGGCGTCAAGAGGTACGCCGGTCAGCTGGTTTACCGTGTCGGGGCGGCCCTGCTCGACCGGAAGCGACCTCACAGACTGATCGCCCGGTCGCACGAGTGCATCTTCAAGGCCACGGCACTCTACGAGACCACGGGACTGGTGCCGAACGTGGTGTTCCCGACGGGACTGGTGCAGCGCGGGGACGAGCTGTGGATGTATTACGGGGCGGCGGACACGTGCGTGTGTCTTGCGACCGTGAGACTGCAGGACGTGCTCGACACACTGGAAGTGGAAACGGGGCCGTCCGGCGGCGCCGGGTGACCGGACGTTTTGCTGTTGCGGGGACGGCGTCGGTGACGATACTGTACCCGGCGTGAGAGGTGCGTGTCCGCCGGACGGCGTCACGCCGAGAGACGGCTCGATTGCGGGAACCGGCCGAATGCTGCGTGCCTTCTTCGAACTCAACCGACGGGTCTTCGAGAAGCTCTACCCCCACTTCCCCCAGATGACGTTCAGCATCTGGGAGCACTACGTGGACGAGATCGTCCGGATGCTTGACGCCCGTCCGGGACAGACGGTGGTGGAGATCGGCGCCGGGAAGACGTGTCCCTACGCCGGACGGCTCGAGCGGCGCACCGACACCACCCTCATCGGCGTGGACCTCGCCGCCGACGACATGCACGAGAACCCGGACCTCGACGAGCGGATCGTCGCCGACGTGACCGAGGGCATCCCGCTCGCGGACGCTTCGGCCGATCTCGTGGTGTCCCGCTGTGTGCTCGAACACCTGAGGGACGTCGAAGCGTTCTTCGCCGAGATGAGACGCGTGCTGAAGCCGGGCGGTCGGTTCCTGCACCTGTTCGCGTGTCGGTTCTCGCCGTCGGGTGTGCTGAACCGGCTGGCGGGCGAGCCGACGACCCACGCACTGCTGGCCGTCTTCCGGCCGGAGCAGGTGGAGCCGGGCGGGTTCCCGGCGTTCTACGACCGCTGCTACCCCTCCGCCATGCGTGCGATGCTCCGTCGGCAGCGGCTCACCCTCACCGACGTGCGCTGCGGCTACTTCCAGTCGGAGTACTACGCGTTCTGCCTGCCACTGGCACTCCTGAGCGCCGTCTACGAGTGGACGGTGATGACGCTCGGGATCGAGTCCCTCGCCGCCAACGTCCTCATCGCCGGGGAGAAGCCTGCACACACGTCCCGGACCTAGCACCCCCACCCACGGTGCACGTCTTTTCCTGTTGACACCACATCACTTGTGACGATACTCTGGGGTGTGTGAGGGTGCGTTTTCCGTGGGAGAGCGACCACCGGAGGCCGACATGAAGCTCGTCATCCAGATCCCGTGTCTGAACGAGGCGGAGGTGCTGCCGCAGACGCTGAAGGACCTCCCCCGCGAGATCGACGGCATCGACGAGATCGAGGTGCTGATCATCGACGACGGGTCGACCGACGGGACGGTGACGGTGGCGCGTGAGCACGGGGTG
>Ga0307379_10003670_pt1 | contig 22176 bp, 24 predicted proteins | sample UN2MG_FD_202237 | JGI IMG/M metagenome (GOLD analysis project Ga0307379, IMG submission 202237) | Soil microbial communities from Risofladan, Vaasa, Finland - UN-2 | ecosystem: Environmental > Terrestrial > Soil > Coastal area > Acid sulfate soil | place: Finland: Risofladan, Vaasa | collected... | reverse complement strand
CCTACTACCTATTTGATGTGCTGGAATTTGTACTGGCATGGGTCAGCGACAACACCATCAAGCTACAGAGCAACCTCCTGGACACCTTAAATACGATGATAACAGACGGGGGAGCAATCAAAACCCTGGGAAACGATCCGGGCGAAAAATTCCTATTCACCATCCAGGAGATACTCACCGAGCTGGACGCCAAGCGCAAGATAGGATTCAAGATGATAGTGGACACCAATGGCGACCTGACCCTACAGCTGGAAGCGGCGGACGAGTTTTTTACTACCGAGGGGATACTAACCCTCACCGACGCCTACCAGGTAATCACCAAGGCCGACAAAGAGAATTTATTTTCTGCTGTAAAGATAGGAAGCGAGACCACCGACGACAGCCCCGCCTTTGCCTTCCCTGAGAACATAAACCTATACGGATTTGGCGAGGAGCAATACTCCAGCACGGGGCAGTGTAACAATGAGAAGGTAGACTCCAGAGTCAGTAAGTGGGTATATAGCAGCAACGTAATAGAGGCCCAGCTCACAGGCTCAGACGACTACAGAGACGAGAAATTTATCATAGAGTCTGAGAACATCGACAGCGGAGCCCTTACCGCCACCGCCGTGCAGCACAGCCTAGTGAATATCAGCGCCACGGCAGTATTTTATAATATGACATTTAACAACGTGAGCACCATCCGCAACCTTTACGGTTATGTTCATAACACCCTAATATCAGGAAACACGATACAGCCAGCGGACCGATTCTCAGCCAAGCAAAGCACGAGCTACCGATTTAGTAACAATTCAGCTGTTTATGCCCTTGCCAACGCCTGCAAGATGGAATATGTACAATACCCCTACACCCCCCCCACCACCTACTGCGACGACCCGTTCCCATGGGATACCGAGACCAACGACCCCAACGCCAACTATGACCCCGTGGCCTATGAGTACATCGTTCCCAGTGACGGCCTTTATAATTTTAATTCCAGACTCCAGGTAAAGGCTAGCATCAATTTATCATACTGGCCTTTCTGTTTGCGGGCCCGCCTGCTGGTAGAATTTGTACTCATGGACTCCACCAGCACGGTAATCAAAGAGACACAAATGCAGATTTTTGACTTTGACAGTGCCGGCACCGGCTATATAAACGCCTCCGGGAATTTTAACTGCGCCGCCACGGACCGGGTCCACATGAGATTTAGGTCAGTATTTTACACCACCACCGTCAACTGCCTGCCTGTCACCCAACCTACCTACATAGAGCTCCTTATAGGAAGCAATAACAGCTACTGGGAGATGACAGGGGGCTACCTATTTAACGAGATAAACGCCGCCAAAGTAATAAGCCACGAGACAGACTACCCACTAACACCGGAGCTATTCCGAGCCGTGCAGCAGGCACCGGAGGGACTGGTAACCATCACCAGCCACGGGGATGAATTCACCGGATGGATAGACCGGGCAGAATTCAAGCACTGGAGAAACGAGCTGCGGATAAAGATTAAAAACAGATTCTGATATGCCACTAGAACTCATACCACACCAGCCATTCTTTACCGACCCCAACAGGCCACCGGGCGGGATTTGCGTGGACGACATACCCTACTGCCACCTTGTAGCTCCAGGAGACGCTATCTGGCTGCAATTTTACCAGACGCCCTGCGGGAATAACGAGGTAGAGGACGAGACATTCATAGACAGCACCGACGGAGCCCAGCTGCTGCTGGAGCCTGACTTCACCACTGTGGTAAACTGGATATATATCGGAATCAGCTGGAACCATGCCGCCGGTAAGCTCACCCATGTAGTGGGCAATACCGACTCCGTGGCCCAGGCCACTGCCCTGGCAGCAGGATGGCACAAACTGGAGGTAGTAATAGCAGACACCACAGCGGGGAGCGTTAACGTAGCTATTTCAGGTACTAATGCAGGAACCAGTGCAGACCTGGTAGCAGACGGCACCTATACTTTTTACCTGTACTATACGGCAGGGGCACAGATCACCATAAGCCCGTCCTCAGACTTCGACGGAGCCCTGGACAGCTGCAAGCTATACGCTACCACATTCAACAAGTGGACCATAGGCTCTGCATGGACCCCCAGCACCCTGGGAGGTCTATGTAAGACCGACGACACCGTAACAGCCACAGCCACTGAAAGCGTGGCCAACTACTTAACTGTGGGAGAATACTACGAGTGCATGATAACCATAGAAAGCTACGGAGGCGCCGGGAGCATCACAGTAAACATAGCAGACATAAGCGTCACCGGAATAAGCGGCGACGGCACCACCACGGTCTATGGCACCCCCACCGTGGCAGGGGTCATGGAGATAGTGGCCACTACCGACTTTACAGGGTGCGTCACCATTATAGACACCCGAATGCTAAGGACAGACTATGCCTTCACGATAAATGGCAGCGCCGAGATAGCCGTGGACAGTGCCGACATAACCTACAACGAGCGCTGGGTCATAGTACAGATAGACCCGGAGGACTACCTGTCAGAATTCGAATGTTTTACCATCCTGGTAAATGACGAGTGCGACCTGCAATATGGAGAATACCTGATTAATAAAGACCTGACCGGAGGAGGGGTACCCAATATATGGAGCTGCCCCAACTGGCAGCGGAACAATGCAGCGACCCAATATGATGCATCAGGGAACCAGCTAAAGTTTATATTTACCAGGGGCCTGAGCCATGTGAAAAATCCGCTATTCTTTAACGACCAGCAGCCCGCCTACATAGACAATGTGGGCCAGGTGACCAACTACCGGATCACCTTTGATATAGCCAGCATTACCACGGTACCAGGGGACGGGATAGAGACAGAACTTGTACCCAATGCAGCAGACATGGGGGCATGGATAGTGATATACGGCCAGACCACAGCAGCCTCGCTCTTTACAGGGGTAGGGACCCATACCTATGATGTAGCCCTGCCAGCCAATTATGGCCAGGTCATAGACAATCCGCAGACATTAAGAGCCCAGGCCTACGGAATATTCGATATAGACGGCAGCGGACTGGCTAATGAAGGAAACGTAGTGATAGAGAATATGACCATCGAAAGGCTCGAACCCTACGAGGCCAGCTTTGAAACCGAGTGCATGAAATATACCAGCGCCGAGGGCACCATCCTCATACAGGGAACCTGCAGTGCAGAGAATGCCCTGGGATTTGACTGGACGGGCAACTTTATACTGAGCCAACGAATCAGGGGCAGGTGGCTATCCACCAACAACCCGATGGAGGATGAACAGTACACCTACAGCTCAGGAGACACCGACAAGTACTACGCCGAGCGCTCTAAGTACTGGGAGCTGTTTGTAGACATGGCCCCGGCCAGTGTTCACGATACATTAACGGTCCAGATTCAGTGCAACAATTTACAGTTAGGGAAGCTCAGCACGGACCTAAAGGCCTATGTTGCCAAGGCGGAATATGACCCGGAATACGAAAGGACAGGAGCGAGTAACTACGCCCAAGGGCGCCTGGAGATAAAACAAAAACTAAAAAATACAATTTTCAATAGGAATTGTTAATATATTTACACTGTTGCCAACCGAGGGGATGAGGCAAACAAAAAGGCCCACATTTATTTGAATTCTAATTAATTACAAAAAAATTTAGAAATGGCCGATTGTTTAAGTTATAACTGCGAGGACATGGTAGACCATGAAATCGTTTCTGAAAATTGCCAAGGCAGCCGCCTGGCAGGATTTCCTCATGCTGTATTCTTCGAGTGCGGCGAAACCCCAGCAGACTGGAGTGATGGAGCAGAGATACAAGCCCTCATCACAGCAGGCAACGCCTGGGAAGTATTTAATATCAAGGCAGGATTTGGTGACCCTTCACCCATCACCGCTCCTGCAAAGACCAGCTGCGGAGTAGAGCAGGTGATCAACTACGACAGAACCCTGGAGATAGAAGACTATACTGTTACGGAGACTAACCGCCAATTTTGGAGCACCCTAAATGGTGGCCGAGTGGTGGGAGGAGCGCTGTTGAATGAGTGCGATACGGAAGGCTATACCAGCAAATCCACAGTGGTAGATGCTGAGATTTCATTCCAGGGAGCGAGAAGGGTGGCTAACAACAACGGAGAAAATCAATTCTTCGGAGTGACAGCCTCCTGGAGAAGCAGAACTGATCCGGAAATCGTAGACACACCAACGGGCGTATTTAGCTAAATGACTAGAGGCGTAATTCTTATGTGCTGGGGGCCCAGGGGCTATTCGTTTGCAGCCTACAACTTGGCCCTCAGCATAAAGGAATACAGCGGCCTCCCTATAGTACTATTTACCGACGGGCTAAAGCAGGTGCCAGACCAGTCTGTTTTTGACTGGCAGGAGCCGTTATCTGAGAGCGACCTCACCAATCCGGCAGAGGTAAAGACCCGGATGTACGAAAACCTGCCCTTTGATTACAACCTATTTCTGGACGTAGACGCCTTGGCACTAAAAGACCTAAACGGAATTTTTGATGAGTGCATAAAAAAAGGGGGAGACTACTATACCTACATTTACGACTGGTACGACCACACGAGCCCGGATGAGCTGCCTATGATGTACTGGGCCTATAGGTCCCAGATATGGAAGCAGTATAATTTTGACGAGAGCACCCGGATGCCTGCCACCCAGAGCAGTATCCAGTTCATGAAAAAAGGGGATAACGTGGCGAAACTAGGCGCCCAGGTACGGGCTAACCTGGCAGAACCTATACCACTGGGAGAGCTGAGAAACAAGTGGGGAGGCACCCAGCCCGACGAGCTCTATCTGAACATAGCACTGGCACAGCTAGGCTACGGCCAGGAGGTACACATAGGAGAGTGCATATTCTTTGGCTACCAGAGAGAGAAGACCTGGACCCAGGTAAAGGAGCAGTACTACATACTGTCACTATTTGGAGGTAGGGGCCACACGAAGGAGCCCTACCTGAGAGGCTATGATAAACAGCTGGAGGAGATACACAAAGCAAGGGGCACCCGTCATACTTTTGACCACAGCTACATCATAGGGGAGAAACACGCCAACAACCGAAAACAGACCAAAGGAATGGGACTAAAAAGAATACAGCGAGCCCAGCAGCAAATAGCCATGAGGGGCGGGAGCCCAGGACTGGACTATAGCCAGGGACCCGGCCAAATTACACTATGGACCAACTACTACAACCCAGGGAAGAATAAAGACCAGCGCCACGTGGAGATCCTAACAGCCATTAAGAGGAATATAGAAAATAAAGACATTGACTTGGTAGGGATTTTTACTGAGGTACCTTTGCCCAAAGAGCTGGAGAGCTACAAAACCTTTGAAGTCCGGATAAAAGGCCGCCCGACCTACGGGGAGATGATCAACACTATAAATGCCAACAGCGGAACGAGAAATGAGGACGAGAAATACAATATCCTGGTCAACTCAGATATTTACACAGATCACAGCGTTAACCTTTTATACCACAGCGACCTGCAAGAGACCGTTTTTTGTGTATCCAGATACGACATGAGGCCCCAGGGGCCGGTACTATTCAACTATGACTACAGCCAGGACGCCTGGGCCTGGAAGGGCAAGCTGGTAGTGGACGGGGTGGACTTCCCACAGGGCAAGCCAGGATGTGATAATGTATTTGCATTCAGACTCACCGCCTGCGGCTACAAAGTAGCCAACCCAGCCGTAGACTTTAAGACCTACCACCTACACCAGAGCAACTATAGGACCTACGGCGAGAGGGACCGGCTGGACCCGCCCTACCGGAATATCAAAGTACATCCGATAGGACCCTACCTAAAAAAGAAGCTCCTGCTGCGGCAGAATGGCAAGGTAGGAGACATCCTGATCTGCGCACCTATAGCCAAGTACTACAGTGGAGCCTACGAGGTCATCTGGGAGGCTCAGGACAAATACCACGATTTGATCAAAAAGCTGGGCTACGCCACACCCATAGCCAAGGCCAACCGTGGCACCTTTGACAAAGTAATCGATTTAAACTTTGGCCTGGAGACTCACAACCCGGTCCACAAAGAGTGGCTAAAGCGACAGAAGGAATTGAATAGCTTTGTAGAGCTCAAATATGAGATGGCCGAGGTGCCCCTGGAGGAGCGCTGGAAATTTAAGTACAAACGTACCGTGGAGGACATGGAGCGTGGCGCACAGCTGAGAGACCACCTCCATAAACCAGGGACAGGAGACTATGCCGTCATTCACGACCAGAGCCACTACGGAGACCCGGCAGAGATCAGGACAAGCCTACCTACTGTAAGATTTAGGCCGCACCAGGGCTACAGCATACTGGACTGGAGGGCCACCCTGGAAGGTGCCGCCGAGATACATTGCATAGACTCTAGTTTATGTAATTTTGTGGAAGTTTTGGAGCTAAAGGCTAAACTATTTTACTACCCAACAAATAAGTGCCCACATAAGTGGGACGAGACTTTAATATCAGACAAATGGACAAGAGTAAACACCAAGACGTTACAAGCAGCGACCCACTAGGGGTGGCTATCAGACAAATCTGTAAGGAGAAAGAGCCCATGACCATACTGGACATAGGAGCCAGCACCGGGGAGGGCACCACCAGTATTTTGAGGGCCGTCAATCCAAAGGCCCGAATATTTGCCGTAGAGCTGGACCCTGGCCGCTACAAGGACCTGGAGGAAAAATTCAAGGACGACAACAAAACATTCCTGTTCAAGGGGAGCAGCTGCCCGGCAGAGCACCTGATGAGCGAGCAGGAGCTGAACGAGTACCTAATGAAATATCCGGGGTGGAATTGCTGGAGGGAGATCGGCCCCAACGAAATGTTTAAATGGAGAGACAACCAGGAGAATATGATCAAAGGCATAAAGACTAAGAGCGGCAAAGACCTGATTCCTTACATTAAGAAAAAGCATAATGTGGAGCATTTCGACATGGTGATTGTAGATGGCTCACCTTTTACGGCCTGGTATGAGATCGAGCAGACCCACGGGGCAAAGACCATCGTCCTGGATGACATCAACGACCCAAAGAATGCCAAGGCCTACCGAAAGCTGGCGGGAGGAGGAGACTACTGGTGCGTGGAGGTAAACAAGCACCGCCAAGGGTTTGCCATATTTGAAAAATTAGGATAAATGAAAATAGCCAGCAACACCAACCACAATGGAATGGCAGGAGGGCAAGCCTTTAAGGATGCCATCACCAAAACCATAAAGGAGAACGGCTCACATTTCATAATTGAGACAGGCACCTACCTGGGCCAGGGAACTACCCAGGCTATCATTTCAGGTATGGGAGAAAGCGCCAACCTAATAACTATAGAGGTCAATCCGGAGCACGCCAATATAGCCCGGAGGAACATAGACGACCCACGGGTCACCATATTAAATGGACTGAGCGTGCCCAGAGACTTACTGCCTAAACGCCTGGCACTGGAGGACCTGCCGGACACCGTATTTATAGACCACCAGGAGCACGAGAGGGAGCGGCTATACCAAAAGGAGGTGAGCCATAGGGTGGCGGATAATATGCTAGCCACGGCCATGTCAGTGAGCGGCAACTACAGCCCTAACTTCATCCTGCTGGACAGCGCAGGCCACATGGGCTACCAGGAGTGGGGCTATGTCATGGCCCTATACAGGGGTGATGAGTTTATACTGGCACTCGACGACACCAACCATTTAAAGCATTATAAGACCGTCCAGCAGATCAAACAGGACTCCCGATTCAAGCTACTGTGGGACACCAAGGAAAAATTCGGATCAGCTATTTATAGATTCAAAAAATGAGAGTGGCCATCACCATACTGTACAACGCCCTGCACCACCTGCGGCACAACGACTGGGCAGACTTTATGGCGGCAAACTTCGACCATTGGATAGTGGTAGAGGGGCTGGCCTCCAACGGAGGAAGCACCAACTGGTGCAAGAGCCTGACCCTACCACCCAGGAGCACAGACGGCACCCACGAGGTAATGGAAGACGCTGCAGCTATTTATGATCATATCCACTACTACTCACCAGGGGCCCGGTGGATCAGCAAGGACCAGATGGTCCAGAAAGCCATAGCCATGATTCCAGTAAAAAAGTGCTATCTGTGGCAGGTGGACGCTGACGAGCAGTGGACCAAAGAGCAGCTGGTCAGCATAGAGAACAGGCTAGGCAAAAGCTCCGCCAAGGTGGCCCAGTGCCAATTTAGGCACCACGTCAAGCAGTACATAGCCAAGGGGGCCTGGGGCAGCGGCTGGGTAAAGAGAGTATGGAAGTACACCCAGGGGCAACAGTTTAAGAGCCACGAGCCGCCAACACTAACAGGAGAGGGCAAACAAATACTGCAGGTACCTGAGAAATTCGAGCATTTTAGCTATACCTTTGAGCAGGATGTAGCATTTAAAAGTAAATACTACAGAGGATACGAGCAGCTGCAGGAGAAGTGGAGATCGCTGCCAGACAGAGAGGTACTAACCATAAACCACCTATTCAGTAGGGGGAATCCGATAGGACGATCCGCCACTAAACTCATCAGACAATGAAGGAACTAGAAGACATACAACAGATAATAGGCCACACGGTAGAAGCTATAAAATCAGCACCACCACCCACTAGAATAAAGATCACAGCAGACAGAACTTATCAGGAGCCATCCCTGCCGGACTACCGACCAGGCTATAAGGAGGCCGTGGAGTGGGCCGAGAAAATAGACATCCACGTCACCAAGGGAACCTTCCCGGAGCGATTATTTATTTACCGGTCACCCAATCAGACGGACGAGGAGTACAACTACACCCGCAACAACTACAAGCAGGTCACCCTTCCCGTGGCCGTGGACTACTTCAACACGATAAAGCGCTCATTCCATGACGCCAACTGGTCCATAAATTACGGCAAAGAGCCGGATGCCCAGGTAAAGGCAGGCACCAACTACCGCACCTATGTAACCTCCGGGCTACCTCACTACAATAGCCTGGAGAACTACATCAAGGACGTAGTGCCCAATATTAAGACCATAGACGCCAACGGGGCTATACTGGTAAGGCCAAAGGATGCACCCATGGTCCTGGACGAAAATGGAGAGCCCCAGCTCACAGGTGACCTACTGGAGCCCGTACCGATTTACTACCCATCCAAACAGGTCATCCAACTGGAGCCGGGAGAATATGCCCTATTCGAAATGAGCGAAAAGTCACCGCTAATGGTGGGCAACAAAAAGCAGTATGTAGGCCTGGTATATGAATTCTGCGACACCCATCGTATCTGGAGAATCACCCAGGTAGGTAAGCAGCTGGACTACACCTTTAAATATGAGCTTTACTACACCCACAACAAAGGGGAGGTGCCATTTATAATACTAAAGGGGACGCCTGTAGAGGTCCGCGGCGCCAAGTTATGGCAGAGCCCCTATTTATCTGTGACCGACATACTGGACCAGGTGCTGCTGGATAGCAGTAATTTGATGGCCGTAAAGGCGACGTGCGTATTCCCTTACAGGATAATGACGGGAGACCGCTGCGACTTTAAGACCAAGGTAGGCAGCGTCCTGGAGACCTGCAATGGCAGGGGCCAGATATGGGACAATGAGCACAGTGCGATGATCACCTGCCAGGGGTGCGGAGGAAGTGGTACCAAGAGCAGGATGAGCCCTCACGGGGTGCTTATTTTGAAGCCCAAAACCATGACCGACGAGGGGGACACCGGGATGAGCAGCCCAGGTCTGAGCTACGCCTCACCACCCATAGACACCCCGGAATTTTTAAGGAAGGAGATCGACAGCAACCTGGGGCAAGCCAGAACGCTGCTGCACCTACACACCAGCACGAGCGAGGTAAAAGGCAGCGAGGGGATGTCAACCGCCACAGGGATGGCACTGGACATGAAGGCCCTGTACGCCTTTGTCAAGCCTATAAGCGATCAAATATTTGCCATTTACGAGTTTATAGCCAACGAAATAGGGGAGCAGCGCTACGGGGATGCCTTCGAGCCCCCCACCATTATATACCCGCAGCAGTTTGACTTTTACACCGAGGCCGAGTACCTCCAGCAAATATCCACAGCCATAGACAGTGGCCTGCCCAGCTTTATGGTCCAGAGTGGCGTGCGGAATTACATAGAGTCGATGTTTTTTAATGATGAGGCTCAGAGCAAAAAGTACAAGCTGATACTGGAGACAGACCGACTCATCCACATGACCCCGGACGAGATCACCACCCAAAACGCCAGGGGCCTGGTATCTAACTGGGAGGTCATCCTGCACGATTCGAGCCTTAACTTTATCGACGAGCTGATAGCGGAGGATGACAACTTTATGGACAAAACACTACCGGAGCAGAAGGATGCCCTGATAGAGAAGGCCAAGGCTAAAGCCAACGAGAATAAGGCTGCTGTCCAGGAGGGCCGCCTGCCAGCACTGCCACCAATAGTACCAGAGGAGGAATAAATGCCAACCGTAAAGAGCCTCACCAGTTTAATACAGCAGAAATATAACCGCCTGGACACAGTGCCCAATAATTTGTATTCTAAGGTAGGGGCAGCAGAAAAGCAGGTCTACTCTGAGATTCTGATATTCATGGGAGGCCTGGAAAGAGATGGGGATGGGTTCCTGCTCCAGAGCCCGGCCAATAAGAAAGCCATGCAGGGCCTGGCTGTCAAGATCCGCCAAGTATTTGACCAGAGCGACTATATAGACGCTGTGGGGGCCTTTGCCGGAGAATACCAGGGACAGATGGACATAAACTCCGCCTATTTCAGACGGGTATTTCCAGACTTTAATAAACCAAGCGCCTGGGCCGTGGACATCGTCCAGCAGAACAGGAATGCTGTGGTAAATTCTCTGATCAACACCACGGCAGATGCAGAATATATCCAGCCACTAACCAGGGCCGTAGAGGACGCTGTACTATCAGGGGCCAGTTTTACCGAAGCCATAGACCAGGTGGCCTCCATTGCCATAACTAGCCCGGATCGGGAGAGTAAGCTACTGAGATATTCCAAACAGATAGCACACGATGCCTTTGCCATCACAGATAGGACCTACACCAACCAGCTGGGCAAAGACATGGGAGTGGAGTGGTACCGATACTCCGGGGGCACGATTAACGAGACCAGACAATTCTGTGCCCGGAGGAGTAACCAGTTTTATCCAAAGAAGGAAGTGGAGACCTGGCCAGCGAGCAGGGAGGAATGGAGCGGGAAGTTTGTACCTACCACCTCGACCAATATATTTAATGTTGCCGGGGGGTATAACTGCCGCCACAGCCTGCTGCCTGTCTCAGTGATAAGCGTGCCAAAGTCCAGAGTGGAGCAGGCCATGAGGGAGGGCTACTACCAGCCAGACCAAAAAACAAGAGACCGCCTGGGAATAAAAGAAACCACCACAGCAGAGCCGCCACCTGTGGCACCACCAGATCCGGGTACCAATGTCAAAAGGATACCTACTCCGAAACCCTTAAAAAGGGCCACTGTAGCAGAAGCTAAATCTTTGAATAAAGTCTCCCAGACATTCGGGCCGCAGCTGGACGAAATAGCCCAGAAGGTGGCCAAAGATAACGGGGGCACAGTTACCCCTATAAACTACAAAAAGGTGGACCGGATAGTGGAAAAGGCCAACAAAGAATATGGTGGAGATATTGCCAAGGTTAAGGATGCAGTCAGGAATACCATAGTAGTAGAAAAGCAGAGCCAATTTAAAAAGGTTATCAAAGAGATTCAGGACACAGGAATAGTCCACAAAGTAAAAATATTTGAAAATGACGCCCTGGGATACGAGGGGGTTTTGATCAGTGTAAAAAATAAGGAGGGGGTCTGGGGAGAGATCCAGCTCAATATTCCGGAGCTCATCTATGCTAAAGAGAAGCCAGCAGATGCCAGCTTTATCCTGGGCAAATCCAGATTTGAGGCCATTAAAAAGAAATTCGGAGCAGAGGGAGGCCTGGGTCATAAGTACTACGAAAAATACAGGACCCTGAATACGGACCTGGAGGACGCTACATTCACCAAAATATTTATGGAGCAGGAGTCCCAGGCCTACTATAATATTTTTAAGCCACCGGGACCATCAGCCTACAGGAAACAATTCGACCTGACAAACGTATCAAAGAAAGTGAATAAACTGGCAGACGATCCGGAGAGATACTTTACGGCCCCACCTGGGACTGTGAGAGTCAAGGTATCCAATCTGGTACCAACTAAGATAAGACAGGACGGGGTAGTCCGGGCCAATAAGTTAATGGAGGAAGCATACAACGGCACCAAGCCCAAACGGGAGCCACTGTCCCTGCGGAAAATAGGAGATAAATATCTGGTAATAGATGGGAACGCCACCGCAGCCAATGCAGAGATAAGTGGGTGGGACTATGTCTACGCCATACTGGAATAAAGTTTGGATATTAAGTATATATATTGTATATTACCAATGAAATGGCAGAAAAAGTAAGTTTTAGCACTAAGATCCTGACCCAGGAGGTATTTTTTATCAATGACTATGAGGACATGGCCTTTAAGTCAGTCCCTGAGAATGGTACTTTTATGGCCAAGATCAAGGGGGAGGAAGAATTCCAGGCCCACCCAGAGTCCCAGGTATTGACCGATGCCATACTCATGCCCCAGGAGATCACTGCCGCCCAGTACGCCAGCTGGTAGAAACACCCTAAAAAAATTTAATTTATTTTCAGATATATTTGTATATATCATATATACATTGTATATTTGTGATGTGAGTGTTATTAATTAAAAAATCAAAACAATGAGCAGCAAAGAACTTGAAAAAATGATTCAGAAAGCCCAGGCTGAGGCTGAGAAAGAAAAGGCCAAAATTAAAGAAACCAAGGACGAGTATGAGATTCCTTGCTACCAAGTGACTGAAACACTGACCAAGATCGACGGGGAGACCTGGGAGCATGTTTATAATGTTTATGGATCTGAGGGAGAGGCTGCCAAGTATTCCGCTGCCCACAAGAAATGGTGGGGAGATAATCTGGTAGTCCTGGGGGTGAGCCCATTGATTGTTAATGGCCACACCTACTACCAGCCAGGATTTAATGTATGGGATTAATAAGTATTTCTAATAGTTTAAATAGCAAAGCAATGAAGACAACAGCAGCACAAACAGCAAAGGCAATCAGAACAGAATTAAAAGGGGCCCGACCTCTTAATGGTATTAAATTTAGGGTGACATCTAGCACCTATGCCGGGGGGGACTCTGTCCGGGTCAGTTTTCAAGATCACCCAGACAAGGTGGACCTGGTAAATGAAATAGCGGATAAATACCAGATGGGGAACTTTAACGGCATGGAGGACATCTACGAATACGACACAAACCCAGACCTGCCACAGGTGAAATTTACCTTTGTGGAAAACACTATGACGGAGAGCATGAAGGACGCCCTGGCTGAGTATATCCAGAAACACTACGGGATAGAAAAGGACCAGGACCAGGAGTGCATGGATAGATTCCACTGCTGGTATAACCAGCTCCAGTATAGGGTATATAGAGACGAGGAATTCCACAAATATGTAAGCCATGAAACAAAATAAATTAATAGCCATAGACAAGCAGGACCTCAAAACCCTAAAAAAGGAGGCCGTCAAGATGGACTTTGCCTCTGTAAAAGCCTACATTGAGGGACTGCTGGCTGCGAAAGCCTACCAGATCCGGGCAGAGAACGCTAAGAAGACATAAGTCTGTCCACCAGGTCCCTGGCCTCATCGAAGCCGAAGACAACACCAGCAGCAGCTCCATTGTTTTGGAGCTGTTTTATAACAGTCTTTTGGTTTTCTGTGAGCCTACCCTTTTGTGTTTTGACCTCCATAAAAGCCACCTTGCCACCGGGAGCCACCAGGACGAAATCAGGAGCCCCAGGGACTACGCCCACCACTTTATTTTTGTAGCGCTCAAAGAGGGAGCGCCGCCCTTCGTTGGGAACGTGAAACATAAAAAGCTCAGGATACTGGAGCGCCGCATATTCACGGATGGCCATGCAGAGATGGTCCTCCTGGGTGAGATATTTAGAAAAATTGTTTGTCATTATAAAAAATAATTACTTTTGAGACAAAATACAGTTTTAATTTAAGTAATTTTACCACATGGCAAAAGGAGTCACCAAGGAATTTAAAAAGTGTTATAATAGAACCACCGGCAAGATCAAAAGCCTGGCCCCGGCTGTTTACAACAACAAGGTAATGATGAGCCGCCTGGGATGGGAGATAATGCCAGAAATCGATAGCAATGAAACAAAAGAAATGCTGCCCCAGTCCGCCCCGGCCAAAGCGCCCGAAAAGATAAGCCAGGACATCCCCAAAGAAATGCCAAAGCAAGTGACCCCTAAAGAGGCGCCGCCAAAGCAAACCCCCCAAAAGACACCCCCAAAGAATACCGGCAAGAGAAACCCACAAAAGCAAGCATAAATGGCCACAGCAGAGGAAATACTGAACTACCTGGGGATACCCCAACCCAAAGACAAAGAGATCACGCTAGATGATTTCAAAGAGACATTCGAGAAGGACTACGGTAAAAAAGAGGCGCTAAAAAAGGATAAGGAATTTATTTCTCAGATCACCGGCAAAGCGCTGGGCTCAGTGACCACTAAGCTAGTGACGATGTTCAAAGAGAATGGCGTGGAGATTGACAAGGACGTGGCAGAAAAGAACCCTATAGAGGCCGTGGCCAAGATAGGATTTGCTAAGCTGGACGAGAACCACAACAGCGCCCTGGAGACCATAAAGAGCAAGAGCGGACAAAAGGAAACTGACGCCATCAAAGAGCTGAACGAGAAGCTGGAGAAGGCCCAGTCTGAGCGCACCCAGATAGAGCAGATGCTGGGAAGCCAGAAAAAAGAGCATGAGGAATATGTCAATAAAAAAGAGCAGGAGACCCTGGGAATACTCACCAACCACGAGTACTCCAGGCAGTTCTCAGGTTTTAAATTCAAGCCGGACGCCACACCGATTGTGAAAAAAGGATTTGAGGCAGAATTCAAAGACCGCTACAACATACAGTATGACCGGGAAAGTGGGGAGCTCATTCCTACCAATAAAAAAGGGGAGCGCATACCCAATCCCGAAAAAAACAGTACCTTTAAATCGTTCCACGAGGTCCTCAATGACCTGGGGGACGAGCTACAGGTAAGGGACAACAACGAGAAGACCCGGAAGGATGCCCCTAAAAATGTAAACGGCGCATTTGGAGCGCCGGTCCATACCGACCCACCAAAGGAGGATGGACCAGAGACCACAGGAGATGGCAGATTCAGAATAAGACGAACAGCCACCGCCTGATTTTTACCGTTGTCGTAAGAGCTACCGACAAAAACAAATAGCCCAAGTGTTCCCACAGCGGGATAAGCTGCACACATTTGGAAATTTGTTTTAATCTAAAATAGCATAATATTATGTCAACGGTAGGAACGACAGCTACAGCCTGTCCCAACATTCAAGATTTACTGGATAATTGGTTTTCTAAGTGCCGAGTAGGCCGGAGACCATCACCACTAATGGATTTTTTGACCAGCCCTATGAACAGGAGCGGCATTGAATTCATTGTACACCCATCAAAAGCGAAAGTCAGAACAGCAGAGCTGGTCTATGACCAACGCATACCACTGTCAGAGGTAACAGAGTCCACCAGCGAGGACGCTATCTGTACCGCTACCACCAAGCGTGGCGACCTGTCAGAAAATTACACCATAGACACCGACACCCGCCTTTACGTCGAGGAGTTATTCGACGCCAGAGACTGGGTCAATTCATGTAGAGAAAATCCAGACGTACTGGCCCGCAAGCTCCAGATAATGATGGATGCACTCATGGACAAGGTGGCAGAGCAAACAGCCCAGGAGCTTAACCCGCTCATCGGAAACTGGAGCGACGACGTGGCCACAGCATACACGGTACAAGGTGACGGATTCCTGCAGATAGCCACCAAGCTATCCGGAGGCAACCCTGATCCGGAAGGATTCACCACAGTGGACACCTCACTCATCATGACAGGTTACTGTGACGATGTATTTATCACCGGAGGCACCGACTTTTACAACCACTGGAAGATCATGCAGGCAGGATGCTGTGCAGACTCAGGAATTAACATGGAGCAGATCATGGCCCAGTATGGCCGAATGGTCACCTATGACCGCTGGGTTTCCAATACTTTTGGAAATAATTTCTCCGCAGTTATCCAACGAGGAGCCATTCAGATGCTACAGTTTGCATGGGGCGATTACAACACGGCCCAGGCATTCGACCTGTCACACAGGGACTATTTCAAAGGAGCCGTAATGGACCCTATCTGGAATATTCCTATTGACATAACAGTCCAGGATACCTGTGGTAAAATCCACATCATACTGGAAGCTAATGCCCACCCCGTAGCGATGCCCGACGATATGTTCCCAACAGGGGATGAAAATGAAGGCGTGAACTATGTGGGCGGAGTTATCATTTCAAACCCATAAGTCCTAGGAGGACATTTTGTGTTTATCTTGCTATAAGACAGGGGGACCTCGTGCCCCCTGCTTATTAAAAAAATAACGGTATGGAATGCTTTGATGACATAATAGGACTAAAGGAGGTGTGCGAAACCAGCACCAGTAACTACTTTTTAAACACCATAGGCGTCACCAAGCAGGACTGCCTAAACGTAATAACCAAAGACTATGCAACCATCGAAGCCTTCGTCAATGACAAGATCGAAGCGTCCACGCTGCAAACAGCGGCCTCAGTTAATAGTGAGTTTAGTAAGGACTACATCACCGGGAAAATATCCAGAGGGAGCCGGCATTTCCAAACCGGAACCATCCAGGACGGAGCACGCCTGGGATTTGCTCAGAAAAACAAAGACCTAAAGAGCCTGACCTCAGAAGGGGGTATCCATCTAAAGATGCAGAATGGGGAGAGCTACCTGCGCCTGCACATCAGCGAGCTGGCCCTATTTTTAAACCACAGCGGACCGATAGACGTAAAAATCTACGATCTGTACACCGAGAAAGTCCTGGCCACCGAGACCATCACCGCCGTGGCAGGAGAAAAAATCACGGTCTACCCGGACATTTCTATAGACAGCTTCCAGCAGGACCTGGACCTATTCATAGGATACGACACGCTAGGCACCATTGATAGCTACGACACCCGGATAAGAGCGGGCGCCTGCTGCGGGGACTATTCCTGCCGCCACCATTTTACAGTCAGTCAAGGCGCAGAGATCACCTCCGGCAACCATTTAAACGAGGATATTCTGGGCATCACCCACACCGCCGGCCTGAGCATGGTATACTCTATCAGCTGCAATCACCAGGGGTGGCTATGCAACCATGCAGCGGCCCTGAGCCTGCCGATACTTTATAAGACGGCAGCAGAGATCATGCTGCACGGACTACACACCAGCCCCAACCAGAGGGCCCACAATACCCAGACGCTGGACCGGGACATTTTAAAGGAACGCCACCAGTACTACGAGGACAAACACACCGCCACCCTGGAGCAAGTTCTGGGAGGACTACAGCTACCGCAGGACCCTCGATGTTTTCAGTGTACCCCCAGCACCCGTCATATTATAGCGCTGCCATGAAGACTATAGACCAATATATCACTGAGCTAAAAGAAAAAAAGGAAGCCTTTAAAATGGACAACCGTCCGCTATTCATTGCCAGCTCGGACACAGCAGACAGGATGAGCCAGCGGATATTCCAGCGAGGGGAGAACCGGGCAGGGAAGACCCACCAATACGGAGGGGGCCCTATTTATATGACCTATAAGAAAAGCAGGATATTAAAGGGGACGCCACCCAAAGGAAAGCCCGGAGCGAGCCGGAATGTGCCGGACCGCAAATCGGTCTACTTTGAGTCGTACAAAGCCTACAGGGCCTCTGTGGGACTACCAACCACCCAGGTGACCTTTGAGAATAACGGGGACCTGCGCTCAGACTTTGAGAATTTAACCGCAGCCGGAGGGATTCCTACGCCAAAGAAAATAAGTAACAACCACTACAGAATAAGTATAAGCCGCAGCGCCAACGTCGATAAAAGCGAGCACCTGGAAGAACGATATGGAAAAGTATTTGAAATTAGCGCAGCAGAAAAAAAGAAATTCCTGGAAGTACTAGAATTTGAATTCGGACGGAATGTTTAAGAACATAGCCCAAACCATAAAAATGGCGATCATGAACCTGGGGTATCATAACACCTACCACGAGCTAGCCACCCAGATAGAGTGGGAGGGTAAGCTGGTGCCTATGATTTATGATGGCGATGGTAACCTGCACCAGATTATGAACCTGGAGGAGGGAGGCATGGGCTATACCCGCAAAAATGGTAAAATAACCATACGGGAGCTGCAAGGGGTGGAGAGTACCACCAGCTGCCTGGATGAGAACTACCTGTTTGAGATGAATGTGCCCCTGCGGATATTCAGCAGCGTGCCCCGTGAGGACTTCCAGTGCGACGACCCCTACACGGATGACAAGCACGCCACCGAATTAATGAGCGTACTAAGTGGGAAGCCAGCAGGACTGGCCCTGGAGATCAGCGCCAAAAGCGTGCGATTTATGCCCCAGGCTACCAACACCACCAGCGAGATGGTATGGAAGGAGGAGGTTCCAGGGACCGAGTACCGGCCACAGACAAAGCTAAGCCTGGTGGCCATGGATTTAATAGTTAAAGTAATTATGGACAAGGACTGCCTGAGCGAGGCCTGCCAATATTAGAGAAAATTATGGGATGTTGCCAAAGACCGTATTTGAACCAGATCATCACCGGCGTAGTTAATGCCGGAGGGGAGACACCTGAGCCGCCAGTAGAGACGCCGGAAAGTTTTATGATTTCCCTTTTTATGTATCGGACACCGGCCACCCCTGTAAAAAATAGCGACTACTACTTTGGTAATAATTCCAGCAGTGACTTATCGCTAACAGAATTAAACAAAAATTTTAGATTACCCTTTGACGCCACCCTAAAGTATACCACTATGGATGTGGGAGTAACAGGAACACTGGGGAGCAACGAGTACATGGCCATTTTTTTATACAAAAATTCGACGGACCTATACGACATAGGCACCTGCCAGGCTAACGCTGTACTAAATAACTGCGCCCCGACAACCTCGGAGCTGGCCATCGACCTGCTGGCTACCGACGAGCTGACCGTGAAGCTGAGAGCCCCCAACTGGGCGACCCAGCCTACACTAATGCTATTGAAGATAACCCTTTATTTTGAAGTCACGCCATGAGTAAAATAGCACAAAACTTTTATATGAACCAGGGGTATATAAACTTCGCTAAGAATGCGAATTATTACATAGGCACCGGAGCCCATCTGGACTACCAGAACGGCGCCGAGGGCGACAAGGTGATATTTCCACCCGTAGATTGTACCTTGGTAAGGATAGAGGCCAGGATTCAAGTCAATGGCACACTAAGTAGCAGCGAGGACTTAAATATTAATTTTGTGAAAAATGGGTCCGCCTCACTATTGACAACAATTAATACCGACGCTGTTAAGAATTTCGCAGCGGCAGATGTGAGTATTGCTATGCTGAGCACAGACACCTACTCGCTAGAGCTGGAGACGCCCAACTATGTCACCAACCCAACCACCTGCCGGGCTGTATTTACCCTGGTCTTTGAGTTTTCATTGGATGGATACCGCCATCTATACGACAGATTCAGTCCAACCATAGGAACGTGGAACCCGGCAGAGCTCACCACCTATTACTTTGGAGCCAACTGCGGAGCCACCGCAGACCTAACGCCAGCCGAGCTGCACAGGTGCTCTGTTCCCAGAGACATTAAAATCATAGGAGCAAGCCTTTATTGTCAATATCCTGGTGCTGGGCCACCTCCTGAAAGTGTAATATTGCAAATACTAGTAGATGGGGCCACTACCCACGACATCGTAACAGACTGGACCTGGGAAAATAGCGGAAACAATCGGGTGATCACCGGCCTGGACATCGACATAGCAACGACTAATCATTTTAGCTTTATACTCACCACGCCCGACTGGGCAGGGAGCGCCCCTACTGGCGTAATGAACTCAATTAATTTACTTTATAGATACGACGAATAATGGCATACAATCCCTTTACAGTACCGAGATCGCTTGTAAACGAAATAGCAGATTTGCAAGTCATAAATAAAAACAAAAACTATACCGCAGAATTTGACCTGGAGTATGAGACTAATGGGGTAAACGGCCCATTTACAGGCGGGTGCCGATGTTCACTCAGAGTAATGAACGGGCTAACTTTAATAGACGACACGCAAGTGGGCACCACCACAATACAAGATTTGAGCGTACAAAACAACCCAGAGCTAGAGACTTTGATGATACAGCTGGTAAAACAGTACATGAAATTATAAATATTTGGTTTGTTCATTTTTACTTGGGGCAACTAGCCAGGACCCGTAAGTCCAAAGGCTAGCTGCCAACATTAAATCACTAATTATGCTAAAATTTATCAACACCTTATTGTTTTGGGGAGCCACCGACCCGGAGAAAAAGCTATTCCGTGGCGTGTTAACCCTAGCCACCATCTTTATGATTATCGTAACATTATCAAGCACCTGTAATGGCCAGGATATGTGGTATTCAAGAGAAGCCTCAGTCAATGGTCCACAATGGGTAGTTGGGGGTACTAACTATAAGCCTATGAGGGCTATCAGATGGAATTGGAACGGTCAATGCCATTGTGAATCTTGCAATGTAGGAGTAGGAGATTATTTTTCAATTGAATTCAACACACTGATTGCGAATCCGACCATATATCCTGCAATAGTTGACACAACTGACAAAGGGTATGCATGGGATGAATGTCATTATCATTTCCATTCTCATTTAATCCAACATACTTTATATAATACTGATGGAGCAGTAGTGGCAGGTGGAGCTAAGATGGGTTATGATTGGGTGAGTGCAGGAACATTTAACCCAGACTCAGGAACTAATGTTTGGAATGAGATAAGAAGTATTGACCCTCTTTGGATTTATCAAGATATTCCCGAAACACTACCACAGTATGGACAGTTCGTGATTTCAGGAATGAGGGATGATTTATACGGCAGAGGGTTTGATGGCAATAGGATTATTCTCGGACATTTTATTTACGGCAGTTATGTCGGAGTTAAAGATGGAACATACCGACTACATTCAAGAGCGTATTTTGAAAATCTGGACTTAGATGAAGGAGCTAATATTTACCCTAACGAATGGAATATATGGATTAAAATAGAAAATGACACCGTAGTAACTTTAGATGTACCTGAACCTGTTATGCCTGTTCCAGCACCTCCGACCAATGTAGAAGTAATGTATTCTAAAAAGACAGGCGACAACCCATATATAACATGGGAAGCATCTGCGTATGCAGTAAGCTATGAATTAGAGCGCACCATTTCAAAGGGCAACGATACAAAGCAGCTTGAAACATGGATAACAAGTGGAACAGGATTGCTTGACTTAGGAATAATAGCTGCAAAAGAATCGTTCGCTTCGCTTATTGGTTCACAGCCGAACGGATGGAAAGCTATATACAGAGTCCGTGCGATTAATGCGAGCGGAGCATCTGAATGGGTGAGTATAAATCCAAAGTGGGTGAACTTGTGAAACCATCGGATTGGATAAAGTTAATAAGTATATTGATTACCATAATGGTAGGCGCTGCTGTTTTATACTCACGATTCGTAATTTTAGAGACTAATCAGAACCGCATAATTAAGGATGTGGAGGACCTACAAGAGAGTGTAAATATTCGATTCGGTAGGGTAAACGAGCAAGTCAATGACAGAGTGGATAATGAATAATTTAACTACAATAGTGGGGAGCGGAGCAGGGCTGGCGCTGCTAAGGCTAGGAGTGGCGCCCTATGTTAAGAAGTTCAACAAGATGCACGAGATGCTACTACCTAATAATGGCAGTTCAGCTTTTGATGGTATTAAGAGGACCGAAACTAAAGTAAATCATATCAGCGATTCTTTGCAGATGATTTCTGCTGAACACAGGGCTGTGATGTACCTGGCAAGCGAGCCGATATTTAAGACCGACGCCCTGGGGCGCTGCATATTTGTAAACAGAGCCTACCAGGATATGGTGGGACTGCCTGCCATCGACTGCCTGGGGGAGGGGTGGGCCAGAGCCATCCACCCGGACGACGCCGAGCGAGTGTACTCTATGTGGATGCAGAGCATTAAAAGTGAGACAGAATTCAACATGGAAAGCTACAAGATGCTCCACCA
>Ga0307379_10003669_pt1 | contig 22177 bp, 9 predicted proteins | sample UN2MG_FD_202237 | JGI IMG/M metagenome (GOLD analysis project Ga0307379, IMG submission 202237) | Soil microbial communities from Risofladan, Vaasa, Finland - UN-2 | ecosystem: Environmental > Terrestrial > Soil > Coastal area > Acid sulfate soil | place: Finland: Risofladan, Vaasa | collected... | reverse complement strand
AATCCAAGAAAAAATTGAGCCCGTTATCAAGGTAGGCGAGTTGGCCAACGAGGCTAAACTCGCACAAGAATTGAACAGTTACGTTGTAACGCCAAAGATCGAAGAATATCTGGAGAATTTTCTTGAACATTATACTGATACATTTTACTCTGAGACGGGAGAGATCGGGGTCTGGATCTCTGGATACTTTGGTTCAGGAAAATCGTATCTGGCAAAAATTATTGGGTTACTAACCGAAAATCGTCAGGTCCAAGGGATAGATGCCGTTGAATTATTCCAATCTAGGCTGGATCCTGATAGCATAAGAACGGGGTCGATTAAACGCCATCTCTCTCGTATGAAGCAATGTGATACACAGGTAATGGCCTTCAACATTAACTCTTTGACTGATAGTAAAACGACGCATCTGGCACGGCTACTATTATCACAGTTCCATCAGTCCAAAGGATATAGCTCAAATTTACTTTATTCGAGTGTCATTGAAAGTGAGTTAGATAAGCGTGGAAAATTACATGATCTTTATTCTAAGATAGAAGAGAAGACGGGTAGAAACTGGGAGGATATCAAGAGTAATCTCTCGTTTTATCAGAGACAGCTTAACCAAGCCATTTGTGAGACAATACCAGATGTTTTTACCTGCGAAGAGGATGTAATCAACGCTCTAAGGACCGCTGAACAGGGTCAGCTTTTTAATATACAATCTCTTGTTCAGGCCTTACTCCAGGATATAGAAGCCCGTCAGAAGGAGTTAAACAAGCCTTGCAGGATCGTTTTTGTTTTAGACGAGACGGGGCAATGGATAGAGGATGAGTCTGAAAGGCTTTATCAGTTGCAGGCTCTCGTTGAGGAGGCCGCCAAGGAAGCGAGAGGCAAGATATGGTTCGTTATCACGACACATGAGGATATTGGGTCAGTGTACCAGAATGCTCGGGCTTTGCAGGCTGATATGAAGAAGATTGAGAGTAGGTTTAGATTCAAGTTTAGTTTGACTACCGAGAACATTGAGGCGGTTCTTAAGGAGAGGATCTTTAAGAAGACGATCTCTGGGGTCGATGAGATCAAGTCGGTATATAATCGTAATTCCGGTATTCTTCGTGGTCTAGGTGAGCTTAAGAACTCGGGGCAGAAACTTCCTTCATGTGATGAGGATAACTTTGTTACGTTCTATCCTTTCATGCCTTATCATATTCACCTTATCCCTGACACCGTGAAGAGTCTGCGTAGTCATGGTGGTCGAGGGGAGCAGCTGTCTGGGTCTACTCGGACGTTGCTTGCTGTAACCCAGGACATCATTAGCTCTGGTAGGAGGCAGTACCTTGATCTTGGAGTCGGGGAGCTGGTTTCCTTTGATGAGATTTACGCTAACTTGGCGGGTGACGCTGAGGTCCCGCCTGATGTACGACGTGAACTAGGTAGGATAACAGAGACGATACATGAGGGGGATCTTCTTACTCAGAGGGTGGCTGAGGTTCTGTACCTCATTGGTGAGGTCCCGTATATTCCTCGTACAGTTGATAATATTGCACGATTGTTGCTTCAATCGACTGATGATGATCTATCTAGACTTGTTTCGTTGATTCAGCCTGAGCTTGAAAAACTTGTTGAGGCTAAGCTGGTCGCCGTTATTGGCGGTGAATACGAGTACCTCACGGGGGAGAGAAGGAATTTCGAGGAGGCTGTTAGAACCTCCGAGGCCCAGCTCAATAGGTTCCAGTACAAGGCGGAGGCCATGGGGGGTTTTGCCAGTCAAGGTATAGGTTTCAGTACTGTACCCTATCTTGGAAATGAGTTCAGTGTAAAGACGTATTTCGATGATTCTCTCGTGAACCGCCGGGGAGATGTGGAGGTACGGGTTTATTCGCCTTTACAATTGATTGCCGGGAAGAAACTCGTTGAGATCGAGAATGAGAGCCTCTACGATGAGAATAAATATACCATCTTCCTTCTGAGTGACAGCGTCCCTGGGTTTGACCAGGAGCTTCTCCGGTATATCGCCATGAAGGATGTTATAGATAATTGGAAGGGTGATGTTAACCGGTCTCAGGAAGAGCGAACTCTTGCCACTGAACGAGAGGCCAAGGATCTCAAGAAACTTGCTGACGGTGTTAGATCTAAGATCAATGAGGGCTTGAGGCGTTCACACGTTATTTTCAGGGGTTCAAGCCATCAGGTCGTGTCTAAGCCGAATCAGACTGTTCAGGACACTCTTAGAGCCGAGATTGCAGAGTATTGGCCTAAAATCTATTCGAAATACGATAAGGTGCCAGTTCGGTTGTCAAAGGAGCAGCAGGCGATCATTGACATTCTTAACGGTAGGAAGTCTCTTCCGGCTGAGGTGGTTCAGCTACAGTTATTCGATAAGAGCGGTCAGATTAACGCTCAGTCTCCCTTGCTGAGCGAGATCAGAATCTTCCTGTCAACCAGGAAGCAGCGCCAGTTGAGGACCCTCGGGAAAGATTTTGTTGATCATTTCTCTACGCCTCCGTATGGCTGGCAGGACGGCGTTGTTAGGACTGGGGTTGCGGCACTTGTTCGCTCTGGGGATATGAGTCTGCTGATTGGTAAGAAGCCGTATCGGAATCCGATTGATCGTGAGCTTCAGGCAGCTTTACGTAATATTCGTGAGTTTGCCAAGGTTGAGCTTGTGATAGAGGATGTTGATGTCGATCATCAGACTTTGATAGATGTTCGTTCTCTGTTGATTACGCTTAAGGGGTCACGGGATATCGATGAGACCTCTGTTGCGTTGTCCACTGAATTCGAATCTCTGAGTGATGAGGTTCTACAGAAGGCTCGGCAGGTGGATCTCTGGTCCAATGGGGCTAGGTTTCCTGTTCCGCCAGAGTTTGAGAGCGGTAAATCCATTATAGAGACGATATTAGAGCTTACAAATCCGATTAGCCGTGTTAACGAGATTCATGCTAATAGGGATGAGATTAATGTTGGTGTGATCTCTATTCGGTCTCTAGCTGATTTCCAGGAGAAATCAGGTTCAATCTTTGTTAATATGCATTCTTTTTGGCGTGAACTCGGTTTTGTTAAGTTTCAGTTGCCTAGGGACGGAGATTGTAGGCGGTTCCTCGATGAGTTTGATAGCGTCTACAAGGCTGCTCGAGTTGCAGATTCTAGTGTATGGAAGGAGCTTCAGGATTATAGAGCTCAGGCTGATTTTGAGTTAAACCAGTTGAAGAATGATTGGAAAGAAGAGGCAAAAAAAAGAGTACTGGATGCGATAGCGAGTATTTCCGAATCCCTGAGTGTGGCTGGGCTTAACCTGGAACTTGAGGATGAACTAGCTAAACCTCTGAATGACTGGCTGGAAAATCTTGAGTCAGTGACTGGACTTGCTGATTTATCTAATCTGCCGACAGAAGTAAATAGATTGGTTTTCAACCTCGGATTGAGGATTAAACAGAAACTCGATGAGAAAAAGCCACCTCCAACTCCTCAGAAGCCTGTGGAGCAGGTGCGTGTTCAGAGCTATTTCCTGCGGCGGAGAATTAGTGATATTGAGGAGTGGGAGAGGCTGGTGGAGAAACTGGATTCCAAAGTTAAGAAGCTCCTCAAGTCCGGTAAGGACGTAGAGCTGGTTTAGTCATGGACGCTGAGCTTCGTAAGACCCTTAGTAAGCTTGTTCTAGGAATCCGTCATCTCCTTGAAGGCTACTACGAGGATAGCGGTGTCTGGCATGCTGGAGACCTGGAGCAACGATTGAACCAGATCGGAGTCTGGAGGGATAGAACAGCCAAACCCTTGGAAGAGCTGCCTCAGCTCTCAGAGGCCGATAAAAAAGCACGCAGAACAGTTGATGCCTACATCAAATATCGTGAGGATACCGGAGTAAGCCGGGCAGAGGCGGTGGAAGAATTTATCCGGGAGTCCACCTACACCTGGTTCAACCGGCTCTTCGCCCTCCGATGCATGGAAGCTCGAGGCATAATAGACGAGGTAATCCTCCAGAAAGACATCTACGGAGGACGTAGTCTCCAACATAACCGCCTCGCAATATATCACCCGGAGCTATGCGCGGGGGAGGATGATGGCCTCTTTGCCGTTCTCTTTCTGGAGTTCGAGCGGAGGGCCCATGAACTCTCCATTTTCTTCAACCTTGAGTCCCCAGCGGTAGCCCTCAAGCCCTCAGTAAGCGTTGTTAAGAGGCTGGTATCGATTCTCTCGGGACGGGAGCCGGTTAACGGTGACTATGCTTCTGATGAGACGTTTATGGCCCCGGATGCGTTTGGTTGGGCGTATCAGTACTGGAATGCTGAGGAGAAGGACAGGGTCTTCGAGAGGGTTAGGACCGAGAAGGCGAAGATCGAGGGAAAGGACATCATCCCCGTCACATGTATTTACACGGAACCATATATGGTGAAGTTTCTCGTTCAGAATGGCCTAGGGGCTCAGTGGTGCTGTATGCATCCGGAGTCGCGGCTCCATGAGGTTTGGGAGTACTACGTCAAAGATGCAGATCGGTCTCCGGTGGAGGAGAAGCCTGTTCGGGAGATCACATTCCTAGACCCAGCGTGCGGCTCGGGCCACTTTCTGCTGGAGGCCTTCGACCTCTATTATGAGATGTACAGTGAGGAAGGGGAGTTCACTACAGCTGAGGAGATATGTTCATCGATATTAGAGAATAATCTTTTTGGTATTGACATTGATGAGAGAGCGGTTCAGATTAGTGTTGCTGTCCTGTGGATGAAGGCTAAAGAGAAAGCTCCCAGACTAGATACATCGTGTCTTTCTGGTTTTCATGATCATCTAGTAGCTACGAATATTCGTTTACCGAGGGGTAAGGATCATCTGAAGGAGTTTCTTAGGGAACATCCGGAAGACAGTCCGCTGAAAGATGCGCTTGAGTCGATATTCGAAGCATTGGAGAATGTAGATGAAATCGGTTCTTTGTTAAAAATTGAGGAGCCGTTGAAACGGGCTTTTGAAGATTTAAAGACTGATGTTGGTATTCAGACGACGTTGTGGAGTAATGGGTTCACAAGTTTAGATTCGTGGCGTGAGAATGTTATTGAACAGCTGAAGGATCATTTCAACGAGGAGGCTGTGTCTGCTGATTTATCTCAAGCTTTTTTCGGGTTGTCGATGAATAAAGGATTGCGACTAATCGATCTATTGTCTGATGAATACGACGTAGTAGCTACAAACCCACCGTATATGAGTTCAGGGAATATGAGTAGAGTATTGAACTTATATTTAAAAAATAATTATGAATATGGTAAATATGATTTGTATTCTTCATTCATTATAAGATGTATAAAATTAACTAAGAATAATGGATGTATATCAATGATAACTCAACATTCATGGATGTTTTTAAGATCATATGTAAAATTACGAATTGGTGAAAATAATTCAGGAAATGAATGTTATAGTATCTTACGTGACACAAATATAGATATAATTGCACATCTTGGTACTCGCGCTTTTAGTGAGATTAGTGGAGAGGTAGTTAATGTCGTATTATTTACTCTATCAAAATCTTTACTTAATAAATTACATACTATTGTATGCTTTCGACTACTAGATATAAATAATACAGAATCCAAAAAACAAAAACTAATGAATATAATAAATAGCTCCTCATCTGATTTAGTTTTTAAGCTAAAACAAAATTTAATACTACAAATAAATGAATCACCAATACTATATTGGTTAAATGAGAATGCATTCAAAATCTTAATAAATAATCCGAGATTAGAAAAATATGCTGATGTTGTTGAAGGTTTAGGGACGAGATGGGATGATAGATTTATTCGAACTGTTAATGAAGTTCCTGTCAATACAATATCCAATAGAATAATAAAAAGGTGGTTTCCTTTTGTAAAAGGTGGTGGATATTGTAAATGGTACGGTCTTCAGTATTATTACGTAGATTGGCAAAATGATGGGGTAAGAATTCGTAATTTTAAAGATATCTATGGAAAATTAAGATCAAGACCTCAAAATATTGATTATTATTTTAAAAAAGGATATACTTACACTAGTATGGCTCAAGGTTCATTAGGTGTCCGATTACTTGAGTCAGATACAATAGCTGGAGATGCTGGTCCAATTATATCGTTCAAAAAATATGAAAATTATTACATGGGGATTTTAAATTCTAGATATGCATCATATATTTTAAATGCAATTAGTCCAACATTACAATTAAAAGTAGGTTATATAAAATTAACTCCTTTACCTAATATAGTCGATAAACAAAAATTAAATGAATTAGTTAACTTATGTATAGAATTTAAAAAAACAATTATTAGTAAAGATTTAACTGAGCGATTTTTTAAAATAAACGATATCATTAAAAGCAATTTAAAAGAATATATTAAAAATATTCTTATGTATGATTACTATAAATCATTGTTACTTCACATGACTGAAGCAATTATAGAGATTATTGTATTAGACTCTTATAAGTTAGATGAAAATGATATTGAATTACTGTGGTCTGAAAAGGGGAAGCCTGTTGGTCTTTTACCTTTTTTAAAAGGAGATGTGAAAAACATGAATATATTAAATAATAGTGTATCTGATATTTATAAAAATGCAATATTACCGAGAGAAGTACAAATAGATTCTGATGAGATAAAATCAATAATAAAAAAATATTATGAAAATTCATTTATCAATAATGATGAAGAATTATATAATATAAATCTTGTAAAATATGGTTATGAACCTTCCTCTCCTTTTCCTTTTGAAACTCATTTAGAAAAAATATCTTTAAAAATGAAAATCAACCCTCTTTCAATTTTTATACAAATAAAGGAAGGTATTGAACAAGAAAAATGGCGATGCCTTTCTGAAGAACAAAGAATTGTTGAAGACCTCTTTTCAGTGTTTATTCTACAATTGTTAGGTCATCGTTGGCCTAATCAAATCGAAGCATGTGAGCCAATAGCAGAGTGGGTGGACCCAGATGGTATTATACCCATCATAAGAGGCACTACCGAGCCTATAACATTAGACCGAATACGTGAAAGAATAATCGAGGAATTCGAGGATAACCGTTTGACGGTGGAACGTGAGTTCGAGGAGCTCATGGGTAAATCCCTCGAGGAATGGCTTCTACACGACTTCTTCAAACATCACACAAGTCAGTTTAAGAAACGCCCCGTGGCATGGCAGATACAAAGCACACCACCAGGAATCTCAAGACGTGGAAGGGGCCAAAAGGTCATGCCAGCATTCGCGTGCTTAGTCTACTGTCAAAAGGTGGACGGAGACACACTTCATAAGATTAGAAGCCAATACGTGGAACCCTTAAAAAACAAATACGAGGCCGAACTTAGAACTCTTGAAACCATCGGCCTGCTGAACACTGATCAGACTGTAAGACGGACAAAGCTTGAGATGCTTATTGATGAACTCGCGGAGTTCGACGCCAAGCTTCAGAAAGTGATTACTGAGGGCTTCGACTCGAAGAAGCTGAGGGAACTCATCGAGGATGAGCCTCTAGATAAGTGGTGCTCAATTGATGGTGAGGTGCCTCCTCTTGATAACCGTGAAGAACTCTATCTGCAGGAGAGGGTTTATGTTCCCGATATTAATGATGGGGTCAGGGTGAACATTGCCCCGTTGCAGAAGGCGGGACTGTTGGCATCTGATGTGTTGGCTAGTAAGGATGTGGATATAGCCATCTCCGATCGGGCTGAGTGGAGGGCAGACGAGAGGCGTTGGTGTCGAGAGGGAAAGCTACCCCAACCGGGATGGTGGGAAAAGAGGAAGTTGGATGACAAGCCAAGATAGTTTCAAGCAATGGCTAATATCGCATATAAATGAAATACTTCAAGATAAAATCCACTTCATATTATGGTTAGATCCTAAGAATCAATGGCGAGAAATACTCCTAGACTCTTCAGAAAATAATTTTCAATTATGGATAGAGGAAGAGCATGAACTCAAAACCCGGTACAAAATTGAAAACACAGAGAAAGAACCACGAGTCATATACATCCCAAAATCCAGAGAAGAGCTAACATACCTCAAGGTATACGAACACCAAGCCGCAAAAGTAATCCAAAGCACACTAATACAGGCACTTGCAGTATACGGCGTACCAATCCCAAGAGAAACACAGGAAGAAATCCAAGACCAGCTACCCACACTGGTAAAAGAATGGCTAGACAAACCAAAATCACACTGGAGGAGAGAACTCACCACAGGAACCATAAGAGACACAATAGTAGACAACGAGACAATCCTAGAAACCCTAACCAACAAAGACCCAAACAGCCTACCCCCAGAAAAACAGAGCCTATTCACCCGAAGAATCACCGAAGAACTAGGACTACCCGACCCAACAAAAACGGATCCAAGTACTTGGAGAACCCGTGCCCTAGCCAGCATGCTCTACACAGAAGCAACCCAACTAAACCCCCAAGACCCACCACCAAAAACGGAAAGAACCATAGAGGAACCGCAAAGAGAAAAAGCCCTAAAACTACTGCACAGATGGAGTAGACGAATCGACCTAGTACCCAAACTCCAAGAACTAATCAAAGAGGCAGACGAGACCGCCTCACTGAGATACTGGGCCCAAAGCCAACAAACACTACCCAAATCACTGATGTCAAGACAAGCGGAAACCATCTTCTTCCAAAAAGAAATCCAGAAAATAAACCAGCATCCACTCAACCAGATAATCACTCACCTAAAACAAAACAATAAAAAATACAAGGAGCACAGCGAAGCCTTCTGGGGAAACCCAAGATACGTAGACGATCCAATCCCATGGCGGAAACTCGTGGAACTCACAGAGACAGCGATAATCCTTCACGACAACCAGAACACCCATAAAACTTGGAAAACAACCCAAGACGCAGTAAACTGGTACACACAAACAGGATGGAAAATAGACCACGCAGCAGAAAACCTCTTCATAAACCAAACAGAACTACCCGGACAGCTCCTAACATTCAGAGCGACACTCCAAAGAACCTACACAAGATTCCTAGACCATGTCAATCAAACATTCTCAGAAATGATAGCAGCCCAAGGACTAGAATCAATAAAGCTCCCATACCCAGGAGAACTCACACAAAACCACATAAAAAACAAAGAAACGACCGCATTTCTAATACTCGACGCACTCAGATACGAACTTGGACAACGATTAGCGGAAAAAATCAACAAAGTTGAACCTGTAACACGAGCCAAAGTAAAACCCTCAATCGCACCCATCCCCACCATAACAGAGCTCGGAATGGCGTTCACCTTACCAGGTGCGCCATTTACTATCAAACCCCAAATACAGAACAACAAGTGGCTCGTATCAACACCCGATCCAAATAATCTAGCTGAAAAAAGCGGAAGACTCGAATGGCTAAAGAAGAACTACAAGCTAAAAGACTCAGCTCTTCTTGATATCGACAAGTTCTTATCAAAACCCCAAACCCAAGCCTTGGGCAAACACGTATTCATATTCGGACGAGAAATAGACCTCCAAGGCCACGACGGGCAGCTCGAAATATTCGGAGCAGAAGACAACCTAGAACGCTACACAACCGTCATAAGAAAACTCAGAGACAAAGGATACACAACCATCATCATAACAACAGACCACGGATACTTCCACTGGAACCCCGAAACAGATGAAATCCAGGAAAAACCAGAAGGAAACATACTCTGGGCATCAAGGAGAGCAATCGTTGGAGAAGAATTAACCCATAAAACAGCCTTAAAGACCAAAGTATCAGGCAACCCTGACCTAGACTGCATAATACCAAGAAGCGTCAACGCATTCAAAACATACGGCGGAATTGGATTCTTTCACGGCGGAGCAACTCTACAAGAACTAATCATCCCAACAATCATAATAGAGTGGCCCAAAAAGGCACGAAAGACACCAGTAATCCTAAAACCAATACAAGAAATCACCTCACTATCACAAAGAGTAGAAATCTCCTCGCCAGCCCAAACCGACCTCACAGGAAAAGTAGACGAAAAAACACTCTCCCGAAGTATCTTCATCAAAGTAATCAACCCCGAAGATGGCAGCATCTTATTCAAATCACAAGACACGATAATCGAGCCAGGGGCACGAAGCTACTGGATCGAACTAAAGAAGCTCGATGATGCTGAAGCAAAACGCGACACAAAGGCAACAATAATGATATGTGACAGCGACAACGAAGAGACACTCGACCAAACCGAGGTCACACTCAAAGTAAGCCTAGACGAATGGTACTAGGAGGAAAACCGCAATGAAAACAACACAACTCGACGAAACCGATAAAAAACTAATAACCCTATTCCCAGGTCGAGTAGTAAAAAAAGACCTCGTAAAAGACCTAAAAGTCGGATTCACGATCCCGGTGTTCGTCCTCGAATACCTCCTAGGAAAATACTGTTCAACAACAGACGAGGACGAGATCCAAACAGGGTTAATCCAAGTAAAAAACGCTATAGCCGAACGCATCGTCCACGGAGATCAATCAGAGCTAATCAAGGCTCGACTAGAACGATTTGGTTCTGTAAAAATCATCGACTTGGTAAACGTGACATTCGACGAGAGAAGCGCAAAATACTGGGCGCATCTAGCAACCGCAGGCCTCTCGTTCGTAAACATCGATCCTGATCTAGTTTACCGCAACGAGCGGCTCCTTACCGGCGGAGTATGGTCCAACGTAGAACTCCTCTACGATGAGACCATACTGCATGGAACATCACTCAGACCATTCGTAATCAGCAGACTGGCACCAATCCAAGTAGCAAGCGCAAACCTAGAAGAATACCTCAAAGGCAGACAAGAATTCACACGAGACCAATGGATAAACGTTCTACTCAGATCCCTAGGATACGAACCAACACACCCAGACTTCACCTTCAGAAGAAAACTCCTCTTCCTCCTACGAGTCATCCCCATGATCGAGAAAAACTATAACCTAATAGAACTCGGCCCAAGAGGAACAGGAAAATCATTCATATACCGAGAAATCTCACCCTACGTCATTCTACTAAGCGGTGGACAGGGAAGCATCCCAGATTTATTCGGATGGAAAAACAGGCGAGACAAACCAGGCCTCGTATTGAAATATGATGTTGTAGCTTTCGACGAGGTAGCAGGCCCAAGCTTCAAGGACGAAGCTGCAAAGCAGATGTACAAAGGATACATGGAGCAAGGCTCATTCTCAAGGGGAGACGACAAAGGAACCCTTTCAGCCGACTCTGGAATCGTGTTCATCGGGAACCTCAACAGCGACGTCGAGACCACGATAAGGCTCTCACACCTCTTCAGCCCACTCCCAGACACAATCAGAAACGACATGGCTTTCCATGACAGATGGCACGCTTACTTCCCAGGGTGGGAGATACCATACATGAAGCCAACCTATTTCACATCCCACATGGGCTTCATCGCCGATTATCTAGCCGAGATATTCCATACAGAACTGAGAAGACTAAACTACACAGATACATATCAACAATACTTCGAGCTCGGCAGCCACATCGAGGAACGAGACAAAAGAGCAATAGTCCGAACCTTATCAGGCTTCATCAAACTAATCTACCCAGACGGAAACTGCCCCAAAGAAGACATGAAAGAACTACTCGAATTCTCCATCGAACACCGCAGAAGAGTAAAAGAGCAACTAAAAAGAATGGGAGGCCTAGAGTTCTCAAAAACAGACTTGTCCTACATCGATAAGGAAACAGGAATAGAGACTATTGTTTATTGCAAAGAACCAAGTTTCACAGACATTATCCCAGAAACTACTCCTAGACCAGGTGACGTATTCACGGTAGGTTTTGACCGCGACGAGGGAAGATATGCCTTATTCAGGATACAAACCTCGATAATCCCAGGAAAAGGAGGACTGAGTACACTCGGAATAAATAAACGAGGTGTGAAAGAGAGCGCAAAAATTGCCTTCGATATACTAAATATGACAGTAAAAGACCTAGGAATAGATCACGACCTTAATAACTACACGTATAGGGTCCAAGTCACCAGCCCGATGCAGGGAACAGACTCATCGGATCTCGGTTTAGGTTTCTACTTTAGCCTTGTATCAGCGATTCTCAACAAACCGGTTCTATCTCAGATGGTTGTTCTAGGAGATATGAACATCCATGGAGAAATAGGATCAATCGAAGGCCTAGAATCTAAGATCAAAATAGCATATGAATCCGGAGCGAGAACAATACTAGCCCCAATACAGGATCGCAGAGAGCTTCAAACAATCCCAACCGAACTATTAGACAACATACGATTCAGATACTTTAAAAGACTCCAAGAAGCAGTAAACCAAATCTATCCCTCAACGAAAAAGAATTATTCAGGCTATTCTGAAAACGAACCATACTTAATTCTTAAAGAAGTTGAGAACAATCTCAGAGAGGTAATTGAGAAAGAGCTCTCAGCTTTATCATCTAACTGGTGGAAAGAACGAGTCCCCCCAGATGTATCACAAAACGCCGAAGAAAGAATGAACAACAAAACAAAAACTTGGCCATGGCAAGAAGATGAAGACCTTTCTCCCATCCACTACATAAATTTCCCAGAGTACCAGAAAATTATAACGAGAAAGAACAATTGGAGAGAAGCTTTCGAGAAATACTTTAAAGACCCTAAAAACATATCGACTAAACTAGAAGAACTGGAACCAATACGTAATAAAATAGCCCATATGAGAGGAGAGCTAACACCAACGGAGAAAGATAGACTAAGAATGTACTCAAGAGACATAAACAACTGTCTACGAGTCTAATATCCTAAATCTCATATCTTCTCAATCATTTTACTATTCATGAAATGTCCTAGATGTGGAAAAGAAGCTAAGAAAACAGGTAAGACATGGAAATACCATGTGTTCGATGTTGAACAACACGACTGTGATAAATGCAATAAAAAATTCAACGCTTATTATAAAGATGGAAAATTCGCGTTTACTATTCCAAAATATGGATGAAGATTATAAACATAAATGTATAGCACCAAAAAAGGGTGTTTTTCTATCAAATTTGTTGAAATATTTTTTAATTTAATTCGAAGGTTTTTTGACCTTTGGAATCAAATGAATGTACATGGTTACTCATCTTTCTAATCGTCTTGTATGGCATGATGATGGTTGGAACGGCTGCATATGCATAGACCCATTATCCAATACATCGTGTATGGTTCATGATTACATTCGAGAATCTAGAGACGATGATAAGGAAGCAAGATTTGCTGGAGCCGAGATGCATGACATTGATTTCCACCCACCTTGTATGACTGACATTTCTCTGTTCTCAAAGCAGCCCAGTGACATCATTCACAATGATCCTTTAGATTGGAGAAATCTTCCACATATAGAAGAGACGCTGCCATCATTTTCTTTCTGTGCTCGCCCATATGGAAGAATGTTCTCAGAGGAGGAAGGCGTGACATGGGAAAATGATCCTTATGAGCAGAAACTACGTTTAGATTATTTTTTTGAGCAAATAGAAGAAGGCAGTTCACTTGTTTTCTTTTACACAAATCATGGAAACCCCTTGATGGATAAAGCAGGCGACAGATTACTACTCGGATTGGCAAGGATAGTGAAAAAAGGGCCTCAACATTACTTCCCAAAGAAGGGAAAGTATCAGGAGGATTATCCGTTATGGTCCAGAGCATTAACTATAGACCCAGAAGAGTCGTTCTTTATTCCATACCAAGAATACCTGAAAAAAGATGCGGATTGTACCAATATTATCAGCGGAATACCCAACTCAATCAGAGGAAACTACTCCTACGTTTCAGAGCATTTGTCTGACGATGTTGCTGTAATATCGCTTGAATCATTAATCGAGGTTGCACGAACCCTTCAGGAAGAACAAGTAGTTCACGAGGACTGGGAGTCAAAAATAGACTGGCTCGATAGAGTCCTCGGTGAGGCCTGGAAAAGTCGGGGTGCATATCCTGGGATAGGGGCGATTCTTAATTATCTAGAGTTTAAAAGAGGCTACACATACCAGTATCAGGTTCTAAACAAAATCTCTAATGAGGGATTGGATGCATGGGAGCATGTAGTGTCTATTCTGGAGGGAAAAAAAGATCCTGAACAAGATTACCGACAATATTATCAAGAAGCTAAAAACGAGTGGAAAGAATCTGAATACCTACAAAAATTACTTTCAAAACTAGCTCTATTCGAGTTATCGTCTGACCAAGTGAAAAGAGTCGCAAACTCGATTTTAAGAGAAAAATCAGAGATAACAGCCTCAATAGAGGAGATAATAGATAACCCTTACCTTTTATGTGAACAGGATATTGGTGGAAAAGACTCCGCTCCTATAGGTTTTGAAAAAATCGACCACGGTATGATACCACTACCGGGAATGTCTGAATTATGGGGGATGCGCGCCCCAATCTCCACTAAAGATAGAAGAAGAGTGAGGGCGTTAATAGCTGAAACCCTCCGCCAGGCTGCGAGTGAAGGCCATACTTTGCTTCCACTCAATGAAGTCCTAGAAAGGATAATGAAAAGGTTCTCTGAGGAGAGAGCCTGTGAGCCAGACCCGGAGAGGATCTTAAGCCAAAAAGAGTTTTACTCAGAGATAATTGAGTTTGGTTCCGATGAAAAGAAATCATACTTAGCCCTGAAGAGTATACGAGAACTTGAGAGAGTCATCGCTGATACCATAAAAGAACTCGTTACAACCCCCGATTATTTAGTTGATGAAATCGATTGGCAAGAGAAACTCGAACAAGAGTATGGAAAAGTTATTGATCAGAAAGAAGAAGAGATTGAGAAAAAAGCACGAAGAGAAAAAGCTGTAGCTCTTGATAAAATGTACAGAAAACGTCTCTCGATACTTACAGGGAGAGCCGGAACAGGAAAAACAAGCCTAACAAGTGTACTTCTAAAAGAGATACGGGAGAGAGAAGGAAATACAGATATTCTTCTATTGGCACCAACAGGAAAGGCACGAATTAGACTGCAAGAGAAAACAAGTGAAAAGGCTAAGACAATTCACCAGTTCTTATTCCACAACGGATGGATAAACAAAGACACATACACATTCAATAAATCAGGAGTAAGCCAAACTGGAGCATCCACTATAGTTATCGACGAGTCCTCGATGATACCTATTGACCTCCTTGGAACTTTATTCAAAGCAATTCGGTTCAACGACGTCAAGAGGTTAATCATGGTTGGAGACCCTAACCAGCTTCCACCAATAGGACCTGGAAGACCGTTTATCGATACAATAAATTGGGTAAAAACAAGCGAATATTCTGAAAATATCGCTAATTTAAGGGAGAGACGACGACAGAGAGCCGTTGAAAGTAATGCTTTGAGATTATCAGACGGATATGTATCGGAGTATCCGGAACCTAATGATGACCAAATACTCTCAGAAATATCCAGTGAATATAAAGAGGGAGACCTTGAGGTTCATTTCTGGGAGAATGAAGATCAACTATATACACAGCTTAATGACGTGATGAGAGAACTATTATCGATAGATGATTCAGAGAAATCCTATGTCTCATTTAATAGATCACTGGGAATAAACTCCAATGATACAAATAATACCCCGGAAAGTTGGCAGATCCTTTCTCCAGTAAAAATGCATAGGTATGGAACAAGAGAACTTAATCGGATAATCCAGCGCCAACATAGGTCTAAGCTTCTGTCTGTATCACCTTGGTCAAAGATGCCTAAACCTTTTGGTAACGAGAAGATTGTTTGGACAGACAAAGTGATCCAAAATAGAAATATGTCTCGCATGAAATACGATGGTAGAAGATCGATGGGATATGTTGCCAATGGTGAAATTGGATATGTAAAGAATACCAAGAAAATTGTGAGAGGTAGCAACTATTTGGATGTATGTTTTTCGACTCAGGAAGATTGTACTTATCGATATTATCAATCAGAGATCGATGACAACTTGGAACTTGCATATGCGATCACGGTACACAAGGCACAGGGAAGTGACTTTGAGTATGTATTCCTGATAATTCCGCAAAAAGCCCGAACCTTATCCAGGGAACTGATCTACACTGGATTAACAAGATCTAAGGAAAAAATGATCATTTTCATAGAAAAAGACATAGCACCTCTACGAATACTACGAAAAATGCAGCATTCTGAGACCATCCTGAGAAACACAAACCTGTTCGAACTTATTATAATGTCAGATAAAGTAGCCATAATATACCCTGAAAACCTGATACATCGGACATTGACAGGCGAGATGGTAAGATCGAAATCTGAGGTAATAGTCGCGAACATACTCACCAACCTATCATTAGATTATGAATATGAAAAACCACTAGAAATATCAGAGAATGATTTTAGGCTACCTGATTTCACTGTAATGTATCGTGGAAAAACCTTCTACTGGGAACATTTGGGTATGCTGGAGGATGTATCCTATCGAAAATCATGGGAGAAAAAACTTCAATGGTACACAGAAAATGGATTATTGGAACATCTGATCACTTCAAAAGATGAAGCAGACGGGAGTATAGACTCGCAAATAATCGAGCAAACAGTGAAAGAGAAAATTCTTGATATTTAGAGTACGAGCTTCTCACTCCATGTTCTCTATGTGTACGGGCTCCAGCTCGTCGGCTGGGGTGAACCCGAACACCCTGGAGTAGAAGTACAGCTCCGCCTCCAGGCTCCTCTTGATGTTGCCTGCCATCCTGAAGCCGTGCTGCTCACCCTCGAACGCGATGTACGCCACAGGCAAGCCCTTCTCCCTCAACGCCTCGACTATCAGCTCCGCCTGGTTGGGTGGAACCACCTTGTCTTCGAGGCCCTGGAAAACGATCATGGGCACACCGATCCCGTCCAGGTGGTTCACCGCCGACCGCTCCCTGTACAGGTCCCTCCTCTTCGGGTAAGGCCCCACCAGGCTGAACAGGTACCTGCTCTCATACTTGTGGGTGTCCCCCACGAAGACCTCCAGGTCGCTGAGCCCGTAGTAGCTGGCCCCCGCCTTGAAATAGTCCCTGAAAGCCAACGCGCACAGCGTGGTGTAGCCGCCCGCGCTGCCGCCCCTGATGGCCGTCCTCCCCGGGTCCGCGAGTCCCCGCCGTATGAGGTACTTGGCGGCGTTGACGCTGTCGTCCACGTCCACCACACCCCAGTTCCCGACGAGGCGACGCATGTACTCCCTGCCGTAGCCGGTGCTGCCCCCGTAGTTGACGTCCACCAACGCGAAGCCTCGGCTAGTCCAGAACTGGACCCCCCCGTTGAGGGTAGAGGTGACCGCACCCGTGGGACCACCGTGCACCTTCACGATGAGAGGAGGAAGCTCACCATCCGGCGGCGCGTAGTCCCTGTTGGCCGGGGGATAATATATGGCGTGGGCCGTCAACCCGCCCTCCGTCGGGTACTCTATGGGCTCAGGCGTCGACAGGTAGCCCTCATCCACCTCGGTCTCGTCGCTCCTCCTCAGCACCCTCGCCTCCCCGCTCATCAGGTCAAGCCTCACCACCTCGGGCGCCGTCCTGTAGTTGCCGCCCACGAACACCGCGCACCCATCCCCCACCCTCAGGCAGCTCATGTCGGTGTAAGGCGTCTCCATCTCCTCCAGAGTCCCCGTCTCCGTGTCTATCCTCGCCAGGTGCCTGAACCCGTCCTTACTATATACCGCTATGATGCTGCCGGGCCCCTCGAAGCCGTAGTAGGTGAGGCCGAACACCCAGCTCGGGCCACCGAACTCGGCCTCCACCGGATAGACCTCCTCCACCACACCCTCCCGCCACCTGTACAGGTTCCACCAGCCGCCCCTGTCCGAGACGAAGTATAGGACACCATCGGGCCCCCACTCCGGCTGGACAATCGACTCCTCCAGGCCCCCCGACACCAGCGTCATCCCACCCAGGGAGCCGTCCACCTCCACCTCTGCCACCCAGAGCTCGCAGCCGTCCCAAGGCATGTTCGGGTGCCTCCACGTCAAGAAAGCCAGCCTCCTCTCGTCCGGGCTCAGCCGCGGGTTAGAATAGAAATCGTTCCCCCCGGCGAGGGCCACCGAGGAACCGTCCACGGTGGAGACGGCGACGAGGGAGTTGACGGCCTCGCGGCCCCCGTCGCCGTGGTCCTCCCTGACGCAGATGAGGCGCCCCCTCGGATCATAGACGTAGTCCGCGTGCCTCTGATCCGGGTCCACCGTGACCCTGACCGGGGCCCCACCGTCCCCGCACCTGTAGAGAAGCTGGTCCTCGAAGTTGGAGAAGTAGACGGCGCCGTCGACGACGGTGTACGCGCCTCCCCCATACTCGTGGACCGTCGTCCTGGCGTTGAACCCCGCGGGAGTACGGTCCCTGATACCAGCGTCCGAATACTCCACGACGACGCAGCGACCCTTCTCGTCAGGCCGCATCTCAGACCAGTAGACCCTGCCCCCCACCAGCTGCACGTCACCGATCCTGACGCTGCTGGAGGCAGTCAACTCGGCCGTGATAGGGGACCTCCACGAACCATACGGAGCAGTCTCAACCATGGGAATCGAGTATGGATTCGTGTAAGAGCTATAAAACTTGGAGCGATCAAGACCGACTAAACCCCTAAGAGAAAAAGAAAAGATGTGCACTATTACCCCTTTTCAAGCCAGCGTTTTACAGTATCCTTTTCTATTACTAAATCTTACCAAATAATGCGTGTAAAGACCCACCCGAGGCAATGATGCCTGCGTATGTAGGATGGGAGCATTAGGGTGGGCAACGCGACTTCTACCACAAGAACCGGACGTCGAAGCTCCCCGTCCTCGGCTCCTCCCCCATCTCCCCCGCCCTTCATGCCCCCCCACCGACTCCACCACAGAGATCTTGAAGAATGGCCCCATTCCCTTTATTGAGCGCAGTATACCGTAAAAGGGTATATTATGATCAAAAACACAAATAATTATTTATAATTTAGATCACAGTATACCGTAAAAGGGTATATTATGATCAAAAACACAAATAATTATTTATAATTTAGATCACAGTATACCGTAAAAGGGTATATTTAGAAGGCGCCCTAGAACAGTTCAGAGCAATACAGGAAACACTGGAAGAATAAACACCGCAGCCTGTATAAAAAAACTAAACTATTATATATATCACTTTAAAAAAAGTATACAAAGCGCGGTGTCGGTGATGGAGATAACGAAAAAAGAGCTACAGATATTCAGAGCAATAACGTTCACCAACCCAGAGACGATATCAGAGCTAGCCCAAACCACATCCACATCCCTCAGCTACACATCCACCACCCTAAAAAAACTAGAGAAAAAAGGCTTCATCACCCAGCGTAGAAAAAACCGAGAGAAAAAACCCCAGATCGCAGACACCCTCCACGCATCCACGTTAAGAACACTGATCCTAGACACCCCGCACCTCAACCATGACATACTCGCAAACAAAGGAACCACCATACTGACAACCATCAAGTGCCAAAACATACGCACCACCGAAGAACTCCTAGAAGCATCCGGCGTATCCTACCGTACCCTATGGAGCTACATGGACACAGTTAGAGGCATGGGCGTCATCCAGAAAAATGAAACAATAACAATCACCCCCAGATACGAGAAAATCACCAGATTCATAGAAGCATACCAACAATATATCCACCAGATAGAAGCCACAAAAATCGCCGACGACGCCCTCATCAAATGGGGATGCCGAGACACATACATCTTCGAGACAGCAAAAACACTGAGCCTCCAACCCACAGGCATATCCGCCTTCAAAGACTACAGGGCACTCTTCCTCACACCCAGAAACCTATACACAAACACCCAGGAAAAACTCAGACTCGAAGACCACATAATCAACCACGTACTCGCCGAGGGAAAACAAAACACACTCCCACTACTCATCACCTGGATGCTCAACAAAGACGACATAGACACCGAATACCTCAACAAGAAAGCGTACAGGCTCAAGGCATCAACGGTAACAGACGCAGCACAAACCTATATCCAAACCAAAGGCAAAGAAAAACCAGAATACCTACTCAACTGGACCGAGTTCACAGAAAAACTCAGGGAATACAGCAATGAATAAAAGAAACATCTACAGCAAACCAACACACTAAGCAACGTCGCAGACCATCTCAAAGAAGGATTCTGTTAACTTATTAGGTCTGTTTTTTTACCGAGTGGATCTTTAATTGGAAAAGAATCTATGGTCTCCGTAAAGTGTCCCCTAACGCCCGAAGTGTAATCGTTCCAGTGCACGGATCATACACCTTACTAAATTCATCTGGATTGCTGATCGTCCGTATGGCTGCGAAGGCACGGATTCGAGTTTGGGGAAAAACATCTGCCAACCGATTTGCAGCACCCAGAAGAGTTGCACCACGCGTCACTATGTCATCAACTAGCACAATCTCGCCTGGTTGGGACAGACGCTTTTGGACACTCATCGACCCATAGTGCTCAGCGGGAGTTGGTCTTTCCTGTGGTGGGCTCAGTGCAGCTTTAGAGACAGATTTTACCCGAACAAGGCACGGGACAACCTCTTTTCCGAGTCCAGCTCCGACTAGGGCGGTCGCAATTCGCTCAGGAACCCACAGTGTATTCGGCTGCATCAGTGAACTCCTCGGCGTTGGAATCAGGATTGTGTCAGGTTGGAAAAATGAAGCAAATGGAAGTGTAATTTTATTTTGCTGTATTGTCTGCGCCACCCATTGAGACATAAGAATCGGGGGGTCTTCAACAAATTTATCAAATTTTAATACGCGCATCACATTCTTGGATAGTTGTATTTCAGGAGAATCCCCTTGAGGACAATAAGATAATAACGAACCGAACTGAAGTTGAGACAGCCTCATACTCATATCTCACAGAACTAACTTGAGGATTCCTTTGTGAGACGGCAAGAAACCTAGCACTTCTTCTGGATCAGTGAGTTCCATAGCGCCATATTCAATCATCTTCTTTGGCCAATCTAATGAAGCTTCATTCATAATGGACTTCCAAATGAAGAGTGGTCGTCCGAGCCTAAGAGCCTCCCATCCTTGATGCAGAGATCCACTTGAATCCCCAGCCTCGACAATGATCGAAGCGTCGGAGATGAGTGCCATCGTTCTATTTCTAATAACAAAATTCCCCGGTTGAGTTGGATGCCCAACTGGAAATTGGGAAATGGCTAAGTGGTGGCGCATGATGACACCCTGAAGCTGGAAGTTTTCTTTTGGGTAAACGTGGTCTAAGGGCGTTCCGAGAACCGCAATCGTATGTCCCCCCTCTTCGATAGCAGTTTTATGCGCCGAAGTGTCAATTCCCTTGGCAAGCCCGCTAACAACTACGACTCCATTTCTAACAAGGGTTCTTGCGATGTCCCTGGCTGCTTTTAGACCCTCTAGAGAGGCCTCCCGTGAGCCTATTATTGCTGACCTTGGACTTGGCAGCGGAATCGGTATATCACCTACTACATAGAGTTTCTTTGGAGCATACTTCTTTTCAACATCGTTGAGCGGACCCAGAAGTTCTTCTGGTGAATAAGTGGGGATTCTTAGCCCTTTTAGTGTATTCATCTCTCTTCCCTTAGAAAACACAGTTAATAGTTTTTCATATAAAGTTATAACCCCATCGATTTAGCCTTCCCCTTCGTGTGCTGGGATAGTCAAAGAGGCATCCAGCGATTAAAGGAAAAAGTATGATCTAGCCCGCTCTCCTATATTTTATAAAAATCACCTAACATATTTGATTCCATCCAAGACCTAATAAGTTAACAGAATCCAAAGAAGAAACAGACATACATCTCATAGGAGGCGGAGCCATGATGTTCTACGGCTTAAAACCATCCACCAAAGACATGGACATCGTGTTCCTCAACCCTAAAGCCCTCAGCCAATTCATGGACGCGGCGAAAAAAGCAGGGATAAAACTAACTGAAGACCTCGGCGAAGAATACAGGAACATCGGGGCATCAGTGATAATGGTGGCAGACTCAGGGATACGACTAGACCTATTCAACCAAACCGTATGCAACGCATTAACCGTCAAAGACACGGTAGTCGCAAGAGCCAACCACTATAGAGACATGGGCAAACTCAGCATCCACCTCATGTCCCCCGAAGACATAGTCCTATTCAAAGGAATCACCGAGAGAGAAGCAGACCTTGAAGACATCAGAACCCTCATAGAGACAGATATAAACTGGGAAACAGTGGAAGAAGAATGCCTCAGCCAAGAAGACTCAGGCAGGTGGGCTAATCTTCTTCTAGACAAGCTATCAGACCTATACGTA
>Ga0307379_10003668_pt1 | contig 22179 bp, 14 predicted proteins | sample UN2MG_FD_202237 | JGI IMG/M metagenome (GOLD analysis project Ga0307379, IMG submission 202237) | Soil microbial communities from Risofladan, Vaasa, Finland - UN-2 | ecosystem: Environmental > Terrestrial > Soil > Coastal area > Acid sulfate soil | place: Finland: Risofladan, Vaasa | collected... | reverse complement strand
CCTACCCCACGGGCGCGGCCGCCACCGCGTTTGAAGACCGGATCGAGGTCGTCTGGCGTGCGTCGTCGGATGCCGGCCTCCAGGGCTACAACATCTACCGGGCGACGTCGGAGAGCGGTCCCTTCGGCAAGCTGAACGGTCCCTTGCTGACAACCGCCGGCTACACCGACCCCGTCGGGCAGGGTAGTCCCCGGTACTTCTATTACGTCACCTCGGTCATCGACGGTGTCGAGTCCGATCCCTCCGACGTGGCGTCGGCCCTGTACAACGGCCTGACCGACTCACAGTTGCTGGACCTGGTCCAGGAAACCACGCTGGGCTACTTCTGGGACTACGGCCACCCCACAAGCGGAATGATTCGTGAAGGGTACAACCTGGGCCACAGCACGGACACGGTCACGGCCGGCGGCACCGGCATGGGGCTTATGACCATCGTTGTCGGTGCGGAACGCGGGTTCATCACCCGTTCGGCAGCGGCCGGTCGGGTGCTTCAGATCCTCAGCTTCCTGAACGTGGCGGCCACCCGGTATCACGGCGCCTGGTCGCACCATCTCAACGGCGTGACGGGCGAGACGATCCCGTTCGCCGGCCCGAAGGACAACGGGGGCGATCTGGTGGAGACCGCGTTCCTGATCCAGGGCATGCTCACGGCCAGACAGTACTTCGACGACCCGACCGACCCGGCCGAAATCCAAATCCGTGCCTTGGCCACCTCGATGTGGGAGGGGGTCGAGTGGGACTGGTACCGTCAGTACCCCAGCAGCGACGTGCTCTATTGGCACTGGTCTCCGGACTACGGCTGGGACCTGAACATGCAGATCCGCGGTTACAACGAGGCCCAGATCGTGTACCTCCTGGCCATTGCCTCGCCGACGCATCCCATGCCGGCCTCGAGCTACGCCAACGGCTGGGCGGGCGACGGCTGGTACGCCAACGGCAACACCTACTACGGCTATCCGCTGTGGGTGGGACCGGCGTTGGGCGGTCCGCTGTTCTTCACCCACTACTCGAACCTGGGTTTCGACCCGCGCTACAAACGGGACGCGTACTGCAACTACTTCGAGAACTCGCGGAACATCTCGCTGATCGACCAGGCCTACTGCATGGACAACCCCAACGAGTTCGCGGGCTACAGTGAGGTGGTCTGGGGGCTGACCGCCAGCTTCGACCCCTGGGGCTACCTGGCTCACTCGCCCACGGCGGATAACGGCACGATCACGCCGACGGCCGCCATCAGCGCCATGCCCTATACGCCCGAGGAGTCGTTGGTCACGCTGAGGCACCTGTACGACGCGTACGGCGACGACCTCTGGGGCATCTACGGTTTCTACGACGCTTTCAACCTGGGGGAGAACTGGTTCGCGGCCGGCTACGTGGCCATCGACGAGGGCACCATCGTGCCGATGATCGAGAACTATCGCTCCGGACTGTGCTGGCGCCTGTTCATGTCCAACCCGGAGATCAAGCCCATGCTCCAGGACATCGGCTGGACCTTCACCGGGGATCTGAACGGCGACGGGGAAATCGATCTGGTCGATTACGGCCTGTTTGCCGATTGCATGACCGGGCCGGGCGACGGCGCGCTACCGCCCGGTTGTTCGGACGCCGATTTCGACGGTGACGGTCGCGTGGACCTGAAGGACGTGACCGTTTTCCAGGAAGTGTTCGCGGGTCCTTGAGCGCTTCGTCCCTTGAGCGGCCGACCCGGCGCGGGCTCGGCCGGCATCTTCATACCCTGGCATGACCGTTCGCAGCGCCATTCTGCTGTTGGTACTGGGCCTGCCGGCCGTTCTGCTGCTGCTCTTTGGTCCGCGGAACACTTACGAAGTGCCCTCCGACCGAACGGTGATCCGCTACTGGGAGAAGTGGTCGGGCCTCGAAGGGCTGGCCATGCAGCGGGTCGTGGACCGGTTCAACGAGACGGTCGGCGCCGAGGAGGGCATCTGGGTCCAGTACTGCGCCATCAGTAACGTCGACCAGCGCACGCTGGTGGCCACGGCCGGAGGCGATCCGCCGGACGTGGCCGGGCTCTTCGATCACGTTGTGCCTCAGTTCGCCGACCAGGGCGCTCTGCTGGAGCTGGACGATCTGGTCGAGGAGTTCGGCATCGACGGCCAGGCGTTCAAGCCCAACTGGTGGCGCATCGGCGTGTACAACGATCGCCTCTACGCCCTGCCCAGCACGCCCTACACCATCGCTTTGTACTACAACCGCCGCCTGTTCCGGCAGGCCGGACTGGACCCGGATCGTCCGCCGCAGACCATCGCCGAGCTGGACGAATGCTCCCGCCGGTTGACCGTCCGGGATGAAGAGGGCCGCATCGTTCAGGCCGGTTTCATGCCCGCCCCGGCGCTTCTGGGCTGGTGGCACTGGGTCTGGCCGCATTTCTTCTATGCCAACCTGTGGGACGGGGAGCGCTTCGGGCTGGACACACCCGAGGGCCTGGCCTGCGCAAGATGGCTGGCCGAGCGGCGGGCGGAGATCGGGTTCCAGGAAGCGCTGGCCTTCGAGGGCACGGCCGGGGCGATCGAAGGATCGCAGAACCCGTTCATCGGCGAACGGATTGCCATGGTGTTCCAGGGCCCGTGGGTGGCCAACTGGGTTCGCACGTACAACCCCTCGATGGATTACGGCGTGGCGGCGTTTCCCTCCGTCCGGGCGGATCGCCGTCCGGCGTTCCTCAGCTCCGACGTGTTCGTGATTCCGCGGGGCTCTCGACACCCCCGGGAGGCCATGGTGTTCCTGAGGTTCGTGCTGCGACAGGACGTGATGGAGGGGCTCTGCCGGGAGCACTGCAAGGTGTCGCCGTTCCGGCAGCCGGGACCCGATTTTTTCGACGGTCATCCCAATCCGTACATTCGCGTATTCGACGAACTGGCCCTGGCCAAGGAGACCTTCGGTCATCCGGCCATGCCGACGTTCAAGCAGGCCTCGACCGAGATGCTCTTCTGGCTGGAGAACGTCCTGCAGGGCGTGCGCGGCCCGGAAGAGGCGGTCCGCAACACGCAACAGAAGATCGACGCCATCGTGAACGACTACAACCGCAAGGCCGAGCGGCGACGTGCGTCCGCTCGTTAGACGACCGGATATGACGGTGAGACTGCCAAACTGGATTCGCGGGCTGATCTGGACGGCACCCTGGTGGCTGGGCTTCCTGATCTTCCTGGCCGTCCCCATGGGGATGTCGTTCTACATCAGTTTGTGCGACTACCCGCTGCTGCAGCCGCCGGTCTACATCGGCATGGACAACTACCGGGAGATGACGGTTGACCCGATCTTCCACAAGGTTCTGAGCAACACGCTGATCTACGCAGCCTGCGCGATCCCGCTCGGCACCGTGCTGGCCGTGCTGCTGGCCGTGCTGCTGAACCAGCCCGTTCGCGGGCAGGCCCTGTTTCGCACTTGCATCTTCGTTCCGACCATCGTGCCCATCGTGGCCACGGCGGTGATCTGGCTGTGGATGCTGAACCCGCAGTTCGGTCTGATCAACCAGGGCCTGGGCCGGGTCGGGATCGAAGGACCCACCTGGCTGGCGTCACCCAACTGGGCCATGACCTCGTTGGTCCTGGTGAGCCTTTGGGCGGTCGGCTCGCCGGTGGTCATCTACCTGGCGGGTCTGCAGGACATTCCGGAAGCGCTGTACGAGGCGGCCCGCCTGGACGGAGCGGGCGTGTTCAGGCAGTTCCGGCACGTCACGCTGCCGGGGCTCAGCCCGGTGATCCTGTTCAACGTGGTCATCGGCATCATCGCGACGTGGCAGGTCTTCGCCGTGCCGTACGTGATGATGAAGGGCAGCCCGGGACCGGATCGCAGCACCTACTTCTACACCATGTACCTGTTCGACAACGCGTTCCGCTACCTGAACATGGGCTACGCCAGCGCGATGGCCTGGGTTCAAATGCTGATCATTCTGGCGCTGACCGGGCTGGTGTTTCTGGTCGGCCGCCGGGCGGTGTACTACCGCGGTTTGTGAGCGGCGATGAGCAGGCCAAGCAGACAGACCGGACGTGCCTTGGCGACCTACCTCCTGCTGTGCGTCGCGGGCGGCATGTTCGTTCTGCCCCTGTTCTGGATGGTCTGCGTCAGCCTCAAGCCCAGCGCGGAGGTGCTGGCCTACCCGCCCAAGTTCCTGCCCCAAGAGCCGCAGGCCGACTCCTACGCGGACGTGTTCCGCTCCGAGAGCTTCGACTTCCTGCTCTACGCCCGCAACACTCTGGTCATCGGGGTCCTGAGCCTGGTGGGCATGGTGCTGTCCAGCTCGATCGCGGCCTACGGCTTCGCCCGGGTCCCGTTCCGCGGTCGCGGGGTCATGTTCGCCGTCTGCCTGGCGACGATGATGATCCCTTTCCCGGTCACCATGGTCCCGACCTACATGATCTTCAAATACCTGGGATGGATCGGGACCTTCCAGCCGCTGTGGGTCCCCGCGTGGTTCGGCAGCGCGTTCAACATCTTCCTTCTGCGGCAGTTCTTCATGGGCATTCCCAAGGAGCTGGAAGAGTCGGCCATGATCGACGGCTGCTCGCGGTGGGGCTGCTTCTGGCGGATCATCCTGCCGCTGTCCAAGCCGGCCCTGGCAGTCGTGTCGCTGTTCCACCTGCTCACGGTGTGGAACGACTTCCTCGGGCCGCTCATCTACCTGTCCCACCAGAACCAGTTCACGCTGGCCCTGGGTCTGCAATTCCTGCAGAGCAAGGCCGGGGACACGCCCTGGAACCAGCTCATGGCGGCCACGACGCTGACGATCGTTCCCGTGCTGGTCCTGTTCTTCCTGGCCCAGCGCACCTTCATCCGCGGCATCACCACAACCGGAATCAAGGGATAGGCGTTTGGGCCTCACGGAACGGGGGAGGCGGGATCGCTACGATCGGTCCGGGCGGTGCTTCCGTCGCAACGCGATTCGGTTGCCGGAGCCGGCTTAGATGCGGACCTGAACCTTGTGGACCTTGCCGGGCTCGCTCGGTGGTGGAATGAGGTTGTCCGGCACGATCTCGCCATCGAGGGACACGACCGCCCTGCCATCGGGCGCTCGCTTTTCGGCACGCTCGATATCAATCTGGTAGTCCGCACCGCGGTAGCGGCGGCGCAGGGATGCGCCGGGCCAGGCGGGCGGCAGGCACGGTTGGATCCGCAGGCCGTCCCAATCCGGGCGTACGCCCAGCACCCATTCCAGGAGGACCCGTTGCAGCCAGGCGGCGGAGCCGGTGTACCAGGTCCAGCCGCCGCGCCCGAAGTGCGGCGACTCCGGTCCGTCGATGTTGCCGGGCATGACGTAGGGCTCGGCCTGGTATCGGTCCGGATCGCGCCGCGCCGGGTTCAGTGCGTCGAGCAGCCGGCCGGCGGTTTCGGCGTCGCCGATCTTGCAGGCCGCCGCAATTGCCCAACAGGCCGCGTGCGTGTAGACGCCGCCGTTCTCGCGCAGGCCGGGCCCATACCGCGTGATGTAGCCGATCCGTGGATCGGGCCTGGCGAACGCAGGCGTCAGCAGCAGCGGACCGACCTCGGTGACCAGATGCTCCTTGACCGCCTGCATGCAGGCGGCGGCACGTTCGGGCGGGGCCACGTCGTTCAGGATCGCCCAGGTCTGGGCGTTGAGGAAGATGCGTCCGTGCTCGTTCCGAGCGGACCCCAGTACGGTTCCGTCGTCGAGCGTGGCCCGGATGTACCATTGTCCGTCCCAGCCGTGGTGGTTGATCGAGGCCACGAGCTGTTCACGGCGTCGGGCGAATGGGTCGGCCTTGTCGTCGGCACCGATCCGACGGAACAGTTCGGCCCAATCGTTAAGCAGGCCGGCCAGGAAGTGTCCCATCCAGATCGACTCGCCCCGCTCCTGCAGCCCGGCGGCGCTGAGCCCGTCGTTCCAATCGCCGGACCCGATGTAGGGCAGACCCCGCTCGCTGGTGCGCCCGAATGAGCGCTGGAAGGCACGTTCGACGTGCTCCAACAAGGGGACCGGGGCGGGATCATCGACGAACGGCACGGTCTCCTTCAGGACATCGTAGTCCGCCGTTTCCTTGATGTAATTCGCGGTTACGAACGCCAGCCAGAGCAAGTCGTCACTGAACCGTGTTTTCAAGCCCTGCTCGGTGAGCGGATGCCACCAATGATAGACCGCCCCGTCGGCAAGCTGATGGGCCGCGTGCACGAGGATCTGGCTTCGGCAATCGGCCGGCCGAATGGGTAGCCACACCTGCGAGTCCTGCAACTGATCGCGAAATCCGTACGCGCCGCTCTGCTGGTAGTAGCCGCAACGTCCCCAGATGCGCCCCGAGATGGCCTGATACGGCAGCCAGTGCGTCGCCAGGTGGTTGAGCGTCTCGTCGGGCGTGTCCACCCGCAGAGCCGCCAGCCGTTGCCGCCAGCCTTCCTTGGTCGCATCCAGCAGCTTGTCGACGGTGGGGAGGGAGCGGGCACCTGTGACCAATCGCTCGAGGGTCTCGTCGTTCTGTGCGACCGCCAGGACGTATGCGATGCCGTGGCTCTGCCCCGGATTGAGCCGAATCGTGGACCGCAGGGCGGCGATCGGGTCCTCGTGTCGCCCGAACCGGCCGGCCCATTCCCCGGCCGACAATGCCTCGGGAGCGGCCAGGCTGTTGTACATGCCCAGGAACGCTTCCTTGTCTCCCTCCGCAGCCTCGACGGGCTCGGTGGAGGCGAAGGCGGCCCGGTATGGGAAGTCGGTGTTCCAGTGCCCGTATCGCTCCGAGGGCACGTCCCACATGTGGTTGCGGGCCAGGACGGCGGACATGTCGGCGTCGTAGCGGGTCTCTATGAACAGTTTGTGGAACTCGCGCCGCGGGTCGGGGGCAACGCCCAGGCACCACTCCAGATAGGGGCACAGTTGTAGCGTGCGGGGCCGCCCGGATCGGTTGTGAAGCCGAACACGCCAGAGTTCCACCGGCTCGTCCGGGTGGCAGAAAAGGTCCCACTCGGCCCGGATGCCGGTGCACTCCGACACGAACGTGGTATACCCCAGACCATGGCGGCACTCGAAATGATCGTAGGCCGCCCAGGTCGGCGCGGGAGCCAGCGACCACACCGCGCCGGTCTCAGCGTCGCGGACGTAGAGAAACTTGCCCGAGCGGTCGCGCACCAGATCCTGTTGCCAGCGCGTGATCACCGCCAACTGGGAGTTATCGATCCAGGTAAACCCGCTTCCCGTCTGGGTCACCACCAGGCCGAATCTGGGGTTGGCGATGACGTTCACCCAGGGGCGGGGCGTCCGCGGGTCGGTGATCCGGAACTCGCGCCCGTCGGGTGCGAAGCGGCCGTACCGAAACCGGTCGACGACCGCTCCGGCGGCGTCCGGCTCCTGGTATCCCACCCGTTGTGGGGTAGACGTGCTCATCCGGTGGCCCCAATCGGCTCGATACCCGGTCGCCGGGGTGTTCGGAGCAACGCTCGGCGAGTGCCCCGTTCAACGCAACGACCGGCCCCCAAAGCCTCCGAAACCCGCCCAGGCATGGTACGTCTGCGACCCAGGTGTGCCGCAGGCGCTGCCTGAAGGCGATGAAAGCGTTTTCACTCAACCCCAATATAGCCGCCAGGGGCCTGCCGAGTCAATCTGCTTCCCGGGCCGCCGGTTTCGGCGACGCGTTATGAGACGTTGACGGCGAGAGCCCCAGCCGATCGCAGGCCCGCCGGGCGGTGGGGCTGGCCATGAAAAGCCGCCAGATCAGCCCGGTGCGAGCGTTTTCGATGGCCAGCAGCATGGGGCCCTGATCGATCCCGACGTAATCGTCGCTGGCGTACTGCTGGTCCAAATTGAATGAATCCACGAAGCCATAGCCGCCCTCGCCGGGATCGCGCCAGGCCACGGGCCGACCGCTGCCGTCTTCCAGTTTCCGGAAGGCCCGCAGGGCGGCCAGGCTCTCAACGGGAGCGAACATGACGGCGGAGCCGGCCGCGTACGGTGCCACCGTACCCTCGTACCATTGATCCTTGTCGATGTAGTTGGGCTGGATCTCCGGCACGATGTACCCGTCCCGGGCGCCGCAGGCGCTGAGGCCCCAGCGGTCCTCGGCCAGGCTCTTGAACCGATGGCTGTTCTCGATGCACCGCTGCCGATGGGTCAACACGGCCCGTCTGGAATTCTCGAACCAATCCACGCGGATGGCGTCGACGCCGAGCCGGGACGGATCGTCCAGGCCCAGGGAACGATAGTCGATCCAGCAATGGCTGAAGAAGTAATTGAACAGCGTCCCCTGCCACGTGACCACGTAGGGTGGCATGTCCTTGTGGCGTTTGACCGGTCGCTCGAGTCGGTAGTACGTGGACGGGTCGAGGGCGTGGGCCGGATCCGGTGAGCCGATCCCCAGGAAGTAGACCAGCCGCTCTTCGTCGCCGGCGAGACTCCAGTGCATGGGCAGGAACTCGCCCTTGCCGGTGGGCTGGGCTGTGTCGGCGGGCTTCCATCCCAGGGAGACCCGATCGCCCGGACCCGTGGCGAAGGCCCGCCAGTCGGCGTCGGCCACCATGCGATCGGCCAGCAACTTGATATCCCCCTGAAAGTACTGGCCCGCGGTGATCGCCCCGGCCAGCAACAGGGCCGAGTCAACCGTGCTGGCCAGCACCTCGTACCCGGCGTCTGATTGGCCGCCGGTGTCGTAGTCCAGGTAATGGTAGTACAGGCCGAACCTGCGGTTGTCGCTCCGTTCGATCAGGGCTTTCAGCACCGTGGTGGCGCGCTCTTGCCCCTCGGCTCGCGTGATCCAGCCGTGCTCGATCCCGATAGGCAGGGACGAAAGCTGGAAGCCGACGGAAGCGACGCTCGATACCGGGGCCTTCTTTCGATCTTTTGCCAACGCGGCCGGTGTGCCGACCTCGCGCCAGAAGTACAGGAAACAGGCCCGCTGCACTTCCTCGAGGAAGGCGTCGTCGTCGGGAGCGAACTGGTGCCGAATGGCGGTCTCGGTGGCTGGGGACCGGCGGATGTCCGCGGCCGTTGAGTCCTGGAGTCCGCCGGCAAGCGACAGCTCAAGCAGACACTTCATTAGAATGAGCAGCAGTTGACGGGACATGAATGGTGAAGGTAGACTCTTTTGAAAGCGCTGTCAATTCAGTAGTCTATCCGGGGAGGTGTGGAGCACGGCATGCGTGTTTCGATCGCAGATGTCGCCAAACGGGCGAACGTGTCTATCAGTACCGTCTCGCGCGTTCTGAACCGACGTGAGTTGGTCAACGAGAAGACCCGTGAGCGCGTGGAGCAAGCCATCCGGGACTTGGACTACCGTCCGAACGTCTTCGCCCGCGGCCTGATGCTGCAGCGAAGCGAGATCGTCGCCCTGGTCCTGCCCGACGTGCACGGCGAGTTCTATTCCGAAATCATCCGAGGGGCCAACATCCAGGCCCGCGAACAGGGCTACCACCTGGTGATCTCATCGTCGGAGGGGCCGACGGACATGGGCTCGCTGCTCGAGGATCTGATCGGGCGCTCTCTGGTGGACGGTCTGGCGGTCATGGTCTCGGAGCAGACCAAGGGCTTGCACCGGCTGCTCGCCAAGTTTCGGGTGCCCATCGTCGTGCTGGACAGCGTGGTGGAAGACGGTGTGCACGACTCCGTGGTCATCGATCAGCGGGCCGGCGCCCTGGCTCTGTGCCGGCACCTCGTGCAAGCCCGCGGCGCGAAGCGGATCATCTTTGTGGGCGGTCCGACGACGAACACCGATACGACGGCCCGGCTCCAGGCCTGCGCCGAGGTGCTCGGCGAGGCCGGTCTGCGGCTGTCGCCGGATGACACCTACCATCTGGACTTCCAATACGACTCCGCGTTCGTCCTGGCAGGAGAGCGGGTCAAGGAGTGGGCCGGAGAGGGCCATTTCGTCTTTGCGGCAAACGACGAGATGGCCTGTGGGGTGATTGACGCGGCGACGGCGGCCGGTCTGCACGTACCGCAGGACCTGGCCGTGGTCGGCTTCGATGATACGCGCATAGCGGCCATGACCCGGCCGCCGTTGACCACCGTACGCGTGCCGATGTCTCAAATGGGTTCGACGGCCATCGAGCTACTCTGTCAGCGGCTGGCGGATCCGCAACGGTCGGCGACGTGCGTTTCCTTGCGACCGGAACTGATTGTCCGCGAGTCCTGCGGTGAAGGCCAGCGTGATTGATTCGGCCCGTTGGCGAGGAATCGGCCGGGGCGGATTCTCGCCGACGCGCCGCCGACAGAGACGCCCGATAGCGGCGTGATTGCGCCCCGGCGTCGTTCACGGCCTGGACCAGTGGGGTCCGCCGATAGGTGACCAATCCCAGCCTGGAGATCAGCAATGGATAACGAAGCACTGGCCAGAGACGAGTTTCTCACCTTGCGGGACGAGATCAAGGCGACCAAGGCGCGGCTGTTCTGGATCGTGGTCATGGGGCTCTTTGGCGTTCCCATGCTCACCTACCTGGCCACCAAGACGGAACTTTTCGTGTGGCTGTTGCTGCCTTTCTCCATCCTGGTCCTGATCCTGTTGTTCCTGGCGGAACAGAGTTCCATGATGCGAGCGGGTCGCTACATCCGCGAGCGGATCGAATGTGCTGCCGGGCGCTCACTGGGCTGGGAGGGCTGGGTGGAGTCGATGCCGCGTTTCCGCTACATGGACAAGCAGTACGTCGCCAGCTTCATGATCGTCTTCTTCGCCTATTACTTCATGACGATTGGCGTGTCCATTCAAATTATCCTGGCCAAGGAAGCGACGGACATGACGGGTTCCGGGCTCTATTGGTATTGGTTCTTCGGGGCCATAGCCGCCTATGCCGTCGGGGCCGTCTGGGCGCTGTTCACGCTGCGACACCACTGGAAGGCGACGGTGAGCACCGCGGGTTCCGAGTAGGCCTCGGCCGCAGGGGCGGCGGGCCCACACCCCCAAACGCAAGCCGGGCACCGCCACGATCGTGACGGTGCCCGGCCAAGAGCTCGGAAATCGGTCGAACCGACTAGCCGATTTGCTTCACTTGCACGGCCTTGGGACCCTTGGGCCCCTGGGTCAGCTCGAACTGCACCTTGGCGCCTTCGGTGAGGCTTCGGTACCCCTCGGCCTGGATCTCAGACTGATGGACGAAGACGTCCTGGCCATCGTCCGCCTGGATGAATCCAAAGCCCTTGGTGTCATTGAACCACTTCACTGTGCCTTCAGGCATGACTACACTTCCTACTTACTGGGCACCTCGGATTAGACCTGATTGAAACAACATTTGCTTCGGTAGGATCAGGACCTGACAACTCCGGGGAAACCAACTTCTGCATCTATCATCGGCGGGAAAATCATCCAAGTCAACCCCGGAAACAGGAAAAAACGCCAGGCCGCCCGCCGGCCCTCCCTCGCGCCGGACCCCCGGGCCTGGCCCCGGGGGCGATGACGCCCGGACCGTAGGTGGGCATGGGGCCGGCAAGCTTCAACCCTGTTCCGGCGGCGTGAGAGGCGTTCCTGACGCCGCAGGTACGCAAAAGGAGGCCGGCAAAGGCTGGGTGGCCCACCTCCTTGGGAGGTGGGGGAGGCGATGATCCTGAAACGTAGCGGCGCGTACGATGCTCTCACGGGCCCACCCGGATGCGGAGAACGATGCCCGATGCGGCGTTGGGTGCATGACACTTCAGGCGGCCCCACACAGTTGAAAGTCCGCGGAGCGGACGAGGGAATATAGCCCAGGGCGATGCGAAGCGAGCCCTGGGTCGGCAGGGCCGATACGAAGGGAAGCCCCTGGAAGGGGCGGCGGAAACGGGCGGGTGGCACTGGCAGCTTGCCTGCCAGTGTGTGTGCTCCACGCGCCCACCCGAGAGACCGCACGGGCGGACAAGCCGCCCGTGGCACCCGAAACCGAATGCCGCCGGAAGTGTCACGGACCCCGGCGGGTTGTCCAACCCATTGCGTTCTTGTGGTAGCTGGGGCTCCCTGGTACGTCCCATCCCCGCACTCGGAACAGAACAGACGAAAGATGGGGGGGTTGAGGCGGTGAGGAACGCCCGATACGGAGGTCCCGCAGCCAACCCGGGTACCCCCCCAACGCGGGTCATAGGCCGTCCCGCGTGCCGCGCCCGTCGTCGGATGAGTAGGCACAACCACCGGGCGGTCGGCCACGGCGGTCGCCCGCGGCGCCCGGCTACTTCGCTCCGATCTCGCGCCATTTACGAGCCCGCGCGACCACGTCGCGGGTCTCGGCCTGGATCATCACCCACAGCTAGCCCCGCCCACCCGACCACCAGCGCCCCCGACACGCCACGCGCCGACCCCGCCCGGCACGCCCACGTTCAGGACTCGCAACCCTCCGCCTCCGGCCCGTACCGCCCCGGCAGCCCCGCCACGATCTTCACCGTTTCCACGCTGACTCGCACCACCTGCCCCACCAGCCGCACGATGTACTCCGGGTCCTCGGGGTTGTTCGGGTCCGACCGGATGCCCGACCGCTTGTCTTCCTTCACCCGGTACTGATCGATCACCCACTCCAGCGCGCTGCGGAACCGCCGGCGCACGTGAATGGTGGAGGGAGGTCGTCGACATTCCCTACGTGACTTAGCGACGGGAAGAGCGGGCGGGAAAGCAGAAGGCGCGTCGCGGACGCACCCCAGCGGGGCTAATGGCTTTTCGTTCGCCGTGTAGGTCTAGTGACGTAGATGCGCCCCGCAGATCAACTTGCCAGGAACCTCGCCAAACGCTCCTTGAGCCATTCAGGTCGCCGTGTCCAGCATTCCCAGACAATCAAAACACGCCAACCGGCCCGGCGAAGCGCCCGGTTGTTGCGCCGATCGCGCGCCCTGTTTTGCTCGAATTTGTCTGCCCAAAAGGCTTTTCGTGTCGCCGGTGTCGTGGTCCGTTTACACCTGTGGCGATGCCAGAAACACCCGTGAACGAACACCACGCTCTTCAATCGAGGAAAAACGAGATCGGGACTTCCTGCAAGCTCACGAACGTGCAGGCGATAGCGATATCCCATGCGATGCGCGAGTTGGCGCACGACCATCTCCGGCGCCGTGTCCCGCTGCGGAACCGCCGCCATCATCCGGCTGCGTTTCGATGCACTCACGATGTCCATTCTTATTCTACGAATGAGAGTTGGGTCTACAGGGAATCGACAATCTGTACGATTCGCTGTATCTCACGTGCCTTGTCTAAGTAGTCCGCATAGCTACTTTTGGTCTGCTTAATCAGCGTATCGTATGTGATGAATCGTGCGTCGACGGCTCCGAGCATTTTCTCGTTCTCACTGCCCTCACGTCCTGGAGTCGGGGGCTGTCCGAGAATACAGATTATCTCAATATGGTGCGTTTCGTTGGGATATGAGTTTGCCAGACACTTGCTCAGCGCGCTGCGATACTTCCGACTTTGCTCTACGAGAGCTGTAGCCTTGACCGTCACCCGATACTTCTTGAGTTCTATGATTATGTGCTTACCTGCAGCCGTGCGGTACCGAATATCAAGGCGCGCGTCCCTCTCGTCTTGCGTGAGTTTCTTATCCGCTTTCTCGAACGCGGTCGTGACCTTCTGCTCCATCCGTGCGTCGGTACTTGCACGCTCCCACGACGGGTCAAGTAGCCAAAGGTGCTCGAAAATGTGCTCCTGGATCACTCGTTCCTTCGCGCTAGGAACGATTCTCGCGAACTTCGTCAGAACCTCCATCCTGCCCTTGACAATGTGATAATACTCGAACGCTTCAAGCTCATCGATATCTACGAAAATCGAGCGCAACAGAGCAAAATCCTGCTCGGATTCGAACTTCTCAAGCAGCGAGAGCCTGTCCTTTAGCACTAGCTTCTCGAACGCCAGGATGCCGTATCGATAGAGTTCCCTCCTGTCCTGTTCGTCTTCAATACGCAACGATTCGATTCGCTGAAACAGCTTCCGGGCGTGTGTTCTTCTGTCGTGCGTAAGTGTGGACACCCAGTCCTTCACTGCAGGGATCGCAAGGGCTCGCTTTTCCGCATCGTCACGGCGCCAATCACGCCATTTGCTCTCGATCTGCTTCAAGACTTTCTTGTGCACGAAGTCGCGCAGTTTCGAGAATCGCGGATCGTCCTCCCTGATCCTCTGCCTATCGCTTGTCATTATGTCTTCACGGTTGTCAAGATCGATAAAGTCAGCTTCAATCTCACCGATGATATACTTCGTGTAGATTCCACCTTCCGGTAGATCGCCGAGCAGGTCTTCATGTACGAGTTTCCCGCGGGCGAGCACCACAATACTGTTGTTTCCTGGCTCGATGTTCTTGCGTTCATCGAATGTTCCGACCCAGCCACGGGCACGATACCCCAATTCTGCGTCGACGATATCGCTGAGCTCCTCCTGCTGCTCTATCGATTTGCAGGCCTTCAGCATATCCTTGTCTGCACTCCCAAGAGTCCAAAGATACTGGAGCTTCTTGAGGTAGCCTCTGTCCTTGACTGAGATTGGCGTCCCATTCACTCGAACGGAAAACGTGTGCTTTGTCGCAAGGACGCTGAATCTGCGCGCTACTCGCTTCCTGAGGGCTTGCTCGGCGAGCTTGACGTTCTTCCTGAGTTTTCGAAGAACGAGGAGCGTGCCACTTCTGTGTGTTATAACGCTCGTGGCAAGCGGCGTTGGGTGGTAGTCCGTGCGATTGTGGATAGCCCTTTCGATGTCGGCGCGATTCAGGACGAACCCGGACTTCTGCCTTTTCCTGCCGAGGGTCGTTACGCTTCGGACTTCGATGATGTCGGCAATCGCAAAGAGCGCGAGCTTTCCGATGCCTTTGCGTCCCATCACGGATCGCTTGAAGCGCGGACTCCTATCGCGCCCGGCGTCGCGGCGTCGGTAGCCAACCTTCAAGAAGAAAGCGTTGGCGTCCGAATCGTTCATTCCGTGCCCGTCATCGCGAATCTCGATTCTCCGCCTCCTTGAGTCGAGCACGATATCTACGCGCGTTGCATCGGCATCCCATGCGTTAGCAACAACTTCAGACAAGACTGCTGGGACGTTGCTGTATAGGTTCACTAGATGCTGCAACGTGGGGAGATCGATCGTCAGTGTGTAGCGGTCGGACGTTGACATCAGGAGGCCTTTCACGAATCGAGTGTGCTCTGGGATTCCCAGCAGTGAAGACGATGAGTGAGGATGGCAGATACTCTGGGCGGCACGGCGTTTCCGATCATGGCCTGGATAGCCGTTCGCTTCTCGACTCCTGAAAGATCATAGAAATCCGGCAATCCCTGTATTCGCGCGGCCTCGTGCGGAGTAATCATGCGTTCTTTGGCCGGATGAACGAAGCGCCCTTGGCCCATCGATCCAAAGCCGGTCGTGATTGTCTGGGCTGGTACGTCCCACCGTAGCCGCCCGTACATCGACTTGTAGCTGTGGCCATTGCGATGGCAGTCAGGCCGCTGCGAGTTGGGTAGATCATAGACACCGTGGCGAAACAGGTAGGCGACGCGTTTGCGATTACGCGGGGTCATGCGCGATGGTGTGTGAAATATGTCGTCGCACTTCTCTGGCTCGTCCACCAGATCGCATATGAACTCGCGGAGCGACGCAGCGTGGGCGCACTGTGCCGGAAAGAGCGACTCGACGTCTAAGCCGTTGCCTCGGACTGCCAGGAGAATGTGGCGTTTGCGCCGCTGTGGTAGGCCCAAGGAATCGGCACGAACGAATTGATGGGCTACCCCATACCGCAATTTCCCCAAGTGTTTGAGACTCTTCTGTATCACAGACGAGCGGTCGTGTATGACGGTGCCCACGTTTTCGATGAGTACCACTTTCGGCTCGAGCAGCTCAACCGCCCGGATCACGCGCAAGTACAAACCGTTCCTCGGGTCATCGCGACGGGTGTGGTTGTTGAGATCCGAATGTCCCTGGCACGGTGGTCCCGCAACGAGGACATCGACCTGGCCGACCGAATCTCGGAGTCTTCGCTCGGCGGCCCGAGGGCGATCGCCCAGATCGCCGGGCAGGACCTCGTTGATGTCGGCCAAACGCGCGAGGTCGGGTGAAAGGCGAAAGTTGGCGCGATAGACGGCAATTGCGTCCGGAGAGTCGTCGACCGCCAAGCGAATGTCGAGTCGTCGTCGATTGAGACGGGCAGCCTCCCAAACGCCGAGGGTGAGGCCGCCACATCCGCAAAACAAATCGACAAGGGTAACGGTGCCGCAAGGACGCCTCGGTAAGGGAGGCCGAGTCTTTCGACGTATCCAGTCGAGCCCGCAGATATCCGCTAGCGCAGCCGGTTTCTTACCCATGACAAATCATCGTCAATCCATGTGCTTGACCAGCATGGTTGCCGTTTCTCCTCAGCTGCAGAGTGTAGCATCAGTCTGCTCGCGCCGCATCTAGCGTGGGAAGTCAAATGCCACTGTCTTTGGTGCCGAGGTCGTTGCCCGTTTCCTACATGGGGCCCGGGAGCTGCTCGGACGCCCAGTCCAGGTTACTCAAGCCCGGGGGAAGAAAAGGGGAAGAAAAGGGGACGCAGCTCGTTTTGACTTCTCCCCGTCATCGCCGCCTGGCTTGGGGCGCCTGCCCTCTGCCCTCCGTGATGGACTTCTCGGACCACGCCCGCGCCCCCTCACGTGCCCCAATTATCTGCCACTGTCGACCACCGCAGTATGACCCGCCCCGTCGAGCTGTCCACACCCGCCCAGCACCCGCCCGCCCACTCGCAACTCCAAACTCATTTTTCGCATCCAGATGTCTAATTCTGTTTCCCATTTCTCACTTCTCCCTTCTCACTTCGCAATTCCTGGCCCTGAATTCCCACTTCAAATCGCCCCTGGCGCCACCAAAAACCCCGTTTTCCGCAATCCGCACCCCCTGAAGGTGATCGGGCGCCAAGTTATAGGGGTAGAGGAACGCACCCCTCAGGCGCGGATGCGCGTAGCCGACGCCACCGGAGGCCGCGACGCCGACAAGAAAAAGGCCACGGGCACGAGACGCGCACGGTAGGCACCCAACGCACGGGTGCGCCCGACCGAAGGGAGGTGCCCCGGACGAATCCGTCCCATGACACAATCGAATAAGGGCCACGGGTGCATACCGGGCACCGGTCAATAACGGGTAGGGCTCGGTCTTGGGAGTCCTTCCGGGTCTCACGGCCGGGTGCCCCTGACATCAAGGTGTATGGCCGCCGGATGTATCCCAGGGCAGGCGTGCCGGCTGCTCCCCGATGAGCCGGCCGGGTGAGTCTTACGGTGTCTCGCCGCTGTCCTCACCGTCTGCGACAGGCGTCGATCCTTCTTTGTCGGCCGCGTCGGCCCTGCCTTCCTTCCGTCGCCTCCAGAGCCAGACGGCGATTAGCAGCACGCCGACCACGCCGAGGAAGCCACCGCCCACCTGGCCCCACGCGGCGAAGAGGATGTTCTTGTGGAGCAGCGCCGCGTGCTCGTCGTCGGTCTTCGGCAGCATGTCGCCGGCTTCGGCTACGTGGTGCAGCAGGCTCACGGCCACCGACCGCTCGGGAATTTCCTGGTGGCAGGCCAGGCAGACGCCGTCGCGATCGGTGTTCCCGCGTTCGGCGTTGTTCATCGGCCGGGACAGGCTCCAATGGTGGCCGACGGTCTGGAGCTGTTTCCCGTCTTCGGTGACGAAACGTGACCAGTCGGCTTCGAGGTTCGGGATGGCTTCGATCTGAGGCTCGGCCTTGTCGGGAATGAGCTGGAAGTCAGCCGTCATCAGGTCGACGTAGACCGGATTCTGCCAGGGCCCGGACAGCCGCCCGCCTTCGATCCCGTACCCCAGTGCCTTCTCTGATGAATGACACGACGTGCAGGACCGCGCCCGGCCGATGGTGTGCGGCTGACCGGGGCTCATGTCGATGGCAAGCTGCCCCTCGGGGCCGGCGCCCTCCGTGTTCGGCGGTGTGCGAAAGATGTGGTTGAGGATGATCGTCTCTCCGTCTTCGCCGATAACGGTAACACTGGGTTGGCACCCGGCCGTGACCGGACAGATCCGCCCTTCACCGCTGACGCCCAACGGCGGATCCTCCCAACGCATGTACGAACGCTGCTCGGACACTTCGCCTGGGATCATCACCTCGTAGTCACCCTCGCGGGTGTCATTGCGGTTCTCCGGTTTCTCGTGCATGTGGCCGGCCTGTACCCAGTCGAAGCACTGCTTGCCTTCGGAGAAGTCGATCCGCAGGTGACAGCCGTAGCACTGCGGCACCCACTTGGCGTGACAGGCGTAGCACTCCATGCGGTCGATGTGCTCTTCCACCTGCTGCATCGCCACTCGGGCTTCGACGGCCGGCTCCCAGGATCGCTCCCGGCTGATGAGCTTGAGCGGGCGCAGTTCGATGTCCTTTCCGCCCGCGGCGTGCACGATGACCCGGTTTCCGCGACGCACGACCTCGGGGAATGGGTTGCCTCGCGCGGTGAGCAGATAGCCGTCCTCGGGCTCGTACGGCGTGCCCTCCGTCAGCGGTTGGGGCAGCGAAGTGGCGACGCCGCGCGGCTCACCGGTCTGAGGCTGCTCGGCGTGTTCATCTCCGTAGCCGAGCGGCAACTCCCACGGATAGCTCTCGGGCGTGCCGTGACAGTCGGGGCACTCGATCTGGATCTGGGCGAGATTGGTCCCGGCGATGAAGCCGTCGCCGTGCACGTCGATCGACGTATGACAGTCCTGACAGATCATGCCCTCCCGCGCGTGAATGTCGGTGTGCATGGCTATGTAGCGTTTGGTGTGCAGGGCGATCTGCCCGCCTCCGCCTTCAGTGTACGGCGTCTCAAACGCGCTTTCCATCAGCCCCTGAAACGAAACACCGATTCGTTTGCCGCGGTTGTGACACGTCTCGCAGGTTTTCAGCGGGATGCCGCTGTAGGCCACGTCGCCGGCGGTGACCTTCGCCTCGCGCGTGGACTGCATGGCGTGCACCAGCAGGTGGCCGGGTTCGTCCTTCGGAATCGTCGGGTCGCCGCCTTCGTACAGCCCGTTGTCGGAATAGGGGATGTGGCACGCCGCGCACCCCATGCCCCGGTAGTCGCCGCGCTTCTGTCGCCCGCGGACGCCCAGGTGACAACGCTGGCACTCGGCGCGGATGTAGGTGAACGCGGCCAGTTCGGGGTTGCCCGCGAGCGCAGCCAGGTCGGTGACCGCCCGTGGCAGCGTGACCTGCTCGTCGGGGAAGACGTTGGGTTCGACCTTCTTGAGCGTCTCCATGTACGATCGATAGGCTGGCGTGCCCACGCGTTTGGCCGGGTCGGCAGGGTTCTTCACGTCGTAGTTGCCCCAGCGATGTTCGTAGCCCTGCAACCCGCCGAACGACCAGGAGGTGCCCTGAATCTTGCCCGACTCGGTCATCATCAGCGAGGTCCACTGCGTTCGGGTATGTCGCGCGTGGCACAAGCCGCAGGTGGATTCGTTGATCCACGGGCTGGTTGGTGATGGATAGAAACCCCCGCCCGCGTGGGCATCCTCGGCCGTCGTCGCCGAGGGGTCGCCGCCGTGACAGACCACGCAGCCGGCCGGATCATCGTAACGCTGACCCTGCGAGAGAATCTGTTGCATCATGGTCGAGCCCGGATCGCGGATCCACTCGATGCCCGCGTGGCAGTCCGCGCAGCCGGATGGGGGCAAACGACGTTGGATGGACTCACCGGGTGCGTCCGCATCGGCCTGCGCCGCAGCGCCGGGTGCGGCAGTGGCCGCAGGAACGGACGCTCCGTCGATGAAAAAGCCCGCAACGAGCATCGCCAGGCAAAGGCGCGATCGCTGCCCGGCTCGCCATAAGCTGGTTTCAGGCGACATGACGCGCTCCCGTAGATTGACCCGGTTTCCGGAAGTCGGGCAGGCCCGCGCTGCTCCCGAGCAGCTCAGGATCGTAAACCGGTTCTGGGGCGGCCACAATCCGCTTGCTGCCCGAACGACCGTACGCGAATGGGCAGAGAACGCGGACTTCCCGAGGTCTGACGTGTTTCTGCACGCAGTCCGCGCAAGCAGGCATGGTGGCATGACGATTCATGCGGCATTCGACCCACAACCAAGAACCGGCGACGCGAACATACTTGCCCAGATCAAGGGTACAGGAGACGTTCAGCGAAGACCTCCGTTTGTCGAGAACGATGCGTTGATTGCCGAGGGTTGATGCCGCCGCAGCCGCCATGCCCAGACGTCACGGCCGACCGGGTTTCGGGTGATGTGAGCAAGAGAGAGGCCAGCCGTAAACGACTGACCCGGCCCAAGTTGCGCACCAGCGCAGGCGGCATATGGGGACCTGGAGACGCGTTTTCGGTGGCGGTATTGTCCTGGGGCCGGGAGACGGATTCTCCGCAAGTGTTTGTTTTTCAGACACTTGAGTGTGTCATCCCCGCGTGGCCCCGACATCGCCGGCAGAGGGGAGTGGCGTGCCCGGACCTCAGGCCAATGGCGGCTCCCAGTCAGCCAGCCGAGACGCGAAGCCACACCTGAAGCGCGGCCATTGCAGCGTCGCCGGAGGCCGTGCCCGCGTGGTTTCGCGAGCGTGCCGGCCCGCCCAGACAGCCGTCAAAACGGCATGTGCTCAGCCCGTTCGGCGTCACCCGCATGGCCCACCGGCCGGGCCTCCCGGAGTCCGGCAGGCGCCCCGACGACCGCGCCGCCGCCCGGCGCCTCCCCTACAATTGCCCCATCGCCCGCCCCGTGTGGGCACGGGTCGGCCCCCCGCGTGCCAACGCCCTGTCGCATGCGCCGCGGGTGCCATTACCCTGTCGCGTTCGCGGCAGCGGATGTCGGCGGCGGCATGCCGAGGCAAGAGGACACGGACCCGATGCGACTGCACGAACGCCTTTCCATCAAGGCCCTGGCCGTCGTCGTCTTCTGGGGCGTGTCGTTCGTGGCCACCAGGATCGCCCTCGAGGTCCTCACGCCGTTCGCCCTGGTGGCCGCCCGCATGATCATCGGCTGCGCCACGATGCTAGCCCTGGCCCGTCTCGTGGGAGGCCGCGTCCGGCCGCACGCTCAGGACCGCTCCCGCTGTGTGCTGCTCGGTGCGATCCTGGCCGCCCACCTGCTCATTCAGGCCGTCGGCCTGCTCAAGACCACGGCGACCAACACCGGTTGGATCATCGCCTTCGCCCCCATCGCCATCGCCGTCGGCGCCCTCGTTTTTCTGGGCGAGCGCCTGCGTGCACGCGCCTGGGGCGGAATCCTGCTCGGCACCTGCGGCGTGCTCATCGTCTCGCTATCGACCGGCGTGCGATTCACCGACGCCAAGCTCGGCGACCTGCTCCAACTGGTCTCCTGCATCACCTGGGCCGCCTACACGCTGCTGGCCGTCAGGGCCGTTACCCGAAGTGGCTCCCTCCCCGTGACCTTTGCGGCCGTGGGTGTCGCCGCATTGGCGACGACGCTCGTGGCCTTCGCACAACCGTGGCAGGTCGGACCCTGGGACCTCAAGACTGTGTCGGCCGTCGTGTTCCTCGGCGTCGTCTGCACCGGCTCGGCCCATTGGCTATGGAACGCGGCCGTCCGCGACGTCGGCTCGACCACCGCCGGCGCCTACCTCTACCTCGAGCCCATCGTCACCTGGATAACGGCCGCGATCGTTCTCGGCGAACGCATCAACGCCGTCGGCCTGCTCGGCGGCGCCACGGTCCTGCTCGGAGTTTGGTTCGTCTGCACCGCCCGCCGGTGATGACATGAACGGTTGCGCCGACGTGACTGACGTGCGTAGGGCCGCCCGATTGCCCGAACGGGGGAAGCTGGCCGCTCGCGCCCATGGATCAGAGCATGTCGCGGTCCATGTCGCTGTCGCAGATCACGTCGACGTTCCATCGCTTGGTGACCCACAGGCCCAGAACACGCACGCCGAGGTTCCACCGGCCGACCACGGCCGCCGCCTGTTTGATCTGCTCGAAGTGGACTTCGTCAGGCACCGGATTGCCGGCGCAATCGTGGTGGCCAATGACGGCCACCGCCCGGCTGCCGTGCGCGTTGATCGAGATCTGCACGCGCTGCTCGATGGAGGCCCACTCGCTGCGGTGTCCGGTGGCCAGCATGACGACCGGGCCTGCCTCGGTGATCATGTCCACGTAGTGGGCCGCCAGCCGACGCGTCATCCATCGGAAGACCGGCTCCTGCACCCGGCCGTCCATGCAGTTGATCGCGGTGACAAAACGGTGTTCCGGCATCGTACCGAGTCCTTACCTTCGCCCGCCCGCCTGGGCATCGCCGTTCCCCGGCGCCCCCACGGGCGGTGTCGATCCATGCCCCATGGTATCCGAAACCGCCCGCCCGGTGAGCGCCCCGCCGGTCACCGCCTTGTCCACCGGGGTGCCCCCCG
>Ga0307379_10003667_pt1 | contig 22184 bp, 13 predicted proteins | sample UN2MG_FD_202237 | JGI IMG/M metagenome (GOLD analysis project Ga0307379, IMG submission 202237) | Soil microbial communities from Risofladan, Vaasa, Finland - UN-2 | ecosystem: Environmental > Terrestrial > Soil > Coastal area > Acid sulfate soil | place: Finland: Risofladan, Vaasa | collected... | reverse complement strand
ATCGGGGATTCAAGAATTTCAGGAGTTTTCTTCCGCTTCTGCACTTCTTAGCAAATCCAAGGCATGGCGTTTGATTGCCAGGGACAGCTCAGCTACAGGCTTCCGGGCATCGAGCACTAGGATCCGGTTGGGTTCTTTTCCGGCCAGTTTGAGAAAAGCCTGACGGACTTTCTCGTGGAAAATTTTTCCCTCCCCTTCCATCCTGTCAACCTCCTTGCGTGCCCCTTTCCTTCTCATCCCCACCTCCGGGGGCAGATCAAGCAAAAAGGTAATATCGGGCAATATTCCGCCTGTGGCAAAGTCGTTCATCCGGCGCACCAGATCCAGATCCAGAGACCGGGCTCCTCCCTGATAGGCAAGGGTTGAATGGTGAAAGCGGTCTGTAATGACAAGTTTTCCTGCTTCGAGAGCAGGCTTAATCACCTCGCTAACCAGCTGAGACCGGCTGGCCAGGTAAAGCAGAAGTTCCACGTGTGGATTAAGTTCCGGATGGTTTCTATCAAGGAGAATCTCACGTATTTTTTCTCCGATTGCTGTACCGCCCGGCTCACGAGTAAGAAGCACTTCATAACCCTCTGAGGCGAGACTTTCAGCAAGAAGTTTCGCCTGGGTACTCTTGCCGGCCCCCTCGCATCCCTCGATAGAAAAGAATTTACCTTTTTTCATGTGTTAGGAGCCCACTATTCATGCCGGTAACAGCACTTGAATCTGATAAAAGGTTATTCCTTCAATCCTCTTTATCAAGCGGCACGCCGTGAGCGATGGCATAAACGTGGAAAATACGCTGAATAACGGTGAGATTGGAAAATATTGCCAGTAACCAGACTACATAATAAAGAGTGAAATGCCCCAGAATACTACCGAAACCGAGATAGACTATTCGTTCAGGCCGCTGGAACATCCCCACGCTGCATTCGATTCTCAGCGATTCAGCTTTGGAACGGGCATAACTGACCATTAAAGAACCGATTGCTGCCAGCATCACCACCCAGATCATCTCATTATCGCCTCTTTGCAAATACAGATATAATATACCGAGATAAATTATCATCTCCGATAAGCGGTCCATTGTTGAATCAAAGAAAGATCCGAATTTGCTGGATAACCCCGTGGCGCGGGCCACCTTTCCATCAATCATGTCAAAAGTGCCGCTCAAGAGCAGGATTGCTCCCGCAAGCTGCACATGATCCCTGGCAAAAGCAACCGCCGAAGCTATCGAAATAATAAAGCCTATTGTAGTCAATAAATTTGGCTCGACCCGATTTCGAATACAAAAACGGATTATCGGACTGATCAGATCTATATACCAATATTTGACTAATTTCGGAATAAATTTCATCTGCGGATTTATCCCTCCAGCAAGGCATCAAATTTTTTCTGCAAACTTAATTCAGTTACAGCTCCGATCGAGATGTCCGCCGGGCTGCCGTCTTTGAAAAAAATTAGCGTCGGGATGCTTCTGATTCCATACTTCTGAGCGGTCTTCGGATTTTCATCCACATCCAGCTTGAAAACTTTCACCTTCCCTGCATTAGCTTCAGCAAAAGACTCTAAAGCAGGGGCCATATGCAGGCAAGGTCCACACCAGGTCGCCCAAAAATCTACCACCGCAAATCCCTCAGCCTGCAATACCTTCTGCTCGAAATCAGCATCCGTTATGGCTTGCGGTTTGTTTTCCGACATGTTAAAAATCCTTTCTTCTTAGATAAATCCACCCAAAAAAATCTCAGGCTTCAATATTTTTCATCTTCAGATCAGCGATCAAGTTATAATTATAATATACATCTCCCTCAAAAGCAATTGAAACATAGTTATCCAAGTGCCTATTAATAAGGGATATTGACAAATCAGTCAGGGTTGTATTATCATTTAATATCCCTGATAAGTAATTTATAAACATTTACTTTTCTGCCCAATTGGCTTACAGTACAGAGTGTGAAAGCACCATATTTTTAAGATTGACCGGACTTTAATTTATAAATGCGCTTCAAGCTACAAAACCGGTAATCGTAATGTCCTCTTCCCAGATATGGGAATTATAATCGGCCTTCAACCCCCGGGTAGTTGCCATGTCCCTGACAATTCAGATAGTTATTGCTGTTTCCCTGGCTGTCATTGCATTGTATTTTTTAGTTCTTACTATCCTGACAGTGCTTGCTTATCTCAAATTGCGCGCTTTTCAGAAATATTTAGAAAAAGGATTTAAAGAAAAAGTTGAAGTGGCGCTTGAACACCTTCAACATATAAGCCGCCACCTGGAAGATCTATCCGAAAGCACCACACGCAAAGTTGAAGATCTCACGGATATTATCCCTGAATTCCGTGAAAAATTGCAGGATTTAGTGGATCTGCTCGATCTGGCGCAGAATAAAATGAGAAATCCACTGCTGAACCTTATCGCAGCTTTCAGAGTTTTTTCCGAAAAAGTAACCCGCTGGATTTAGTTTAACTCTGCATTAAAACTTCTTCAAACCAAGGAGGGATTTATGTCTGAGAATGGTTATACCAAATTTTCAATAATTAAGGCCTTTTTAATGGGCACAGTGGTCGGCGCTGGCCTGGCTCTATTATTTGCCCCGGCTAGCGGTGAAGAGACCCGCAAGAAGATCTCTGAAAAAAAGGATGAGGCAAAGAAAGCCATAAAGGAGACGAGTGATCAGTTGATGAAAAAAAGCAATGAACTGATCGATGAAGGTAAAAAAACTATTGATTCTTTGAAATCAGATATGGCCAAGCTGGTGGATGAAGGCAAAAAATCGCTTGGCGGTATAAAGGAGGAGATATCCAAACTGGTGGAGGAGGGTAAAACCTCGGTAAAAAAGACCGTTAAGGAAGAGATGACTGCTTTGGAAGAGGAGCTAACCGGAAAGAAGAAAAAAAGCAAATCCTGATTCCAGTACTGAGTCTTAATCTAAAAAAAGCCGCTGAAAGAATTTTCAGCGGCTTTTTTTATTGGCTTACCCCACAAAAATCACTTCAAGAGAATCATCTTCCTCGTTTGGGTATACTTGTCAGAGGCGAAGCGGTAGAAATATATTCCGCTGCTTACCTGACGTCCGTTCTGGTCGGTTCCATCCCAGAAGGCTGAATAATAACCCGGTCCACTTACGCCTTTGGCCAGAGTCTTAACCAGCTTACCCCTTAAATCGAAGATGTTCAACGTGAAAGAAACCATGTTGACATCGTCAGGGATCTGATAGTTAATCGTAGTCGAAGGGTTGAACGGGTTCGGATGGTTCTGAGCCAGAGCGAAGGCCTTGGGCAATGCAGCTCCTGGAGCTACGTTTTCTTTTCCGCTCGGGACACGAAAGTCGATCGTGGCAACACCTTTGATCAATTCCACGCCTAACAAATTGTCACTGTCGTCAACTACCTCGACACATCCGAGTGTCAACTCGATATCCTGCGGCGGTACGCCTACAGTGTCGGCTATGTCGTAGACAATAGTATAGACTGCACCGTCACCGGCAGCTAGCGGTGAACTAATTGACCCGGCATAGGCTATCACCTGGATATAAGAGCCTGAATCCGCTACTACCGGGGCCGTCCAGCTAGTGGTCCGCGCCGTATTCTCTATCTCGTTGAAAGAAAGAAGGTCTTCCTTGCCTGTTTCTTCCTTGATATAGAAACGCAGCACGGTAACCGGCGAAGTATTCTTCAGGCGAATCGGCACACGCAACTGGCCGTTCTCGATCACCGAGATGCCGCTGGCCTCATCCGCAGAACCAACCTGATGGGCGCCTGTTTTGACATCCACGAAGAGGCTGTCGCCATAGACGAAAGACAGGCCGGTTGCCGCTGTTGTCGGCTGGATAACAGAATCCAGCGCCGCTCCAGCGGAGTCAAGAAGACTCACACTTGACAGAGTGACAGTAGATGTGGCTCCAGCGCTGACTTTGGCCACGGAGAAGTTGAGATTGCAGAGAACACCAAGCCCACCGGCCGAAATAGCGCCGCCAGTGAAACTCACTGTTTTCGTGGCAGCGGCGGCCAGAGCGGAAGAACCGATAGTAAAGGTCATACCGGTTCCTCTGGCACCTGCGGTAACCCCGGTGAGAGTGAGCACAGCGTCGTCATAGCCAACCTTGAAACTACCGGAGGCGAACTCATCCTTGTTTTCGACATTTACCGGCAGAACAAGAGTTCCGCCGCTCACGCCCATAAGACTTCCCGTTAACTGAAGGGCGTTGTAATCCGGAATATTGGCAACCACAATCGGTTCGATTTCAACGACCGGGAATTCAGTGAAGGCGGGGTTTGTCACCGGCCACGGCATCATCAGGTTACCTTCAGCCACGGCAGTCAGAGTGATCGTGCCTTCCGCCATGTCAGCAGGAATCCCGAAATGGAACGTGATCAGGTCCCCGGAGCCGGAGGGAATGATGCCGAATTGCAAAAACTGATCAATATTCACACCAACTATCGATATGTTAAGTATACCCTCTTCCAATTTAACCAAGGTGGCCGTAGCACTAGTCGACAGAGTGGTCCCTAATGCTGACCATGTATACCAGGCACCCGCAGTCGTGTCAAAATCTTCCGGCACACCTTCCAGCGTTAAAATCAGACCACCAAGAGCTGGACTGTGCATCCTGATATCAACAGTCAGATCGAGTGTACCCCCTGGTTTAGCTAACCCTGCTTTGACAAGCAGCGAATCCGGCAGGTTAGCTGCTGCCAGATATGTGAGATTGAATACTACAAGTACTATTCCAAGGAATAGTATCTTCAATATTTTCATATTCTTCCCCCTGATGAGCTAAATTTGTTAAGCAGATCAGCTTCGGGTCCCGCTAAGTAGTGGGACCCGAAGCCAAATTTTGCTTACTTCACGATAACCATCTTCCTAGTCGCCGTAAAATCACCGGCTTTAATTCTGTAGAAGTAAACACCGGAGGATACCTTAGCTCCGCTGGTATTTCGACCATCCCAGTTGACATTATATCTTCCGGCTTCTTTGAGCTCATCTACCAGGGTAATAACCTTCTGCCCACGAATGTTGAAAACAGTCAAGTTAACCCTGACTCCAGCACTCGATTCCGGAATTTCATAAGCAATTGTCGTGGATGGATTGAACGGGTTAGGACTGTTCTGGGACAGTTTGAAAGCCTTGGGCAAGGCATTCTGTGCGTTTACCTTGGCAGCCTCGATCACGTAAACAGTCCCATCACGATCGGCGACCTCCACCTTTTCGAGATGGAGCTTGGCTTTCTCGTAATCAGCATCACGGAATTGAATACTCAACACCTTGTCTCCCAGATCAGCGGGGGCCAAGCTGGTAAGGCTGATCACATCCACCACCAGCTTGCCTTCATATAACATCTGCTTGACAAGCACCTTGTTCCGGAGAGATCTGTTCACATTCACTGCTTCCACTTGATACGAGTTGTCGTAAGTGAAAGTGAAGCGTGCCAGAATAATCTCGAATTCCGTGTTCAGACCGACCAAGGCTGCACCATTTACACCTGTGAGGTCGCTGGCTGCAACGTTCTGTGCATAGGCAAGCAATGGTGCACACATAGACTCAGGCTGGCTCAACAACTCCGAGATCAGCGCCGCCAGGGTATCCACCTCTACCAGGGTTGGATCCTCAAGATAAGCAAACAGGTCAAGTGCGTTCAACACACCATCGCCGTTGATATCTCTCGACTTGGTCGGAGGCGTTGCAAGAATCTTGACAGTACCATCCGTGGCCAAAACAAGGACATCCGTTCCGGCCGTGTCGGCGAAAGAGAGGTCGGTCAAGGTCAGGTTCACCACATCTCCAGCTACGGCATTGCCGGCGACATTGACTTTAAAAGTCACCAGCAAGACTTCTCTCTCTGCGCCTGCCAGCATCGGATTGGTTAAAGACGTATCAACAGCGGACACTACCAGTTTTCCATTGGCGTTAGCGCTGTCGATAACTCCTGTAATTGAAGGAACCAGTCCTGCGGCGCCTGCACCTGCTTTAACCTCGGTTATCAGCAACCTCGTGGCGTCGAAATTGAGCGTGAAACCGGCCCCCGCAATGTCCTCTGTTTCAGAGTAACCAACGATTTTGACAGTTACAGTCCGCCCGATATTAACTGAATCCGAAACGACCTTGAGGTAATTCGGCGTAGCCGGGACAACGGTAATTACCGCTGTAGAAACCGTGTCAGAGGGATTCCCTGCCAGGTCATAGGCAGTGAATACGTACCTGTATGGAACGCCTGTTACCACTGTTTGATCGACAAAGGTTTCAGAGGCTCCAGGCACGGCCGTTTTGTCATATACAGTCACCTCGGCGGCAGCGGCTTTACGAACTATGGTTACTTTGTTCAGGTCTGCATCAACCGGATTCTTCCAGGAGAGACTGACATTATCCTCTCCGGCGACGGCTGAAACACTGGTTACCTTCCCTGGTCCCTGGAGATCCAGAACCACGTAAATGTAACCACTAATTCCGCCTGCCGTCATCTCAGTTAACTTATCCTCCAGAGTGAGAACAGTGACCACACCGCCAACCGTAAGATTTGCTATATCACCATCGACCAAAGTACTGTCCAGCTCGAAATCCAGGGAAAGCAGTTTCTGGGCCGAACCACCGGCCGCAATATTTTTTCCTGCCAGGAAGTCTAAAAGCATTATCTTGACGCTGTCAGGTCCCGACACTACCTCATGTGTTGGCTCTCCGCCATCCCAGATATTTCCGTTGACTACTGCAGAGCCACTCACGAAAGACAGCGCCGTAGAGTCGAACTTGACAAGCATCTCGATACCGACAACCTTATCCCGGTTGGTAAAGAGAATGTTAACCGTTTGTGTGGTCCTCGGCCTGGCGTTTACGCTTTCTATCTGATATTCGAATGGACTGCGGATCCGGAAAACGCCCTTTGTAAGGTCACGGACTTCTACTTCGGTTAATTCTTTCAAAGAGTCGCGGGTGGTTACTTTACCACTGATAGCCAAGCTGTCATAACCAGTAGTGGCAGTTGAATCCACATGCAGGACAACCGAAAAGAGCCATTTCTCCAGATCCGAAGGTGCGATACTGTCGACCGAGAAGGGTATTGCGCCCACCTTGATTGTTGAGTCAGTCGAGCTTACATCAACTATTACGGATTGCTCCGCACCGGAAAAAACAGCCTTGTTAAAAACGATTTCACCTGTGTTATAGGTAAAATTATCCGGATCGAATTCAAGCTCGGCTTCCACTCCAACCACAGTCTCAGCATTCTTGAAATAAACTTTGACTGTATCGGAGCCGCCAAGGGGTGCAGTCGCTTCCCTGTCTACTCTAAGGCTGTGCATCCCTTTAATCTGAAAATTTCCATCCACCAGAGCAGCTTGGTTTTCAATCAATGCTTTAGTCGCTGTTGTATCACGATTAGTTACAATACCTCCAGTCAAGTCCAGCAGATTGATTGCTGATACTTCTGCATCTTCACCTGGTTTCAGATAGACCTTGGCTACCCAACGTGGATCGTTGGAGGTCGGTATCACCGCATCTAATGCCATAGAAATGATGCCCACTTTTACCTGGCATTTACCGCTGGCATAAGTGGTTGTAACTATCGCTGCTTCCGGTGTTCCATTCTGCCAGAGAGTTTGGTTCAGCTCGACTGTTCCAGTATATTCGATTTGGGTGCTGTCGAATTCCATGGTGAATTCCACAGCGACAGCATCATTTGCGTTATTAATGTAAATACTTACTGGAACAGTGATACCGAAACTGGCTGCAACAGTATCCGCGGCTAGTTTATAGCTGCTTTGGATGATGAAATCGCCGCTTTTTAAATTAGCGCTTGCAATAACTATTTCATCAAAGCTAACCGTGGTAAAAAGCCCGCTCGGAGCGATAGTCTCCGTGCCTGAGGCAACTCCTTTCTTAACGTCCAAAACCACTGAAAAGATCCTTTTCGGGGTTGTAGTTTTGGCTATTTTTGCATCCAGGCTCGTTAATGAAAGGAACCCTACCTTGACCGTACCTGCGGTACTGTCAAATACTATTTGAGGGCTACCCCAGGAAGCAGCATTCCACATGGCTGAATTGATGTCCAGACTACCCTCTTTGTAGCTGAATTTTGCAGCATTGAAACTCAATGTTATTTCAGCAGCCGGGTAGTCAGCATCCGTGGTTATGTACACATCAACCGTATCATATCCACCGGTGTAGGCCTGGGCATCCCTTACGTCTATGGCATCGACCGCATACAGCCTGCCTCCGTTGAATATCAGTAATGCAGCAATAACTCCCGCCAGGCTTAACAGCCTCTTAAGTTTCATATCTTAACCTCCCCGTCTTTTGACGAGCAGTTAGAAGGAGTAACTTTATCATCTGTTTCTCATTTCCTAGAAAGAGCTTCAGCCTAGTTAATTGATAAAGCACAACAATACAGACAATAATGATATTTCTTTGCTTAAAAAGAGTGCCGAATTCTTCAGAGAATTCGGCACTCTTTTCGCCATTATCTCCTCATCACTTGAGGATAACCATCTTCCTGGTCTTGCTGAAGTCGCCAGCCTTGATCCGGTAGAAATAGACACCGGAAGAAACCGTGCGGCCATGATTATCTGTTCCATCCCACTGGACCTGGTAAGAGCCTTCGCTCTTAACCTCATTGACCAGGGTCTGGATCAACTGACCGCGCATGTTGTAGATATTGAGGCTGACATCGACTTGCTGACCCTCAGGAATATCATAGGAGATAGTCGTCGACGGGTTGAAGGGGTTAGGATAGTTCTGTCTCAAGGCAAAAACCTTGGGCAGGACTGCCTTCAGTGACAAGGCTTCACGGTTCATCTCCGCCTGGACGTCCTCTTCGAAGCCGACGCTCAGGAGCGAAATATCTCCTGTGCCGTCGAACTTGTCACCCACAGCAGAAACTGGAATACTCAGAATCACTCCGCTTCCGCCGGGGATTGGACGACCGTCGATGTTGATGACCACTACGCCGTAGACACCCTCTGCCTCGTTGTTGTGCGAGACAACAGTCAGATCTCCAAGACGGCCGGCTGCAGTAGCTTCGCCCAAGACGAACTTCTCAGTATCGTACTTGATCTTGAAGACACCGAGGTTCAGGTTGCCTTTGCTCTCCATGTTAATGGTGAGGTTGGCGTTGGCCTTGTCCACCTCTTGATAGCCAAGCTCGACTTTGGCGCTGCGACTCTCTTTCTGAGCAACGCCGGCAAGCAACACAGTGGTATCTCCCTTCCAGATCTTGAGCAGATTGCTGAGATCAATATCGCTTATAATACCATTTCCATCGAGATCGAGGCCTAAGTAATCCAATGTATCCGCTGTTTGGGCGCCCAGTAACAGATAGACACAGGTCATCAGATCGGTTACGGTGGTCGGAGCAGTGCTGAGGTTCCGCTTACCGCGCGGCGGCCCGACAATGTACTTCTTGAACGGCGAATAGACTATCGAGTCAATATTGTCGACAACCTTGATCTGATACCGCACATAGTCGGCCAGCTTCCGTGCGGGCACATATGCATTAAACCTGTAGGAATCAGGCAGTGTTGTCGCCAGTTTCGCCGAATCAGCCAGTACCGTGTCGGTGACGGCAGCCAGCGTGAACTTGCCTTCGCTCATCGTAAGCGCCGTGGTGAGGACGCGGAGATAGACCGCCTTGATCTTGTCCCCGTCTCTCACATCAACAGCAACCGCCTGTGAATCCAGGGAGGCCACGCGTGTCGAGTCTTTCGGATAGTTCGGGAAATTCTTGAAAGTAATCTGGGAAGCACCCGCCACACTCACGATCTTTGTGAGTATCGAGAAGTAGGCCTTAGTGACATCGGTCCGGCCGGTCATACTGACCTCAATGGCAATCGAATCGTTTTGGCTTTCGGCGCCAGTCTTGACAGTCACACCCGCCACTCCGTCAGAACCGGTCTGAACGTCCGCGGTGTCTTTGGTGGTGCCTTTGAAAGTCGCCGAACCGGAGATCACAGCAAAATGCACTACGGAATCCGCCAGAGCGTTGCCGTAAGTATCTTTCAGCGAGACTTTCAGCTGATCGGCAAGCGTGAAGAGCCTGGTGGTTTTGATCGTGGTGTCCGGAGAGACCCTGGTGATGGCCTTGGCAATTGTCGGCTTGACCGCGATCATCACCGAATCGATCACATCGATTCTGGCTGAATCCATAATCGCCAGGTAGTAAGAGCCGGCTTTGGAGAAGGTAATCAACAGGCTGTCCACTACCGAGGCGCTTTCGTTCTTATCTATATCAATCGATACATGCACGGTATCGTACACGTCAGTGCCGGTGCTTGTTTTGGTTACACCGGCATATGTGTGCTTGACCGTGGTAGTGTAAGAAGCGGTGCCCAAAGTGGTCTTGCCTGGACCCTTGACAATCAGTCCAAAACCAGTGCTGGAGCTGATAACATTGCCATAGTTATCACCTTTCAGCGCTCTGAACAGACTCTGCACGCCGACTTTCAGCGTATCCAGCTTGCTGCGGCTGATATCGGTGAAATACTTGGCTTTATTGGTAATGGGATTGGTTCCCCCGGGCGGTATCAGATGCAGTCTGCGGAAACCGCCGTCGGAAACAAGCATACCCTTATTGGATTTACCTGTGACCTTGGCCCAGACCGGGCTAGCTTCAGTGGACACCCGGAATGAGTACCCGGTGTCTGACTTGGTGGGGTTCACGAAGTCAGAGATTGAGACTTTGACTGTCGGGGAGGTCGCCGAGGCATCGAGCACCAGCGGGGTAACTATGGCGATCGAATCCTTCTTGTCCGTACCCTGGAACACTGCCACAGCTTCTATCGCAGTACCGGTTCCCACTGCCACTTTCACCTTGGCTTTGGTGATACCGGAGGGGATACCGCTGCCGGAGGGCAGATCAGGGAAGACGATGAAGATAGTGCTGTCGGCTCCATCCGGGCGCAGGGTGTTATCACCCACAGGAATATCGAACTGAACAACTTTGGTGACCGTTGCACCTGCAGTGTCCCCGGCGGCTGCCGCCGCACTGAGATTGGTCACACTGTCTATGGCTGCGGCCGGTTCCAGATTGAATATGCCGAGCTCCTGGGTCCTGAGCAAGCCCGCTGCGTATTTACCGGCGGTCCCGGTACCCAGCATTCCGGCTTTCCACTTGATGCTTAACCGGTTGCCGATACCGATATAGTTCAACCTCAGACCTAATGCAGGATCTAAGATATCATCATTTTCCTGTATTTCACCATCGACCCCACCGAGATTGAGCCGGCTGCTGTCCTTGCGCGCCGCAGTTAAGTTATAGATAAAGGAGCTGTCGCGGGCCATCGATAGACCAGTAGCCCAAGGCCTGGTGGCACCGGGGTTATCCAGCGTGAGCGAATCGAGGACATTTGCGCCGGTGGCAAGATTGTAACTGACAGGATCCCGGTCGTTGATCAGGAAGTTGAGCATCTTAACCAGGTCGTTACCGGTATCATCGCCATTAATATCGTAAGTCGGATGCGCTACGCCGTCGATAAAATACTTATCCGCCTTGAGATCCATATTGGTTACATAGTTGTAAGCCGTGTCAAGGGCGAATATCGGCAGCATATGCGGTATGGTGGCGTTCTGGACGACTTGCTTATTCGCGTTCGCGTAATTCAGCGAATCAGCGAAAACCGAGACATCCCAGGCGATCGGCGGTCCGGGCTGGACTTTGATCAGGATACTGTCAGCCACTGTCCGGTCGCCTATCGCGTAAGCGATCAACTGGATGGCTTCTGCATCCGGGTGCGAAGTGGTGCCCAGATAGACCAGAGTGCTGAGATCGACCACGCTGGAGGCAACCGAGAACTCCTTCAGCGTGTCGCCACCGATCTTCGTTGTCCCGCTGGAATACTTAAAATGCGTGGCCGGGCGGGAATAACCACCGACAGTGGTCCCGCTTTTCAGGATGCCGGTGCGGGTGTTGTTCCAAGTATAGGACTTCACCTGATACTCTTTCAGTGTGCTACCTACTTTTTCACCCTTCGCATAATAGGTTAGATCCACGGCCCGGAAGTCCAGGACAACTTTCTCGATTCCTGATTTGCTCTCCGAAGATCCGCTCATGGTAAGATCGTCGAACTTGTCACCGAACTTGTCCAAGAGCGAGATTTTGAAGGTTCCCAGGCCGGCGTCAGTCGAGGAACGCCCGTTGTACATGAAATTGGTATTCGTGGACTTTGTCCATTTAGGCCCTGAGGCGTCGAAAGTGATTGACCCGACCTGATAGGCGACATCCGTACTCAGAATGCCGAGCTTTACAACTGTCTTATTGGTAGCCGGGACATTCAGCAGTCTTCCCTGCGCCATGGAATACAAATATTCTAAAGAGGCGGTCGGGTCAGCACTAACGAGCTTGAAGGTGAATTCAACAGAATCGACATCATCCTCGGCAGTAAATTTTATACCGTAGGTGCCCAATTTTGAATCGGCGCCATACTGACCCAGATACAATATAACCCGAGAACCGTCACCTGCGTTCAAATCCGGCACAATCTGGTGGATTAAGTTCTGTGCAGTTACAGGTTCATCATTGGTAATATCCCATACACCATCCTCATCCTCAGAAATGGTCCCTAAATGTGTTCCATTAGCTCCATAAAAATATAGCGTATCACGATAAGCATCAGCGGTGGTTAAACTCTGTCTCAAAGTAATATATGTATCACCCCGATAGCTAGTTGTGCCAGGAGTTGGATCAAACGCACCATCCCAGGCAGCACCGGCGCCGGTAGCCTTTGTTGGAGTAGAGGTGAAATCACCTTGATCTGTAGCCGCATAAATCCACAGCTCATCCTTAGGACCTTCAAAGTAGTCCGGCACGTAGTTTCCGAACCGGTCTACAACGATCACTGAATCTACATCCGGCCAAAACGAGGTGGTGGCTATGGCCGTGATATTTTCATTGAGGGTCACATGATCGGCCAGGTCGTTTTCCACATAAAAGCTCGTGGAATCTACGAAATTACCTTCTTGGAGGGTTGTGGAAGAATGGCTTAACCTAATTTTCATGTATCCCTGGTCGGTATCATAATCTTCGTCAAAATACTCGTTGACGTCAGTAACACTCTTGCCGTACCAGATACCTTTCAGGAATTCCATCTCAACGACACGTTTGTCGGAAAAGGTATTGACATCCTTGATCTTAACCCGTGGGGCTACATCTGATTCGTAACTTGCTGTTGTGGTGTCGTTTGATTCCAATACTTCGATATCGGCCGATTGGACATAAAACTGAGATTCAACAGTCTGGCTAGTTCCGGAATCCCAATATCTGTAAGTAATCTTGATACCGTTGTCTTTAAGCGCAGTTGAGTAGAGTGCGGTTCCTGCTGGGAAGGTTACAGTGTAATAAACGCCCCCGGAAAGCTCCTGCCTGGGCGCTTCCCATTTGACCATCAGGTCGAACTTATGCCCGACCGTGTCAGCAGATATTGCGTCCGATACCGTTCTATACCCACCTCCAAGGACATTAGAGCCCCCAACACCGTAAGCCCTTATCGTGAAATCTACTGAACTGGCATCGGTAATCTGCGCAAAGAGATTCGTACTTACTAAACCCAGCAACAGAAAGAAGATAACTGTTGTACTGGAGAAAAGGCGAGACTTCATAAGAGATGTCCTCCTTTGGAAGTTTTAAGGTAAGTCTCCAGACAAAAAATCAAAGGCAGTCGGTATTGCTTCATAGACACCCCTCCATAAATTGAAATTGAGAATGGAAACAAAATCTAAATCATACACAAATTTCACAACCAGAAAACGTTATGAAATAAGAATTAACACTCTCCTCCTTTTTCATTCAGGTGAAAATAAAGTATCTAACCGCAAGAATTACAATGACTTAGTCGATTAAGGAAGAACAGACAAACTCTCTGGAACCCCAAATGCCTTCTAATATATACTCCGGTCAAAATTTTGTCAAGAATTTTCTGTCAAGAAAACAGCTGGAAAATTTTGTAAAATCAGTGTCCGGTGTAATTTTCCATCGCCCTCCTCGATAGGTTTTTAGCTATTTGAACTACAGGATTCAGGAGTCAGCCCTGAATGGCTGACTCCTGAATTAATTTAATATTCTAACCCGCTAAAAGTTTCAGCAGAGCGAGCAGGTCGAAAATATCCGTTTTGCCGCTGATATTGACATCCGAAGCCACATTATCGGGTTTGGAGCCGCCGAGCACTTTAAGAAGCTCAAGCAGGTCGAAAATGTCAACCTTGCCGCTCTGGTCGACATCACCGGGCTGGAGTGTAAGCTCCAGCAGCACCAATTGGTATACATTATCAGGCGCGTCCTGGGGCAGGGTCGCCGAGTTCATGGCATCCTGAGCCAGGATATAGTATTTCATTACTGTACCGTCTGCAACCGAATCCTCTATCACTCCGGTAAACCGGTTTACACCTTCACCGGCACGCGTCAGCGCAAGCTCGGTGAACTCCGTTTCATCCCCGAGCATGTAATAGAGCATGGCCGTGGTGGCGGTGAAATCGTCATTGGTCACGTTAATCTGGATCTCATACGGTCCGGTCAGGCTGTACAATGTATCGACACCGGAGGGTGCGACAGTGTAGTTTCCGGCTTTGACTTTAGGGTCTGTAATGACCGGAGCCACTACATCCAGGTCCGCGCCCAGGGTATAATTGGTGATCGCAAAATTCGTCACCGTAAAGGTGGCCTTGTTGGAATCCGTCTCAACCACGATATCGCTCATCTGGACCCAGATACGCTGGCTTTCGTCATAACCGAAGACCGAGATGCGGTCCTCGGTGAAATTGGGCACCTCGCTTGGCAGGTCCTCATCGAAATAGTACAGGGAAACAGTGACAGCGGCGCCGGCTGCGGTTTGCAGGGCTGAAAGATCGAGGCCCCAGCCGCGGCGGATGCCGTAGAACTGGCTGATCAGGTCCCCGGCCATGTAAGTGTATACACCCTTGCGGGTTTTCGGGGGATTTCCACCGTCTGAAGCAAGCAGGGTCACCTCTGGCAGCCAGTCGAAAAAGCCCGAGATTTCACTGAGCAGGGCCTGGAAGCCTGGCAGGCTGCCGGTGCCCCCGTTAAGCAGCGAAAGGAACAGGCCCAGTCCCTCCGGGTACAGCGTATGGCTTAATCCAGCGGTCAGGTCGGGAACCGCGGCGCTGTCGCTCCGCACTACCGCAATCTCCACAATCACGGTGTCGCTGACTCCTCCGCGGACATCCACAGCCCAGAACTTGAACACAGCCGAGGAGATCTGCTGATCAGGCGGGAGTTTCCCGGTGTCGAAAATGAACACGTTTCCGTCGCGGATCTTGGCCGGCGGGTCATCGCCCTGGGTCAGGAACGGCACACGGCCTGCGGTGAACAGCTCAAAGACGTCGTTGTCCGGATCGCGCGCGTCCACTTCGAAAGTGATATAGTCACCCTCGGCAACTGCCTGGTTCTCGATCTGGAGCACGGTCGGGGGCAGGTTGACATCTTTGATGGTAACCTTGACCTTTTTACTGACTACGAACTTCCCATCGGTCACCACTACCTCGAACTGGCGCGAGCCGGCCTGTGTGTAATCCGGGGTGAAGATAATCTTCCTAGGTGTTCCGGTAAATACTGCCTGGGCCCTTCTGGGCAGGCCGGTGACGCTGAAAGTCAAGGCATCCCCGCCCAGATCCTCGGCCTCGACCACTATCTCGAGCTGTGCGCCCTCGTTGACATTCAGCTCCAGGAGTCCGGAGCCTGAGAGCGTTCCTTTGAAGGATGGAGCGACATCAGTGTCCAGCACCTCCAGCTTGAAACGGCGCGTCACGCTCAAGGGGGCCGCGGCATCGTTATCCTTAGCGGTCACAATGACCTCATAAACACCTGCCTGCTGGTAGCCCGGGGTCAGTTTTATGGCTGCGGTCACCGGGTTTGCCGCCACAGCAGTGAGCTGCGCGCCTGACGGCAGGCCGGAGACGGTGATACTGACCAGGTTGCCTGCATCCGGATCCGAGGCGGTGACCTGGATAGTGAGCGTCGCGCCCTCGGCAACCACCTGATCACCGACAGGATCGATCTTCGGGGGACGGTTCACATTACCCACAGTGATTATTACATTGGCGCTGTCAATGCCGCCGGTCTTGCCGTCCGAGGCTGTAAAGAGCACCTGGTAGTTGCCGCTCTGATCCTGGCCGGGCGTCCAGCTAAAAGCTCTGGTGGCCGCGGTGAAAGTGGCTCCTGTGGGCACGCTGGAGGCGGCGTAAGTCAGTAAATCGTTGTCCGGGTCAGTGGCCAGGACCGTAAACTGCAAGAGCTGGTTTTCGCTGACTGTCTGGTTTTCAATATTCAGCTTGGGTTTGCGGTTGACATCCACCACTTTCAAGTTGACAGTCTCCGAGACCTTATTCCCGGAGGCGTCCGTAGCGTTAAAGGTGACCTGGTAATCCCCGGCCTGGTCGTAGCCCGGTCTCCACTTGAACAGACCCTTCGGGAACAGCTCGGCCCCGGCAGGCAGGCCCTCGGCCCCGAACACCACCGCTTCGCCGCTGGCATCCACGGCCTGGAGAGTGAACTTATAAGGCTGGTTCTCGTTTATCGCCCGGTCACCGATTGGTGAAAGCACGGGAACCACATCTTTTTCTTTGACCTTTACGGTGAGAGCCTCGATGTCCTTGAACTTGCCGTTCGTAACACCGAAAGAGACATTATAGGTACCGGACTGTAACAAAGTGGGAGTCCAGGTAAAGCGGGCAGATTTGGCATTGAATGCCGCTCCCTCAGGCAATTCTGTAGCCACAGCCCAGAAAGTGAGGCTGTCTTTGTTCAGGGTCAGATCAGTGAGAGGCAGGTCAAAGGCAAGCTCTTCGCCTTCGAATATCTCCTTGACCCCGAAAGCGGCAAACTCCGGAGGGGCCTTGATATTGCCTCCGAGGACAGTGACGCCGACAGTCATAATGTCGAACAAGCTGTCCGGGTCATGCACCAGAAACTTGACCATGTTAGGTCCGATGTCCGTAGCGGCGGGAGTCCAGCTAAAAGTCTGCCCGTCGAAAGTGGCCCCGCGGGTCAGGATGTTATCCGTCGGGCTTCTCAACAGAATCAGGTAGGTCAGCAGATCCCCTTCGTTGGGGTCTGTGGCCTGCAGGGTAAACTGAACTGGACTGCCGGCTTGGACTGTAAAAGCCGGTATCCGGGTAAACACAGGGCGCAGGTTCACGGCGCTGATCGTGATTGCGACCTCGAGAGTATCCTTGAGGCTGTCCGGGTCAGCGGCAATGAAGGTGACAGTATATTCACCCGCCGCCGGGGCCGGCCAGTCGAACACCGGATTCGTGAAGGTGGCTCCCTGGGGCAGATCCAACACTGTGATGGTGGCAATCTGTCCGTCAGGATCGGAGGCTTCCACGATGAAGCTTAGAGGCTCCCCTGCATCCCCTTCAACAGCCAGGGCATAAGTGCTCAAGACCGGCGGGCGGCTGACATTCTGGACTACCAGGGTGACCAGGTGGGTCCCCCTGGCCCCCTCTTTGTCTACAGCGACCAGGGTGAACTGGTAGGTGCCGGCAGCATCTGAACCGGGGGTCCAGGTGATTTTGACAGCCTGGGCGTCGAACACGGCGTTCCCAGGCAGGTTGAGCACAGAGAGTGTAGGGAGTACGCCTGTGGGGTCGTCGTCCCAGGGAGGGTCGAAGACATAGGAGAACTGCTCGCTTTCCTTGGCATAAAGGGTGTCAACGAACACCTCCCATATCGGCGCCAGATTGACCGGCGTCTCCGCAATGGTGAACGTTACGGATACCGAATCTCTCCCCACACCGTCGGTCACTCCCAGGATAGCGCTGAAAGTGCCGGCTGCCGGGGGAGTCCAGGAGAAAATACCGGTCAGGCTGTCGACCTTGGCCCCTGTACCGGGAGATTTGATCAGCAGGTATTTCAGCGGGTCCTTGTTCGGGTCCGTAGCTTGTAAGGCGAAAGAGATCAGGCTGCCGGCATTGCCCAGCCTGGCGCCGGGATTCTCGAGCTCTGGCGGGGGGTTGGTCACCGTGATATTGACTGTGAGAGAGTCGGCATTGCCTTCTAGATCGGTCACAGTGAACAATGCAGTGAATTTGCCGGCTGTGGCTGGCAGCCAGGAGAACTTCCGGGTTGCGGCGTCAAACGCAGCGCCCGCGCCGGGCGAGGTGGCCATGGCATAGGTCAGGCCCGTGAGCGTGGTATCGGTAACAGAGAGCCGGAGAGCCAGCGAGTCGCCCAGGTCCACCGCCTGGTCGCCCAATGCGGCAAATTGGAGGGTTAAAATAGGTTTTTGTATTATAAATTTCTGTATGGCGAGAATAGGAGATGGGACTAGGTGCCAAGGATCTTGTTGTGTTGAAATCCAAATTGTTGTCTCTGTACCTTCAGCAATCCCCTCTTTAACATTAAAACGTATTATTAAGATATTACCAGACCCTTTTTCTATAACACCAATTCTACCTAATAATACAATTTTAACTGTATCAGGAAAAACAAAACGATATGAGACATCCATGTCAATTGATCGATCCAACTGAACAGGAGATTCTTTTATGTACTCTAAAATTTCTGAATCGTAATGAATTTCAATTGCTTTGGTAGTTATATCTACATCATTTTCAACACCTATAAAAATTTCTGAATTGGTTCCAGCTAATGTTCCACTTAATGTCCATGTGGTATCCTCTTCAGCAGCCCGGGCGGAGATTGCCAGAAAACTGAACAGGAAAAAAGCACGTACATTCGACCGGAAAAAAGCGCGCACTATTTTTCCAAAAGACATACTGCCCCCTTGTTGTGAAATTTGAATATTAAGAGTCAATATCTATGCCAGAACAACGGGCGAGCCGCATATTATATAAGGTATTAAATATCAAAGAACTATAATATGTCAAGAAATAAAGGGATGCGCGCTGGCCCGTTTTTTTGTTACTTTCCGAGTAACATTACAACTCTGCAGGTTGCATAATCCTCCATATTTAAGTTTGCGAATCATAATCAAATATGAGAGATTGGCAAAGGGACAAAGGCACAAAGGGACAAAGGGACAAAGGCACAAAGGCACAAAGGCACAAAAACTCACACAGGCACAGAGGCACAATATAAAAAGAAACCTATGAAAAATGTTATCCTTTTTTTTAGAATATGGCCTGTTTTATATAACTCTTTAAAAATAAATAGGTTAATGTAGGGGCGGGTTTCAAACCCGCCCCTACAGACAACATTTTATCCTTTTACCTGGGATTTTTTCAAAGGTCTCATAAAGGGCGGGTTTCAAACCCGCCCCTACAGTTTGTAACGCAAATAAGGTTTCAGAAATCCAAAGCCTCCAAATACGAACCGAACTGGAAAAACCAGGGATTTTCATGTAAACCATATCGAAAAACAGAAGAATGGACTGGTGTCTCTCCTGGCGGAAACAGGCTGTTTTTTCTTCAGGATTGATTGAGAAATTGAATGTCGACATCTCCTGAGATAAAACGCGGGTCTCTGGCTATTTCTTTGTGAAACTCGATTGTTGTCGGAACGCCAAGAATGATGAATTCGTCAAGCGAGCGTCTGAGCCGCGCAATCGCCTCCTGGCGGTCCCGGGCGTGGACAATGAGCTTGGCGAGCAGGGAATCATAGTAAGGCGGGATCTTATACAACTGGTAAACATGGGTGTCGACCCGGACGCCGGGTCCTCCGGGAGGATGGAAAGAAGTGACCTCACCCGGGCAGGGCATGAAATCGCGTCCCGGGTCCTCGGCGTTGATCCGGCATTCGATGGCGTGGCCCCTCAAAACGACATCTTCTTTCTTAAAAGAGAGCGGCCTGCCGCTGGCGATGGCGATCTGCTCGGCCACGAGGTCTAATCCGGTCACCATCTCGGTGACCGGGTGCTCCACCTGGATGCGCGTATTCATCTCCATAAAGTAATAATTCAGCTCTTTGTCCAGCAGAAACTCCACAGTGCCTGCGCCGATATAATCGATAAGCCTGGCCACTCTCACCGCAGTTTCTCCCATCTTTTCGCGCAACTGGCCGGTCATTACCGGGCAGGGAGATTCCTCCACCAGTTTCTGGTGTCTCCTCTGGATCGAGCAATCGCGCTCGCCCAGGTGCAGGACATTGCCGAAGGTGTCAGCGATGATCTGGAACTCCACGTGGCGCGGCTTCACCAGGTACTTTTCCAGATAGAGGTCCGGATTGCCAAAAGCGCTTTTCGCCTCGTTCTGGGCAATCGGGAAAAAGCTGCGCAGCTCCTTTTCGCTGCGCGCCACCCGCATTCCCTTGCCTCCGCCGCCTGCGGTCGCCTTGAGCATCACCGGGTACCCTATTTCCGAAGCTGCTTCCAAGGCCCGCTTTTCATTTTTGAGGGTCCCGTCGCTCCCCGGGATCACCGGGATATTGTTCTGGATCATCAGCTTTCGGGCAGTGGCCTTATCCCCCATCTGGCGGATATTTTCAGCCGTGGGGCCGATAAAAACAAACTGGCTGTTGGAGCAGATTTCAGCGAATTCGGCATTTTCAGCCAGAAAGCCGTATCCGGGATGGATGGCGTCGGCATTGGTTATTTCAGCCGCAGCGAGGATGCGCTGGATGTTCAGGTAGCTGTCCAGGGCCGGGCCCCGTCCGATACAAACCTCTTCATCTGCGAAACGCACGTGCAGGGAGTCGCGATCGGCCTGGCTGTACACAGCCACAGTGTTTATCCCAAGCTCCTTACAGGCCCGGATAACTCTCAGTGCGATTTCTCCCCGGTTGGAGATCAGCACTTTCTTGAACAGAGCCAATTATTTTCCCTCCGGCTCGATAAGGAACAGGCGGTGGCCGAACTCGACCGGCTGTGCGTTCTCCACACAGATCTCTCTGATAATGCCTGGAACATCGCTCTCCAGCTCGTTCATCAATTTCATGGCTTCGAGAATGCAAAGCGTCTGGCCCACCTCGACCCTGTCACCGAGATCCACAAACGGAGGTGCTCCCGGACTCGGAGCGCGATAAAACGTGCCGACCATCGGAGCGGTCACTTCAATCAGATTCGTCCTGGATTTCTTTTCTTGCTTTTCTGTTTCGGCTGCGGTCCCCGATGGGTTTTCTTCTTTAGGAGCCGCCGAAAGCACTGCAGGGGCCGGCAAAAATTGAGGCGCCGGGTTGGCCGCTGTCTGGGCAGGCAAATTCCGGGGAGATTTGACGATTTTAACTTTTGTTCCGCCGTCTTCTATTTCCAGCTCATTTATTTCGCTCCGCTCGACTAACCGGATCAACTGCTTTAGATATCTGACATCCATAGAATCCTCACTGGTTTTAAGGAATCAAAAGACAACACATCTACCAGCGGTTAATTGTTTTTTCCCCTTGCTGCGCCGCCGCCCGGCGCAAGAGAATTCGATACAGTAAGAGCAGGATTGAAACCGGCTCATTAAACTCTTTCCAAATACCCGTTTGTCCGACGATCCAGCTTGATTGTGTCACCGACATTTATAAAAAGAGGCACGTTCACTATGGCTCCGGATTCGAGCTTAGCCGGCTTGTTCCCTCCGGTGGCCGTATCTCCGCGAAGGCCCGGATCGGTTTGGACAACCTTTAGCTCGATAAAGAAAGGCAGCTCCAATTCCAGAATTTTTTCATTGTGGAACAGCCCGGTAACCTCGAGATTTTCTTTCAGATATTTGACCTGGTCGCCGATAACCTCGTCTGAAACCGGGAACTGCTCGAATGTATTGTTGTCCATGAAATAATAAAGGCTGCCGTCATTGTACAAATACTGCATAGGCCTGCGCTCGATGCGTATTTCGGTGACCCGCTCGCCGGCGCGGAATGTCCGGTCGATAACTGCGCCGGTGCGCATCTTTTTGAGCCTGGTCCGCACAAAAGCGCCGCCTTTGCCCGGCTTGACATGCTGAAACTCGACAATCGACATGAATTCACCGTCAAGCTCAAGCACCATCCCGTTTCTGAAATCAGCCGTATTAGCCAAAAAAAAATCCTCCTCTATGTTATTTTGATCTGGTATTTGAATGCGGTTTATTACCCATGCACAGGGATCAATCCAGGGCGCTCACACAGGCGCGCCCCGGCACCAACACGGGGACGTCATTTTTTTGAATAATCCAGGTGGGGGCGGGTTTGAAACCCGCCCCTGCCAATGAAATTGTCTAGACCTGTATTTAACCGGCATTATTCACAAATGAACCAAAGCCTGTACGGGCAGGCCCCTGTGCCTGCCCATTTTTGGGATTTCCTTGATGTGAATCGGGCGGCCACGGGGGGCCGCCACTACAAAAACGG
>Ga0307379_10003666_pt1 | contig 22185 bp, 50 predicted proteins | sample UN2MG_FD_202237 | JGI IMG/M metagenome (GOLD analysis project Ga0307379, IMG submission 202237) | Soil microbial communities from Risofladan, Vaasa, Finland - UN-2 | ecosystem: Environmental > Terrestrial > Soil > Coastal area > Acid sulfate soil | place: Finland: Risofladan, Vaasa | collected... | reverse complement strand
TGCAAACTATAAAATAAAAACACTTGAAAATAAAGAGATTAATTTGAAACTCTGGCTTTGTAATGTAACAAAGTTTGTGTTTGGATATTTTCCAGAGAAAATTTATATTTCTAAAGTAATTTTTTAAATTATGATAGTTGAACAATTAAGGGTGACTTGGAAATTTATAAGGAGAGCGGGATTTGGAAAAACAAAACATACTTATTGTACATATATTGCTGAAAATGAAAACCATAAACATAAATTAAAAACTATTGAAGGTACAAAATTGTTTAATTTACTCCAAAAAACGGTAATTGCACATAGTTATTCCGATGGGAATAGGTTCGATAAAATAATTTTTATGGATAGTGTTTATCGTAATAATGAGTTAAAGTTTGTGAGAAATTTTAGAGTAACGTAGAAATGGAAAAAGTATTATTAAATATTCGGGGCGTTCCCGGTTCAGGGAAATCTTCAGTAGCACAGTTGTTTAAAACAAAAGCAATTTGTTGTGCAGACGATTATTTCGTGCATGATGGTGAATATAAATGGAAAAGCGAAGATATTGGGAAAGCACATGAATGGTGTCAACGTAAGTGTGCTAAATTCATGAAAAAACAAATTGAACGTATTGTTGTTGCTAATACTAGTACAACTGAACGTGAATTAAAACCTTATTATGATTTGGCAAGAAATTTTGAGTATAAAATTTACTCAATAATTATTGAAAATCGTCATGGTGGAGTTAATATTCATGGTGTTCCAGAAGCTACTCTCGAAAAAATGAGAGCTAGATTTAATATTAAATTATGAAAAAGATTATAAAACATATAGTTAAACCAGAAAATGGCATCGAGGCAGCAATTGTCTCGAATGCCAATTTCATTGAAGGTTGTAGTTATGGTAAGAGCAGACCGGGACACCCAGAAGGAGCAGTCATATACCATATCAAAGAAGTATTGGGTAACATCGATAAATGGTATAGTGATGATGAAGACCGTAAAGACCTCAGAATCATCGCATTGATTCATGATAGTTTCAAAAATAAAGTAAACCGCAATAAACCAAAAACTGGTGAAAATCATCATGGAATGATAGCCAGACGATTTGCACAAAAATATGTTAATAATTATGGTTTATGTAAGGTAATTGAATTACATGATGAAGCATATAATGCTTGGAATAAAGGTGCTAGGCGTGGTGATTGGTATGGTGCTGAAAGACGTGCAAAACTACTAATTGACCAATTAGTTGAAATTGGGAGATTGGAACTTTATTTAAAATTCTACAGATGCGATAATGCAACTGGTGATAAGGAACAGGAAAATTATGATTGGTTTGTTAAATTAACAAATTAAGACATGTTAAAAATTCTGAAAAGAGCGAAAGGATGGTTGAGTCAACCAATAGAATATCATAAGTGTGAAATGGGGATGGAAGTTAAATCTGAGAAAGTAAAACAGCACCTGAAGAAAAATAAAGACTTACTTTCACTTAACGGTATTAATCTGAATAAGATTAGGTTCGTTAATCTTCCGACTTTCAATTATGATGTTGAAAATAATGTTGTTAATCCTAAATTCACAATGATGATACCATTACGTAAAAACGGTAGTAAATTATTTGACAATAAATCACCTGTAATTGAAATCGATAAACCTAAAAATCTTATAAGAGGGGATGTTAATTGTTATAGGGTTGATGACAACTATGGGTTCATTAAAGAACTCGTGAAGAAAAGTAAAAGAGGAATTGTAATTTATATTGAAGAACCTCACGAACACATTCATTTCATCACCAGAAAATCTTCTTTATGTGAACAAGGAGTCGATAGTGATATACTTAGACTTATTGACCTTGATGAAATTAGTGTTGAGGTAATTGAAGATTATGAGCAAATTATGTAACAATTATTATTAATATTCGTATAAGAAAATATGTATGTTTGTAATAAAATAGAATATAATTCGTTTCGAGAAGCATAAAGTGTTATAAATCACTCGAAAAAACACAAACATAAGGATGGTAGAAGATTAAATAGATTGATGGGAAAGAAAGGTAAAAAATTAGAAAGAAGTTATTATTCTGAATTGTGCGGAAAATGGCACATAACAAGTCAAAAAGAAAGATATGTTTGAACTATTATTAGGACACCTTGCAGGAGATTATCTACTACAGAATCAGTGGATGGCTATGAACAAATCTAAAAATAGTTGGATTGGTTGGTTGGCAGCTATAATTCATTGTGTATTATATACCTTGGCTGTTTGTTTATTTATGTGGAATTTTGACTTGATTTGGATAGTTGTAGTGTTCTTGACACATTTTCCAATTGATAAATTCAGTCTTGCTGAGAAGTACTTACATTTCATCAAAAGTAAAAGCATGAAGGATTATGTTGAGAAACATAATACTGTTAGAACAAAAGATGGTTATGATATGCTCGAAGGTGGTTTCACATCACTTGTTTATACAATAACCGATAATACTATGCATCTTATATTAATGTGGGGTGCTTATCAAACAATATATTAGAATGAAGAATCAATATTTTATGTATGGAGTTTTGATATCATACCAAGCATATTTAGAACTAGAAACAATAATCTCAATTGAGGATGTATTAAAAGGTGATGATGATGTTCAAGGTATATTTACTGGACGTAATTCTGATTTTCTAATAATCGGTAAAGTATTGAAAAATATTGATAAAGAAGACACTAAACCACTTATTGTACCAGAATTACAAGAAAATGAAATGATTTTCATTAAATCTATGGTAAATAAGAAATATGGTATTCATGGTCATTTTAATTATTATTTCGTAACAAAAACAAAATAATGGCAGTAGGACGTATTAAAATATTTAAACTTGAATTTACTTTTGTTTTCAGACATAGGTTTGAAAAAAAAGATAAAGAGAATCTTATAAATAGTTTAACCATGTGGAGAGAATGGGAGCTTGGTTTATTCTATAAGAAAAACCGAATTGTAGGGAAGAAAAACTTCAATAAAGTCAAAGAATGGAATAATAATCTCGTGAACCAATATATGTTGGGGATAAATCTACTCATATGTAAAGCATGGTTTACGGTACATAAAGGTGGAATGACATTAAATATTAATAATAATGAGAAAAATAATTAAAACCTTAATATTTTTTATGTTAATATTTTTAATAGTGCCTATAGAAATAATTGGTATTATTAGAGTATCGGAAATATTTCCATGTTCTCATAGTTCTGATATCATAGAGGCATTTTTATTATTTGGTTTTTGTTTTTCATTATGTTTTTTAAGTGCCATCTTATTATTCACTATTATAGGATTAACCATATTGTTTTATAAAAAAGATGTTAACTATTTGTTCGGAACTAACTATAATAAATAATGATAAATAAACTAGGACATCAAGCACCGAAAGGTTATAGAATTAATCGATTTAATAGTATTGAAATCGAAGGTGATTTACATTATTGTTATTCACACAACTTTGTTTATAATTGCGAGGAAGAAGAACGAAAACTTTATGATGGTGAACCTTGTCGATATACTGATGGTAGGTTTAGTGATACTCCCCACAATTATTTCCACAATACATATTTGCATTGGACTCATTGGAAAGATATTAGTTTAAAAGCATGTATTAGAAAAACTCTGCAATGTAAAAATATTCCTGTTGGAACAATTATTAGCTTCCGCAAGTCTTGGTATTATAACGGAAAGAAAATCGATAATAGTTATTTATTTAAAATAAGAAAAGAAAATTCTTTCAGTAAGAAAGATAGTTTTGAATATGAAATTAATTTACCTAAATACGCTAGGAATTTCGATAACTGCGAATTCTCACAAAAACTTACAGAAGCACTTCGTGCTAATGGGTTTATTGTAGAGGTAAGTGCTGGAAACCCTAACTTTTTATCCTCAATGTTAAATACAGCAGGAGCATATATAGGTGAGAGTATTGATATCCAAAATGAAGAAGGTCAAATTGCTGTTGCGTATGGTCATGGAAGAAAGATTGGTTTTAGTAATGGTGAGAATAGTTTTCGAGGATATCCTAATGGTTGTGAAAACATACTCTATGATTTTTATGGTGAATTTGATAAATGGAGTAGGTGTATTGAAATCCATAAATCAACACCAATTGATGAAATAATTAAAATTTTAACTGATGATAAATCTAACTAATCCAGAAAAAGATTGGATTAAGCTCTGTAAAGGGCATTATACATCCAAATATCCATTTCAAGGAAAATGGGTGGAAACACTAAAACCATTATTTACAAAAATATATGGTTGGAATCCTAATGATGATAATTATCGCGATTATCTGAATTGTATGTTCAATAAATTACTTGAACTTTATTTGAAAATTGCTGACGACCAGTCTGGAAATAATATTCAATTGCGTGGTATATTTGAAGCAGCTTTCTATAAAGGAATTGTAAGAACAGATGATTTACCAATCGAAAGAGCAATTTCTGAACTCTGTGGTTTGATTAGTAGGAATAGAGTGCTTAGTGATAGTGAAGAACGTTATATTCTATAATAATTAAAAACTAATATTATGTTAACACTTATTCTATGTTTTTTGGGAGTTTGGTTTATAATGTACATACTTGCAATTAGTATTTATCATCCTAAAGATAGTTTAATTTGGGGATTTACTTTCGGTCTGGGAAGTTTTGGAGCACTTTTGGTGTGGCTAATAACAGCAAATACGCTTGAAAATAAAATTACCGAAACCAGTTATATCTATAAGGAAGCACCAATTGCTTCATTAAGAAACGATAATCAATTACATGGTGAGTTCTTTTTGGGTTGTGGGACTATTTCTGAATATGAATATTATTTCTTTTTTAAAGAAAATAAAAATGGTAGATTAGAACGAGAAAAAATTTCCGTCAATTGTGTCGAAATTGAAGAAACAGATTTAAAAAGTCCATGTCTTGCTGTTCCATATAAAGTGAGATATCTGAATAAAAGCAAAATGAAAAACTATAGGCTCTGGTTCATTAACAAAGAAAATGAAGAAAAAGTTAATGATTATCATGATTTTCATCAGAAAAGAATATTATATGTCCCTAAAGGAACTATTATAACTAAATTCGAATTAAAATAATGATACGAGTAAGACATCTAATGTATAAGTCAGTACTTTTTGATTGGTTGGAGACCCCAAACATATCAAAAGTTGTTCTTCATAGAGAAAAAAATAGTAATTTAAAAAATGATGCTCTTTGTGATGTATATGTTTTTCATTATGTTGATTTTGCTGACATAGTTAATATTATTGGTGCATGTAAAGTAGCAATTAATAATGATGGACGATATGGAGAATTATCAAGAAAACATCATGCATTCTTGAACAGTATTCAAAGTCAAAAACAACATGGTTTTTTATCAAAATCAATGATAAAAAAATTAATGGATATTGAAATAAAATATAGGATAAATCTTAATATCTCTGATGCTGTTAGAGAAATAGTTGTAAATAATCCAAACAAATGCAAAAGTTTTGTTCCAGCAAATAATCCCCCAAAAAAAATTTCAGGAAATCAAAGAAATAATCATAAGTAGAATTAAAATATAATTTTTTTTGAATATAATTAGGTATTTAAAATAACTTGGTTTATATTTGCAATTCAAATAACATTTAACTTTATAATTTATTACGATATGAAAAAGAATAATCTTACTGTAAATAAAGGTCTTAGCCTTTCACAAGCACAATCAATTTCTAATCTTTGTCATCAAAAAGCAATAGAGATTGATGCCGATTTAATTGGGGTCAATAATGTTTCGAAACAAATTGAAATAGTAACCGAGAATGAGAACAAAACTCATATTCTTGTTGTTGGTAAAAAACTTCCTGAGAATATTATTGAATTACTTAAGGAAAAAGCTAAATCGCATGGTTGTCAGGCTTTCCTTATGGAAAACATTAAAGCAAAAGATGCTATGCTTAAAGAAGCAAAACTAGCAACTCCTGATATTAATGATATTGAAGTTCCTGAAAAACCTAAAGTTTTCAGTCCTGAAGTTAATATGCTTTCAGTGGTTGGTGAAACTTGGGGTTGGGAACAACTTACAGCATCAGAACTCAATGAATATTTCGAAGCCGAAGCATATGCTGCTCATATTGGTCAATTTATTCATAATAATGGTATTCTTTCTGAACTCCGAAAAGAACTCCCAACCATTAAACCAATTGAATGGATGGTTATTAAAGATGGTGAAAAAACACCTGTAACGGTTAAAACTCATCATGACTCAAAAGAATTACTTAAGGTTCATGAAGAATTGGCTCGTCTTCATAGAGGATATGAACAACGTGTAAATTATTTCAAAGCCAAGGTGAAGAACCTTGTAACTATTGAGAATGCTCGTATTGCTAATATTAATGCTGATGCACAAAATGAATGTGAAATAAAAAACAACACCCTGCAAGCCGAATATGAAACTGCTATTAAACAATATAACGAAAAATTGAAAACTATTCGTACTGAGTTTGAAAAAGAACGTCAGACAAGAATCAAAGAGATTGCAGCCATGCGTATCGAAATAGATGCAAGATTTCAAGACACTATTGATGTCTTCCTTACAGAAGTTAAGGAAGAGGAATAAGATATTAAGGTAAAGGGTAGATAGAGCACAAGCCGAGTCTACCCTTTTTTGTGCCTTAGTGATAAAGTTCTTTAAAATATAAAAACTACGAAAGAAACGTAAATGTTTCGCTTTGCAGCTTCGGCTGCTGTGGCGATACTTCAAGAAAACAAACCGCTTCTTCTACGAAAAACCTATAGTCTTTTTGGCTTCCTAATTAAAGAAGACCATATGTGTATCAAAGTTACTCTTTCGAGAGATAATTTGAACACAAAACAGGACTTGGATTTTGTCTTTGTCTTTGCTGTAGAAGAAGGTCTTTGACCTTGACATTGGTTTTGACCGTAACTATATATCTTTATCACTAGGCGACTTATTTTTTGTAACATACTCACCCTATTTTCGTATAATACATTATGGAAAACAAAAGAATCACATTGGAAACAGCTAAATTAGCTAAAACTAAAGGTTTTAAGGTTTTTGTTTATGGTGTTTTTACCGAATATCTCATAGACCAAAAAGACCCTGAATATCCTGAAGGTGGTGGGTCATTTTCTATGACCAAAGGTGAAGTTGAATTTAGTAATAATTATTTTAAGAATAATTCTGAAACTGATTATAGTTGTGACTCATATGTCATGTATGCTGCTCCTAAACGAGACGAACTTCAGGATTGGGTAAGAACCGAACATGAAATCTATATTGAAATTTACTGTAATGCCAGTGGATGGGGTTGGATACTCACCAAATTAAATGGTACTACCATTAAAGAAATTGAAGACGACATATTCTTTCCTGAATATGAAGATGCATTGGAAGAAGGTCTAAAACAAGCACTTAATATTATTTAAATTGAAACATGAGATACAGTGTTGAAGAATATAATGATAAATTCTTATTAGAATTCGAGTATTCTAAAGGATATAGTAAACCAACTGAAGAACTTAAATTACTTTATCTTTATCTTGCTACCGATATTAGTAAAAGTAATAGATATAAAGATACTTGGATGGATGAGGATAGTAGGCTTATCTCAATTATCTGTGCATATGAATCATGCATTACTCATGGATTAAAATTCAATGATATAACAAAACCTACAAAAAATAATGCTTATGGTTATGTTAATATTATAATCAGAGGTTCATTTGCTGGCACACAACTAAAACAATATAAAAAACATAATCTACTACTTGACTCAAAGAAAATACCATCCCCACCTCCGAAACCATTAAAGAGAGTCATTAAAGAAGGTGTGATACCAACATGTAATATTTGCCATTCATCTATGGTAAGAAAAGGATATTTTACTTGGAAAAGAAAATGCTGTAATCCTGAATGTCCTAACTCAAAATTGTAAACTACCTTTGACATATGACCGAAAAAAGACAAATGACAAAAGAACTATTTAGGGAATTTACTGAGGAAATTATTCCCCAACAATTATTCCATGTTTACCCAACAGATGTTGATGATGAAACTGGTGGTAGACTTGATGAAACAATTCTTGTTGGTTTAATTGCTAATAGTCCTAGTTGTTTAAAACATAAACCATTACAATGGTTTCTTGATAAATATTTAATATCTGAAGAAGAATAGAAAAAAAGAAAATAATTATAACTGTCGCAGGATGTGCGGGAGTTGGTAAATCAACAATCAGTTCATTGATTCTCAATACGCTTATGAAGAATGGTTTTGAGATTGAAATGAGTTTGGAACAACCTGTTGAATACAAAAGATTAAAAAGCATATCAAAAAGAATAGCTGCTGTTAAAGAAAAATCAATGATTATTCTTAATGAACAACAATTACATAGTTTTGGTGATGATGTTTTTGTTGAACAACAAGAAGCTATGCTCGATAATGATATGATTGGTAGTGGTGATTTAAAATAATTATTATGCTTGAAATCGGTGATACATTGACAATTGACCATGAAATAATTGGGGCAGATAGTAGACTCCTTTTCAATAAAAACGACAAAGTTATTATTAGTAAAATCTATACAAGAAAAGCTCATTATTCAAGAAATTGTCCAGACATTTGGATTCCAGAAAAAATATGGGGAATCAAACTTGTTGATGTATATGGGATTTGGTTAGTAAGTACCTTCAAAGAATTGAAAAATGAAACCAGTATTAGTTAAAATCAAAGACTTAAAGAAAGGTGATAAGTTTTATTATTATGATGAACTCGTATACATACTACTTGAATTAATTGTAATTCATGGTGATAGTGATAATATTACCCTCAGAGTTAAAAGATTTAAAACAAAAGTTAAGTTGGATATTGATATTCATGGTCAAGATGTTATTAATAATGAGGTTTATTTGTTCAATGGTTGGGATAGTGGTAGTTTTTTTGCTGGTTTTAGAGCAGCATTTAATATCTGCACCCCACATATGGGTGTATTTGATTTGGAAAACGCAGAAGTTGGTGAGCATTTAAAAAATCATCTAGCAGGATTGAAAGCACATAAAGAATGGCAGAATAATAATTTTAGTGAAAAAATGTAACAATTATTATTTAGTTTCGTATAACTACTAAAAAATAATTATGGCTAAGAATTATATTTGTACAGCAAAAGGATTTTTTAAATCAAAGAATTTTAATACGGAAACATTAGTAACCACATTAGAATTCACTGATAAGGTCAGGGAAGCACAACCGTTTAATACTAGCACAGCCGTGAAGTTTATGGAAAATCACGAGATTGAAGGTTTTATTTGGAAACCTTATGAGCAAGAACCTGTTCGTGATAGTTATACTGTACGAAGAGAAGGTAATGGTTATGGTTGCGATTTCCATACAAAAGATAGCACAATTAATGAATGGAAACCCGTTAGGCTTCATATGGTACACGATAGTGATGCTAGTTTTCTTACCACACATAAAATTAAAGCAGATGAAGCTCTGACATATGAAGAAGCAAAAGCAAAAGCAGTTCAACTTAATCTTGATATGATTAGGGAACTTAATGATAAAGTATTATCTCAGGCAAAAAGCGAAGAACCAACACTATAAAAAAAAATGAAATTAATGATTGTTTTGTAACAAATTTTCATTAGTTTCGTATAATAAAATAAATGATGTGAGCAGGTCGAACTCGAACCTTTCCCTTGGGGATTAGCTTAATAGTCTGGCGGTTGAATACACAGAAACAGCATCATTTAAATTAAAACGTTCTTTAACATATTGTGAAAAGAGTGGAATGTGGGCTTGAAAGCAGCCATCATCTAAGGAGTGACGAGTGGAAGTGCTATGTTCTTTTAACCTAAAAGAATATCACAAGTATCAGTAGGAGGAAAATAGTAGCAGGGGTGTTACACGAGTAATCTCATATCGCCTACGTCACCACAGGAAAAGGTAGCACTTGATGCGGATACGGGTTTGTCTAAAGTACAAATGAAATATTCGACAATAACGTTATCATCAGAGTCAAGTAAGCCAGAAAACATTAGTTTGTTGCATTTGTACGAGAGGAATATGCAATTAAGGGAAAATGAAGGTGGTGAGAGTTGGATTTTTTCTAATGCTAATGTTTGTTCTTGGAGTCTTTAGCGTAACAGCACACCCTCTTTTCACTTTGTATTATATCGGAAGGTAGTCTCAGTTGGTTAGAGCGTCTGTCGCATTAAAAATGGATTTAGCGGTTCGTATAATAAGTGCGGTATTCTGAAAGGAAATAACTAAGTAAGGAGTATGGAGTGTCGTAAAGCTAACGACATGAAGTCCCGATGAACAGGGAAATAATGGATGGGTATAAACAAACAGAAGGTCGGGGGTTCGAATCCTTCCCTTCCGACAAATTTTAAATAATGAAACCATATAGAAAATTCAATAAGATATTTCAAATCCGTTGGAAAGAACCAATGGGTTTATCTGAGTTTCCATATCTTTATAGATGGACACTTATTGTTTTTGGTTATTCATTAAGACTTCATCATTGGATTAAGTCCGATGACCGAAGATTTTTTCACGACCATGCATGCAATTTGATTTCAATTATTATCAAAGGTTGGTATTATAATGTAATGCCAAATGAGAAAGGTGAACCAATTCGTCATTTAGCATTAGCATGGATTCCAAGATTGATGAAAGCAAAACAAAGACACTATCTTGACATACCTAAAGGCGGTGCTTGGACGATTTTACTTTGTGGTAGACCATATAATAAATGGGGTTTTTATGTTCCACATAGTAAAACAGGTGAATTAGTTAGACGTAGACCACTTGCTTACTTTCATAAGTATGGTATAATACAAACTAAAGATTATCAATAAAATGGAAAAATTATATAATATTATTACCAGTAACAGAATGTCAAGACGACCTGAGTATTATTCTGGTCGTGGTGCAATAACAAGTGATTTGAATTATAATATTCTTGAAGGAATCTATCAAGGTATTCTTAAAGAGTATGGTGAAGATGCTGCCAAGAACTTCGTGGAAATGGTAAGTGATATTAAGGTTATGAGTGCAACTACCTTTTTACAAGAACTCTATAATCTACATAATAGTAATTGGAAATATGTTAAAAAAGAAGAACATGCTCATGGGGTTTTTGTCCCAAAGAATGATGATGGTGAGTATGATGAAATCAGTATGACGATGGGTATGTTTGGAGTAATAAACGCTATGAGTAACACAAGAGATGAAACTCAAAGAATTAAAGGTAGTTTCTTAAATTCTCACGGAATTAAAGGAAAAGGTAATAGAGTTTATAATGCTTTTGGTGATTGTTATTACGAAGAATATTAAAAAGAAATTTCGATATATAATATTATGGATAAATACGAAACAAAAATAAGAAAATATGAACTCATATTAGACTTCAATGCACCTATTTTAAGAGCACCACATAGATTATGTGTTAATTTAAAAGCAGGTGATGAAATCATTTGTATTGAAGGTAGGGTTTATGTGAAAATACCTAAATCGTTTTACGAAGAAAATAGTGAAGAACTTATAGAGGATGTAACTCATGCTCAAACTAGTTTCCAAGAGAATTTTGTGATATTAAATGAGAAACTATTTAAAGAAATAAAATAAATGGAGTGGATTGATTGTTTTGATGCAATAAAATTAGCAATGGGTGATAAAAAATCCATTACTATCCAAGAATTAGCTCGGTGGTCTGAAATATATTTGGAAGAACACCCAAATTATTATATAGAAAAAACACGACAAGATTTGCTTCATGAAATGAATTATAAACGAATTTATATTGAAGACCAAGAATATGGTTCAGATATCATTCATTTACAAGAAAGTATTAACTGTCCTATATGTGGTGATAAGCAATATAAATTTCCAGATGTCGAAAGATTTGAAAAAATGTTAGAAATAATTAAGATATGGAATTCCAAATAATACCTAACGAACAGACACCTATAGTGCCAGAAATTGAAGATTTTGAACTCTTTATGATTCAAAACATCAATAAACTCATAGCATTTAAAGAATATGCTGAAACCAGAAATAATGCTGTTGGTCTGGCTGCAAATCAATGTAGTATTGATGGTGAACGTTTCATGGCACGGGTGTTCGCACTTTGTGATTTAGAAACTCGTCAATGGAGACTTATTATTGACCCTTACATCACAGAATATGTTGGAATTAAAGAAACTAAAGCCGAAGGTTGTCTGACTTGGAAAGGTAAAACCATTGTTGCAGAAAGAAGTCGTGGTATTATGGTTAGGTATCATGATGAATCGGGAAGAAGTCAATATGAACTTCATAAAGGATTTGAAGGTCAGATATGGCAACATGAAATCAATCATCTTAATGGTGTGGAAGAAGAAGTTGTTGATAAATTCGAAGAACCAAAACCAATCAAAGTCGGAAGAAATGAATTATGTCCTTGCAGTTCAGGGAAAAAATACAAGAACTGTTGTTTACTTTTAATATGAAACCATGAAAAAACTCGTAGAAAATAATTACGTGAACCTTAAACTTCTTAAGGAATTATGGAAATCCAAAGATAATTTCAATAAAGATATTGACGAAAAAATATATTCAGTTCCAATTCATTGTCATGTTTGTGGTATAACTAAACCTAAACATGGATTTTCATGTCTTATGGGTGTGACATATGTTGAAGGTGAACATCAGACCAGTCCTTATATGTGTAATAAGTGTAGTATGGATGATGAAACCTATGAAAAACATTTTGCTGAAACCAAAGCTGGTATACCATTAATTCAATGGGAATCTTATGATAGTAAGGTTAAGGTCTTGAAATATATGGAGCATCAACACTTAAGTAATATTCATTATTTCATGAATCTAATATACCCAAAACACTACGAAAAGAATTTAAAAATATTGATTAGGGAAATATTAATTAAAAAATACGGTAAAATTTTACCGTATCGACCAGACCCATCATTTGTTCATGAAACCGAACAACTGAAAAAATTAGGATATCTCCAAAATAATGGTGATATTGTAGTGCATGGACATAAAATTGGAAGCTATGTATAATTAGGAAAAAGATGTTGAGTTATTAGAAGTGAATGGTTTGGTTGTTGAATCTGCATCACCTTTCGAAATTAGAAATGAGTAATTTAAAATTTTTACTATATTTGTAACATATTATCTTAGTTTTCGTATAATGAGTATGTTTAACTAAAAAATAATGATGAAAACAATTTTTAGATTTGTATTAACGCTTACAATTGGAATGTTGTTAGGATACTTACTACATCCAACAATCAGTAAGAAACTCGAAGGAACAAAAGTTGAGGGTGCAGTAAAAGTAACTGCTGGTATTGCAAACGAATTTGCTCAATCCAAACTTGATTTAACAACAACTGAATAATGAACTACGAAGCAAACATCGGTAGGCGGGTTACCAAAGGAAATATTTCGACAGGTGATGCAAATCACAAGAAATTTAAGTCGGGGTTATATATTAATAGTGTGAAAGGTGTTATTAATCATCCTATCCTTAACATACCTGCTTACACATTCGAAGAAGACGATAGTTATGTTGAATGCCGAAGATGTTTCATTCATAATACACATGAAGTACTTGACCTTATGTATCATGAAGACGAAGGTAATGTTGCGTTCCAAGGAAGTGTTCAGGAATGTCAAGATTTTGTTAGTGAACAAGGTGGAGCTACATTCACATATAAAGTCCAACCAATAATTAAGAGATAATGAAAATCAAACCAGATAATTGGAAAGAGATGAGTAAGGACACTAAATTTCAGTTCCTTATTGGTGAAAGAACACATGTTTGTTTATGTAACCCATCACTTGGTGAAAGTTGTGATTTTTGTAAAGACATTCCTGATATTAAAGAAGAAGATAGGAATTATCACGAAGAAGCAATTATATTGGCTTTGGGATATTCTCGTGTATCCAGTAAAGATGATGAATATTGGATGTATATGAGTTTTCTTAAACTCGATGACCCAAAGACATTTAATCAAAGCATGAGATATTATTTCATTGAAGGAGGTTATGATTTTGATGGTGGTTATGAGTTATATTGTAAATCTATTAGGCAATGTGATTATTATTTTCACCTTAGAATCAAAACAGAGAACCCTAATGAAAATGGAGAGGATTATGTATCAGCAGGACTTATTGATAATTTGCTTCATTCCTTTCTCAATATATCTGAAATACCTTACCAACTACTAAAAAAACTCATGTCATTATGAAACAAATTCTAACTATATTTATTATTTTACTCCTTAGTTGTAATTCTACAAAATCAATTTTGGAAAGAACACCCAATAAAAAATATGTTGGAAAAGTTGTAACTGTGACACATATGAATCAAGGTTGTGGGATAAAAAGTACTTTTGTTCAAACCGATTCATTTGATTTTTTTATATGGGAAAATTTAAAATTAAAAGTAGGAACTGATTGTTATTTCTACCCCAACCCAAGCGGAACTAAAATATACGTGATTTGGGAAAATTGTAAAAATTCACGTGAAATACGATAACATAAAAATGAAAAAACAGGAATTAAGACTCGACTATTGTGATGAATGTGGTAAATTAACAAATCATATTGGTGATGAGTGTCAAAAATGTAAAGCAAAAGAATTGAAAAACTACGACATCGATGATGATTTTGAACGTACTGAGAAGAAGTATAAAAGAAATAAGTTCGAAGATGACGATGATTATTAAATTTACGAAAATAAAGTCATTAACAAAATTTAAATAAAAATTATGAAAAAACTATTAACTTTTAGCGTTATTGCAATTGCAGTAGTATTATTGACAAGTTGCGAAACTTCAACAATGTTTCAAGAGCCATGTGAAACAAATCAAACTGGTACAGTTATCGTGCGTAACGAAACTAATCATGGAATCTATGTAGATGTTACTTGGGGTAGTATGAATGAAAATAGCGAAAGATGGTGCTCTAATGGATATAGCTTAACATATACCAATGTTCCTGCTGGTTCGATTAAAATTTGGGGTCAAGTAGCAAGTACAGATGTATGGGAATATGATACTGAGTATCTATCTGCATGTGAAGATTTAGAATTTACTTGGTATTATAACAAATCAACAACAAGTATAGATGCAAAAGAAAAAAAATAAAAACGTTAAACCTAAAGAATCAGATTGTGCTGCATCATGGGCGAAGTGTCCGATGTGTGGTGAAATGGCATTTGGTTGGGTTTATATGTTACACTTCACATTAGGTTGTGAAACAGCAAAAAGATATTGATATGAAACTAACACAAAATATAAAAGATAAAGTTCAAGCAATTGCACTGGAATATCTTGGTGCTATACCTGTTGATAAACACTGCAAAACATGGGCAGAATTACAACAAAGAATGGTTGATGAATTAGAGGTAGCACTTGAGAACAAACAAGAAGAATATTATATTCAAAGTGGTTATGTTGGTAATGCAATACTGTGGTGGAGAAAGGATTGTAATGGATATACTGCTAATTTTAATGAAGCAGGTAGATATTCAAAAGAAAAAGCAATTGGTATAATTAATAATAGACCTGAAGAAGATTATGCTTGGTTATGTTCTCATGTTGATAATAATCTTGATTCACACATATTAACCATTGAGAATAATAATCTTGATTTTAGTTTCAGATTAATAGGTAAAAGAAAATGAAAAACTTAGCTGGTGTTAAAGAATGTGATATTATTATTCGAGAAGAATTGTATCTCGCAGGTATTGAAGAAATTGAGTCTAAAAGTAAAGGAGAAGTTCCTTTTAGTGTTGGTGGACGTATTGGTTATTGGACTCTTGAGAGAGCATGGTATTATTGGATAGCAAGTGTTGAAAGACCGCAAGATGGTCTTATTCTTAAAGATGCTGTTGAACTCCATGAAAAGAAAAATCCAATTGATTCTAAAAGAAAATCATGAGTAGGAAAACATTCATAATAGCCATAGGTGAGGTAATTAAAGATAGTATCCATATTATCGATAACCCAGAATTGAAATTATCAGAAGAGAATAGGATGAATTCTGATGTATGTTCATATACCAGAAATTGTGTGTTATGTCCTAGAAAAGATAACGTCTGTCCATCTTCTTGTTATATGGGAACTAATAAAAGTTGTTTAAAATTAAAATGTCACCCACATGGTGATTTAATAAATACCAGACATCTTGCACTAGCAATTATTTTCTGGACAAAACTTATTGAATTAATGAAGATTCAACACGATTCAATGTTTAGACAAAAAAATCGTAAATATCTTTGGCAATTAATTGAAGAAGTTGATTTTGAAACATATAATCTTTATTCTAATGAAAGAAAATAATATTGATTGTAGTTCTCAAAGTTTATGAGCAAGGTAAAAGTGCTTGTCCTTCTTGTGATTTTAATCGATTAAAAAAAGAAGTGATTCAATTTTCGAAACAAAAATGTAATTCCATGACAAGAGAAGAAGCATTATAAGCAATGATAGATGGTGAGAAGTAAAGCATATCGCTTAGAAATAATTGACAACCAAAATTAGAAATATTATGAAAACATTAGGAGATGGTACACAAGTAAGTAGTCGTAGTTTTTATTATTTATTAGAATTCAACGATAAGAATAATAAAAAAATAATGATAGATTTATGGGGTATTGAAAATTTAAAAGACCTTACTATTATGCAGTTCACATATTTATTCGACAAAGCAATTCAAATGGAAATTAAAGATTTGAACAGTAAAATTCCTTCAGTTATACTTGAAAAGTAAATATGTTTATTAAAAAGAAGATAAGAAATAAAGTATATGGATTATATTTGAAAAATGTTAGTCTAATGAATATTGCTATTCAAACCAACTTGAATGATGTTGATGTGGAAGAAATTATTGATTACATGAACGAAATATATAATTAATTATGAGAAAAACAACAAGAAGTTATGTTTTTAGAAAAGTTATGGATACACTACTATTATTTTTATTAATTGGTGTTGTGACTTTCGCATTCCTCTCCCTCTTTAATTGGAGTACTAATTTACAGGAATGGACAAAATTTAGTCGATTCATTTTAGGTGTGGAAGCCGTTATATTTTTAATTAAAATATGGGATGACATCTGGTAAAACCCTTGCGTTTTTGTTTATCATTTAGTATCTTTGGATAAATAAAAATTTAAAGAAAATCTAAATGAAGAATAAAAACGAATGTTGTAAAGATAATTGCAAGGAAGATAACGGATATGGGTTAAGTTTGGATAATATGAGTGGTGCTACTTTTAGTAGTGATTATACCATCAATTATACCATCAATTATTTATATAGTAACACACCAAAACAAAAAATAAAAATAGAAGACATAGTTATTAAACAAATGGATTATGGTTATCTTGTGAAAATTGGTTGTCAAACGATTGTTGTTGAAACACCGAAAAAATTGATTAAGGCATTTAAAAAATATTTAAAAGACCCTGCTGGTGTTGAAGAATTATTTATGCAAGGTGAATTCATGGAAAATTTGGAATAATGACCCTTGAAGAAAAGAAACAAAGAGTACCATATGTAACGCATGCGACAAAATATCTTAAATTTGTTATTGTGTGTTTTAGTGGTGAAAGAATGGTATTAGCTGTTGCTAATATAAAAACAGGTATGGAGTTAGGTTTAATACAATGGATTGCTAAGAAAAGACAATACTGTTTCGTGACGCATGGTGGTGTAGTTTTAAGTGAAAAATATCTTATCGATATTCAGCTTATTATATCACATCTTAATTCCATCAACAACCCCAAACCCAAAACCATTGGTGTTATTTCTAAAAATCTGCAAGATTTTCAAGATTGGTCACGACAGAAAAAACATAGGAAAAAAACTGGACATAAATTAAATATATATGTTTCAGGAATAAGAACGTATAGAGCATTGTTACATCCAAATAATTGTTGTGGATTGATGTTAAATAAAATTATTGAAACCGATAATGCAAAATTAAATCCTAATTACCATCAATTAAAACAATTAGCTAACCAATGTTTGATATTAAATAAAACCTAAAAAATGTTTGAAGGTAGAATTATTTTTGTCGGCTTACACAATAAGCCACATATGAGTCCACTCGATAGTCACACTAAAACAGGTAAACTCATAGATAGAATAATTAATGAATTACCAAATAATATTGAAATACTTAAAACCAATCTATTCGATGTTGATTACATGCCAGATGCATTTGAATCCAATGAATTAGCAACGGAATGGTATTTGACTCATTTTCCAAATGAAGAGGATGTTATTATTCTTTTAGGTGCTATGGTTCATAATAAATTTAAAAAATGTTATGGGGAAATTATAAAGGTTGCTCACCCAGCATCAAAACGTAGTCATATTCAAATGGATGAATATGTTAGTACTACAGCAGGGAAAATTATGAAAGCAATTTTATGTAAGACATAAGTATTTATCTTAAAACATCTAATGGCTGACATAAATAAGATTATACAAGAAGAAATCATGAATACTGTTGCCAACTACCCTCAGTTTGGTGATAGATTAAAATCAATTAGTGAAGTTGGTGAAGGAACTTCTGCTGCATACCCATATCAATTCGACAATACTAGTTTCAATGAAGTCCATTATTATTTCAGCACAGAAGAAGACGATTATGATGTTCAAATAAATAATGTTGATATGTATGCTGGAATCTGGGACATGCAATTCGGAACTATTGGTGGTGATGTTAAAGATGTTATTAATAGAGGTAGGATGTATAAAGTTATGGCAACAATACTAAAAATAATAACAAATTTCCTCGACAATTTCAAACCAAACGTCTTGAAATTCAAACCTGAGAAGGATGAGGAATTACAAGATGACAACAGAAGATTGAATCTTTACATGGAATATGTGAAGAAAAACATGCGTCCTGATTATTTTGTTTATCAATATGGTGAATATATTGTGGTTGAGAGGAAGATAAAAGTGAAATCTAATATACCAAGACTATAATATGGATATTAAGAAAATTATAAAAGAAGAAACTGGTAATTGGATGAATGAAGTTACTATGACCAGAGAACCATTTAATTATCGAAAACAAAGTGATGGTCAATATTATATTGATGTAGTTGTTCCAGAGAAAAACATTAACACTGTGTTTACTGTAAGTTTCTCACCAACAGGATATAATGGAGAAAAAGGTTATAGTATTTCATTTAAAGAAAGAGGTGGAGATTATAGTGATGATACTAATATGGGTATTCCATTTAGAATTCTTGCTACGATTACTAGAGTGGTTCAAGAATTCGCTAAAGAAAAAGACCCAGATGTTTTCAATTTTCAACCTGTTAGAACATCTGGTGATAAGAGAGGTGGTCAACAAAACAACCGAAGATTAAAACTCTATGCAAATTATGTTAAACAAGGTGCTGGTGATAAATATGATGGTTTTATTGTTGGTGATAATTTCATGATGACTGTTGAAAAAAGAAATCCTAGTTTTGAATTAGTAAATGGTTACCAAGAACCAGAAATAATTCAAAATATTGTAAAAGAACTTACCATTTATCAAGGACGTTATGAAACTACTGATGTGCCACGTAACGACCCTGACTATAGAATATTTAGTGTTGCTAACTATGGTGGTTTTTTTACTTCAGATGGTAGTGGTAATTCAACCAGAACAGTTAGTGCGAGAAGGTTTGTCGATTGGTTATTCAGCGAACCAAATGTTGGTTATGTTCAAGGTATTCATGAACCAGAACCATATGATGTACCACAACCACAACAAGGAGATGAACCAGTAGATGCTCCAATACAAAGAATTGGTGGTAGACAATTTAGTGCTGCTGAAATCGGTAGTTTCCAACATTTCTTAAATAATAATGTTTATGGTTATCCTGATTATACTGAACTTCAACCTTTCTTTGATAGTATTAAAACCATAGAGAAATTTGAAGAACTTAAATCTAAATCTGAACGTCAGATATTGAATACTGATGATAATGAAAGAGAAAGATTAGAGGGAATTATTGATGCTGTTAATAAGCTAAAGCAAGCATACGAACACTATGAAAGACTTCATGAAAACTCAGATTTAAATGAAATTGAAAATAATCTTTTAGATTTATTATCATAATTGTAACAAATTTTTCTTATCTTCGTATAATTATTTGAAAAGAGTGGGTCAAAATTTGGTAGACCGTAATAATTTGAGGGTTCAAACCCCTTGTCTCTTTTCTTTTTAACAAAGGTTCTTTAAAATACATATCAGGTGATATGGACAAATGGGAAAGTCACCCCTTTTTGGGGAGATATCTACTTTATTAACATTAGTTTGCAAGCTGTGTTATGAGTCATTAGCATGTGTAGTTTCATATTTAATTAAATTTGATTGCAAGCGAATTAATGAGATTTTAACAAATATGTGTTATGATTTGTAGGTTGGTGGTTCGAGTCCACCTATCGCCACAAGAAATTATTTAAAATAAAAAATCCCCTTCAGAATACTAAAGGGGATTTTTTATTTTAAAATGTAACAATTTTAATCTTGTTTCGTATAAGTTATATAATGATTGATTTAAATATTATTAGAGAACAAGTAATGCCACGGCAATGCCCCTATTGTTTTGAAGACCTCAAACCGAGCGACAAAATTGGTGAACAAGAATATGATGTGGTTCGAATAGGACATGACATCGGAGGGAAAGCCACAGTATTTGAGTGTTCTGAGTGTTTCAAGAAATCATTCGTTCACACTAAAAGTCTGAGATGGAGAATATTGTAAATTTTAAAGGAAAAGAAATTAAGTGGGACTATAAGATATGTCCTTGTTTAGAATGTCCTATCTATCCACTAAGGAAGGAATGGGAAGATGAGCCTGATATCCGTAAGGACAAGTGTTATACTAGTAGATGCACATATAGCAGACTAAAAGGTAAGGAAGTTGCTGAGTACGTGAGTTTTATTTTATCAAATAAAAAATGTGATGGATGTGAGGGGTGGTTAGATAAGAATGAAATTCAGTGTTATCACTGCGGAGCAGATTTATTCTAAAATTTTGTAACATATCCACATAAATTTCGTATAAGGTATTATGGAACTCAAAGAAAGTAAATCATATAAACTTAAAGTACCTACAGTTAGAGGTGGGGAAATAAGAATTCATATCGATAAGATTATGAAGAATGTTACTACTGAAGACCCTGATTCTCGTCTAGTTGTTTATAGATACTGGCGTAAATATAAACAATGTTGGAAATGGCATTGCGATGAGCTTTGGGAATTACAATTATTAAATGAAGATTCAAATCTAATAATTCCAATATAATGCATCCAGAAACATTAAAAAATGGAAACAACTTGCTTGCCCGTTTATTAGGATGGGAAGAAGATGCAAATCTTAATGGTGTGTGGTGGAAAACCAGTAAATGCGCTAAAGTTATTGCATTTGATGAAAACAGGACTCATATGTATCCAGAACTTCCATTTCATAAGGACTGGAATTTTTTAATGGAAATAGTGGATACGATTGAAAGCATGAATGATGGTCTGGATGAATTGCCATTAAAATTAACCAGTAAGAGACTTGAGGACTTAACATATTGTTGTCGCATAGATAATGATATGAATGTAAATTTAATAACAATTGGTAATTCAAGACGTTTATCTGTTTGGAGAACTTGTGTTAAATTCGCAGATTATTATTTTGAAATAAAAAAATAAATAATGAAAATACTACTCGAAGATTATCAAGGTAAATTAAAGACTGTCAATGAAATGGTTGAACAAAGCAAATTGACCAATAATGGTAGTATTAATGACACTAAACGTCAGTCAAGATTAGAGACCAAAGCTAGTGAATATAGGTCAATGATTGTTGATATCGAACGTGCTATTGCTAGGGGAAATCCTAAACCAAAACATGATGATTCAAAATCATGGCAACCACTTTCATTTAAAACTTTAATGAGAGGTAATATTGTTAGAAACATAATAAGTAGAAACACATATCTTGTGGATGCTTGTTATGATAATAGAGCAACTGCTGTTAATATTTTGGATATTAATAATGAAAAAGAATGGGAAATTTTAAGATAGAAACAAAAACATTAAACAAGTCAGCAACCGTTCAGAATATTCTGGATAAAGCAAACCTCCCGGGTAATGGGATA
>Ga0307379_10003665_pt1 | contig 22186 bp, 16 predicted proteins | sample UN2MG_FD_202237 | JGI IMG/M metagenome (GOLD analysis project Ga0307379, IMG submission 202237) | Soil microbial communities from Risofladan, Vaasa, Finland - UN-2 | ecosystem: Environmental > Terrestrial > Soil > Coastal area > Acid sulfate soil | place: Finland: Risofladan, Vaasa | collected... | reverse complement strand
TCGGGCGGAATGGATAAAAGCCAGAAAAAATTGAGTGCCAGTCTTGAGGACTATTTAGAATCGATTTACCACATCGAAACCCGGAAGCAGGCGGCTAGGGCCAAGGATATCGCCGAGCAGATGGATGTCAAGGGTTCCTCGGTGACAGGGGCGCTCCAGGCTTTGGCAAAGCGCAAGCTTATCAATTACGCCCCTTACGATTTGATCACTCTTACAGACAAGGGGAAGACCCTGGCCAGAGAGGTGGTGAAAAGGCACCAGTTGCTGCGTAAGTTCTTTATGGATGTTCTGGATGTGGAAGAGGAGTTAGCTGAAAAAGCAGCCTGCGGGATGGAGCATTCCATTCCGCTTGGGATTTTCGAGCGCTTGATCGAGTTTGTGGAATATATGACACAAGATACTGACGATGAAAAAAGAAAGCTGGTAGAAGAATTCAGATCACAGTGGGCTGGTGACAGGGAATCCCACGATTTATGAACATTTAATTCAAGATTGTCGAGAGGATATGTTCAAATTCAGCTCAGATGAAGTGAAGCCTTTAAGCCTGATCAAGCCCGGGGAAAATGTCCGGCTCGTTTCCATTACCGGAGGCGATTTCCTTCAGTCCCGGCTGGTCTCCATGGGATTGTTCCAGGGAACGCCGATCGATGTGGTCAAAAACAAGGGGAACGGGCCGGTGATCGTTTCGGTCAAGGGCAGCCGGCTGGTATTGGGCCGGGGCATGGCGCACAAAATAATGGTTGCCTCCTCAGTTGGAGCCTGAGAGTTACCTTCAGAAAGGTTGGCAGTTTTTGCATTCTCCAAAGACCGAAAAGAAACCGGCGCTAATCAAGATCGCTCTGGCCGGTAATCCGAACTCTGGTAAGACCACGATATTCAATAATTTCACCGGTTTACGGAGACGAGTGGGTAACTATCCGGGAGTTACGGTTCAGAAAGAGGAAGGGGAGGTTATTATTGGCGGCGTACGGGCACTGGTTGTCGATTTACCGGGAACCTACAGCCTCACCCCTTATACTGAAGAGGAGCTGGTCGCCCGGAGATACATCATTGAGGAAAAGCCTGATGTGATGGTGGATGTAATTGATGCCAACAACCTGGAGCGCAGCCTGTATCTGGCGACCCAGTTCATGGAGCTGGAGGTTCCACTGGTGCTGGCGCTCAACATGAGCGATGAAGCCAAAAACAGAGGCTTCGAGTTTGATCTCAAGAAACTTTCAGAGCTTATCGGGGTGCCTATAGTGCCGACCGTCGGCAATAAGCGTATAGGAATGCAGGAGCTTCTCTCTCAATCAATAGACCTGGCTCAGAATACCAGGAAGCGGGAACGTATCACTATAAACTACGGCCGGGATATCGAGGCTGAGCTTGAAAGCCTGACCCAATTGGTCCAGGAGGAGGGCAAATTCACAGGCCGGTACAATTCCCGCTGGCTGGCAATCAAACTTCTGGAGAACGACCGGGAAATTGTCGAGAAAATCGGGGATGAAAAAATCCGCTCAGCGGCTGGGGAAGCCTCACGCCGCCTGGAGAGCCTTCTGGGAGAGCGGCTCGAAATCATAATGGCCGAGCGCCGCTACGGATTTATCTCCGGAGCCTGCCAGGAGGCGGTGAGAATCACGGTCGAGACCCGGCATAAGATCTCGGATAGAATCGACGATATAATTATGAGTGATACTTTCGGGATCCCGATTCTGCTTTTACTGATGTATGGAGTGTTTTACCTGACTTTCACTTTGGGCGAGGGGCCCCAGCGGGTGATCGAGTACCTTTTCGGCAGGCTGGCTGTTCTTATTTCATCCTTCTGGCCGGTTGGGGCACACAGTCCGCTCAAATCGCTCCTGGTGAACGGGATTATCGGCGGTGTGGGAGGCGTAGTAGTTTTTTTACCCAATATTATGTTCTTGTTTTTAGGCATCGCCCTGCTTGAAGATACCGGGTATATGGCCCGGGCCGCTTTTATTATGGACAGGCTGATGCACAAGATCGGCCTGCACGGCAAAAGCTTTATCCCTCTCCTGATCGGATTCGGCTGTTCGGTGCCGGCGATTTTAGCCACCAGAACTTTGGATAATCGCCGCGACCGCCTGATTACTATGCTGATCATTCCGTTGATGAGCTGCGGGGGACGGTTCCCGATCTACGCGCTGATTATACCTGCCTTCTTTGTCTCGAGCTGGCAGGCACCGGTGCTCTGGATGATCTATGTGATCGGGGTCTTGTTGGCCGTGGTTTCCGCGCGGCTGCTCGGTAAAACGGTCCTTAGAGGGGAATCAGTTCCCTTTGTAATGGAACTTCCGCCTTACCGCATTCCCACTGCTATAAGTGTACTGGTTCACATGTGGGATCCGAGCCGGCAATATTTGAGAAAAGCCGGAACCGTTATTTTCGGAGCTTCGATCATCCTCTGGGTAATCGCCGCTTTTCCCCCTAAAAAGGAGTTCGAAAAAAACTATGCTGCCGCAAGCCTCGAGGCGACTCAAGCATTCGAAAGCGGGTTGGATCAGCTTGCCGCCCGCCTCAGCCTTTCCCCGGAGGGAAGAGAAATGTTGGGTGTTTGCCTTGCAGGCCGAAAGGATGAAGCAGGCTCCCCGTGGCCGGCTTACGAGTCCGGCCACAGGCAGGAAGCGATTTTGATTGCAGAATTCTTACGAGCGGCGGATGGACTGGAGAAAAACCGCAAAACAGAACCTGCCGCCAACACGGAAAACCTCAAAGATGGAGCCGGAAAGGGTTTACAAGGCAGCGAAGAGCTCACTAAAGCTGCTTCTTATTATCTGGAAGAGGTGAAATATCCTTTTTATGAGAGCCTGGACCAGATTGAGAGGCTCAAACGCAACGAGCAGCTTAATTACTCGATCGCCGGAAGGCTGGGACGGGCCCTGGATCACGTGCTTAAGCCCCTGGGCTTCGACTGGAAGATTTCGACCGCACTGATCGGCGGAATGGCCGCGAAAGAGTTATTCGTAGCCCAGATGGGAATTATCTACGCTGTTGAAGAAAGTGAACAGGGCAAGCATTCACTGAGGGAAGAGATACGCGGTGACTATTCACCGCTTGTCGGGATCTGCGTTATACTTTTTCTTTTGATCGGGACCCCCTGTGTAGCCACACTGGCGATCACCCGCAAGGAATCCGGCTCTTGGGGCTGGGCCTTTTTACAGTGGGGAGGACTCACTGCAATGGCCTATCTCGTTTCTTTAATTGTCTACCAGCTGGGAAGCTTTCTCGGAATAGGAGTGGGTTAGGATGCTTGAGTATATGATCATCGCAGTTATTGTGGCTTTTGCAGGATTTCTCGTATTCCGCTCCTTCAGTCAGACCGCCTCAGGAGCCCGGACCTGCTGCGCCAGGGAGGGTGAATGCGCGATTACCTCGCTGCTGCGGGACAGGGAGCGGGGTTCAACCGGGTCAAGATGTGAAGCTGGAGACCAGGAGACTGAAAAAAGTCTGCCCTGCTTAAAAGAACACTGAGAGCGCTGCTTGTATTTGCCCACCTCCGGTCCTTTCCGACAGGCTCATTTCAATTTCGCTTTAACGATCAAAACCTCGTGTGGCCTGAGTACTGTCGCACCGAGGTTCAGGGACTTGCCTTTATCGTAAGAGCGGACTTCTTTTACAACCGAATTTATCTCAAAAGCCGGCTTGACCTCAACCGGACGGGGATTGAGGATGAAAAAGAGCGCTTCCACGGCCTCCCGGTGGTCCCACTGGTGGATTTCGATCCAGTCCGTGAGGGAGCGGATAAGCTTTGAATCCTTGTTGTCCGCGATTAATCCCCGCACGAACTTGAGGACAGCTCCCGCCGCGCTTGATTCTAGATTGACTTCTCTCAAGAGCGCCCCCAGGTCAAGGGCCGACCAGACAACCTCTCCCCGGCCGAATGGATGGGAGAAGGCCAGCGGCAGATTTCCAGACCTTATCAGAACCGCGGCCCCCTGAGGATTCAGAAGGGGGATCTCACCTTCAGGAAGCTGCAGATCGAGAGTTTCCCCTGTGGTTTCAAATAGAAGGGGATCTTCACATGCAAGCTTCACACAGCCCATAATTTCCGCACCCAGAAATGAAGCCTTCTCAGGGAGCATGACTTTGTGCCCTGAGACCACCAGACGTCCCCCCTCCTCGCAGTAGCGTCGGGCACGGGCCCAGGTTCCGGCAGTTAAGAGCTCGGGCAGCGGAAAAACCGCCAGGCCGAATTCCTCCCAGGCCGCATCCTCGCGCACCAGGTCGCAACTCGCTCCAGCCCCGGCAAAGCAGAGGTAGTTGAAAAAAAGACGGCCGTAGAGGCCATCACGCTTGACCTTTTGATAAAAACGTTCGGGATAAATTAGCACCGCCTCGCTCTTTTTGCGACGGTAGTGCCTCCAATCAAACCGGGCGGCGAACTTTCCGAACTCCCTCAGGACCTTTGCCTGAGGTTTTTCCCTGCGGTCGGGCTCGAGAATGCCGAATACAGCCTCGTGGGGCTGGTCGTTCAAGGGCCAGAGAGAACGGATATCCATGTCGTAATCAGTGAAACACCAGGGCATTACGCCGCAGTTGCCCGCGGCCACGGAACCATAGATCGCCGCACGGTAGCGCCCCTCGAGGAGAGCCTTATCACCCACGCTCTGCGAAATACCGGGCCCCTCGTGCAGGAAGACTGGTTTTCCCACATCGTAGAGGCGGGTGGTGAAAGCCGCATACAGGTTGGCTGCGGTTTCCTCTCCGCTCGGGCAAACATAGAGGCAGTGGCTGATAACATCGAGGTGCGGGGCGATCTCCTCTGTATCGAAACCGGTGTAAAGGCAAACCGATGAGTTGTCCAGCCCCACAGTCACCAGGTGGTTCGGGTCCACCTCGCGAAGGGCTCCGGCAAGCTCGCGGACCCAGTTCACAGCCACCTCGGTCCTGCTCTTTTTCCGGTAGCCATAGGAATGGGGATGGTCGTGGCCGGGCACGAATTCCACATAGTAGGGCTCATCCGAAAGGTCCCAGAGAAAGATCTGCTCATCGCTGGCGAAGTGGCGGGCGAACTCCTTGAGGTGGGCTTTTTCCAGGCCGAGCATCGGCCCCTCGTACATCGACTCACCGAAAGAGTAAGGTGGCCGGAAGAAACCGGTGCAGATACCCACCAGGAAAAAAGGCATCACATAAATCCCGCGCTCGCGGCACCAGCCGATAAAGATCCTGTATTTCAGGATACATTCTCCGTTGTACTCTCCGGGCCGGGGCTCGAAGTAAGACCAGAAGACCGGAATCCGCACGGCGTTCAGGCCCAGGTCGGCCATTTTATCGAGGTCCTTGAGGATTTCTCCCTCGCGCCAGTCCTCGAACCAGTTGCCGCACCTGTAGTGGGGCAGATAGTTGATCCCCACTGGAATAAAAGGTTTCCTGTCTTTGGAAAAGTAGCTGCCTTCCACTTTGATAAAAGACATGGTGCTATCCACAGATAAAAGTGTGTAACAATTAAGATAACCTTCTTAAGTGACCGCCTGCCTGATAATCGTGCGCAGTTTCTCCGGTTTGGGTCTTCTCAGGTATCTGCTGCCAGTTGTTTTTATTAGAGATTGTTTGATTAATGCAGGAGTGCGGGTGATCGTTCAGAAGCTGAATTCCTTGGGAATCAGCACCAGCCCTGATTCGCTGAGCTCGAAAAAGCGTATGTCCTCATCGTGGTTGTGGCCCACGGTACGTTTGGGCGAGATGCGGACATTCTTGTCGATCACCGCGCAGCGCACACGGCAGCCGGCTCCGATATGGGTGCCGTGCATGATAATCGAGTCTTCGACAACTGCGTCGGGACCCACGTAAACTCCGGGTGAAATCACTGAGTTGATAACATTGGCCCCATCGATAATGCATCCTGGTGAAATGATCGAGTTCCTGGCCCGGCCCAGCTTTTTGCGGCCGTCGGTTGAGGGCTCGGTGCGGATCAGCTTGGCCGGAGGATACTGGCCCACATAGGTGCGGACCGGCCAGTCAGGGTCATAGAGGTTGAATCGAGGAGTGGGCTTTAAGAGATCCATGTTCGCCTGATAGTAGTTTTCGATTGTGCCGATATCGCGCCAGTAGAGGATATTTCCGCCTGACTCATCGACAAAATTGAAAGCGTAGCAGCGGTTTTTGGGGATCATCGCCGGGATCACATCCCTGCCGAAGTCATGGGTTGTGTCCTGCTTGGCATCGGCCACTACATTGCGCACGAGAACCTCGGTGTTGAAAACGTAAATCCCCATGTTGACCAGGGCATATTTCGAGCGGTATGGACTGGGTTTGGGTGTAGCGGGCTTTTCCTCGAAATCCATAATCCTCCCGTGGGTGTCCACCTGGAGCACCCCGAGCATGCCGGCAGCAAGCCGGCTTTCCACCTCGACCGCAGCCACAGTCAGCTCGGCATTTTTTTCCAGATGGTAATTGATCATCTCGGCGTAATTCATCTTGTAAATATGGTCACCGGAAAGAATTAACACGTACCCAGGGTGGATCAGCTCGAGCAGGTAGATATTCTGGAAGATCGCATCCGCCGTGCCCTTGTACCAGGTCTCCTGGAACTGCTGCTGGGGCGGAACAGAGTCGATATACTCATCTAGGTCGCGGCAAAAAATGCTCCAGCCCTCCTTGAGGTGGCGATCCAGGGAATGGCTCATGTACTGGCTCAGCACCTTTATTCTACGCAGTCCGCTGTTAAGACAGTTGGAAAGGGTAAAATCGATTATGCGGTAGATCCCGCCGAAAGGCACTGCAGGTTTGGAGCGGCTTTTAGTCAGTGGATAAAGCCGCTCACCTCTCCCGCCGGCCAGAATAACGGTCAAAAGATTTCTGAAGATGTTGTGTTCCAAGCGGATTTGATCCATGAGCAAAACCTTTCCTCGGTGAATCCCGGACAGGTATCAAAAGAGATTAAAACTCGTACATGCTTTCACCGAGACTTTCTTTGACTTTCTGTTTGAGCTCGGTAAGGTCCGAGTTTTTAATCACATAGCTGTCAGCGGCCCAGCTCATGAAATTGTCCTTATAGCTGTCATAAGCGCTGTTGATAATCACCGGAAGCTTATTGTCGCGTCCCAGGAATTTACCCAGCGCCTCTATGCCGTCCATGCCGGGCATCTTGATATCCAGGATAACCAGGTCGTAATGCTCGCGCTCAAACATGCTCAAGGCTTCCTTGGCATCGCCCGCTGTATCCACATGGTAACCCTCAGCCTCGAACTCCGTTTTGTAAAGCAGGCGAAGGTTGTTCTCATCGTCAACTATTAAAAGTCTTTTCATTTTTTACTCCTTGGCAGCGGCCTGTTTGATCGGAAGGGTGATATGGAAAACGGTTCCTACGCCTCGTTCGCTCGATAAACCGATTGTGCCTCCGTGGTTATTGATAATCTGGCTCGAGATAGTGAGACCAAGTCCGCTTCCCGTAGTTTTGGTAGTAAAAAAGGCGGTAAAAAGGTTTTCCATGTTCTGTTTATCGATGCCCATTCCGGTGTCTGCCACGCTGATAGTGAAAAAGCCGTTTTTGGAATTCGAGGACACAGTCAGCCGCCCACCACCCGGCATGGCTTCAAGCGCATTGCGGAAAATATTCAACAGCACCTGCCGGATCTGGTCCGGATCAATCTCTATCTGCGGCGGGTTTTCCATCAAGGCCAGATCGATTTCCACTTTGCTTCCATCGATTTCACTGTCCAACATCTGGAAAGTCTCATGCACCAGAACAGTGGGATCGGTCGGGTGAAATTCCGGCACATAAGGCCGGATGAAAGTCAATGTGTCCTTTAGGTAGCGCTCCAGCCGCTCGACTTCATCAAGGATAATCTGCACTTTGTTTCTTATTGGGTCTTTTTCTTTGAGCTCCTTGAACAGAGAGCGGGCGAATCCACCGATACAAACCAGAGGGTTTCTAATTTCATGGGCCACATGGGCGGCAACCTCGCCCACTGCAGAAAGCCTTTCGGCCCGAACCAGCTTATCCCGGCTTTCCTTTAGCTCCTGGTAAGCCTTGTCCAGATCGTCGATCTTTTCTTCCAGGCTCAGATACAGGCGGCTTCTCTCGATAGTCTGGCTGGCCAGGTTGGCGAAAACCCTGAGCTTGCGGATCGATTCATCCTCGATGGGTTTGCGGTTGATCAGATTGTCAGCCAGGAGCAGACCCACACTCCTGTCTTCGCAGACCATGGGCATAATGGCCATGGTCTCCGTGCCTAAAAGCTCGGCCAGGGACCGGGGGAACTGGCCGGCAGCAACTCCACTGGCCACATTGAGCGATCTTTTCTCTCTGAAACAGCGTACCAGAGGATTATCCGCCTCAGAGAGCGGGATTTTGATTTTGGAGACGATTTCATTGACATAGATATTCTGGTCGCGGATACTGTGTTTGTAAGCCTGGAGAAGGTCACTGAGAGTCTGATGTTTCCGGTTGAGTTCGGTCCAGATAATACCGGCCTCTTCCGCGTTGGAAGGCCCGATAGCGAGTTTACCCATCAGAGCTTCCTCCTGGTGGTCGTACAACAACAGGAATGCCCGGTTGAACCCCAGTCCCTGGGCAGCGGTAACTCCGATAAGAATGATCCCCAGGATTTCATTCAGGTCCATGGGGGTAAGAAGCGCCTCGCTGATTTCATTGATTACGTAAAGGTCGGAGATGTGCTCCTGCAGGCTCTTCTCAAGCCGCGCCCGCTCGCTGACATCACGGAAGATAAGCAGCCTGCCGGTCAGCCTGCCGTCCTGCTCTTTGATCACTGTGGAAGTAGCCTCGACCACCAGCTTTTGTCCTTGCGAGTTTACAAGCTCGGTAATGTAATGTTTCAGCTCTCCATCCCGAAAAGTGCGCAAATGGTTCATGCCACTTATTACATGAGAGGGCGCATCTGTGGTAATCAGCCGGTTCAGGTTCTCCCCCACCATTTCCTGGCAGGTGTAACCGAAAATTTTCTCAGCCCCCTGATTCCAGGTCAGCACCCGCCAGCTCTCATCGAGGGTAATAACAGCGTCCGGGCTGTTCTGGATGAAAACAGCCAGATAGTGCTCATTCTTCCGGAACTCGCTTTCCAGCTTTTTCTCCAGGCTCAGGTTACGCACAATGGAGACGGTTCCTGCAGGCTTGGCCTCCTCATCGTAGATAAACGACAGGGTCAGGCTTACCGGCACCTCGTTGCCCTGCGCGTCCAAAAAGTAGGTTTCGTAGTTTTCGATAGTTCCAGAGCGTTCCTCAAGATACGCCATCACTTGCTTGGCTTCCCGTTCTCCACCGATAAAAAGCTGCCCGATGCGGATCTCCTCGAGACTGTCCAGGCCAAGTAGGGAATCTGCGGCGCGGTTATAAAAAGTTACTTTACCTGTGGGGTCGCTGGTGATAATGGTGTTCGGAGTGCTATCAAGCAGTCTCTTGAGTAAGTCCTTGGTCCGGTTTATTTCCTGTTCGAGCAGGCGGGGCCGGCTCACATCCTCAAGGGTCTGGATCACACCATGAATCTTGTCATCAGGACCGAGAAGCGAACTGATACAGGTCTTAAAACGGCGAGTGTTGCCGAAACGGTCGGTATAGTCGAACTCGTGCTCGCTGCTCTCAACCTTTTGATGCAGAGCTTGTTCAAAAGAGGCTATCGCTTCTTGTGGGGCCTGAGCGGCGTAATCCTTGAACAGCACACCGCCCAGGGCATCCTTTCGCAAGATGCCGGTTATATTCTCCTGGGTTCGATTGTAGAGAACGATCCGTCCCTGGAGATCGGTGACCAGTAAACCTACCGGCAGGTTGTCATAAATGTGGCTGCAGAGTGTATTATCGATATAGGGTTCATAGCCTGCTTCATGCTGACTGACAATCTTCTTGAGATAGGCCGCCAGATATTTTTTCCCGCTTTCCTGGGCCTGGATGTCCATTGAAACAATCAGCCAGCGCGTGGGAATATTTTCCCCTGAGCCGTTTAAGATAGTAAATTCCCTTTCGCCTTCAGGGGGCGGATCAAGGGGCGGCGGATTAAGATCTTCCGGCGCCAGCACGTGAAAAGGCTTGCCGGCGAGTTCCTCCGGGGCGTATCCCAGGCATTCGGCAAGCGGCCGGCTCAGTCCCAGAATAGTTCCCTGAGAGTCAAGCAGAAGGAAAGCCTCTGTGCTTGTCTGGAGGACTAGATTGAGCAGGGGCTTTGTATTTCTATTTACGGTAGCCATAATGAGGGTTTAAGATCAGTAAAGATCCGATCGTTCTCCTCGCAAAGTTCGAGAAAACGCCAGTCGACCTCGGGGGCTGTGCCCTCCGATGACAGGTGATTGAACATCTGATAAAGGCGGCTGAAATTTTCCCAGTGCCGCGCGACCCGGGCTTCGGCGTAATCGCGCGCCGACCAGGTGCTGATCAGAAATTGCCAGTCCGAGCTCTCAAGCAGCAAGAGCTCGCGACCCAGTTGGCAGGCCACCCGATAGAGGTCTTCTTTGCTCTTCTCGTGTAGCTTGCCCGCCACCTCACACATCTTGTCCTCGGCCTCGTACACATGGCGCCAGGTCCATTTGGTCCAGTCATTGAGCCAGATATAATGGAACCCCCCCTCGCCCCAGCTTCCTTCCGGAAGGCTCACCACGGCGCGGGGTTTTACTTGTTCGAGAAAGAGCCCGCAGGAGGAAGGGCCGGCGAGTTCTGAGGCGGCCAGTTTTGTGAGAACCTTGCCCAGCCAGCGGGGACCCTCGAACCACCAATGCCCGAAAAGCTCCGTGTCGTAAGGGGCGGTGATCATGCACGGGGTACGCTTGTCGGCGCTGTTCTCGTTTATTACTGTTTCGATAAGTGAAACAAAATGCGAGCTCTGGTTTTCAAGTATCTCTTCAATCCGGTGCGGCTCGTACACCAGTTTATCCGCCAGGTCGGCCTTGGCGCTGGTCACACGCCAGTAGCGGTGCCCCCCGGGGAAATGTTTCTTGTGGAAATCGAGATACGACCCATCCCCCGGATACCCCCATTCCCCGCTCCAGACCTGGAGTCCTGTTTTAGGGTCCCGGGTAAAAAAGGCCACCGGATCATGATGGCTTATATCGCCTACCAGATAGGGCAGATAAGGCGTGCGCTCCTGGTCTTCCGGACGGGGTTCGTAAGAGTCTTCGAACTGCTTCCAGAGCCTTTGTAAGGCCTCGAAACGGTCGATATAAACCCCGATCGCTCTGCCGCCTTTAAGCAGGTGCGAATCAATGATAAAGTATTTGATACCGGCTTCTGATACAAGCTGTTCGATCCCCTTGCGCCGCACGGGTTTCACTGGCCCATACCCCTCATCGGCCAGGGGGCTCACCCAGTCATAGGACGGTCTGTAGGCGCATTCCGGCAGCCAGGTGCCCACAGGATCCCTGCCAAAATGACGGCGATAGGTCACCACTCCTTGAACAAGCTGGGCTCTGATACATTCATCCCGGGCCAGCAGAGGCAGGTAGCCGTGAGTCGCAGCACTGGTGATAATCTCAATTTTTTCTTCATCCTGAAGTTTGCGCAAGGTCCCGATTATGTCTCCACCCAGCCGATCGATGAAGCGGTTTTTCACCTCCTGATAATAATCCCGCCAGAGCCCTGCAAGATACGCCTTATGCCCATCACCCACCCGCTCGAACTCGACGCGGTTCTCAGTCGCAGCGGCAATTTTGTTCTCCAGGTATTGGACAAAGGAATCTTTAAAGCGATTGTCAGCCAATTGTTCAGCCAGGATCGGGGTGATTCCGATAGTGACTCCTATACGGCCATGAGCGCCATTGCCTACCTTTTCGAACATCTCGATCATCGGCAGGTAAGTCTCTGCTGCAGCCTCGTTGAGCCAATCCATCCCATGGGGCCACTGACCGTGCGAGATAACGTAGGGCAGGTGCGAGTGCAGCACGAAAGAAAAATAGCCTTTAAGCAAATCAACTCTCCTTGGATCGTGTTTACACCGGATCTTATCAAACCGGAGATTTTACAAGACAAACCGCGAAAAAGCCGTTTCGCTGAACAGTGATTTCGCTTATCTCATTTGCCAGTCAAGATTTTAAAAGAGTACACAACCGCGTTCAAGAACGATTTTTTCCACCTGGACAATACAGTCAAAGTTTTACCTCGCGCAAAAAGTGCGCCCCGTCCTCAGGGGGCGTGTTGTTGATATACAGGCCGGTTCCCCATTCGAAACCCGCCGGGGCGGTCAGGCGGGGAATGATTTCAATGTTCCAGTGCCAGTCGTGGCTGAGAGTTCCCCAGTAGTTGGCGCGTCTGGAGCTTTGATTAGTATTGGGTCCTGTGTGGATTGTAATGTTGAACGGCGGGTCGCCGAAAATAGCTGCCAGCCTGCCGATCGCTTGAGTGAGAATCTCAGCCAGAGGTGTCAGGAGCTCATCTTTGATGGTGGCGAAATCATGGTAATGATCTTTAGGAAAGATCGCCATCTCGAATGGGAACCGCGAGGCGTAGGGCACAAAACAGACAAAATGTTCGTTCTGGGCCACTATGCGGCGGCCATCGGAAAGTTCCTGGACCAGAATGTCGCAGAATAGACAGCGTTCCTTGTGATGGAAATGTTCCCTGGCTGTAGACAGAGCCATTGCCGCAATGCGTGGGATCACCGGCATGGCTATTATCTGGGTGTGCTGATGGCTCAACGAAGCGCCGGCTTTTGTTCCGTGGTTTTTAAAAACCATAATGTAGCGAAAGCGCGGATCTTTCATCAGCTCTACAAGGCGTTTGCGGTAAGTATCAACCAGGAATGCCAGGTGGTCAGAGCCCATCTGGTGGAACAGTATGTGGTGCTGGGGATGGTCTACCACTATTTCGTGGGAACCTACACCATTGATCCAGTCGTAAAGTCCGTAAGCGCATCTTTCTACCGGACCCGGGCCGCCGGAGATGGCCGGGTATTTGTTTGGAAAAACTCGAACTTTCCATCCTGGACGGTCGGGATTGCCCTGGCGCACTGCATAGATTTCGGGAGGAGTTTTTGCCTCCTGTCCCTCACAAAAAGGGCAAAACCCTTCGTCCGGGACTCTTATCGGAACATCGAAATCTTCCGGACCGCGTCTGCGGTCTAGTGGTACAATGACCCATCTTCTATGTACCGGGTCGTGTCTGAACTCAGTCATCTGTGCGCTCGTTTTCTGGTGTGATCCGCCACGCGGGCAGTTTGAAAAAGGCGGCAGACAGGAAAGGCCGCTGAAAAAGTATCCAATATAATTTTAAGTAGTATCAGGGGTAAGTGTCAATGTTAAGTTGATCGGTTAAATGGTTTGTGTTAATCAATAAGTGATTGAAAAAGTGAGTTTTAGAGCTTTGGCGCCATAGCTTTTAAGCTTGACCGGCCAGACAGGGAGAAGGCAGCTTGCCTGATAGGTGCGATCGATACCGCTTTCGGACTGGCTGATCGTTTCCACCGGGTACTGGACTAATATGGCCGGCATAGTGGAGAAGACGAAGCTCAAGTCGACCTTCTCGCGCCTGTTAAACACGGTGATCGCTGTCATGGGAGGTAAAACAGCGCCTGAGGCCAGACTTTCTCTCCTCCCGTCAGGGAAAACAAGCCCCACCTGCGGGTCCTTGGGGCCGAGCACGGTAAAATTGAAAGATACGCCTATAAATGCGTCGAGAGTCTGCTCAGAGAGGTTTTTTATCCGATAGGCGACCTCGATCTCGCCTGATCCGCTCGAAAGAGAGAGCCTTTTGGTGAGCGCAAGCCTCGCCGGCGGGCATGAAGGCAGCCGGACCTCCCCCTCTCGGGACAGAGAAAGCACAATCCGGCGGCGGTCTTTGCGGTTCAGACGCCATTGCCAGTGGCCATCCGCGAAATCTCCACAATCGGGCAGCGCGTTGCGGGAGGCTTCCCAGTGATCCTGTGGGAGTCTTGGGAAAAAGTGTTCCCTCAGCATCCCGCGGGGGTAAGGGTCTGTGATAAGGTCCCCGGTCGGCACCCTCTGGCTGAACTGCCGGTCGTGGATTGTTGAATGACCGCTTTTTTCTCCCCCCTCCACCGGGCCTGCTTCCATCTGGTAATGATACGCTTCACGGCGGCGGGCCAGCGTATCTGTAAGGTTGAAAGCGTGATAGCGGTCATCGAGCTCCACGATCGACCCTCCGCAAGAGGGCTTGATAAAAATGTTGACCTGTTGATTGGCGAGTCTTATTTCATTGAAACCATCAAGGTCGATATCCGCTTCTTCAGCCTCGGGCACAGCTCGGCTGCGCGCCCGGCTCAAAGTTTCAGCCCGGATCAGGCATTCATAGATCGCCCGTCTGAGGTGGGGGAGGTAAAGGCCGCCGAAAATACCGTGCCAGTAGGCGCAGTTGCATTGGCCCATCCAGAGCTGGCGGAGGTTAGCGGGAAGACGGGAAAAGCTTAACTTGCGGCCGTCAAGAGACTTATGCACTAAGCGGCTTGTCCAGCACATTCTTTTCTGCATCCAGTTCGCTTCCGGATACTTGACTAGAAAGTTGCGCCAGATACTGCCGTGAAGAAAGTCGGCGAACTCGGCCAGCCGGCCTTCATGCTCGAGGCCGGTCTGTAGTTTGTGAAAACGTTCTCCCGCCTCTGCCGGCAGGGCCCAGCCCCCCATCTCGAAATAGCTTGTCGAGGGCAGATAAACCCTGCCGCTCGCCGGAGAGCTCTCGAGCGCTTCCGAGAAAGTAACTGTCTCAAGCCAGTCTTTATTTGCCACAAGGGCGCCTAGGAACTTCTCAAGCCAGCCCTCGGTGTATACCCAGTTATGTGTGCCGGGCCACATACCGAATTTTTCACCGTCATCGGCAAGTACAATCACGGATCCCTCGGGCAGGATTTCGGCTTTCTGGTGGAAAAAAGCGATCACCTGATCTACCTGACCGAAGGGAACAAGATACCGCAGGCGCTGGCTGATCGGGAAAATTTTGATTGCCGCGCCCTGATCCTCGCTCAAATAATAACCGTGAAGTTTCTCCACCTCGAAGCCGGCCGAGCGGAAGTGAAAGTCATCCACAGTGACATACTCCAGTCCCGCCTCAGCCAGAAGCTTGGGCAAATGAGGCTCCCAGATTCGCTCGGTAAGCCAGGCGCCGCGCACTCGGGCACTAAAATGTTTTTTCAGATACCAGCTCGCATAGCGCAGTTGTCCCAGGCTGTCTTCCCATGGAATAGCTGTGAGAACAGGCTCGTAGTGCCCACCGCCCATAATCTCGATCTGTCCCCTCTGTTTTAGATCATTCACAAGATTAAAGAAATCAGGCTTTCGCTCCGATAACCATTCCAGGAGGGGCCCACTATAGTGCAGTGCGATTTTTACCTGGGGAAAACGCGCCAGGGTTTCCAGAAAGGGAAGATAGCTTACCTTGTAAGCGTGCTCGAAAACATGATCGAAGTTTCCGACCGGCTGGTGGGAGTGTAATCCCAGGACGAAACGAATTTTTTTGGCCATTTAAGGGTTCTCCTTGTGCAATAGTATCGCAGACGTACTTTATTTAACTAGTTTAAAGAGCTCCTGTCAAGTAATCTCGATCATTGGCCGGGCTGAAAAGGATGGTTCTTGACAGCACTCAAATGGCCGGCTATAATTTAGTTAACCCTTAATTACGCGGTATTTCAACCTTCTTTTCACCTGCACAGGGTGGTGTTTGAGTCTATGAACCAGATAAAAGCAGCCGTGGACGATCTTATCGAGGAGACCCGCCTGCGAAATCTGAATGACGAACAGATCGAGTGGCGCCTCAGAAAATTTACCGAGGTCTGCGAGAAAACCATCAAGAACCGGGTCGATAATATCCAAAAGCGCCAGATGTTGATCGAGCGGCTCGAGATATTGAAATGTTTCTACGACCATTCCTCAGTAAAACATTACGGCGGCGCTTTATCGATCCGGGAAGCGGATGAGCGCGAACGCAACAAGCGTCTGCAGAACATTGTGAGAAGAAGGCGCATGGCTCTGGAAATGATCGAGCGCACCGACCCGGAAGTAGCCCAGGAAATCGTGGAAAACCTTGAGGAAATATTTTCTAAATCAGTTCCCTTACCCAGAACTAACGTCAAAACGCCCCGCCTGGAGCCTGAACTCCGGGACTCCCCCCGGTTGAGCGCCCATCACTGGTACTTCCTGTATTTTAACTTGTTCCTCCTCGCTTGTCTGATTTATGCCATCCTGACTGTCATCAGATAAAGGTTTCTATTGACTGGCTGAGTTCTTGACTGTAGCTTTAAAATATCCCTACCCGATAAATTGTGCAATGCCATCGAGGGCGGAAAGCTTTTGGGGTGAACACAATCCGGAGAGCAAATTTCACCATGAGCTACACTTGCTTCTTTCGCTGCATTAACCCGGAATGCGGCGCTACCTATGCTATCCGCGAGATAATCTATTGCTGCGCAAAGTGCGGAAGCCTGCTCGAGGTGGCCCATGACCTCGAAGCTTTGCGTCAGCATGCTCCCAATTGGTGGAAAAATCTTTTTGATAGACGTTATAAGACTGCCGACTGGCCTTACGGCAGCGCAATCTGGGGCAAAAAGGAGTGGGTCTGTCCGGCTGTGGCTGACAATAACGTGGTCTCCATGTATGAGGGAGGGACTAACCTTTTCTGGGCCGAGCGTCTGGGCAAGATGATCGGCTGCGAGGATTTGTGGATCAAGCTCTGTGGGAACAGCCATTCCGGCAGTTTCAAGGACCTTGGCATGACTGTCCTTGTCTCCATGGTCAAGCAGATGATCGCCGATGGAGCCGATATCCAGGCTGTGGCTTGCGCCTCGACCGGGGACACCTCGGCGGCGCTGGCCGCTTACTGCGCCTGTGCAGGCATTCCCTCGGTAGTGTTCCTTCCCAAAGGGAAAATCTCCACCGCCCAACTGGTTCAGCCGCTTTCCAACGGCGCTATCACCCTCTGCCTGGATACCGATTTCGACGGCTGTATGGCAGTGGTCAGGGAAATCACCAAAGATAAAAGAATCTATCTGGCCAACTCGATGAACAGCCTGCGGATCGAGGGCCAGAAGACAGTGTCTATCGAGATAGTGCAGCAGTTTGAATGGAAAGTGCCAGATGTGGTGGTCATTCCGGGCGGCAACCTGGGCAATGTGAGCGCTCTGGGCAAGGGTTTTATGATGATGTACGAGCTGGGTCTAATCAAAAAACTGCCGCGCATAGTCTGCGCACAGAGCGCCAAGGCTAATCCCCTGTACCTGAGTTACAAGACCGGTTTCAAAAAGTTCGAGCCGGTAAAAGCGGGCAAAACCCTGGCCAGCGCTATCCAGATCGGAAATCCCGTCTCGATCAACAAGGCGATCGACACGCTCAAGCGCTTTAACGGGATAGTGGAGCAGGCCACTGAGAATGAACTTTCCAATGCGGCGGCGCTGGCAGATATGACAGGGCTGTTCAACTGTCCCCATACCGGAGTGGCGCTGGCCGTAACCTTAAAGCTTCTAAGGCGCGGGATTATCAAGCCCACAGACCAGGTGATCGTGATCTCGACGGCCCACGGGCTTAAATTTTCAGGCTTCAAAACCGATTACCACACCTGTAAGCTTGCCGAGGTCGACTCACGTTATGCCAACCAGCCGCTCGAGCTGCCTGCTGATTTGGCCACAGTGCAAAAAGAACTTTTCGCGACCATCGTGAAGTGGAAATCAGTCGAGGTGGACTGGGGAATGTGGTCTTGAGAACAAAGGGAGCCGCTGGAGACAAAGACAGGAATATCTGGCTATGAAATTGATGGATTTTGTTTCGCCTGATACAGTTGCGCCTTCACTCGAAGTCAAGGATAAAAATGAGCTTCTTGCGCGGATGGTCGAGATGCTCTACAAAAGCGGCAAGATAACCGATCCCGCCCCGCTTTTGAAGAAGCTGCTCGAGCGTGAAAAAATCATGACTACAGGTATCGGCAGGGGAATTGCCGTGCCGCACGCGGTTAGCCCGGAGGTCAAGCAGCAGACAATTGCTCTAGGCCGAATTCCCAACGGCACGGATTTTGATTCTCTTGACCGGTCCCCGGTCTACTTCGTTTTCCTTCTTGTTGGCCCTCCCAAAGCAAGTGAAAATCACCTGAAAACCCTGGCCCGCATCAGTCGCCTCATCCAGCATACCAACTTTATCGAGTCAATCAAGCAGGCGGAAAGCGCCGAGGATATCCTTAACATATTAGCTGAAGAAGATGGGAAACACAAAGGCTGAGCCTCTATTAATGGTTTTTGTACTCAACCGGGAAGAGGAGCTGGAGGAGATTCTTTCTGGTTTTCTGGAAATCGGTATCGCCGGTGCCACTATAATTGACAGCATGGGTATGGGTCGGATTCTCGCCTATGATATCCCTATTTTTGCCGGCTTGCGAGGCATGCTTTCCGGCGGCAGGCCGCATAACAAGACTATCTTCTCGGTACTGCCGGACAAGGGGACCTATGACCAGGCAGCCGAGCTTATCGAGGATATCTGCGGCAGCCTCGAGGACCCAGGCAATGGGATCCTGTTTGCCATCCCCCTCCGTGATGTGCGCGGCCCCAGGCTGATAAAACATTAGGCTCAAAGGGCGCGTTTTCTACCCTCATTTTTTTTCTCTCTTTTATCCAGTAAACAAACATATCCGCGCTCGGGGGTGTGCGCAGCTAAAACAATAGAAACTTTGCGCGGTTTTAGCATCCTAGCGAAAAAAGTCCTTCAGTGATTGGGCAATAACTGTCTTGTCCAGACCCTTCTTTGCTAATAATAATCGAAGGTCCAAGGGGATTTCTCCATAAACACCGACCCTGTCTTTCATCAGCAGGACCACCTCGGGGATGTCCGTAAATCTCAGTATATTCAGATAACAGGGTCCCTGACGGTGTGAGGCCGGAGGTGAACAGAGAATGACCTTTTCCACCGTTCTGTCCAGCAGCGCTGTGTACAGGCCGTTAATTCCGCTTTCACCTTTGCCGACAATAGTGATTCTGGCCGGGTCGACCTCCGGCAGGGTCTTCAGGAATTCCACCGAGCGGAGGACCTCGTAGAGCTGCATGGATTCGATCGTGGTACCGGACACCATAGCCTGACGCTTCATGTGGTGCAGCGGGTCATCGTCCCTGAAACTCCTGAGGTTTTCCTCCAGGGCGCGGCTGCCACGGTCAAGAGTCTCGACTAGCAGCACGACGCGCTCACCCCAGCGGCAGCCCTCCAGAGGCTGTTCGTTGCCCCAGACCGGAATCCCCCTGCGATGATCGATGACCAGGACTGCTGGCAGCCGAATTTCTGGCTTCAAACCTTCGGGAATAGAATAAATACCCCGTACACGCATGTCTTCAAAAGAAATAAAGCTTACTTTTCTGACAGTCCGGCCTTGCAGGACTCTCTCCTCCCTCCAATCAGGCTCGAATGGAGAATCTTCACTCGGGAAATAACGGAACACCTCACTGCCTAACTGCCTGGTCAATTCCTTTATCCTGCTTTCCCTGGATTGTCCGGATATTTGTTCCAAGGAAAAGGGATAAGCCGGTATCAACTCCTCATCGATCCTGGTCAGCCGCTCATCGAGCGGAAATCCCTCCTGCCAGCAGGCCAGCTCACCGGACGGCAAAGTATCAACCGGGCCTTCCTGGGTGAAAGACGTGTCGATCCCCAGGAACTCCTTAAGGAAAAAGGAATAGACCGGCAACCGGATTATCGCGTGGTCCCCATGTCCACCCGGAACTACAGCGGTGCGCAGAGAATCTTCCGCATGATAAAGGCTGTAAACCTCCCGCATTTTGTCGACCATTTCATTGAATGCATCCATGGGAAAACCGCGGTCGGATTCGGCGTTGCAAAGAAGCTGAGCCCGTGGAGCAGTCAGGGCTCCGATCTCGGAGTAAAGCAGACCATAACTGTTTACCGGATACTGGCAGTCACAGTGGGCCGAGGAGAGCTGGTGCTTTACCCAACCAACAGTAGAAATAGCTCCTGATACGGGTGCGGAGGCCTTGACCCGCTCGTCAATAGCCGCCAGAAAAAATGTTGCCATGCCACCGCCGGAAACCCCTGTGGCGCCGATCCGGCCGCTGTCAAGCTCTTCCCTGGTGCACAAATAGTCCAGGGTGCGGCGCGCGTTAAGCAATTCCACTGCCATAGGAGAAAATCCCCGGCTGTACCAGTGAAACCAGGCGTTGGCGTAAACCCCGTGGTGGGTGAACTCGATCTCGCCCATCTCAATGTTGTCCATCATCAGCACGGCGATACCCCGAGCGGCGAACCAGGCGCCGTGATGTTTGAATATCCTCTTGTTGGCGTGACCGCACTGGTAGAGAATGACGGGAAACGGTTTCCGGTCATTCCGGGGCAGGTAAAGGTTTGCGGTCGCGTAGAGGCCGGGTGAGGTTTCCAGGACCAGGCATTCCACCATGTAATCCGGTTTCTTGACTATGTGGGTGATCCTGACGCCGGGCGGGCTTTCGGGCCAGCGGCGATCATGCCACAGCATCCGGTAGAGAGCCTGCCTCGTCTGCTCTTTACGAGCTTCCCATTGTCCGACATTGTCGATCCGGTTGAAAAGCGTATCGAAGCGGGCGGTAACCACGCGCTCAAAGTGAGATTGAAGGGCCTCGAAATTCTCGTTTTGAGCCTGTAGTGGCGGGAGGATGCCAATCGCACACAAGCAGAGAACAGCGCATAAAATAAATTTATTCATTATTGAGTCCTGTGTTAAGACATGTTTCATTGACAAGTTAACAAATATACTATTTCAAATTGAATTAATTACAGCTGGGTTTATACGCACCGATATAGTCCTTGCTAACTTATTAACTATAGATTAAGTAGTTAAAGCTTCACCCGGCGTGCCGCAAACAAATTTCCAGGCAGGTCCATTTCAACTATTGAGTATTCACCTTCCTCAGGCAAAATCCGCCACAATCTACGATTTGGTGCTATTAAGAGTCAGAGTTCCTGCCTTGCGTTTTGCCCTGTTCATTTACTTGTGCCATCCTCCGGGCTTAGGCTGTATATGTCGGTGCGGCGTCGGTCGAAAGTCGTGATCCGGTTTATTACTCTCAGGTCAACCACACCAGTGATCAGCTCTTCGTTGTCCTGGTTGCTTTCTGCGACCACCAGGCCATTAGGGTCTATGATGAAGCTCTTTTGCATCTGAACCGGCCCGGCCTTGTTGCAGGAAATCACCCAGACACCGTTTTCAGCAGCCCTGCTGCGCAGATGGCCCTCCATCACCGGAATTTTCCAAGAGCTGCCGCCCGCCGCGTATGAACTATGGAATATCACTCTTGCACCCTGCAGGGCCAGCATGCGCCAGGGTTCCGGGAAACGGAGGTCGAAACAGATCTGCATACCGAAATCCAAGCCATCAACGCTATAGGCCCTAATGTTATTGCCGGGTTGATAAATACCATCGTCGTCCGTGGTAAGATGGGTCTTGGCATAGGAGGCCCTTATCTCTCCTCGCTCATCGATCAGGTGCAACACATTGTACAAACCATTCTGATTCTCAGTGGATGTTCCAATAATGACCCACATCCCGGTATCTCGGGCGGCCTCCTTCACCCTTTCAAGGGCCTCATCAAGAACTTCCTTGGAGGGGAAAGGGGTGTCTCTGAAATCAATGGAAGCATAGCCGGAAAGGGCGGTTTCGGGAAACACCAGCACATCCACTCCCAGGCTGTCCGCGCGCTGGATGAACTGTAAAATTTTCTCCAGATTCTTCTGCACATCGGCGCCAAAAAAAATCTGCGCGCAACCAGCCACAAAAGTTTCAGCACCAGGTTCGAGAGCCACCGCCCGCCTGGTAGTGACTGATACAATAAAAATCAGTGCGATAGCAAGCAGACGAATAGAGCGTACTTTTCGCACGGCATACAGTCTGGGATTCATAAGTGCACCTCTTTTCGAATTTTAAAGAATGCTCGTTTCCATGTGCAGTCTCAGTTATGGAATGAGAGCGAAGATGAAAAATTATTGATCTTGGTTTGGCGACTCTTATTTCCTTATTGGAATCGGTCCCACGTAGTTGGTGCCAACAACCAGGTCATCAATCCAATATGTGCAGTCGTGCTCGCAGTATCCAATATAAAGCCCCAGGCTGATAAAGTTCAGTTTAAGAGTATCGACGTCCCGCCAGCGGAATCCGTCGAACTGCATGATTTTTTCCCCATCGACCCAGAGCGCCTGCTCCCCGTTTTTCTTCCCCGGATCATTGGCTTTGACCATTATCTCGAAACAGTACCACTTCCCCCGTTCTATGAAAAAGGGTGTCTCCGGGAAGAAAAAGTTGCCCCAGTACCTGTCGTCCGCTGACTGTCTCATTTCGGGCCAG
>Ga0307379_10003663_pt1 | contig 22191 bp, 17 predicted proteins | sample UN2MG_FD_202237 | JGI IMG/M metagenome (GOLD analysis project Ga0307379, IMG submission 202237) | Soil microbial communities from Risofladan, Vaasa, Finland - UN-2 | ecosystem: Environmental > Terrestrial > Soil > Coastal area > Acid sulfate soil | place: Finland: Risofladan, Vaasa | collected... | reverse complement strand
TGCGCTGGTGGGAGCGATCGCGCTGTTGCTGAATGTCAGATTCCTCAGTACCTGGACTTTCGTGGCGTGCGTGGTGCTGAGCTTCCTGTTCGGCGTGACGCGCTCGCTGATTGAAACGTCTGCCAGGTCTGCGGAGGCGCCGGTCGCCAGGCCCGGCTGCCCCGCGAGCCTTCGCGCAGCGGCGATGAAGCTTGTTGCGGCCGTGATCCTGTCGCTGGTGTTTCTGATGCCTTTCGGCGGCAGCCGCTTCGCATACAGAATGCCGCAGCTCGACCTGACGGGCCTGGGCTGGATGCTGCTGAAGAACATTCCGTTGCACGCTTGGATGCTCGGCTACCTGACGGCGATGGGGCTGGGCAGCCTGCTCGTGGCCGCGCTTCTTTCAAACCTTCAGCGCCAGCTCGCGGGCGGAGAACAGTCTGAAGAAGGCATGCGGCACGCCGGCCGCCTGATCGGGTTCTTCGAGGCGTTCATCGTAGTCACGTTGGTGGCGGTCAACCAGTGGCCGGCGATCAGTTTCCTGCTGGCAGCCAAGGCCATCGGGCGGTTCAAGCAGATGGAAGACCAGCGTTTTGCTGAGTATTTCCTGATCGGCACGCTGGCAAACGTCAGTATAGCTATCGTGGGCGGCATGGTCATCAGGCTCGCGGCGAGCATCAGATGATGCAACATGCATAATATACGTTACATGCCGCCATGTAGCCGTGGCAAGTTACATGTGTGTCGCTTGGGGCGGCCTTGCGGGGGGATGTACGATTTTCCGGCGCCGGTTGTGCGTGTTTGGGTGTGGATTCGTTCATAACGGGCTGATTCGTCCCATCCCGACTTGGGGTTTTCCGACGGGGCTGGCATATTCCTGCATTATCTGAGAAGGTGGGTGCGGGGCGGAAATGCTTTTGCATGCGTTATTGTTATAGACGATGAGGCCGCGAGCCGGCGGGGCTGCCGTCGGGTTCGGCTTCGCTGGCATTTTGAGGAGACAGGAGGCAGGATATGAGGAAGTTGATTCTGTTGGTTTGTATGGCGGCGTTGGCAGTAGTCGTTGCCGGCTGCCGGGAGGACGAAGAGGCGGCCCAGGCGCCGCTCGGGGAGACGGGCGGCGACACGGTCGCGGCCGTCACCCTGAAGAACAGCGACACCAGCAAGCTGGCGCAGTCGCTGAAGTCGGCCGAAATGCTGGAGATGCTGCAGGAGAAGGGGCCTTACACGGTGTTTGCGCCGACCGATTCGGCGTTCGATCAGTTGCCGGCGGGCACGCTCGAGATGCTGATGAAGTCGGAGAACAAGGAATCGCTCCAGCGCATTCTGAAGTTCCACGTTGTGGAAGGAAGCTACACCGCCGATAAGCTTGCCCAGATGGGCAAGATCAAGACGGAATCGGGCGACGCCGTCAGCCTGAACATGAAGGACGACCAGTTGATGGTGGGCGAGGCGAGAGTCACAAGAGCCGACATCCAGTGCAGCAACGGGTATATCCACCTGATCGACATGGTCATGCTGCCGCCGGCGGCCCTGGAGGGTGAGGAGGATATCCTCGACACGGCTGAAGACATGGACAAATTTGAGACGTTCCTCGAGGCCGCCGACGAGACGGACCTGGCCGACATGCTCGAGGAGAAGGGGCCGTATACCGTTTTCATGCCCACCGACGCGGCGTTCGACCAACTGCCCGAGGGCACGCTGGAATCGCTGATGGAGGATGAGAATCTGCCGCAGCTTGCCGGCATCCTGAAGTTCCACATTGTACGCGGGGCGTATCCCGCGGGCAAGCTCAAGGAGCAGAAGAGCCTGCAGACGCTTGCGGGCGAGTCGCTGACTTTCAAGGAAGACAAACAGGCGATGATGGTGCAGGATGCAGTGATCCTGCAGCCGGACATCATGTGCAAGAACGGGATCATTCACGTGATAAACAGGGTGATGATGCCGGAAGTCGTTAAGAAGCCTAAAGCCGGCAACTGACCCGCCGATCCGCAGCCGACCGACACAGCAGCACTATGGGGGCCGCCTGAACCAGGCGGCCCCCGCTGATTTCAAGATGCCATCCAATCGCGTTATCCTGATTCGGCAAAGCCGGAAGCAGATGGAATCCGCAGATTACGCAGATTACGCAGATTCGGAGAGAATCAGGCTATCAACGCAGTCAAGCAACATCCTGCAACTGCCGGCCTGAACTCGCGGGAGTCTCGCTTACCAGTCAGATCTCGCTCGCATCCTCTGATCTTGATCTGCGTAATTCTGCGTAATCTGCGGATGATAAACTGAATTCAGGCCACAGCTCGCATTCAAGGCTTGACATCCTCTCCTGCGCCTGTTAGAATCTTCTTATCGTTTGCCGAGGTTGCGCGCGGACGGCGCAGGGCAGACGCTACGATGTCGGGGCCTCGAGAACCAAGGAGAATGCCATGAGCGAAGCGAGAGGAAATCGGGGGCGTGTGGGCAAGGCCGCATTATGTGCCGTGCTGGCGGCGTGCGTGGTGCTTGCGGGGTGCCACAAGCGCGTGAGGATAGGGGCCGACAAGGCGAACTGCATGTCCAACCTCCGCCAGATCGGCATCGCGTGGATGGAGTACTTGGATACCATAGGCAACCACCGCTTTCTCCCGCCGGACCTCAAGACGCTGCTGGACGAGGGGGTCGTGACGGAGCCGCGAATATTCGTGTGCCCTTCGGACGACGGCGTGACGGTGGCAGGATGGTACTGCAGCTACGACAGCATCTTCGAGATGACGGACACAAAGCTGACCGACAGGATGCCAAGCGATTTGCCCATCGCATGGGACAAGGAATGCTTCCACGGTGACGGCCGGTGCGTGCTATTCAAGGACGGCCACGTGGAATTTGTGCGGGAGGAGGATTTCCCGAAGGTTCTCGATGCCGCGAAGAAGCATGTCGAGGAGGTCGAAAAGAAGGCCAGAGACGCGGAAGAATGATTCGGTTGCAGGCGGGCAACGCCTGCCTTACGTACAGGAGATGGATGCAGAATGATGCCGGCGAGGACGCCGGCGCGGGCGGACAACGTCTGCCTGGGAAGGCAGCGGGCCCGCCCCTACAGCCGACGGCTTATCATCGGCGATTGGCCACGTATAGGTACGGCGTAGGAGACAAGGAGCTTCCCAATTTCGCTGTAAACATCGGGGGTTCGGTGCGGCTGCCGGATGTGCCATCGCCGACAAAGCAATTCTGATTGTCGTCTCGTGCTAATGACGTTCCGAACAAGCAAAATGAAGTCAAAACAGACACCGGTCTCGTAGGGGCGGGCCTCTGTTGCCCGCCCGTCTTCTCGTATCGAGGATATGGGATGGATCGTCAGCAACCATTGCCAGAACGTAGGTCGATCCGCCTGTCGCAATACGACTACTCCCGCTCTGGCTATTATTTCGTCACAATCTGCACACAAGGAAAACGTTGTCTTTTTGGTGTTGTCCGAGAAGGCCAGATGAAGCTCAATTATGCGGGGGCAGCGATCGCCGAGGCAATATCCGGCATATGGCCCGGATACCGAGGCGTGAGCGTGGATTGCTCAGTTGTCATGCCGAACCATGTCCACATGCTGGTCGGCCTTCGGAAGGCTTCCTTGGGATCGGAGCGTCGCCTGACCGCTCAAAGAGCCTGCGACCGGAACTGCATCCGGACGCAGCAGCCAAGCTCGCCGAAGTAGTCAAGTCCTACAAGACCAGGTCAGCCGCTGCGTATCGCTCGGGCGTCATCAACCTCGGTTGGCAACCGTACCAGGGCAGGTTGTGGCAGCGCAACTACTACGAGCACATCGTGCGTGACGTTGAAGGCTTGTCGCGCGTTCGGGATTACATCGCCACGAATCCGCAGCGATGGTGTTCGGATCGAGAGAATCTGCGGAAAACAGGAGCGGATCCGTTTGACGAGTGGATTGAGACGAAACGTGATTGATGACACCAGCGGCTCGGCAAGGCCGAGCCATGCACCGGTGAGCCTGCAAAGAACGGGCAAGCAACATCTGCCTTACGAACAGGAGATGAATGCAGAATGATGCCGGCGAGGACGCCGGCGCGGGCGGGCAACAGAGGCCCGCCCCTACACCCGACGGCCTATCATCGGCGATAGATTCCGTTATCGGTGCATCGCACGCGACAAGGCGCTCGTGACTTTCGCTATGAACGCATCGAAGTTCCTAACAAGCAAAATGAAGTCAAAACAGACACCGGTCCCTTCTTCCTCTGAATTCAAGGCTTGACATCTTCCCCGCCGCCTGTTAGAATTTCCAGATCGTCCGCCCATGTTGTGCCGGGACGGTGCAACGGGGATGCCGCAATGTTGGGGCCTCAAGAAACGAGGAGAAAGCCATGAGCGAAGCGAGAAAGAAGAGATGCGTGCGAATGTTCGTCTTCTGCGTGGTGCTGGCCGCGACGCTGTCGACCGGTGCCGGCGCGGCTGACGCGGGCGAGGCCGATGGGCCGAGTGCGATCGGTGCGGCGCGGCTCATTCCCGAGGAGATGGCGGATGCGCCGATCCTGTTTTCGTTCGACCTCGGACAGCTTCACGAGATGAAGGCGTTCGTGGGTTACGACAAGATCATCGAGCTTGCGTGCCGGCAGTTCAAACGCCCGAACTATCTCGAGAAGGCCGGTTTCAGCGTGGAGCGCGACTTCCGCGGGATTTCGGGGGCGATCGTCCTGCCCGGCGAAACGCCCCTGCCGGACGTGGTCATCGTCGGCGCCGGGTCGTTCAAACGCGACGCCATATACGAGGTGTTGAAGGACGTCGTGCCGGACCTCGAGCCCGTGACGGTCGGCGGTGAGCCTGCGTTTGCCGTCGAAGTCGACAACCTCAGCGCCACGTTCGGCATCCTGGGCGATTCGCTGGTCTTCCTCGCCACGGAAGGCTGGGCGGAGAAGGTTGTTGCACAGTGGAAGAATGGCGCAGGCGAGGTTCCGCCGAGGCTGGCGAGGCTTCAGGGCGCGATGCGTTTGACAATCGCGCCGGAAATCATTCCCGAGGAAGCGTGGGAGATTCCGCAACTTCAGATGATACAACTGAGCCCGGAGAACGTGAAAGCGCTTGCCGTCGAGGCGGATTTGATACCGGTCCAGACGGTTGGGATGGAAGGGCGCGTCCGGCTGCAGTTCGATACGCACCAGAACGCGCAGCAGGTGCATACGGCGCTTGTAGGCGCAATCAACATGGCCCGCGCCGCCGCCCCGCTGGCGCAGTTGCTCACCGATCAGATCGAGCTGTCTTCCAAGGATGGCGAGGTCGTGGTGAGCGGCAAGTATGCGCAGAACATGCACGTCGCACAGATGGGCATGCTGGCCGGAATGATGATGCCGGCATTATCCGCGGCGCGCAGAGAAGCAAAGAAAGCCAACTGCATGAGCAACCTCCGGCAGATCGGTATCGCGCGCATTCAGTATTTCGCTACGTACGGTCAAAGCCCCCCGAGTCTCAAGGCGATGCTCGATGACGATATCATGTGGGAGCCGGAAGTATTCGTGTGCCCGTCGGATAGATCGGCGCCGGATGAAGGCTGGCATTGCAGCTACAGCAGCATATTCGAGATGACAAAGATCAGGCTGCCAGTCAACCTTCCAGACGACCTGCCGATCGCGTGGGATAAGGAATGCTTCCACGGTGACGGCCGATGCGTGCTGTTCAAGGACGGGCACGTGGATTTCGTGCGGGAGGCGGATTTTCCGAAGATTCTCGATGCCGCGAAGAAGCATGTCGAGGAGGTCGAGAAGCAGAATATGGAAAGGGCGAAATGATAACGAGTAAGGCAGCATCTGCGGGATGCCTGCAATGGACGAGCAGCTAGTGTAATGCGCCGGAGTTGCAGGTGATTATCAGCATCAATCTTCCGGCATACTAGCCAAGGCGATCAATGCTGCATATACCAACGCAACCATTCACTTGGCTGACATGAGCTGCCGGTGATGGCCGCCGGCCGAGACACCTGTTCTGCGGTCTCTTCATTCCAGCCGTTACGCACCAACGGTGCGTCGTACGATAGCCTATGGCTAAGCGAGGCGCTTCGCCGAGCTATGCCATAGGTACCGCCGCCAAACAAGACATGACGCTCTGTAGCAGCGTCGTAAGAAAATCCAACCCAGACGTACCGGACGCACGGTTCAGGAAAAGCTCTGCGCTCCATCGAACTCAAGTATGTGTATGAGTATCTTCCCAAGCGACCGCGGCATATGGAATCCGGCCCTTACGAAGCCCCTTCAGGGCTTCTTCCTTTTTTCCCGCTTCCCTATGGCTGCGCTCCGCCCTTCTGGCGTTCGCTTGCCATAGGCTATCATACGACGCACCGTTGGTGCTATGGATGACGGAATCATGCAAGATATGGCTGCGCTCCGCACTTCAGCGGAGTCCCTTGGTGCGTTTCATCCAAGCGGTGCGACAACACTCGATAATCTATCATCTGAATTACACACTACCCCAACGCGGACAAGCCGCAACCGAAAAGGTTCTTGACTTCCAATGATCAGACAGTACAATCGAAACCTACCCCAAGATGGGGAATACGGCGTCTGAGTCCAACGCCTACTACCATCCTGATTACCTCAGGAGGCATAAGCCAACCCTTTTTACAATGGACTCCATATAGCAGTGTTCGCCCTGTAACCTCTTTCAACCTACCTGGGGGAAAGGGGGGTTTCTATTCGCATCCTGCGTTTTTGTGATCATTTTGAATACAAATGAACTCGTAAGAGACTAGGACGTGTCCGCAAGAGACGTCACGACGGTACATAGTATACAGGGGCGGGTCTCTGTGCCCGGCCATCTTTTCTGCCGCTCTTGCAGGCTTGTGAGGAAATGGAATTTTGAAGATGCGGGCGAGGACGCCCGCCGGGCGGCTGCGGAAAGCTCCTGTCAATCCTGGCCATTCCTGTCCGTGTTTGTCCGCGCCTTTTCTTCTCCGCGTAGACATGCCGTATGCCTCGAGGATGCGGGCGGGCAACGGGCCTCCGCCGATCCGTGAAACCCTGGCCACATGCCGGCGCGGCACTCGATGATTACCCATACTGATAACGATTCCCGATAATCCCCTCCAATTGTGTTGCTAAAGTTGAACACTGCGTTCAGAAAACGCATCATTGTGTTAAGTCTAATTACAGCAAGTGTTTAGCTACGGTCAGGCCGCCTTTTAGATAGGACGTATGTTCAGTTTTTGCAACATCCCGCTGTCAATCCGCCAGCCGCCGCCGAACGGTCATGATTCCGGCCGGCCCGCGTAAGTTGTTGTTACACAATCAGATAAGCACGCCGCTGCCGGTTTTTTACAACTCGATCGACGATTGGCACGGCAATTGCTAAACAAACAATCATATAGCGTATCCTCTTATTCCGTGTCTTTGCAAAGGAATATTGGGCTGAGATGAACCAGGTTTCGGAAAAGCGGGCCGACAGGCGGCTGAGCCTCAATTTCGACGTAGAGTTTTCGCCGGGCCTCCTCAACGGCGTTGCCGTGCCGTGTGCGGGCATTACACGCAACGTAAGCGCCGGTGGAGTGTTTTTTGAAACCTGTTCGGTCGGCTGTGTCGAAACCGGCACGGAATTGCTGCTGAAGATTTCAGTGCCTCGCCATGACGGGGAACAAGGCGAGCCACTGGTGCTCAAGTGCACCGGCACAGTCTGCCGGCTTGAGCCGCTTGACGAGGGCCGCGGCCGCATGGGTCTGGCCGTGCAATTCAGCAAGAGACCCAACGTCGAGTTAGATTCGCTGAGCAAGCAACAGTGGGACCCCGGCTGGGAAGCGTGATTGCGGCATTGTGGCGGGACGAATGCTGCGGTCGCAAAGGCCCCGCCTAGGGCCGCCGGTGATTGCTGCCGGGCGATCATTCAGTACACGGTGTGCAGTATTGCTGCAAGCAGGCGACGGGGGTAGTGGTTGTTTGACATCGTGGGCCGGCCGTTTCGGCGCTCCTTGTCTGGCGAGCAGCATGCAGGCAAAAAGGGGGATCGTATGGCTAGTACAGGCGTCGTAAAGTGGTTCAATGACAAGAAAGGATACGGCTTCATCACGTGTGAGAATTTCGACAGCGATATTTTCGTGCACTATTCGGCCATCAATCAGGAAGGTTTCAAGACACTCCTGCAGGGCCAGGCTGTGCGGTTCGAGCTTGACAACAACCCAAAAGGTGCACGCGCCGCAAACGTTTCGGTAGTCGAAAACGCCATCTGATGTCACTTGCCCCGCCCGAGCGGGGGTGTGCAGTATATTCTTCCGGCGGACACTCCCGCATGTCCCGCCGTGGGGGTACGTCCGCAGCGCCCCTGCGATTAAAACGCAGTCGGCGCCGACACCAGCAGGCAGATCGCAGCCGTCCGATCGGGCGGCTGCTTTTTCATTGGTTCATTTCATGAGGTCGCCCTCCGGCTGCCCTGTTCGGGCCGGACTGGAAATCTATCTTGTAGATGATGTCGGTGGCCCAGTCTGCCGCTGTACCGTCCACCAGATCGCTGTCAATAGAATAGATCACCTTCTGCCCACGCAAATAGCGCATCGGACGGCCATCGAAATCGTCGATCGGAACAGCTTCGAGGTATTCCGGCACGAGCGAATCGAGCGTTTCCGGCAGCTCGCTCTGATCGAGCTTCCATGCCTTGAGGGCGAAGAACAATCGCGTCGCGGCCACCGCAACGTTCTCTTCGGCGAGCGCCTCCCTCATAAGCATGCCCCTGCCTATCGATCGGGAGCCACCGTCAGACCTGTCAGTTCGATGCAGCCAGATCGCATCCAAAAAATAGAGTGCAAAAAGCTTGAGGCCCGCTTTGTTGTTATGTGCGTAACGCATCGTATCTGGGTGATGGCGGTAGTAGGAAAGCTCTTGTGAGACCGTGCCATCCGCAAGCATTACAAGCAGTCCGCCACACGGGAAGCGCGAAGATACCGCCTCCCGCTCGCCCCGAGGATTGCACCGAACGCCAACGATCAGTGCGCGCACATAGTCGGCGAACAGCCGACGCGTCTTGCCAGGCATGAAGCCCCCGCAAGGCGGGTCTTCTATGGGGAATGCAGAAAGCACGCACCGGCCGTTTTCGATTTCGCCCACAATACCTTTCCACATCTGGTATTCCGACTTCAGGGCCTCAACGGCGGCCTCCTCGTCTGCCGCATACTCCTCCAGCCGTGCGGTCAGTTCCAGTAGTTGATCCTTCGTCAGGTCAAATCCGGCGGCAGACCGCCTCAATTGTGCAAGAGCATCCTGCTTCAGCACTATGCGGTCCCGATATTCCTTCACCCCGTTGCCCGATCCGCCGATCCGGTGGGCGAAGTCAAGCGTTCGCAGCAGTTCGCGGAATGCGGCTTCCGGTTCACCCTGCTTCAGCAAGTGGCGCGCACGCAGCAGCATAATCTGACCTATCTCAAACAGCGGGCGCCTGGCGTTCGCCGGCTGGTACGAGGGTGTCGGAAACTGCACTATCTGACACTCGACGCCGGTTTCGGCGAGCCGCAAGGCTTCTTCGTTCGCCTTAATGAGTTCTCGCGCCATTTCAGTGTCGTAATCGTGATACTCAACCCAATCGCTCCACTCCATCGCGAATGGATCCGTCTCCACCCCATCGCGATTGTCGTCCCACCATTCCCACGGAGAGTCAGGCAAGCTCAACTTCTCACAAGCCTTCAGGAAAAAAGCGGCGCCGTTTTCCGCGTCCGGCACCTCAACGCGCGCCGGCAGGAGGTCGCTGTCGTCAAACGGAGGAAAATCGGCGACGAAGCGGATATGGAACATCGCCCAGCACGTCAGGACGGCGGTGACCAGCACCACGGCGGCAATAATAAGGTATCTGCGCATGATAGTGCCTCTTCACTGCATATCCTGATGCGGCGCCCGCTCGCCGCTGATCATCTCACCTTCAGCCCGTAGCGCTTGATGATTTCGTAGAAATATGCGCGGGAGACTTCCGCCGTGCGGGCGGCGAGGGCGACGTTGCCGTCGCAGCGGTCGAGAACCTGCTCGAGGTAGTTGCGCTCGAAGGCGTTGCGGGCGTCCTTGAACGGCATTTCGTATATGCCGCGGCTGACCGGCGCGACGGATGCGGTCTGGACTTCCCGCGGGAGATGTTCGCTGCCTATCGGGCCGCCGGCGCTCAGGATGGCGGCCCGCTCGATGACGTTCTCAAGCTCGCGGATGTTGCCCGGCCACGAGTATTGCAGCAGAAGCTCCATCGCCGTGTCGGATATCTCGGGCGTGACGCTCAGCCGCTCGGCGCCGACGCAGTCGAGGAAGTAGCGCGCGAGTGTTTCGATGTCTTCGCGGCGCTCCCTCAGCGGCGGCACGCGGATCGGGAATACGTTGAGCCGGTAGAACAGGTCTTCGCGGAAGGAGCCGAGCTGCACCAGCTCGCGGAGGTCGCGGTTGGTTGCGGCTATTATGCGGGCGTCGATGTCGATATCCTTGTTCGAGCCTACAGGCCGCACCACGCCGGATTCGATGACGCGCAGGAGCTTGACCTGCATGGCGGGGGTGATCTCGCCGATCTCGTCCAGGAATATCGTGCCGGTGTGGGCCGACTCGAGCAGCCCCGTGCGGTTGGCGACGGCGCCGGTGAATGCGCCGCGTTCGTGGCCGAACAGCTCGGACTCGAGCAGCGTTTCGGGTATTGCTCCGCAGTGGACGACTACGAAGGGCCTGAGACGCCGCGGGCTGAGGTCGTGCACCGATCTGGCCACCAGTTCCTTGCCCGATCCGCTTTCGCCGAGTATGAGGACGGTCGAGGAAGTTTCGGCGACTTTGCGGATGAGCTCGAGGAGTGCCTTGAACGGGTGGCAACTGCCGACCATCCCGCAGAATATTGGAAACTTCGGCGTATTGTCGGCGAGTGCGGTCAGGATTTCCGAGCTTTTGAATGGGATCAGGAAGTATCCGGCGGCGCCGTCGTCGACGAGCCGGCGTGCGGCGGATTCCTGTGACGGGCCGGCTACGAAGATGACGCGCGAATCGGCCGATGCCTTGCGGGCGCTGCTCAGGATGACGGGTCCGTCAAGCTCGGGGAGTGACAGGTCGGCGACGACGCCCCTGTATCGATTGCGGCCGACGAGGCTGGCGGCTTCGGCGGTCTCCGAGGTGGCATGGACGGCATATCCGCTGGTCTCGAGCAGACCTGTGAGAGCGCGGAAGTGCGCGTCGCCATTCTTGACGAGTAGGATGTTCGGCTTTCTTTCTATTACCATCCTGTCGATTCCAGTTACTGCGGATATGTGGAATCGTCCGTGAGGCCAGGGGCGAGTCCGGTCATGCGGACTTCCCACGTAGGCTTTGCGCCTGTCATCTGCGGGGCGGGCCGACTGATCCGGCTCGCCCTGCGCGCGTTCTACTGTTCATCCGTTTCGTAGCGCCCTGCCGCGTTTTCCGGGCCTGCTGCTTCGCCTATGCGAAGGTCGCGCAGGCGTTGCTCGAGCTGCGCCACGATGCTGCCGCCCGATGCGAAGGCGTCGAGGAACGCGGTGCGGAGCTGTCCGTCGCCCTCCTGGATCGCTGCTGCGGCTCGGTCGAGCTGCCGGCACAGTTGCTCGAACCGGCGGATGAATTTGCGTTGTTCGATGCGCCGGCGGAATTGGTGGTCATCGTCGTCGGCGTGTTGCTGCGCGTGGCGGCGGAGCTGGTTCACGAGGCGCCCGGTTTCCTTGACGCTGAGGCCCTGGTCGGCTATCCGGCGGATCAGCTCGAGCTGCAGGTCTTCGCTTTCCAGCCGCATGAGTTCGCGTGCGTGGCTGGCGGTTATGTTGCCGGCGTTGTCGATCAGCTCGCGCTTGATGGAATCGGACAGCTCGAGCAGCTTGAGTTTTTCGCTGATGCGGCGCTTGTCGATGCCCATGTAGTCGGCGAGCTGCTGTTGCTTGTCGAAGTTGCGTATGGTCTTGATGTGGAGGTATGCTTCGGCTTCTTCGATGGGCGACAGGTTTTCGCGGAGGATGTTTTCGGTCAGTGTCTGGACAGCAAGGTCTGCCTGGGGTGGGTCGGGGATGTATGCGAGTTGGGTGCGGCTGTCCCATATCAGTTCGCTCGTGCCGATCGCCTTGAGCGCCCTCAGGCGGCGTTCGCCGTAGACGAGCTGGTAGTTTTCGCCCTCCCTGGCCACCTTGATCGGCTGGAGCAGGCCGATAGTCTTGATGCTTTCGGCGAGTTCGGCGATCGATTGTTCGGCGAAGTTCTGCCGTGTCTGATGCGGCGACGGCTGAATCACCGCGATCGGGAGCTGTATGGTGCCGAAGTCTCCGGCCTCGGTTTTCTTGAAAAGGGGGTTGTCAATTGCTGCTCTGGCCATTTTCACTCCCTTGTTCGCACCATAGCGGGTGCCCGTTGAGGATTTCCTGGACCACTGCCTTGTATGCTCGTGCTCCTTTGCTGGCGGCGTCGTAGGTGCAGATCGGCTGGTGTGCGTTGTGTGCTTCTTCCAGCCTGATGTTTTCGGGGATCACGGCTTCGAAAACCGCCGGGCCGAAGTATTCGCGTATTATTCTCTCGGCTTCGCGCGTTACGATGCGGTCCTGGTAGCGTGTTATGAGCACTCCGCCGATCCGCACGGGCGAGTCGAGCTGATTGCGCACGCTCGTGACGGTGTTTTCGAGCAGTGCGATGCCTTTGAGCGAGAAATACTCGGGGCAGATTGTGACCAGGACGCTGTCGGCTGCGGTGAGTGCGTTCACCGTCAGCAGGCCGAGGCTGGGCGGTGTGTCGAGAAATACGATGTCGTAATCGACGTCCTTGATTTTTCTCGCGAGTATTTTTTCCCGGCCCATCAGTTGTGCAACTTGCAGCTCGATGCCGGACAGGAGGATATCGCTTGGTGCGATGTCGAAGTTGAATGTCTCGGAGTGCGAGATGATTTCGGTGAGAGCCGTTGGGCCGGACATGACATCGTACATCGATTTATCGTTATCGATGTTGCCGAGGACGGATGCAGTGGCCGATGCCTGGGCGTCGAGGTCGATGACCAGCACGCGATTTCCGGCGGCGGCAAGCTCGGCGGCAAGGTTTACGCAGGTGGTAGTCTTGGCGACTCCGCCCTTCTGATTGGCGACTGCGATCACTTTCATGGCATTGTCCCTGGCGTGCTGAGTCCGATTTGCATGCCGAGTATACACATCCGATGTTTTTTTTCAACGGAAAAATGGGGAATTCCGGTAAACCATGCGCCTGCACGATGCGCAGGTACTGTGCGAGTGTTTCACGTGGAAAGAAAACGGGCAAGTAAGATGGTTCGCAGATTACAAAGAAGGTGATCCGCAGATTGCGCAGATTTCCGCAGATTACGGATGGGACAAGAAGTCCGCATGACCGGACAGATCGTGCAAGCTGGCGCCATGGCTGTGATGGCAGCAGGCGGCAGGATCACGTTCGGACACGTCTGGCGACAGACGAACCCCACCCCAAGCCCCCGTCAGGGGGCGTATGTTGGTTAGCCCAGGGTGACCGACGGCGTAAGCCGGAGGGAACCCTGGGTTTCGCATGACCGGACAAACCCCGCGCGAGGATTCTGCCGCCGGAATCCCGCAACCGAACTGCTCCGCTCGCTTGTTAAGATAATGATACAGCAAGTTATCGTGTGCGCAGGGATGCACACTCAGGCCCAACACGCAAGGAGATACCAGAAATGGCTTTCAATCCTCTCAAGGAGAAGGGAACGCCTCTCGATCACCAGCTCAGGAACTGGAACAGGATAGTTCACAAGCCGTACGACAAGAAGATGGTGGACGCCTATTCGCGGAGCCGGCAGATTCTCATCAACGGCGTGGAGATGGAGGCGTGGATATTCAACCATTCCTTCGCCCGCCAGATCGATAACGACGAGCTTAAGATCACGCTCGCGCAGATCCGGCACGTTGAGGATCAGCAGGAAACGACGATCAACTGGCTGACGCCCGGCGACCAGACGATCCTGGAGACCACGCTCGCATACGAGCAGGTCGCGACGGACCTCACGGCCTATCTCGCGCAGAATGAACCCGACGAAAACGTGCGGCGTGCGTTCGATTTCGGGCTGTTGGAGGATTTCGACCACCTGTATCGATACAGCCAACTGTATCAGATGATGGAAGGGCGGGACCCCGACGAAATCCTGCAGGGCCGGACGGATGTGTTCCCCGGCAGGCCGACGCAGGACCACCACAACAATTCGGCCGTCAGGCTGCGCCATCACTATGACCGGCACAGTGCGTCGCCGCGCACGAAGGTCAACGTGCTGACGTTGCTGGCCGGCGAGCAGCAGACTCATAATTTCTATAAGGCCCACGGGTTCATGTATGCCGCGCCGGCCCTGCGCAAGCTCTATGCCGAGATCGCAGACGTCGAGGAGGAGCACGTTACCCAGTATGAGTCGCTCATCGACCCCAACGAAACGATGCTCGAGAAGTGGCTGATGCACGAATTCATGGAGGTATGCAACTACTACACGTTCCTTCAGCAGGAGCCGGACGAACGCCTGCGGAGGATATACGAGGAATTCCTCAGCTATGAGCTGGAGCATCTGCGGATCGCCGGGGCGCTGATGCAGAAATACGAAGACCGCGACCCCGAGTCGGTCATCGGCAGCGAAGTAGTCATGCCAAGCAGGTTCGACAGTCAGAAAGGCTACGTCGCCAAGGTGCTCCGCGAGCAGGTCGACCTCCGCCTGACGGCCGACAAGGGCTACAGCAGGGCTTCGGAGCTGCCGGCGGATTGGCCGAGCTACCCGCACCAGGAGCGCATGAACGCCGAAGGCACGCCGTCGGAGGAAGCCGTCAGGATGCAGTGCGCGGTGCAGGGCAGGGATTTTGTCCACGCAGACGAATCGCTGATGAACGAGGAGGAGGAGATCGTGGCACGCGGGCTGGGCGAGCACAAGGCGCCCCAGACCGTCGAGCCGCGCGAGCTTGTGGGCGCAGGACGCTGACCCAGCGGCCGGCTCAGCAGGTTTGAGGCTGACGCAGTTGAAAATCGCCCTGCCGGACGCTGTTCAGCAGGGCGATGCTGTTTGCGTCAGGCAGGCTCTCCGCGTCTCCGCGTGAGGTGTTCTTTCGTGGTCACGCGAAGAACAGCAGGCGCGCCAAGGTGAAATAAGCCACGACTGTCAGGATGTCTACGATGCTGGTGATGAATGGGGCCGACATCAGCGCGGGGTCCATTTTGAGGCTCTTGAAGAGGAACGGCAGCATTGCGCCGAGCGTTTTTGCAAGCGTTACCGTGCCTGTCATAGCAAGCCCGACGGTCAGAGCAAGCCCCGCCCGCGTGCCAAGCTCGCCCGGCGACACCATCAGCGACCGCAACGCTGCGAAAATGGCCATCACAAGCCCCACGAGAAAGCCCACGCGGGCTTCCTTGAAGACCACCTTCCAGATATCCCTCATTTCTATCTCGCCGGTCGACAGCCCGCGAATGATCACCGTGGTCGTCTGGCTGCCGGCGTTGCCGCCGGAGCCTTGCAGCAGCGGAAGAAGGATCACCAGCGCCAGTGCATCTGCGAAATAGGATTCATAGAACTGCAGCAGCGAGCTGGTGATAAGCCCGGCGAACACCAGGATCAGCATCCAGGTGATTCGCTCGCGCGCGATGCGCAGCACGCTCGAGCGGAGGTAATCGATGGGGCGGCCGGCCGCGCCGATGTGATAGATGTCTTCGTCCGCCTCCTCGCCCAACACGTCGATCACGTCGTCGGCCGTTATCCGGCCGACCAGCCTGCCGTTGTCGTCGACCACGGGCACCGACGGCAGTTCGTATCGCGAAAACACCTCGCCCAGCGTTTCCTGGTCGTCGTTGGCGTTGACGGCCGCGAAATCGCGGTTGACTATGTTATCCACGAGTTGCTGCGGGCGGGCCAGCAGCAGGTCGCGCAGCGAAACGATCCCCACCAGTTTGCGGTTTTCGCCCACAACATACACATAATAGCCGGTTTCTTCGCCCGGCGCCTGCCGGCGCAGCTCCTCGAGCGCGCCCGCCACCGTCTCGCCCGTCCTCACCATCGCGTATTCGGTGGTCATGACGGAGCCGGCCGTGCCTTCTTCGTAAGACACCAGCCGGGCGATGTCGTGCCGTTCGGCCGAAGCGATCAGAGGCAGCACCGCCGCCGCCACTTCTTCATCAAGCTCCTTGACGAGGTCGGCGCGAGCGTCGGGCGCCATCCGTTCGATCACGCGTGCCATCTGCCCGCGCGGTATGTGGTCCACAAGCTCGCGCTGCACCGCGAGGTCCAAGTGCTCGACGACGTCGGCGGCCTGGTCTTCCTCGAGGCCCGACAGAAACGCGGCGATCTCCGCCGGCTCGGTATCCTCGAGATAGTCCGCTACTTCAGACGGATGAAGGATGTGGCTCTTCATCAGCTCGGCGGCCTGCTGCAATGAATCTATTTCCATCGGAGCCTCCCGTCGTATCGATTGCCCGCGAGACCGGCCACTGCCCCTGGTTGATTGGAATAGCAAATGAAGGGCTTGGGGTGCCGGCGGATGTCAGGCCGGAGGCCGGCACCGTCCCGGCTGCAGATGAATGCGGGCGGGACGCCCGCGATCCCGGCGGCCATCCCGCCGGCCCGAAGCCTGCCGGCCATAGCCTTGGCGTCGCCCGATCTCCCCGGCGTTTTCCGCTTGTCAGCTTTCCTTGGGAAGGTCAGACAGCTCGATATTGGAGCTAAGGTAGTTGAGCGTATCGCTCAGCGTCATCCGCAAAGACACTTCGTCGGCGTCCAGCAGTTCAAAGAAGCGTTGCTCCCAGTCCTGAGCCGCCGTAGACGTCAGGTAACGGTATACGTCGCGGAGCTTGGCCGAATACACGAGGGCCTCCCGCAGATTCGCGATGACAGGCGGGGTGGGAGCGCCTGAGTCTTCGACCGACCGCATGATCGCATCGAACATGCTTCGCGGAGCCGCAGACTGGCCGACGTCTATCGCCTCGCCCCTGGCAACGGCGCGATAGGCCGCTTCCACCTGATCCGCACGCTCGGCGTGCCGCTCCGCCACCGCCTCGAATGTCAGCCTGGCAAGCTCGTTTTCCGTCTGCTGAGCCGCCTGCTCGAAATAATCGCGCGCCTCGCGCTCGAGCATTGTCGACTGGTTGATAGCTTCCTGAGGTAACCGTGCAGATTTGCTCATCATCGTGCTCCGTCACAATGTTGTGCAACACACCGAAATAAGCCGCCCGGCCGGCAGACCTTGCCTGTTACTCCTAATTATAGACCAATCTCCTCAAAAAAGCAAACAAATGCCGGGGAAGGCGTGAGGCAGGACGAAGAAGAAACTCACGCGGAGCCGCGGAGCCGCGGAGAGAAGAAATGAGAATGATAAGAGGGAATGATGAGTGCAGAAGCTCGCTCTCGTGCCTGGCACCTCACGCGATATGTCCTGAATTCCACCCAAGGCTTCGTTCAGGAAGCGTTGTCTGCCCTACCGGTGCAATCCTCCGCAGGCTTCTTCGCCAGAATGGTGATCGAAGCCGCTGCACCGTCGAGTGCGGCCGGTGCGGCGCTCGCGATCGGATCGTCGCAGGCGCCGCCGGCCTGGTAGGTGACGTCGGCCAGGGTCTCGGGATCGGCGAATCCGGCTTCGCGGATCGCCTGCACGTAATCGTCGCGCAGGAGGGCGCCCGCGATGCAGGCGGCGTAGAGGCCGGCGTCGTTGCGGGCAGATTCCGGCAGGGGGCGGTTGAGCACGATGTCGCTGACGATCATCCGTCCGCCGGGCCTGAGCACGCGGTGAATTTCGCGGAAAACCTGCGGCTTGTCGGGCGACAGATTGATGACACAGTTGGAGATCACCACGTCTACTGATGCGTCGTCGACGGGCAGATGCTCGATTTCTCCCTCGCGGAACTCGACGTTGGCAAGGCCGGTGGCGGCGAGGAATTTTTCTGCGTTGCTGCGGGCGAGGTCGAGCATCTCGCGGGTCATGTCCACGCCGATGGCCTTGCCGCGTTTGCCCACGAGCTTGGCGGCGAGAAAAACGTCCTTGCCGGCGCCGCTGCCGAGGTCGAGCACGGTATCGCCCTCGTTGATGTGGCCGAACGCGAGGGGATTCCCGCAGGAAAGGCCAAGCTCGGCCTCGGGTACGGGATGGTCGGGCACGGTGAACGGCTTGGAGCCATCGCAGCAGGATGCGCCGCTTTCGCAGCAGCAGGACGTCTTCTTGCGGGCGACGTCGCCGTAGGCTTTCTTCACCAGGTCGTGTGTCTTGTCTTTGTCAGTCATGCGTAGTTCTCCTTGTGTCAAAGGCAGCGGCATCATGCGCCGCGGACTATGGCGTTTCTGTTACCGCATTTTGGGCGCGACGCGGAAACCAGCCTTGAGTGCGCAGGCAGACCTTCACCAGCATCAGCATCACGGGCACCTCGATCAGCACGCCGACGACCGTGGCCAGGGCGGCGCCGCTGGACAGGCCATAGAGCATTGTGGCGGTGGCTATGGCGACCTCGAAATGGTTGGATGCGCCGATCATCGCCGACGGTGCGGCGTCCTGATATGTCAGTTTCAGAAATTTCGCGGCCGCATACGTGATTGCAAATATCAGCACCGTCTGAATGAACAGCGGTATCGCGATCCACAGGATCGTGAGCGGGTTGGCGATGATCGTCTCGCCCTTGAAGCTGAACAGCAGCACCAGCGTGCCCAGCAGCGCGATTATCGACACCGGCGTGAGAACGTGGAGGAATTTGCTCTCGAACCAGGTTATCCCTTTCGATCTGATGATCCATTTGCGCGAGAAATAACCCGCGACGAGCGGCAGCGCCACGTATATGCCGATCGACAGCAGCAGGGCCCGCCACGGCACCGGCATCTGATTCACGCCAAGCAGGAAACCGCCCAGCAGGCCGTACAGCACGAGCATGGTCAGCGAGTTCACCGCCACCATCATCAGCGTGTGCCCCTGGTTGCCCCGCGCGAGGTAGCCCCACATCAGCACCATCGCCGTGCAGGGTGCTATTCCCAGCAGAATGGCCCCCGAAATGTAGGAGCGATACAGATGCACCGTCGTGCCGTCTTTCACGACCTCCGTGCCCGGCAGCAGCCCCCTGAACACGTAGCCCAGGAAGAAGGTGGCGATCGCGAACATTGTGAACGGCTTGATGCCCCAGTTGACTATCAGCGTCAGCAGCAGCGGCTTGGGATTACGCCCGGCGCGGAGCACCTCGGCGAAGTCGATCTTCACCATGATCGGATACATCATGAAAAACAGCGCGATGGCGATGGGGATCGATACCACGGGAGCACCGTTGACGTAAATGGCCATGGCATCCAGCGCCTGCGCCAGCCCCGGCGCCAATTTGCCCAACGCTATTCCCGCGCCGATACATAGCACCACCCAGACCGTCAGGTACCGCTCGAAAACGCTGAGCTTCCTGGCTCGCTCCTCAATGGATGTCTCGTTGGTCATGTTGCACTGGCTTCCTGTTCATCTGCTTGCAGATCGAATTAAGCTGCGGCCGCACCATCACGTCAGTCTTGGCGGAGCTTGCACAATTTCTCGCGAGCCATCTTGCGGATGCTGCGCACACGCCTGGCGTCTTCACGCACCTGATTGTCCTTCTGAAGGCACTCGAGCGTCATGTCGAGGGCAGCCTGTGCGTGCGAGCCTGCGGCCCGATCGGCGAGCCGGTAATAAACCCACCGCCCTTCCTTGCGCGTCTCGACCAGCCGCGCCTGGTGCAGCAGCGTCATATGCTTGGAAACGGTCGATGGGGCGAGGCAGAGAAGCTCTATGATCTGGCATACGCACAGCTCGCCGCCTGCAAGCGCCAGCAGAGCGCGCACGCGATTCTCATCGGCGAGCGCCTTGGTGATTGCGATGAAATCTCTCATTGGATATACCCGGTGTTGCGGCTTCCGCGCCCATCACGCTATTTCGCCACATGACGAATTATCACATGTAAGTATAGCATCTCCAGGGCGCAGAGTCAAGGGCTAATTGTTCCCTCTTATCATTCTCATTTCTTCTCTCCGCGGCTCCGCGGCTCCGCGTGAGCATCTTCATTAATCATTCTCTTCAATCACTCCGCACTCAGCACCTCTTCCGCTATCCGAGCGCCCCCGCGGAATCGGGCAAAATTGCCCAACTGGGCAGGAACCGCCCAGCCGGCAGCGGGAATCCGGATGCGCCGAGCGCCACACCCGCAGAACACGTAAACTACCGCTGCACAACGACTTCGCCCGCACCAGGCGCCCGCGAAGGCCACCCGCGGGCCTGCATGGCACGGCGTTTGCTCAATCCTACCACCGAACTCAGTGGCACAGCGGGGAGCTGGCTACAGACGCCGCAGCAGCGGCAGGAGAAACAGGTATGAAAGCAATGATGGGAAGATTTCCGGATGCACATCCCCGAAGGGGAAGCGTGCTGATCATCTTTGCCGCAGCGCTCGTTGCCCTCTTGGGCTTCGCGGCGCTCGCGGTAGACCTGGGCGCGATCTATTCGGCGAAAACGCAACTGCAGTCCGGCGCCGACGCCGCCTCGTTGGCCGCTATTCATGAGTTGAGTTCAGGCCAGACAACCGCTGCAGCGGTCCACTATGCGGGCCTCAACAACGTGATGGAAACGCCCATAACTCTCGATCCGGCCGATGTCGTCACCGGTTCGATGGACTTTTCCACCGGTTGTTTTACTCCGGGCGCGCAACCATCGAACGCAGTGAAAGTGACCGCCAAACGCGCTGAAGGGGCACCGGACGGACCGCTGCCGCTGTTCTTCGCAAACGTTCTCGGCCGCAACGGCGCCAACATCGAAGCTGAGTCAATCGCCGCGCTCGACGGCAGAGTCAACGGAGTCATCCAGCCGGGCATGGGAGGAGGAACAGACCTCCTGCCGTTCGCCGTCAGGAAAGAGGATGTCGGGCACACCGAAACCATCGACGGCAACGCCGGCAATATGATCGAGTTTGCGATAGATCCCGGCACCGGCACCGTGGAAGTCTATGGCTGGGTAGACCTCACCGTAACAGTGGTCGGCACACAACTGACCTACGGGGCCGGCGGCCCGACCATCCCGGTAAGCGGAGCCGTCAGCATCGACAACGGCCAGATTTTCTACGACATCGCAGGTTCGAGCACCGGCCTGGCCGGCGGCGAGACTCTCATCTTCAACGACGTCGAAAACGCCCGGATCGCCGTCAAGGGCCGCGCGAGATACGTTGAGGACGGCCGCACGCTCTTCGACAGAACACGAGTCTCGAACGTCGGCTCGCCATACGTCATCGTGCTGCGCGCCGGCGACATCGCGCCCGCCTACGCGGGGTTCGACGGCCAGGAGGGAATCTCCGCCTATCTCGCGCCCTACATGGACCCGCAGACGCGTGAGATCACAATCGGCGACAACGACGTCATCTTCCTGTTCGAATACATGGACGACCTCACGTCCGAAGCCGCCGACTTCCAGGACCTCGTTGTGCTGTGCACCTTCAGCGCAGCCGAGCAGATAGCACAGTCGGAAACGCGATTCGTGGCGCACGTCGGCGATACCGTCGATTTCTATCCCTACTACGACTCTGAAGCACCGGGCAACTTCGGCCTTCTCAGCCTCGACGGAGTTTCCAACTCGGCAAGCACGATCTCCGAATGGATACGCAACGGCTACCCCGGCACGTTTGTGATACCGCCCGATCCCGGCTACATCACGCTCAACGGCTGCCCGGGCGTTACCACAAGCATCAAGCAGGCCGTCAGCGAGCGAGTGGGCGATGTCGTCCTCGTAACCGTCTACGACGAACTAACCGGAGAGGGCAACAACGCTTGGTACCGCATACCATACTTCCTCGCCCTGCGGATCGATTCGGTGCAGCTCACGAGCGCACCTCAGAACCGGCACATCACCGGCACGATCATGGGCCTGCAGACGAGCAACCTCATCACCACCCCCGGCGCGCCCGAGCATGCCTCCCTGGCCGCCGGCCGCCTCGCAAGGTAGGAACCCACTCACAAGGGAGCCTGAAGCCGCCGCGCTTCAGGCTCCCTTGCCTCCCCCGGCCGCTTTCCGGCAACCTGTGCAAATCTGCACACCTGTGCATATCCGCCCATATCCGGCAGCCCTCACGCCAGCCCGCCGCACGCCTGCACAAAATGGCATAAGCCGTTGGCAGATAAACACTTACGATCCGCTGCCCCATAGCGGCTCCTCCTGCCTCGGCCGTACGGCACGCCATTTGCATCAGTCATATCCAAGTAATCTGACAGGGGAAGCAAACCACGCAAGCCGCACAGCGGCAGGAGCAGACGCATGAAGAACCTCATGACACGCAGAAAGAACGCAAACCGCAACAG
>Ga0307379_10003661_pt1 | contig 22198 bp, 16 predicted proteins | sample UN2MG_FD_202237 | JGI IMG/M metagenome (GOLD analysis project Ga0307379, IMG submission 202237) | Soil microbial communities from Risofladan, Vaasa, Finland - UN-2 | ecosystem: Environmental > Terrestrial > Soil > Coastal area > Acid sulfate soil | place: Finland: Risofladan, Vaasa | collected... | reverse complement strand
GGAGAGGAGTTGCCTCATGGCATTAGGCGTAACCGATTTAATTGAACAGCTCCGCGCCCGCGCGGGCGCCGGGCGGGTGGCGCATATCGAGCATCTGCCCGCGCGCGAGGCCGAGTTCGCCGACCTCGATCCGCCGCTGCCCGAGGAACTGCGGCAGGCCCTCGCCGATCAGGGCATTGAGCGCCTCTACTCACACCAGGTCGAGGCGATCGAGCATCTGCGTGCCGGCAAGCATGTAGTGGTCGTTACCTCTACCGCCAGCGGCAAGACATTATGTTATAACCTGCCGGTGCTGGAGCGTTTGCTCGCCGATCCGCAGGCGAAGGCGTTCTACCTCTTCCCCACCAAGGCGCTGGCGCAGGATCAACTGCGCGGGCTGCGGAGGTTCGGGGATGATGCAGGGGCAAGGCATGCCTTGCCCCTACGGTGCGGCACCTATGACGGCGACACGCCCGCCTCCACCCGCCGCCGTCTGCGCGCCGACGCCAACATCATCCTCACCAACCCCGACATGCTGCACACCGGCATCCTGCCCTACCACAGCCGCTGGTCACGCTTCTTCGCCGATCTGAAATACGTGGTGGTGGACGAGATCCATACCTACCGCGGCATCTTCGGGTCCCATGTCGCCAATGTCCTGCGGCGGCTGCGGCGCATCTGCGAGCACTATGGGGCGACCCCGCAGTTCGTCTGCTGCTCCGCCACCATCGCCAACCCGGTCGAGCTCGCCCAGCGCCTGACCGGATTGGAGATGGCGGAGATCAGCCGCGACGGCTCCCCCCGCGGCCCTAAAACCTTCCTGCTGTGGAACCCGCCGCACCTCGACGCCGCGCACATGGAGCGCCGCTCCAGCCACGACGAGGCCAAGGAGCTGCTGGTGGCGCTGATGGCGCGCGGCGTGCAGACCATCGCCTTCACCAAGACCCGGGTCGCCGCGGAGCTGCTGTTTCGCTATGCCCAGGAATCGCTGCGGAAAGCAGCGCCGGAATTGGCTGACACGCTCAGCCCCTACCGCGCGGGCTACCTGCCGGCCGAGCGCCGCGAGATCGAGCGCCGGCTCTTCTCGGGCGAGCTGCGCGGCGTCACCAGCACCAACGCCCTGGAATTGGGCATTGACGTGGGATCGCTGGATGCCTCGATCATCGTCGGCTATCCCGGCACCATCGCCTCCACCTGGCAGCAGGCGGGTCGCGCCGGCCGCGGCGCCGAGGAGGCGCTGGCAATCCTCGTCGCCTACAACGATCCGATAGACCAGTACCTCATGTGCCACCCGCAGTACTTCTTCGGCCGCTCGCCCGAGAACGCGGTGATAGACCCCGAGAATCCCTACGTCCTGGCCGGCCACCTGCGTTGCGCCGCCTTCGAGCTGCCGTTGCGCCCCGACGACCGGCGCTACTTCGGCGAGCTGACCGATTCCATCGCCGCCATTCTCCAGGACGCCGGCCAGGTGCAGCGCATTGACGGCGACTGGTACTGGGCGAGCACCGACTACCCCGCGGCCCAGGTCAACCTGCGCACCAGCTCCGACGACACCTTCACCATCATGGACGCCTCCCGTGACAACGCGGTCATCGGCGTGGTGGATGCCATCAGCGCGCCGGAGCTGGTGTATCCCGGCGGGGTCTATCTGCACCAGGGCGAGACCTACCTGGTGCGCGAGCTCGACCTGGAGGCGCGCACCGCGCGGGTGGAGCGCCGTGACCTCGGCTACTACACCCAGGCGGTGCTCGACGCGAATATCCGGGCTGGCCGGGCCGAACAAGAATGTGTGTGGCGCGGCTGGGGCGTTTGCCACGGCCCGGCGACCGTGACCTGGGCCACCACCGCCTTCAAGAAAATCAAGTTCTACTCCTTGGACTCTGTCGGCTACGCCAAGCTCGACCTGCCCCCGCAGAGCCTCGACACCGCCGCGACCTGGCTCATCCCCGACGAGCAGACCCTGGAGGCGGTGCGCGCCGCGGGGCGTCGGCCTATCGAGGGGATGGTGGGGATTCGCAATGTGCTGGTGCACGTGCTGCCGCTCTACGCCATGTGCGATCGCACCGACTTGGGGGGGATCGTGGATTCCAGCAACACCGGCACGCCGACCATCTTCCTCTACGACCGCTACCCCGGCGGCCTGGGCTTCGCCGAGAAGGGCTACGAGATGGTGGAGGAGATGATGCGCAGTTGCCTGGCGCTGATCCGCGAATGCGAATGCGAGGCGGGGTGTCCGTCGTGCGTGGGCTCGCCGGTAACCCTGCCGCCGCAGCACGGCGACCCCGACGTGGGGGGCGGTTATCCCATCCCCGACAAGGAGGCGGCGCTGGTGATCCTGCACCGGCTGCTGGGTGGGACCGTCCCTGGCGGGGCAGGCGTATCTCTTGCCAAGCCTATCTCTGCTGCATTCGCAGCCGAGACGGCTGTGCCACCGAGGAATATCGCGCCCGCTGCCGACCGTATCGCCGAGCGCGTGCGCCGCGCGGGGCGACGCCGGCGCATCGGCATTCCCCCGCCGGGGGAGAAGGCTTCCGGCGGTGACTGACGAAATGAACGGCTTCGGGAACCTGGAGCTCGGCAGACGCTCATGACTACCGCGCTGCGCGATCAGCTTTCATACTTGCAGCGGAATCGCGGCCGGGCGGGATTGCCGCGCGGACGACGGGGCACCACCGCGGGTGGAGCGCGGGTCTCTCTGGATCCCGATCTATCGGGGCCCCCGCCCGGGCCATGCGGCACCCCGACCGCCCTCGACCTCCGGCTGGCCGCCACCGAGCAGGGGGAGTTGCTGGTATGGGAGAAAAGCATCTCCGCGGTCTGGTCCCAAGCCGGGCAGGTGACGCAGAGCCTGTGGGCGGCGCTGGATGGCGCGGGGGCCGGCGCATCGTCCGCAACTGAGCTGGAGCCGCTGTCGCGGGTGGACCCGACGCGGGTCGGCTGGGTGGACATCGAGACCGCCGGGTTTATCGGACGTCCGGTCTTCCTCGTCGGCCTGATGCGGCCGGTTGACGGCGAATTGGTGATCACGCAGCTCCTGGCGCGGGACTACTCGCAGGAGCGGGCGCTGCTGGCGGCGTGCGCGGCGCTGGTGGCGGAATTGGAGGTGCTGGTGACCTTCAACGGGAAGTGCTTCGACCTGCCGTTCCTGCGCGATCGCATGGCGTATCACCGGTTGGCGGGGGAACTGGAGGTGGAGGCGGTGGACCTGCTGTGGGCGGCGCGGCGGCGCTGGCGGGGGCGGGTGCCTGATTGCCGCCTGCAGACGCTGGAGCGGCACCTGTGCCGACGGCTGCGCGCGGGCGACATCCCCGGGGCGGAGATCCCGCAGCGCTACCACGATTTCGTGCGCAGTCGGGAGGCGGGGCTCATCGCGCCCGTCATGCGCCACAACCGGCTGGATCTTCTGACCATGGCCGAGCTGTCGGCCTTGCTGCTGGGGGAGCCATGAAAAAAGCCGAGCCGGACTACTACGCGGTGATGGGGGTGAAGCGCGATGCCGCGCTGGGCGCGATCAAGCAGGCGTATCGGGAGCTGGTGCGCCGCTATCACCCGGACGCGGCGAGGGATGACCCACAGGCGCCGCGCGAGTTCGCGCTGCTGCAGATGGCCTACGAGACGCTGTCCGACCCCGCCAAGCGCGCGCAGTACGACAAGTCCCTGCCGCGGCAGAAATATCCGCTGGCCGAGCTTGAACCCGAGCATCTGTGGCGCGAGGCCACGGAGCTCATTCTCGAGCGCTCCGATGCCTTCGAGATCATGATCCAGGCGATGCGCGCGGCGGCGCCCATCGCCGTCGAGGGCAACCTGCTGGTGGTGGGCCTCGCGGGCAAGGATCAGTACTTGTCCGGGCACCTGGAAACCCCCGCCCACCGCCATCGCATCACCGGGGTGCTGCGCGAGGTCTCGGGGCAGGAGATCGAATACCGCGTGATTGAAGGCACCACCCAGGAGGACTGGGACTGGGTCAAGCGCGCCGAGGGGCGCAAGCCCCACCTCGAACCATCGCCCCCGCCCCCGGGCGCCAAGGCCGGGAAGGAGCCCCTTAAGGAGCGCCCGGCGAAAGCCCCCCAGGTCACAGCCTGGGAGCTGCTGGCGCGCAAGATCCAGAACACCTGGCAGAACACGCCCAACCGCCAGCACCCGCTGGCCCGCGCCGAGTTCGTCCTCACCTGCGTCAACTGGATCTCCGAGGAGGCGAAGGCCGCCTCCGGCGATGGCGCCCAGCGCGACGCCATCCACCGCGAGGTCGGCAAAGCGGTCGAGCGCATCGCCCAGCTCCTCGACCTGCCGCCGACCGTGGTGGCGCTGGAGCTCGTGCGCTCTCAGCCCCGCCGGCGGGCGAGTTGAGGCGCACCGGACACACATTCCCCCGCGGCAGGGAGGATCCCATGGGACGAGTTCACGACCTCCTATTCGCCGGACCCACGCTGATCGTCAGCTTGCCCGATAATTCACTCGACCTCACGTGGCGCGTGTCGCCGAGCGCTCCACGGCTCCTCCTGCTGGCGGGGATACCCTCGCCGCAGGTATGGTCGCTCAACCGGACAGGGGTGATTGGGCTGCTGGAGGCACTGGGGATGAGGAACTTCGCGGAAGCCTACCGTGAGTACTATCTATCCGCGTGGGTCTATTTCCTGTCAGGGTACTCCGACTCCGCGGCCGCGCGCAGCACGGTGGCCGCGGCAATTACCGCTCTGCGGTTAGCGGCAAACGCGGCCGAGACGGTGGGTGCAAGCGAAGCCAGATCACTGTGACGCTGCCGGTTCGGAGGCTGGGCTTTTCGGCCGCGACGCGAGTCGGGGCGCCATTCGAGACGACATGACCACATGTGGGCACGATACATCGAGGGAAACCGAACTTGACCAATAATATCGGTCAACAGACCAATAATGTTGGTCAATCCGGCTTGGGGCAGCTCTTTGCCTCCCCGACCCTCGTCGCCCTCCTGCGGCTGTTCGTCTTGCGGCCGGGCCAGGCTTTCTACCAGCGCCAGTTGGCGCAGGCAGTAGGGGCGCGGCTGTACTTGGTGCAGCGAGAGCTCGGCCGGCTGGAGAACGCGGGCCTCGTGACGCGGACGCCCCAAGGCAACCGCGTTTACTATCGGCTCAAATCGCGCCACCCTGCACTCGACGACCTCAGGCGACTGCTGCTCAAGACGGTCGCCATCGGCGACGCCCTGCGTTCGGCGCTCCTGCCGCTGGAGGAGCGAGTGCTGGTCGCCTTCATCTACGGCTCCTTCGCAAGCGGCAACGAGACTGCGGACAGCGACATAGACCTGCTGGTAATCGGACGCCTTTCCGCGAAGGAGGCGGCTCGTGCACTGGGCCCGGTGGGGCGCGATCTCGGGCGCGAGTTGAATGCAGCCTTCTACCCGCCGGAGGAGTTCCGCAAAAAGGCTCGGGACGGGCACCATTTCGTTAGCCAGGTGCTGGCGGCGCCCAAAGTGTTCTTGATCGGGGGCGAGGATGAGCTTGCAGGACTTGCTGGCTGAGGGCAGGCTCCGCAGACACGAGACGTCGGCGGATGAAGTTAGCGCTCTCTTGCAGGTATCGGAGCGCGACCTTGCGGACGCCGTGATTGCCGCGCTTTCGACCGACCGACGTTTTGCGACCGCCTACAATGGCGCGTTGGCGCTCGCAACAATGGTGCTGCACGCGGCCGGTTATCGTGCATCGGGAGCCGGACATCACTGGGTGACTCTTCGGGCGTTACCGCTCATCATGGGGGAGCAGTTTCAGGCGAAGGCTGATTACTTTGACCAGTGTCGCTCGAAGCGCAATATCGCCGATTACGATCGGGTGGGTGAGGTCGCAGACGCGCAGGTCGCCGAACTGGTCGCGGAGACCCGGACGTTTCAGGGCGAGGTGTTGCAGTGGCTGCGAGCGATCCACCCGCAGCTTGCGCCGGAGGGTTAGCTTCCTGGCATGTCTAAACACGCCTACGAACTCCTATGCGCCGGACCCACGCTGATCGTCAGCTTGCCCGATAATTCACTCGACCTCGCGCGCGCCGCCGCCGCAGGCGGCGCGCACGCGCTCAAGACCCATATCAACGTCCACCACGACGCCAGCGGCACCCACTTCGGCTCGTTGGAACAGGAGCGCCCTCGCCTGCAGGCCATCCTCGACGCGGTGAACCTGCCCGTGGGCATCGTCCCGGGGGTCACTGACCCCCTGCGCCGCGACGAGCTGGAGACCCTCGCCGACATGGGCTTCGATTTCGTGGACACCTTCGCCCACTGTTTCCCGTCGTGGCTGATCGGCAATGCGGCGCCGCCGCCCCGCGGCGTGAGCTTGGAGCAGGCCCCGGCGGTGAAGCGCATGACGCGGGTGATGGCCATAGACGTGACTTACAGCGCCGAGGCGGCGACGAGCCTGGCCGCGGTCGGCATGGAGGTGCTGGAGGCGGCGGTGATCCCGCACGACCAGTACGGCCGGCCGCTGACCGCCGCCGACCTGGCGCTCTACTCGCGCCTGGCGCAGGCGGTGCCGACGCCCATCATCGTCCCCAGCCAGCGCCGTTTCGAGCCGGACGATGTCGCCCATATCGTCGCCGCCGGCGTCACCGGCATAATGATCGGCGCCATCGTCACCGGCGTCGAAGCGGCGAGCCTGGAGGCGGCCACGCGCGGTTTCCGCGCCGCCCTGGACGAGCTGGCGGCCTCATGAGACCGCCCGGCGCGGCCACGGCGAAGATCCCCGCCTTCGCCCTGCTCCCCCTGGACGACCGGCCGCCCAACCTGCAATTCCCTCGCCGGCTGGCGGCCATTGGCGGGCTTGAGTTGCGCGTGCCGCCGCGGCGACAGCTCGGTCGCTTCCTGCGCCCGGGCGACACCGAGGCGCTGGGGCAGTGGCTGGCAGCGGTCGCGGGCGAGGTGCAGGGGATAATCGTCTCCTGCGACATGCTGGCCTACGGCGGGCTGGTCGCCTCGCGCACCACGGAGGTGACTCAGCAGGCAGCGGCCGCCCGCGTGCGCCGGCTGTGCGATCTGCGACGGCGTTTCCCGCACCTTCGCATCCACGCCTTCGCCGTCATCCCGCGGCTGGGGCTGACCGTTTCATCGCCGCGGTTGGCCAAGCTCGGCCCCATGCTGGCGCGCTACGACGCGCTGCGCCACCGCCCGGCCCTGGAGCCGGCGGAGGCCGAGGAGCTGACGCGGCTGGGGGCGGCGCTGCCGCCCGCGGTGGTCGCCGGCCACGCGGCCATGCGGCGGCGCAATCTCGCGGTCAACAAGGAGCTCGTCGGGCTGGCGGAGCGGGGGGTCGTGGATTACCTGGTGCTGGCGCAGGAGGACGCGCCGCCCAGCGGCCCCCACGTCGCCGAGCAGGCGGAGCTGGCAACGGAGGCTGCGTCGCGCGGCGTCGCCGAGGTGGTGCGCATCTTCCCCGGGGCGGACGAGCAGGGCATGGTTCTGCTGGCGCGCGCGGCAGGAAGGGCATACGGCGCGATCGTCCGGGTGCAGGTCATGTGCAGCACGCCGGGTGGGACCGAGTGCCTCGCGCTGTTCGAGGATCGGCCGGTCGGCCGGACCTTGGCCGGCCAGATCGAGGCGGCGGGGCTGGAGATCGCGCCCACCGCGCAAGCCGCCGACATCGTCCTCGCCTTGCATACGCCGCCGACCCCGACCCAGGACGATATCACCTGCGTCGCGCCCGGCTCCGCGCCGCCCGCGGAGTTCATCGGCCGCATCGCGCAGGCGACTGCCGCGGGCCGGGCGGTCGCGCTCGCCGATGTCGCCTACTGCAACGGGGTTGACCCGGCGCTCATCGCCGCCCTCGCCGGCCACCGCGCGCTGCCGCGCCTGGCCGCCTTTGCCGGCTGGAATACCGCCGGCAACACCATCGGCGCCGCCCTGGCGCACGCGGCCCTGCGCGTGATGGGCGCGCGCGCGACCGCCGGCAGCGCGCCCCGCCGCGCTCATGTCGAGTTCCTGTTCGAGCGCCTGCTCGACGACTTCGGCTACCAGACGGTGGTGCGCGCGCAGGCCTATCGCTTTGCGCGCGAGGAGCTGGGAGCCTATCCGCTGCACCTGCGGCGCGGGCGGCGCCGGGCGGCGGAATACGTCCGTCGCCGGCTGGGTGATGTCGCGCGCGGGCTGTTCGCCGCGCATTTCGCCGGCGTCGAGGTGGACCGCGCGCGCATCGCCGAGCTGCGCGACCTGCGCATACGCCTGCCGTGGCCGCGCCTGTTCGAGGTCGAGGTGGAGGCGCGCATCGCAGTCACCGCGTGAGGCCGCGGCTCGTTGATTATCCGCTTGCCTTTGCGCACACCCGGAGGAAGCCGCACCTGCCGCACGCCTGCCCCTCCCGGCGCGGGAAATCGCCGCCAGCGATACCCGCCAGCGCGCGCTGCAAAGCGGCGGCTGCGTGGTCCAGCATCTCCCCGGTGATGGCGAAGGTCTCCGGCTCCCCGGCGTCGGCGTCGAGATAGTAGATCATCCCCCGCGTCGGCGCGACCCCCAGCAGCTCCCGGCAGGCCAGCGCGTAGAGCACGACTTGGCCGCGATACTCCTGGTCGTGACGGGCGCCGGTCTTGTAGTCAACGACCATCCACCCCCCCGCCCGCCGCCGCAGGACATCCGCCTTGCCGCGCAGCAGTCCGCCGTCGAGGCGCAGGACGAACGGCGTCTCGCGCTGGAGCGCGCCCGCCTCCCGCTGCGCCGCCGCCAGGTCATCCCACAGCGGCCCGCGACGGAATCGCCGCAGCACCGCCTCCGCGTCCGCCCGCGCGTCAGCGGGCAGATCGGCGAGCAGGCGCGTCAGCTCCTGCTCGAAATCCGCCTGCAAGTCCAGCTTGCTCAGTAGCTCGTGCAGGCGTTCGCCGCGGGTGGATGGGTCCTCGTCGCCGCGGTCGGCGGCGGTTCGCTCCTGCTCCCCGTGCGCAAACCCCGGCTCGGGCAGGCGCGCGATGTCCGCCAGCTCGTAGCGGCGCGGGCAGGCCGCATAGCGCAGGGCGGCGGTGGCGCTGATCGTCACCTGGGCGGCCGGGGGCGCCGGCCTGGCGGTCACGCGGGCCGCCACCGCTTGCGCCTCGCGCACCAGACCCTCGACCTCCGCCTGCCGGTCGAGAGCTGCAATCTCCAGCTCTTCGCCCGCTTCGAGTTGAGCGCGAAAACGCACCGCCAGCGGTCGGTCCGTGCGCCGCTCGGCCCCGACCGGTCGGGGCGCGTCGCTGCGCACGAGGACCGGGACCTCGCCAGCCTGCATAACCCGCCCCTGCGGCGGCGGCAGCTCGTCGAGGCCCAGGAACTGCATCACCCACTGCGCCCAGCTTCGAAGGCCGGCGTAGGGCCGGTCGAGCGACGGGGCCTTAACCCGGCCCGGCTCGTCGGCGCTCGTGCTTCGTAGCGAAGAAGCCTCGCTACTTCGCAGAGTAGCATCGGCTTCCACACACCCCGACAGCAGCAGGTGCTCCTGCGCGCGCGTGCACGCGACGTAGAACAGGCGCGTGTCCTCGGCGCGGTCGGCGGCGATCGCCGTCTGCTCCAACTCTTCGTAATCCGGCGGCTTCGCCGTCTCGTCGCGGAGGGGATGCTTGAGCCGCAGCGCCAGCTCTCCGCGCGACGACAGCAGCGCCGGCTTGGGGTCAAACCTGAGCCGCCGCCCGAGATCGGCCACGACCACGATCGGCGCCTCCAGCCCCTTCGCCTGGTGGATGGTCATCAGGCGCACGACATCGCTGTCCTCGGCCTCGGTGGCGGCCTCGGTCTCGCGCTCGGCGAGGACTTGCAGGTGCTGCAGGTGGTCGAGGAAGTCGCGCGGCCCGAAGCGCGCCTGACTCTGGAAGGCGAGGGCGAGCTGGCGCAGCTTCTCGAGGTTGGCGTAGCGGCGGCGTCCGTTGCGCTGGCACAGGAGCTTGAGGTCGTAATCGGTGGCGCGCACGGCGGTCTCCAGCACCTCGGCGACGTGGCTGCCCGCCGCCAACTGGCGCAGGCGGTGGAACAGCGGGCGGAAGGCCGCGGCGCGCTCGCGATCCGGCGGCGCGAGGCCCCCCAACTGCTCCGCGCGCTCCAGCCCCGCGGCGATGCGCCCGGCGCCCTGAGGCGGCGGCTCGTCCTCATCGCGCGGCCCCGATGGCGCGGGCGCGCCGAGCCAGTAGAGCCCGGCGTCGCCGACCCCCACCAGGGGAGAACGCAGCACCGCCGCCAGCGCGACATCGTCCAGCGGGTTCTCGATCGCCGCCAGCAGGTTGCGCAGATCTTGCACCTCCTGCGTGTGGTAGAACCCGCGCCCGCTGACCGTGTAGTAGGGGAGGTCGTAGCGGCTGAGCGCATCCTCGTAGCGCTGGATCTCCGTCGTCGCGCGGAATAGCACGAGCACGTCACCCGGGGTCGCCGGGCGCACGCGCTCAGCCCCCGTCAGGGTCAGCGCCGGGGAATTCCCAAGCCCCACCAGCTCCCCGATGCGCCGCGCCAGCGCATCCGCCTCCCGCGCGCGCGCCTCGCGCAGGTTCCGTCCCTGCTCCACCAGCAGCGCCTCCACCCGCGGCCCCGCGCGCTCGCCGAACTGCCTGCCCGGCGCCAGCCCGCCGGCCGTCAGGCCCTGCTGCGCCCACAGCTCGCCGAAGAAGGCGTTGGTGAATGCCAGCACCGCCGGATGGCTGCGGAAGTTGCGCGCCAGCGCCAGGTTCGCCCCGCCCCGCTCGGCGAGGGCGGGCTCGCGCTCCCGGAAGATGTCCACGTCGGCGTAGAGGAAACGGTAGATGGACTGCTTGGCGTCGCCCACGGTGAACGACCGGCCGGGGCGGATGATGGGCGCCACCACCGCCATTTGCAGCCGGTTGGTGTCCTGGAACTCGTCCATGAGGAAGAACCGGAAGCGGTCGCGGTAGCCAAGCGCGGTCGGGGTCGGCTGCTCGGGCGTGCCGAAGAGGTCGCGCGCTGCGGTCAGCAGATCATCGAAGTCGAGCAGCCCCTGCTCGTCCTTGGCGGCGCGGTAGGCGGCGTCGAACTCGCCGAGCAGCTCGCGCAGCGCCTGCGCGCGGGCGCTCGCGCCGATCCCCAGCAGCCCCCCGGCGAAGGCGAGGACGCCCTGCTTCGCGTCCGCGATGATCGGCTTCTGCTCGCGGGCGCCGACGTTGCCCTTGAAGAGCCGGGCCGCCTGCTGCAACTCGTCGTACGCGCCCCAGTCGAACTCGCGCGCCTCCAGCAGGGTGGCGACTCGGTCCCCGGTTTCCCGCGCCGCCGCCAGTGCGTTTCTGAGCGCCTTGCTGGCCGGCGCCTGCGCCAGCGCCAGTGCCGCCGCAACCGCTGCGCGCGCTTGGTCGGCGAGCGCACCGAGGTCCGGCGCGGCCGCGGTCACCAGCTCCGCTGGGCGCTTGCCCAGGCGGCGCGCGTGCGCGTAGAGGGAGAGCACGATTTCGCGCAGCTCCGGCAGCGAGAACTCCGACAGCAAGACCTCCGCCGGCCCCGCGCTGGAACCAGCGCCGGGCATGAGCGCGTCGAACACCTGGCGCTGAAGCATCGCCGCCGCAGCCTCCTGGAGCTGGGTGAAGTGAGGGTCCACCCCCGCCTCGAGGGCATTCTCACGCAGCACGCGCGCGCAGAAGGAGTGGATGGTGCCGATGTAGGCGGTCTCGACGCGCCGGCGGTCGTCGGCACGGCCGCGGTCGGCGAAGCGGCGGACGATGCGCTCCTTCATCTCGCGCGCCGCCTTCTCGGTGAAGGTCAGGGCGAGGATCTCGTCCACCGCCGCCCGCCCCTGCTCGACGATGTGGGTGAAGCGATGGGTGAGCACGCGCGTCTTGCCGGTGCCCGCGCCGGCGGTGACCAGCACGTCGCGGTCCAGCGTCTCCACCGCCGCCTGCTGCTCCGGTGTCAGCACTTCATCCGCCACTACCGATTCCCCCGCTGCGACTGCAGGGCGCGCAGGGTCCACGCGTCCATGCGGCAGATCCCCCGGTAGCCGCACCACGCCGGGCAGTCCTGGCGCGGACCCCGCGGCATCTCCCCGCGCCGTATCCGCCCCACGCATTCCCGCGCCACCTGCGCCGCGGACTCCAGCTTCGCCTCCAGCTCCGGCGCCGGCAGCACCAGGTTGCGCACCGAGTCATGCGTCGCCAGCCCCTCCGCGGCGTACATTCCGCTGCGCTTGCCCGCGGCGATGGAGGCGTACTCCGCCCCCGCCACCGCCAGCCCGAACACCTCCCGCGCCGCCAGCGCATACAGCGGCGCCTGCACCAGCGCCCCCGCCTCCAGCTCCCGCAGGTCGCGCAGCTCCTTGCTCAGCTTGTAGTCCACGATCACCGCCGCCCCCTCGGGCGTCAGGTCCACCCGATCCATGCGCCCGGCGATGAGCACCGGCCGCCCGTCGAGCCCCCCCAGGTTGAGGCATTCCTCCCGCGACGCCGGATCGGCGCGTCGGTCCGCGGGGGACCCGAATTGCAGCTCGAAGTACGCCGGGCGCAGGCCGCGGGTCGCCGTGTCCCGCAGATCGGCCTCCAGGAACCGAGCGAGCAGCGCGCCCAGTCGGCGCCGCTCGATCGCCCTGTGCGCCGCCGGCAAGTTGGCGAAGCGCGACTGGCGCCTCAGGCAGTCGTCCAGCATCTCCCGCCCCCGCGCTATCACCGCCTCCTGGTCGCGGGCCGTGACCGCGATCGGCCCCCCCGCCTGGTCGCGCCATTCCCGGTAGAGGCGGGCCAGCGCCTCGTGCAGCACCAGCCCGTAGTCCACCGGCGCGATCTCGCGCTCGACCGGATGCAGCTCCAACAGCTTGTCGCAATAGTACAGGTAGGGGCAGGTGAGGTATGCCTCCAGCTCGCTGGGGTGGTAGGGGCCTGCGCGCGCCGCCAGCGCGGCGAGCAGGTCGGGATCCGACAGCACGTCGGCGTAGGGCGGGGCGGGGCGCATGTAGTCTGCGGGCCGCGCCGCCTCGCTGCCGATCCATGCGTTGTAGTGCGCCGCTTGCAGCGCCTGTTCGCGCGGCGCCGCGCGGCGGGCGAATCCATGCCAGATGCACGCCGCCCAGTCGCGCGCCGACACCGCCTCGGCCGGCGCCGGCGTCAGCTCCGAGAACCGCCGCCGCCGGTACAGCCGCTCGTCGTCGCCGAACAGGCGGCTGACCTCGTTGACGTAGAACGACGGCAGGCTCTCTTTCGCCGCCTCGTCCGCCGCCGGATAGGTCAAGTACAGTCGCTCGCTCGCGCTCGTCACCGCGCGCCAGAAAAGCAGCCGCTCCTCGTCCTGGCGCTCGGTGGAGAGGGCGAGTCGCATCGGCTGCGCGGGGTCCGCCGCCGCCGCCAGCAGCCGCCGCTCGCGGTCGCGCAGGAACGGGTCCTCGCGCACCTGCGCGGGCAAGACCTTCTCCAGCAGACCGGCCACTAACACCACGCGGTAGCGCTGGCCGCCCAGGTCGGTGGCGTCGTGCAGGGCGACGGCGTCGGCCGGGCGCGCCCCGGGGCGATAGGCGGCCTGCGCGATCGCGCGCTCCAGGCCCTCGCAGAACTCCTGCCACCGCGGCCGGCGTTCCTGCAGCCCCGCCACCTCCTCGACCTCGGCGATGACCTCCTGCAAGCGGTCGCGCGCCTGCTCTTCGTCGCGCCGCGTGCCTGGATCATCCGGGGGCTGAAATCCCGCGACCAGTGCGCGTACCGCCGCCGCCATCTCCGCCGCCGCGCCCGCCTGGCGCAGGCGATCCTCCAGCTCGCGCACCGGGGCCAGCGCCTGCTCGCGGGCCGGCAGCGTATCATCATCCCGCCACTGCGCGAACCAGAGGTCCCGCCCCTCGCGCACCCCCAACTCCCACGACCGCACCTCCGCCCGCGCCCGCGCCACCGCCTCCCCCGGCAGCACCGGCGACTTGAGCGCCGACCCCACCGCCGCCGCCGGCCAGCCTTCGCGCACAATGCGCAGGCATTCCAGCAGGGTGCGCCCGGCGGCGCTCGCGCCCAGGGATTCCGTGCGCCCGCGCACCGGCACCTCGAAGCGCGCCAGCAGATGCGCGAAGCGCCCGCGCGCCTCGTCGCCGCGGGTGATGACGGCGATGTCGGCATAGCACGCGCGCCCGTCGGCGACGAGGCGACAGATCTCGCGCGCCACCTGCTCCGCCTCCTGAGCCGGGCTTCCCGCCTCCATGATCACCACTGAGCCGTCGGGGGGCTTGACCTGCGCCGCCGGATCGAACAGGCCCGCCGCGAGGTGACCGAGGTTGGCGGCATCATCGGCCGGCGGCGCCACCCGCGCCTCACACCCCGGCAGCCGCTTCAGGGCCTCCAGCGTGCGCGCGGAAGCGGCAAGCGCCTGCGGGCGACGCGGGTCGTGGCGAAGATGAATGAACACCTCGTCGGCGCTCTCGGCGATGGCCCCCAGCAGCCGCATCTGCACGCGGTGGAAGTCCCGGAAGCCGTGGAAGAAGAACCGCGTCACCGGCGCCAGGATTCGCGGATCTTCCTCCAGCGCGTTCACCGCGTGCCACATCAGCCCCTCACCGTCGTGCCGGGGATGGGCCGGGTCCTCCAGCAGCGTCTGGTAGCGCTCATAGAGGACCAGGAGATCCCCCAACTTGGCGCGCAGCGGCGCCTCCGTTTTCGGCAATCCATCCGCCGCCGCGCGCAGGTCGGGGGGGTGGATCATCGCCAGCTTCAGCTCGCCGATAAGGTCGCCCAGGGCGGCGGCGAAACCGGGGAAGCGCTGCACCCGGCGGAAAGTCGGCAGGTCGGCGTCGGCGACCTGCGCCTCGAGCAGCAGCGCGCGCTGCAGGTTGGAGAGGTTGCGTCCGCCCAGGCGTCGCGCCTCCGCGATGTCGCGCGCGAGGTCGTAGAAGGTGCGCAGGGGCCGGCCGAAGATGCCGGGCAGATCGAACTCGCGCAGCAGGCGTTCGGTGAGGTGGTCGGCGGCATCGCGCGTGGGCACGATGCACAGCATCCGCCCCCACTCGTCCCCGGCCAGGCGGCGCGCTAGGCGCGCCAGCCACTCCTTGTCGGCCGCCTCGCCGCCCGCGCTGACGAGAACCTCGACCCTCGACATGCCCGGCTTCCCCTTGCGCTTGCTGCCCATACGTTCTTCTGCGGGCAGGCCGGGCAACCTGCGGGACCGGAGCGCGGCAGCGGCGACGTCGCGCGTGGGCGGCGGGTGGGGGGGCGCAAGCGAGGAACGTCAGAAAGGGCGGCGGCGGGCCCTCAGCGTCCCCGGCTGGTGAAGAGCGCGATGATGCGCACCAGCAGGAAGCCCGCCACCGTTGCCAGCCCCACCGTCCCCAGCAGGGCCAGCAGGAGATCGGACTGCGCCACCTGCACCGCGTCGTTGAGGTCCAGCACCTGGGCCGTCAAGGTGGCCATGCGAAAGGATAGCAGGGCGCCGGCCGCTGCGATCAGAAACGACTGGAAAAGAACGATGATGAGCTGCGAAGCCGGCAGCGGCTGACGGATGGGCTTGGGCTTGGGCGCGTCGCCGACGGTCACCTCCAGCGCGAAGTGATCCACCGCCGCGCCGTTCTCGATCGAATCGTAGGACAGCTTGAGCAGGGCATAGCCGGTGCGGGCGGCGCGGAAGGTCCACAAGCGGGTTTGATCCGCCTCGTCCAGCAGCCACACCGTCTGCGTGTTGGTGGGCGACGACACGACTGCCAGCACGTTGGCGTCAACCTCCACGTGCCAGCTCGCTGCCGCATCGGTCTCCGGCAGGCTCAGCTCCAGCAGGTCGCCCACACCCAGCCGGATGGACTTGCCGTCGTCTTCTTTACCAACGGAGACTTTGGTTTGCACCTGGCTCTCCCGCGCGAGACGCCCCGCAGGTAATCATTCCGCATGACCCCACCCGTTCCTGCCAGCGCGCGCGGGATCAGCGGCGCGCGCCGTTGCCTCCTCGGCGATGCGGCGCGTTCGCGGCAAGCCCAGGTCGCGCAGCGCCTGGCGCAGTCGCGCTTCGCTCGCGCCCCCCCCACGGATTTCAGAGCAAGAACCCGCAACTCCTTCGCCTCCCCCAGGGGGCAACAATCAACCTGTCCGGTCCCAAGACGATGTCTCGCTGACGTTGCCACCGGCTGGCGGCGCTGGTATAATACCAGCGCAACTTGCCGGTGAGCACGATCGGGTCTTCCATGTTTCGTCAGCGCGCCCTGAGCGCAGCCATAGGGCTGCCCATTCTCTACGGCCTCATCTTCCTCGACGGCTATCCGTGGGCCCACGGCCTGCCGCTGCTGGCGGTGGTGATGGTGGTGTCAATGCTTGGCGCCGAGGAATTCCGCCTGCTGCTGTGTCACCGCGGCTTCCATCCACCCAAAGATCTGGGCAAGATGATGGGCATGCTGCCGCCGCTGTTCCCGTACTTCTACCATTACGACTACAATGACCTAGTCTTGCTCGCCCTGACCATCGTCATCGTGGTGGACGTGCTGATGGTGGCCCTCGCCCTCATCGGCGACATCAGCCGCCGCGCGCTGCCCCGGGGGAAGCCGTCGGCGCCGGTCGCCGCGGGGAATCCGCCCGCGGCGAGGAAGGCGCACGAGCCTCCGCCGCCCGGCGGGCCGCTGGGCGCGGTGCGCGATTTCGTGCTGGTAGCGGTGGGCGCGCTCTACATCGGGGGCCTGCTGTCATGTCTGATCTTCCTGCGGCGAGTGGATCCGGACTTCGCAGCCCCGTGGGGGGTGTGGCCAGTCGCGCTCTTGATCGCCGCGGTGTGGATTGCTGACACCGCCGCTTTCGCCGCCGGCAAGCTGCTGGACGGCCGCAAGCTGTGGCCTCGCCTGAGCCCCGGCAAGACTATCATCGGCACCATCGCCGGCATCGCCGCCTGCGCCATCGTCTTCGCCGTCGCCGCGGCGGTCGAGGTCGTGGGCGCCGAGGGCGGCGCGGCCATCAAGTTCGGCGCCATCGCCGCGGTGCTGGGGGTGGGGGCGGTCGTGGGGGTCGCGGGGCTGGGCGGCGACCTGGCCGAATCCGCGCTCAAGCGGTGGGCCGGGGTCAAGGACTCCGGCGATATCATCCGTGGTCACGGCGGCGTGCTCGACCGCTTCGATAGCCTGCTGTGGGCGGCGCCCGCCTTTCTCTACATCCTGGTGTCGTGGTACGCGCTGGTAGCGGACCTGTGAGCCGGTGACATGACAGGGACAGGCATTGCCGTCCTGGGCTCGACGGGATCCATCGGGCGCCAGACGCTCGAGGTCATCGCCGACGCGCCGGAGCACTTCCGGGTGGCGGCGCTGGCGGCGGCACGCAACGTCGAGGCGCTGGCGGAGCAGGCGCGCCGCTTCCAGCCCGACCTGGTCGTCGTGCTCGACGAATCCCGCGCGCCGGAGCTGCGGGCGCGGCTGGAGGGCGCCGGCGTCCGCGTCGCCGCGGGCCCCGCGGGAGTCGCGGAGGCGGCGACTCTCGATTGCGCGGCGACCGTGGTCGGGGCCATTTCGGGCATGGCGGGCCTCGCCCCGGTGCTCGCCGCCATCGGCGCCGGCAAGCGCATCGCCCTCGCCAACAAGGAACCCCTGGTCGCCGCCGGCGCGCTCATCATGGCCGAGGCGCGGCGCTGCGGCGCCGAGATCCTCCCCGTGGACAGCGAGCACAGCGCCCTGTTCCAGTGCCTGCTGGGCCATCGCCGACAGGACGTGCGCCGCCTCATTCTCACCGCCTCCGGCGGGGCGCTGCGCGACCTGTCGCCGGCGGAGCTGGCGGCGGTGACGCCGCAGCAGGCGCTCGCCCACCCCACCTGGGACATGGGGCCCAAGGTCACGGTGGATTCCGCCACCCTGATGAACAAGGGCCTGGAGGTGATCGAGGCGCGATGGTTGTTCGGGGTGGCGGTGGAGCGCATCGAGGTCGTCCTGCACCACCAGAGTATCGTCCATTCCCTGGTCGAGTTCGCCGACGGCGCGACCTTGGCCCAGCTCAGTCAGCCCGACATGCGCCTGCCCATCCAGTACGCCCTGGGCTACCCGGAGCGCCTGCCGCAGCGCCGGGGGGGGCTAGAGCTGAGCGAGGTCGGGGAGCTGACGTTCGGCGCGGTGGACTTCGATCGCTACCCCTGCCTGGGCTTGGCCTATCAGGTCGCGAGGCGCGGCGGCGCGGCCCCGGTCGCCCTCAACGGCGCCGACGAGGTGGCGGTGGCGGCGTTTCTGGCGGGGCGCATCGGCTTCCTCGATATCCCGCGCATCATCGCCACCGTGCTCGATCGCGTCGCCGCCGCCCCCGCCGACACCCTCGAACAGGTGGTCGCCGCCGACACGGCGGCGCGAAGCGCGGCCCACAACCTGCTTGATTAGTGGTATCATCACGAAAAGGCTGCTCCGGCGGCCCTGCGGAAAGATGACGTAGATGACGTTTCCCATTGCCCTGGCCATGCCGGCGCCCGGCATGTCGGTCCTGCTCACGCTCGCCCTGCTCGCCCTCATCATCCTCTTTCACGAGTTCGGCCATTTCGTCGTCGCCAAGCTCGCGGGGATGGCGGTGTATGAGTTCTCGCTGGGCTTCGGGCACCCGGTGCTGCTGTCGTTCAAGCGCGGGGGCACGCAGTATGCGCTGCGGCCGGTGCCCATCGGCGGTTTCGTCCGCATCGCCGGCATGGAGCCGGATGAGGATGTGCCCCACGGCTTCGACAAGAAGCCGGTGTGGGCGCGGCTGGCGGTCATCGCCTCCGGCTCGGGCATGAACCTCGTGCTCGCCGTCATCCTGTTCTGGGTGATCGGGCTGGTCTTCGGCGAGGTGGTGGGCAGCAGCACCTCGCTCGCCAGGGTCCTGCCCGGGACGCCCGCCGCTGTCGCCGGGCTGCATCCGGGCGACACCCTGGTGGACGCGGGGCCGGTGGCGGTCACCGCCCCCGAGGTGCGGGCCGCGCCGACCTCCAAGCCGTCGCGCCAGATGAGCGTCGAGCAGATGCACGACTTCATCAGCGGTCGCCCCGACATGCCCATGCGGCTGGTGGTCAAACGCGGGGACCGCTACCTTGCGTACCACCTGACGCCGCGCGAGGAGAAGGTGGAGGACCTCGAACCGACGCCCGACGGCCCGGGCCGGGTGGTGCTGCGCCCGGTCGGTCGCATCGGCGTCGTCTTCGCCGACATCACCCGGCCCATGGGCTTCTGGAAGTCCATCAAGTCCGGCTTCGTCGGCGCCTACGAGATGACCGCCGTGATGCTCAGGCTCTTGATGGGAATGGTTGGCGGCAAGGTGCCGGCGGCGGTCGGCGGGCCGCTCCAGATCGCCGACCTGATGAGCGATGCCGTGCGCGTCGGCTGGCGCCAGTTCCTGCTCTGGTCCGCGGTCATCAGCATCAACATCGGCGTCATCAACCTGCTGCCCATCCCCGCGCTCGACGGCTCGCGCCTGGTTTTCATCGCCATCGAGGGCATCCGCCGCCGTCCCATTGACAAGCGTCGGGAGGCGATCGTTCACCTCGTCGGGTTTGCGCTTCTGCTGCTGCTGCTGGCGCTGGTCACCCTCAAGGACATCGCGCACCTGATCGACAAGTACGTGGGGTAGGGCAATGGGGGCCACGCGCCAAGTGCGGGTCGGGGGGGTGCTCATCGGCGGCGGCGCGCCGGTGTCGGTGCAGTCCATGACCAAGACCGACACCCGCGATGTCGCCGCGACCCTGGCCCAGACCCACGAGCTCGAGCAGGCCGGCTGCGACCTGGTGCGCATCGCCGTCCCCGACGCAGAGGCCGCGCGCGCCCTCGCCCGCATCGCCGCGCAGGCGCCGCTGCCCGTGATCGCCGATATCCATTTCGATCATCGCCTGGCGCTGATGGCGCTGGAGGCGGGAGTGGACAAGCTGCGCCTCAACCCCGGCAACCTGCGCCGCCCCGAGCACGTGCGCGCGGTGGTGGCGGCGGCGCGCGATCGCGGCGTCCCCCTGCGCGTCGGCGCCAACCTCGGCTCGCTGCCGCCCGACGTGCGCGCCCGCTACCGCGACTCCCTGTTCACCGCCGACGGCGCTGCCCGGGCCTTGTTCGCGGCGGCGATGCAGCACGTGCGCATCCTGCAAGACCTCGACTTCGACGATATCGTGCTCTCGCTCAAGGCCTTCGACGTCCCCGCCACCATCGCCGCCTACCGGTTGGCCGCGCGCGAGACCGACTATCCCCTGCACCTCGGGATCACTGAGGCGGGCCCGCCGCCGGCGGGAATCGTGCGCTCAGCGGTGGGCATCGGCGCGCTGCTGGCGGAAGGTATCGGCGACACGGTGCGCGTCTCGCTTTCCGCGCCGCCGGTGCAGGAGGTGCGCGTCGGGCGCGACATCCTGCGCGCGCTCGAGCTGCGCCGCGGCGGCGTTACGCTGGTGAGCTGCCCGACTTGCGCCCGCTGCGGGATGGACGTGGAGCAGGCCGCACTGGCAGTCGAGGAACAGTTGCGCCCGCTCGACCAGCGCCTGCGACGCGAGGGGCGGGAGCTGCGGGTAGCGGTCATGGGGTGCGCGGTCAACGGCCCCGGCGAGGCGCGCGACGCCGATGTGGGCTTCGCCGCCGACGCCCGCGGCGGAGTGCTCTTCAGCCGCGGCGAGGTCGTGCGGCGCGTGTCCCTCGAGCAAGCGGTGGCGGCGCTGGTGGCCGAGGCGCAGCGCGCGGCTGATAAGACCGGGTAGCCGCGGGACGGCCCGGCTCGCGGCCTTCTCCTCGTCCTTGCCCGCATTGACACCCCCAATTCCACGCGGCTATACTGAGCGCGGAGAGGTGGCCGAGCGGACGAAGGCGCTCGACTCGAAATCGAGTATCCCGCTAACCCCGGGATCGCGGGTTCGAATCCCGCCCTCTCCGCCATCCGTCAGGGCCGGTGAGACCGCGCCATGGAGCCTGGCCGCCTCGGCCGGGATGTCACGGGCGAGGGCGCCCATGCTCCGACCATCCTCCCCACGACGCGGCAGCGTTCTTGTAGGGTCCGTACCACACTGTGGTAATCCGTGGACACGAGGGTCGTTGACGCCGTCGAGGGGGTGAGGTAAAGTGCGGTTGTACCGCGATTCGCGGGGTCGTAACGGTACCCCTAGATCCGAGCGGAGTGACGCACCGCTCGGTGTCAGCACCCTCCACTGCGGCGCCCGGCCCGCGCACCGGGCGCCGCCCACTTCTTCTACGGCCTCCATCGGACGCTGGCCGCTCCCCATCCGTCGCAGCCGCGGCGGGCTGCCTACCGGGAAGCGACTGCCAGGGCCTCGTGACAAGACCCGGCCCATAACGCCCGCCATGAACAGCAGTTTGCGAAACCATGCGTTCGTGGTATAATGTGGGAGCCTTCAGAATGTCGGGCCCGGATCGCCCGGTGACGGACACGGAAGGAGGGAAGCGATGGAGCGGCTGACAGAACGCCAGAAGAGCATACTGAGCGGTATCCACGAGATATACCGCGCGACGGGGGCTCCGCCGACGGTGCGCGAGTTGGGGCAGCGCGTGGGTCTGAGCTCGAGCTGCACCGTCCAGCGGCATCTCGATGCCCTGGAGCGCAAGGGGTACATTCGCCGCAACCGCACCAAGGCGCGGTCGGTGGAGATCATCCGCAGCCACGATCCGGCGATGGTGCGGCGGCCGAGCGTGAGCGTGCCCCTGGTCGGGCAGGTCGCAGCCGGCCAGCCGATCCTGGCCGAGGAGAACATCGAGGAAGTCTATGCCCTGCCCGCCGACCTCGTCAGCGGCGAGGGCACCTTCATGCTGCGGGTCAAGGGCGACAGCATGATCGAGGCGGGGCTCTTCGATGGCGACTTCGTGGTCGTGGAGAAGCAATCAGCGGCGGCCGACGGCGACGTGGTGGTGGCGCTGCTGGAGGACGAGGCGACGGTCAAGCGGTTCTATCGCGAGAACGGCCGCATACGCCTGCAGCCGGCGAACTCCACCATGGAGCCCATCTACGCCGACGCGGATCGAGTCGCGATCATCGGCAAGGTCATCCTCGGCCTGCGCCGGTTCTGAGGCGGGTCGCGGCGGGAGCGGTGACGGCGGTGCTCGGCGCGCCGACGGAGTGGCTGCCAGCCGCTTTTCTCGGTCGCCTATCACATGTCTGCCTTCAACTTCCTGACGCACGGAGGGGTGTCCGAGCGGCTTAAGGAGGCGGTCTTGAAAACCGCTGGCCGAGTGATCGGCCCGGGGGTTCGAATCCCTCCCCCTCCGCCATTCGACGCGCCCTTCGCTCCGCTCAGGGCTTGCTCATGGCAGGCCACCAGGGATTCTTGTCCCTAGACTATAGTTCAGCCATTTTTGTAGGCAGAAAGTGAAGGGGCAGAACGTGAGAGGTCTATGCCCTCGCGCGGCCAAGGGTTGTTTATTCGAACATCCCAGCCGACGAGGTCATAGCCCATGTCACAGCC
>Ga0307379_10003659_pt1 | contig 22217 bp, 20 predicted proteins | sample UN2MG_FD_202237 | JGI IMG/M metagenome (GOLD analysis project Ga0307379, IMG submission 202237) | Soil microbial communities from Risofladan, Vaasa, Finland - UN-2 | ecosystem: Environmental > Terrestrial > Soil > Coastal area > Acid sulfate soil | place: Finland: Risofladan, Vaasa | collected... | reverse complement strand
CTTACATCTCCCGGTCCGTAAAATATCTGTGCCTTCATTTTCCCCTTCATAGGTTATCCCCGTTTGAATTATTTTAAAAAATCTATCATTTGAATATGTTACTTAAATATTACAGGAAGAATTTACCCAGTCAAGAAAATAAAAATTGTTAGTTTCTAAATCAAAATTTATCGAGCTTCTAATGAAATTAAAATTATTACTATATTTGAGTATTTCCTTAATATATACCAGAAAATTTTTTACTAACATTTAATACTAAAATAACCATAAAAAGAAAAAACAACAATATAATATCGATATACAGGACACTGTTTTTTGAGAAGTGTTGAGAGAAATAACCGCCCAGATATTGAAAAATCATTATACCAAGATTTGAAGAAGCAAACAAAAATCCTGAGGTGGAATTAATATATTCCGGGAATAATCCAGTACCAATGGAATAAGTAATAGTAAAGTTACCAGCTATAGTCATTCCAAATAAAAAAATTAAAATATTTTTTAAAATTAAATTACCGGTAAAAAATGCTCCTGTTAGTGTCATAAAAGAAACAATAACACCAAATAATAATACTCTTCTTTCTTTAACATATTTGATTATTTTATTTTTAAGGAGCATACCAACCAGAACAGCTAATCCATAACTTGATAAAAATAGAGAACTTATATTTATATCAATATTAATAGTGGAAAAATATGTGGTAAACCAGGTAAAGAAAGTATTCATAACTGCAGTATGAATGAATACTATAATACATAATAATATAAATTTTGGATTAGATGATATTTTTTTATTAATATTAAAAAGAGATTTAAGACCTCCTTTAATCCTAACTTTTCCCGGTATTTTTAAAAGAAGTACCCAGGCCAGTAAAATTACCTGCAGAATAAGAAAATAAATATAAAAAAAACGCCAGTTTAAATTTATTATTAATATACAACTTACTAACAACGGTGAAACTATAAGAGCCAGTGCATTACCAATTACTACTTTTATCAAACTAGTAGTTTTTCTTCTAGAGTAATAATTCCCGACAAGAGATAAGGTGCCAACAAATATTATTCCGGTCCCAGCCTGTAACAAAAAATAAGCTATTAAAAAAATTGTATAGGAATATGAAAAATAAAGCCCTAAACAACCAAAAATACTTGTAATTGTTCCTAAAAAAATTATTCTTTTAAAACCGAATAATTCTATAAGACTTCCAGTAGTAAGTGATGTAACAAGCAAGCCGAAAACACTTAAAGATAATGCTGTTCCAATAAAATCTAACCCAACATTTAGGTCCTTGGAAATTATCGGTATAAGAGGTCCGATTACCATCAAAGTAATACCTGTTGTAAATAATCTAAAAAAGGAAAAAATTAAAATCTTATTATCTCTGTAATACATAATTAAAATAAATGAGATGGTGATTATATTAACAGCTAAATTCTTAGGAAGTAATCTGATATTAATTAATAGCGGTATATCATTCAGTAATAAATATAGTATTATTGAATTCCTTAAGAGCAGATAATACTGCTCATGAAGAAATAATATTTACTACTTTACCTTTTTTACTGTTTTTTATAAATTCAACTCTTCCATCAGCCCTGGCAAAAAGAGTATGATCCCGTCCTATGCCCATATTAATACCTGGTCTGAATCTTGTTCCTCTTTGCCTTATAATAATATTTCCTGCAGTCACAAGCTGGCCTCCAGACCTTTTTATGCCCAAATACTTTGGGTTACTGTCTCTTCCGTTCCTGCTGCTTCCTACACCTTTTTTACTAGACATAAGTTTCTCCTGTTGCTATTGCTTTGCACTTATTTTATCCAAATGCAATATCGTAAGTAACTGCCTGTGCCCAACTTTTCTCCTATACCTTTTTTTAGCTTTATATTTAAAGGCAATTACCTTATCTCCTTTTATTTGTTTCTTTATAGTAGCTTTTACCGCAGCCTTTGACAATACCGGCTTCCCAATCTCTATTTTATCACCATCACTGATAAGATTGACTTCCGAAAGTGTAATCTTATCACCTTCTTTGCCTTCAATTCTTTCCACTACTATATCTTTATTTTCTTCTATTTTGTATTGTTTCCCACCACTTGTAATTATTGCGTAAATTTTTGCCTCCATAGTCATCATCCAATTACAGAGTGCAATATTAACATACATATTATTGTCCTGTCAATTTAAAACGTTTATTAAAACATTTATTATTTACTTTAATTATGGATTTCTGCTACAGCGCTGGTTTTAGATATAGATCTAATTTTTACTTTTAATCTCTGACTAATATACTTCCTTCCATCAATGATCTGCACAACACATCCATCAACTCTGGAAATGGCATCACTCTTATTATGCAGATATGGCTCTTCTACCAGTAAATCCAGGATATCACCAATTTTAAATGGTTTAGCAGCCTCTTTTATCTCGGCAATTGAACCCTCGGCAGCTACTAAAAAAGAATCAACAGGTAGTTTTGGGTCACCCTGGATATCAATATATTTTTTGGTTATATTCTCAAGATGTTTTAAATTCCTTCCATCCGGCCCAATCACAAGCGCTGCAATAGCAGTGTTTAATTTTATTAAAAAACCTTTAGCATCACTTCCCCTGGCAAGCTTCCTGATTTTCCTCTCAGTCTCGAGTCTTATGGTCTCCTCAGATTTTATATAGCCTGAACCTCCACAATGGGGACAGGTTTTGCACATAGTGCCAAGAATTCCGTCAGAGACGTTTTTTCTGGTCATCTCCAGAAGTCCCATTTTTGAAAACTGTAAAACTTCAGTTTTGGTCTTATCATTTTCAAGACACTGCAGGAAACTGCCTAGAACTTTATTCCTGTCTTTTCCACTGGCCATATCAATGAAATCAATTACTATTATTCCGCCAATATCCCTGAGCCTTAATTGGCTGGAAATAGTTTCCGCTGCCTCAAGATTTGTCCTTAATATAGTTTGAGTCGAACTTTTACTTGAGGTATACTTGCCTGTATTAACATCAATTGAAGTCATAGCTTCTCCATGGTCTATTACTATAAAACCACCGGACTTCAGCCATACTTTTTTTTCCAGGGCACTTTCTATTGCCTCATTGACATTGAAAGCTTCAAATAAATCTTCCTTGCCGTGATGGACTATTATATTGTTAAATTTAACCCCGATAGACCACAGGTACCTTCCGATTTCCCTTCTAATTACCTTCTTATCCACATATATGGCGCCGAACTCTTCTGAAAATATATCCCGCATTAGTTTTATAACTATCGAATGTTCACTGAAAATTAATTTTGGCCTGTTTAAATCAGAAGCCTTTTTCCTTATAAAATTCCACTTTTTTAGAAGCTGTTTTAAATCTTTTTTTAATTTAGCTTTATCTGTTTCTCTGGCAGCAGTCCTTACAATTAATCCATAATCTTCTTTTCTTATCTCTTCTGCAAGCTTTCTTAAATTCCCCCTTTCTTCACCACTAAGTTTCCTGGAAACACCGATACCACTATTAAAAGGTGCTAAAACAAGATATCTTCCCGGAATAGATATAAAAGTAGTAAGCCTGGCACCCTTTGTCTTCATTGGATCTTTTGTTACCTGAACCATTATCATCTGATTGGGCTTAAGGACATATTGTATCTTCTTTGGGATTTCTTCCCCATTATCAGTATCCATATCAATGCCAACCTCATTAACATACAAGAATGCATTTTTATCTTCGCCAATATCTACAAAAGCTGCATCCAGACTGGGAAGGACATTTTTAACCTTCCCCAGATAGATATTTCCGACTAAGGACTTTTTACTTTTACGGTCAAAATAAAGCTGGGTAACCCGTTTTGACTCTAAAATAGCAACCCTGGTCTCATTTTTATCTGAACTTATTAGCATTTCTTTATACAATTTTATCTCAATCTCCTTTACTGCGTTACCTAAATTACCTCCATTGGTGTTTTAAGTGCATTTCCTCTCACTACAAACAATTCTTCCTTTTCTACACCTTTAATATTAATCCTGTATTTTTTTAACCAATTTCCAAAAAAACTATAAAAATTATTGAATTTAAAAAATTCATTATTTTCTTCTCTAAAAATTTTAGCATATCCAGATAGTTTTAGAAGGATAATATCTGAATTTTCTTTATCCGGTTTTATTTTTAAATCAAATATTGAGCGGGAAAAATCAGATTTGGCCCTTAAATCTCCCTCTATATCCGCATAAAACTCCTCCAACAGGTTTTTACCGGAAGAGGGTGTGCAAAGCTTGAAGCCATAAAGACTTATTGCTATATCATTCATAAGACTATCTGTTTTTATCATTATCTTTTTAGCTTCAGTAATTTGCATCTGTGGTTTTAGCTTGAGGTTAACCTTTTTTTTGAATTCATTCTCTTCAATACCACCATCAAGCAATACATCGGCATATTCCGCCAAACTCACTATACCTAATGGAGTTGGGGGACTAAAATTTATTTTAGGCTTTGGATTATACCCCTGGCTATATTTTATTTCCAGTTCCGCTCTGCTTAAAGCCCGGACTATTATCCTGGAAATATCCAGGTGGGATAGATACTTAAATTCATCCTTTTTATAAAATTTAAATCTTATCCTGGTCTCGAAGGCATCTTTTTGATTTATCATATTCTCCCAGTAAAAACCTTTTACTGACTCCAATATCAATAACATCCCATGGTAATATTTCATCATCAGCAAAACCTCTGGTTGTAAAGAAGCTAATATCCAGCCCAGCTTTCCTGAATTCTTTTTCCCAGACATGAAACTTAAAAAAATCTGTCCAATTGTCAAACCTGGCTCCACTTTTCCATGCACCTTCTATGACCTCACCAACGAGTTCATTACCTCTGGACATGGCGCACTCTATTATACTTTTTCTGGAATCCGTCCAGCTTATATTTACATATCTTTTTGGTACATTTTTTAAAATATAATTAAATTTACTGTCCAGGCTTGCTGTATTATCCTGGGCAACCCATTGAAATGGTGTGAAGGGTTTAGGACAAAATGCATTTATGCTGATGTTAATTTTTAATCTTGGTAGTTTCTTTTTAGAAAGCTTACTTTTCGCCGCTATAATCACCTTTTCTATAAGTTCTACTATCTGACTGATATCTTCATCGTTTTCAAACGGTAATCCTATCATAAAGTAAAGCTTGATTTTTTCCCAGCCTCTGCTGAAAGCCATTTTTATGCAATCAAATATTTCATTTTCCCCAATATTTTTATTGATTATATCCCTCATCCTCTGGCTGCCTGCTTCGGGAGCGAAAGTAAGTCCTGTTTTTCTTCCGCTCTGAATAAGTTCTGCCAAATTTAAATTAAAACTGTCCAGTCTCATAGAAGGCAGTGAAATTGACAGCTTTTTTGATTTTAAAGAACTGGTAATTTTATCCAGCAAATGCTCAATCTCACTATAATCTGACGAAGATAGTGATAGGAATGAAATTTCATCGTAACCTGTATTTTTAATTCCTGCAGCACTCTGCCTGATTAGAGATTCAACTTCTCTCTTCCGCACCGGTCTATAAATTATGCCTGCCTGACAGAATCTGCAGCCCCTGCCGCAGCCCCTCATAATCTCTACTGCAAATCTGTCGTGTACAGGTTTAATATTAGGTATTATAGGATTCTGGACTATTTCAAATTTATTTAAGTCTTCCACTATCGCCTTTCTTACTTTTCTACCCGGCTTGATACTTTCAATACTTCCATCAGGAAAGTAGTGAAATTTGTAAAATCCCGGAATATATATTCCATCCAGCTTGCTGATCTCTTTTAAAAACCATTCTTTATCTTTATTATTATCCCTGTAAATTTTAACTCTTTCCAGAATAGATATAATTACTTCTTCACCATCTCCAACAACAAAAAAATCCATAAATCTTGAAAGGGGCTGGGGATTTACAACTGCAGGACCACCGGCACATACCAGTGGAAATTTGTCTCTTCTGTGCCTTGAGTTTATATTTATTCCACCAAGGTCTAGTATATTTAATATATTAGTATATAGAAGCTCATGCTGTACAGTAAATCCAATCAGGTCAAAGCAATCCAGAAATATTCTGTTTTCCAGTGAAAATATTCTTACATTTTGCTCCCTAAGTTTCTTTTCAAAATCTATCCACGGAGAAAAAACCCTTTCAACTGTAAAATCTCTATGTTTGTTTACAATGTCATATAAAATCTGAAGCCCCAGATTGGACATACCAACTTCATATATATCCGGAAATACAAGAGCCATAGAAATTAAATTGTAAAAATCACTGGCTGGTTCCGGGCTTTTGCTCCTGGCCCCAACTTCATTATTTATATACCTGCCCGGCTTTTCAATGTCTTTTAAAAGTTTTTCAAGCAGGTCAAAGTCCAGCTTTTTAATTTTATTCATATTTAATTTTCCTAAAGATTATTTGAACTCTTGATAAGCTATTTCATAGTCTTTTCTTACTTCTTTCCATATATAAACATTTTCTACAAGACCAATACCCAGAAACATGCTTATAAGGCTAGAACCTCCAGAACTCAAGAAAGGCAGAGGGATTCCAATTATGGGCATTATGCCTATGGTCATACCTATATTTATAACCACTTGCGATAGGATAATAAAACCTATTCCAGAGCTCAGAAGCATGCCAAAACTATCAGAAGAATTTGAGGCTATATAAAAACATCGCCAGACAATCACACCAAGAACCAACAATACCAGAACAGCCCCCAGGAATCCCAGTTCTTCTCCAATAACGGAAAATATAAAATCAGTATGGTGTGCCGGGACATAACTTAGATTTGTCTGTTTCCCCAGAAAAAGGCCCTTTCCCAGAAAATCGCCGGAGCCAATTGCTAATTTTGACTGATATAAATTATAGCCAGCACCTTCGCTTGATACATCTGGCTTTAAAAAGACAAGAATCCTATCAAGTTGATATTGCTTTATTAGCCCGGCCTTAAGAGCTATAAAAAATCCCCCCGCTGTCAGTCCCAGTATTGACAGTAAATAAATAAAATTAGCTCCGGATAAAAATAACAAGCCTAAGTAGGCTATAAAATACATTAAGGCAGTTCCATAATCCGGTTCCAGTAAGACCAATATTACAAATATAAGAGTTACTGTCGATGAAATGGCAACTTTTTTAAATGTAACCTGGTATACTTTTTCACCTTTCCATTTTGACATAACAGCAGCCAGGGATATCACCATAAAAACTTTTGAAAATTCCGAAGGTTGAATCGTAAAGAATTTTAAATCTATCCAGCTTTTTGATCCATGCACTTCATAACCAAAAAGAGACACAGCAGCAAGAAAAGAAATGCCTATAATAAAAATTAGCCACCAGTATCTCTGAATCTTCCTATAATTTATAAATTGAACTGCAACACATATAACAATTCCGGCTGCCAGCCAGATCGCCTGCTTTTTAAGATAATATTGAGGGTCAGTCACTCCTCCTGGCAGGGTTTCTCTTGTTGCACTGTAAATCATTAGAACCCCGAAGGAAGAGACAGCAAGCGCCAGAAAAAATAATATAAAATCAAATCTTACCGCTCTCTTCTCTTTGTCAAGACTTTCAAAATCGCCAAAATCCTTTTTTCTTCTTCTTTTTATCATTTACAATTTTATAATTATTTTTTAATCAATATTAAATAAATACCTGTATATTTTTTCTACAATAGGTGCCACATTGCTTCCACCTGAACCAGCCTCCTCAAGCATTACCACTACTACATATTCAGGATTACCTACTGGAGCATAACTTGCAAACCAGCCGTAATCCTGTCTTCCTACAAACTCCGCAGTGCCAGTTTTTCCGGCCACCGGGTACTCATCCAGTGGAAAATTTCTGAATGCACCGGCAGCAGTTCCGCCAGGACCAACCACCTGAACCAGGCCATCTTCTATAATTTCAATGAAGTGTTTATCCAGATTTAAATCCTTATATTCCTCTCTTGAATTATCTGGAAACAAATTGCCTTCAGTATCCCTGATCTCTTTAACTATATAAGGGGTGTACTGTATCCCACGATTTGCCAGGATTGAAAAAGCCTGGACCATCTGAAGAGGAGTTACCATTAAGTCTCCCTGCCCTATTGCCATATTGACGGTATCGCCCCGATACCAGACAGAATATTCTGGCTGGTCCTTAAAGTAATCTTTTTTCCATTCCTTATCCGCAACCAGTCCCTTATACTCATGAGGAAGATCAATTCCGGTCAACGAGCCAAAACCCAAAATTCTGAGAGATTCCTGAAGAAACTCTTCCGTATTATTCAATTTTGTATAAAGTCTATCTCCTACCTGATAGAAATAAATATCACATGAATTTTTAATGGCCCCTCTGATATCAAGACTGCCATGGCTTGCCCAGCAAAGTTTAAGAAAATCTTCTCCTAATCCCAGCCATACTCCTGTGCAATTTAGCCTGCTTTCCTCACTGATCACTTCTTCAGCAAGACCGGCATAAGCAGTGGCTATTTTAATTACAGAACCTGGAGGAAAAGGCATAATTGCTCTATTGATAATAGGATTATAGTTTTTTGGATCATTCAGATTATCCAAATCAGTTTGTGATATCCCACCTACAAATAATTCCGGATTAAAGGTAGGATAGCTGGCCATGGCAAGCACCTGGCCATTTTGGGGGTTGAGTACCACCACTGCTCCCCCCGGCACATTATAACACTCGTCGGTATTTTTAATCTTTTTCTGTCTTACTCCCAGAATAGACTGATAAAGAATTTCCTCTACAAATTGCTGTAAATCGATGTCAATAGTCAGATACAAATCATTTCCGCAAGTCGGGCTGGTTTCCTCTAATATATTCACCGGTCTTCCCAGGGGATCAACTTCATATACTATCTTACCCTTTTTTCCTTTAAGCACACTCTCATAAGTTTCTTCCAGTCCGGTAAGTCCTACCTGGTCTCCACCCTCATAACCATCTCCATATTTTTCAGATTTCAGCCTGGCCTCATCAATCTCTCCCGTATACCCTAACAGATGTGATGCCAGAACACCAAAATTATACTCTCTGAGGTAAACATCAACCACTTCTACTCCGGGTAAATCGCTGCTGTTTTCTTTAAGATAAATCATAGTAGCAGCATCTATATCTTCTTTTAGAATAACCCTATCAATATAAGATACATCGCTTTTTTCTAGTTTTTCTTTTATATCCTTATAAGACATATCCAGACAATCACTGAGTGCCTTCATTACATCTTCGTTCTTTAAAACAATATGGGGTTCCACAGCCACCGCAGCAACCGGAACACTTTTGACTATCAGTTTCCCATTCCGGTCATAAATATTTCCCCTGGAGGCTGTCACTGTTTTTTCCCTGGCAATATTCTTAGATGCCAATTCCGCATATAGCTCCCCACTCATTATCTGCAAAAAGTATAGCCTTAAAATAAGCACTATCAATATCATTACCAGCAGATAGAGAATTATTCTAAATCTTATTTTTATATTTGAACCCAAGTTCTGTCTCCCTCTTCAGGCCTGAACTTATAATAGGAAAGATAATAAACATTAAAATAATATTACAAACTGGCTTTGTTACCAGCTCTAACCCCATTCTTAATAAATTACTATCAAAATTAAATAAATAGCGGATTAAACTTACTATTAAAATATTTATTTCCGTAATCAGGAAAACAATAAAAGAATAAGTCAGGAGTTTATATCTAAATCCAGCTGTAATTAGCCTGTCTACCATAAAGGCATTCATAGAATAAATAAATGCGCTTATCCCCACAATACTACCCACCATAATATCCAATACCATTCCGACTATAAATCCAAATAGCATACCCCAAAAAACACTGTCAAAAAGGGTGATTGCTATTATAACTACCATAATTAAATCAAAGTCTACAGAAAATGACTTCAAGTTTTCAAAAAAAACTATTTGCAGCAGTAAACAAATTATTAGTATAAAGAAATGCAAGATTCTATAAAAGGTTTTCATAGTTTATAGGTGGTATTTTATTCTTTTATCACCAGAACATACTCTATTTTTTTAAAATCAACAAAAGGTTCGATTTCAATTGCCTTATATGGATCACCCATATTTTTGGTTACCTTGCTTACCCGTCCTATTAAAATTTCTTCAGGAAGCTTTCCATATTCCGATGTAATTATTATATCATCTTTAAATACCGGCTCTTCACCGGGAATATAATTCAATGTAATTTTTTTATCCTGGCTCCCCTGAATAATTCCCAGTTTTCTTGAAGATAAAATTCTTACTCCGATATTGCTCCGGGGATCATTAATAAGCCTCACGTTGCATGAATCATTTCCAGCTATTATAACCACTCCTATCAACCCATTCTCATCAATGACTCCCATCCCTTCCAGTACTCCATCGCTCCTGCCGACATTTAAAACAACTTCAGACTGCCACTTGCTTTCATAATAACCTATTACTTTTGCAGGTATAGTTGCATAATCTTTTCTTAGTTCTATACCCAGCAGCTTCCTCAACGAATTATTTTCAACCTTTAGATTTATATTCTCACTATATCTTCTTCTTAATTCTGAATTTTCCCTCTGAAGATTTAAATACTTTTCCCTTAAATTTATATAATCTCTAATTGAATTTATAAAACGTGTTACAGGGCTAAAGAAAGAGTAAAACTTCTCCTGGATAGGTTTGAAAAAATCAACAGTCTTAACTTTGATATTATTAATTAAGTCGGATTGCCTAAAACTTACAGTAATAACTACCAGACATAAAACAATTATTATAGCCAGAACAATAAAGTTTCTAAATCTTCTATTTAATATCACAATCAGTAAATATTATAGGTTGAATATAAAATCAGCTATATTGAAAACTTTAGATATTTCTTCAAAGTACTAAAATCCTCAACACACCTTCCTGCTCCGATAGCTACTGCCGCCATTGGATCCTCAGCCAGGTAAACCGGACAATGCGTTTCCCTGCTTATTCTTTCGGTTAATCCCTTAAGTAATGAGCCCCCTCCTGCTAAAAATATACCTCTTTTCATTATATCTGAAGAAAGTTCCGGAGGTGTGATATCCAGTACCTCAACAATAGAATTTACAATATCATTCAATACCTTCTCTAATGCTTTTCTTATCTGCTGGCTGGTGATAATAATTGTCTTGGGAAGTCCGGTTACCAGGTCTCTTCCGTTTATTTCCATTTTTTCCTCGTTCTCCAGAGGAAAAGCAGACCCGATTTCTATTTTTACTTTTTCAGCAGTTCTTTCACCTAAAAACAGGTTGTGTTCCTTTTTTAAATAATAGATTATATCTTCATCCATCTCATCTCCACCAATCCGGAGTGATTTACTGACAACTATTCCCCCCAAAGATATAACTGCTACCTCAGAAGTTCCTCCTCCTATATCGATAATCATACTGCCACTGGGTTCATCAATAGGCAGCCCTGTACCTATTGCCGCAGCCAGAGGCTCCGCAATTATATAAGCCACCCTGGCTCCAGCCTGTTCAGTGGTTTCAATAACTGCTTTCTTTTCAACTGGAGTAATTCCTGAGGGAACACAAATAACAATTCTGGGTCTGGCAAAAGCTACATTCTTATGAACCTTTTGGATAAAATACCTGATCATTTTTTCTGTGGTTTCAAAATCTGCAATTACTCCATCCTTGAGTGGTCTAACTGCTACTATATTCTCAGGAGTTCTTCCCACCATTCTTTTGGCCTCTTTCCCTACTGCCAGTATCTTCTTTTTTTCTTTATCAATAGCCACAACAGAAGGCTCATCTAGAACTATCCCCTTACCCTTCACATATACCAGAGTATTAGCTGTTCCCAGGTCAATACCCATATCTCTGCCAATAACATTTAAGAAAAAATCAAACATCTGCATCTGTCAACTCCTTAATTTAACCAATAACATTAAATCCAAATCTCTCCAGTAAATCTACAAATTTTACAACAGGAAGTCCGGCTACATTATAAAAACAACCGTCTACTTTCTCTACCAGTAAACTTCCAAATCCAAATATATTATAAGCACCAGCTTTGTCTAATACATTTTCCTTATCTATATATCCTTTTATTTCCTCTGTAGTTAACTTCCTGAATTTAACTCTGGTAGATTCAGTATCAAAATAATATTTTCCAGATACGCTGTCCAGGACACAAACCCCGCTTATTACCATATGAACTCTACCAGAAAGGATATTTAAAAATTCAATTGCCTGGCTTATACTGGCTGGTTTTCCAAGATACATTTTACTTATATATACAACAGTATCAAAACCAGCAATTAAAAACTCTTCTGTATAATCCAGATCTTGTTTTTTTAAGCCATACTCTCTTATATAATTATAAACATTTTTAGCCTTAACGATACTATTCTGGATAACAGTCTTGTAAGGATTTTTAAACTGCCTCTCTTCACAATTTTTCGGCTCGATCACTTCAAAATCCAGTTTTAAAAGCTCAAGTATTTTTCTTCTTCTTGGAGAAGCAGAAGCTAAAATAATTTTTTTTCTATAACCTTCTTCTTCCAACATCAGCCAATAAAAAAGCTATCAGTAATCCTATTATGGCACCAAGTGTAATATTTATGTGAATACCAAAACTTATATCAATTAAATATAAATTAAGGCTAAGAGAGTCCGTGCCTACCTTAAGTCCTTTGTCTAAAATCGGAACTGTATCACTCAAGACATGGCCTAAAATAGCTCCTATAATACCTCCAAGCAATACTATAAAAAAAACTACTTTTCCTCTTCTTTTACTCATATATCACCATTAAAATTGTTTTTTACTTACTCTCAAGTTCAATTAAAAAATAATTCAATCTCTCTTTTGGCACTTTCGGCGGAATCTGAACCATGAATTACATTTACAGTAATATCGGCACCAAAATCCCCTCTGATGGTCCCTCCTTTTGCTTTTTTAGAATCAGTTGCCCCCATAAGCTCTCTGGCCCTGGCAATTGCACCCTTCCCACTTATTACCATAACCACTACAGGACTCGAAGTTATATATTCAATTAACGTGTTAAAAAAACTTTTATTTTTATGATCCTGATAATGCTTGCAGGCAAGCTTCCGGTCAATTTTTATCATTTTTAATTTTTCAATAGTCAGATCCTTTTTTTCAAAACGGGATATGATTTCTCCAATAACTTTTTTCTTCACGCCATCAGGTTTGATTATAATCAGGCTTCTTTCGAAGCTATCATCATTAGTATTAAGTATGCTTCCTTTCCCGTAATCCCTACATCTATTCATTTAAGCAACCGCTCCCAATTTACTGAGTAGTCCTACAATAAGGACAAACTTTCCAGTTTAAACTCAAGGGCTTGCCACAATTAATACAAGAATTTCTTAATTTCTTTCTGCAGTAAGGGCAGATTAAAAAATCATCCTTTACCAGACCCCCGCAGGCAGGGCAATTGGATTGTTTATTATCAAGCAGTATCTGCATTCTTTCAATTTCAAGATCCCTCTCAATAACATCATCTATAAATTCCGGGGGTCTTAATATTAAATATAGTATTAGTCCCAAAAAGTTTAATACTAGTACAACCAGCGCCCAGAAAACTGCAGAGACTGCAAATTCACTTCTGAGTTTTGCGTCTCTATAAGTCCAGTAAACAAAAGCAAGCCAGACAACAATCAAAGTAAAAATAAATCCATAAATGAGATATCTCCATATCGGGAGCTTGAAGAAAGCTAAAATATCTTCAATATATCCAAATAAATCCATTGATCCTCCGGGTCAAAATTTAATATATTCACTAATTTATTAATATATCAATATTAAAGACCTTTATTTAACTATGTTCTCTAAATTAGTTATTGAACCAGTAATGCATATAATATCATTTATGCCAGAAATTTTTAAAGCAAATTTTATAGAATTTTCTATAGTATCTATCTTATGTACTTTATCCGGCAGGTGGTCCGTATCTTTTAACGATTTTATTTTTCTTTTCACCACTTTTTCTAATTCACTGGTATCCAGGCTTCTGCTGCTTAAACTTGAGGTTAAAATTAAAGTATCGCTTATGCCTATTATATTTTCAACCATACTTTCATAATCCTTATCTTTCAGGACAGCAAAGATTATAATTTTTTTCCTGTTACCAAAATACCTGCCAACATCACGGGCGAAATTTTCCACTCCTTCAGGATTGTGAGATGCATCTGCAATTACCAGAGGTCTTTTTCTTATTATCTCAAACCTTCCCCTCACACGGATACCGGATAGGCTCTCTTTTATTTTTTTTTCATTTACCTCTTTTTTCCGCGTCCCCAGGTAAAGTTCTGCGAGTACTACTGCCAGAGATAGATTTAAAGGCTGATACTGTCCAAGAAGTTTTAATGGCAGATTTTTATAAATATTCTTTATTCCTTTGATATCAAGCAGCCACCCTTTCAGGCCAAGATCTACTTTTTTTTGTATGCAAAAATCTTTTTCAAATAAAAAAAGTCTGGAACCAGTATCCTTTACTTTTCTGGTTAAAATTTCCAGAACTTCTCTATCGCAGCTTGTAGTTGCAACCAGCGCTTTTTCTTTTATAACTTCCACTTTCTCAGAGGTTATTTCTCTTATAGTACTGCCCAACATATCTGTGTGTTCAAGACTCACGCCAGTAAGTCCTGCAACCTTCGAATCAGCAATATTGGTGGCATCCCATCTTCCTCCCATTCCTGCTTCAAGCGCCATAACCTCAATACCTTCATTGTAAGCCAGTTTAAACGCCATAGCAGAAATTATCTCAAACTGGGTAATTGGACCGCCCAGGTCCATTTTATTTACTTCCTTGATATAGGGGTATATCTCGTTAAAGACTTCATTAAATTTTTTTTCTGAAACTTCTTTTCCGCTTATCCACATTCTCTCAATATAACTATTTATATGAGGAGAAATATAATAACCGGTATGAATACCATGATAATTTAATATACCAGCAACCATTTTAGTGGTGGAAGTTTTACCGTTTGTTCCCACAATATGAATAAAATTAACCTTTTTTTGAGGATTATCCAGAAGCTGAAGTATTTTCTCTATTCTTACAAGGCTTGGTTTTATTCCAAAAATAAGGCAGCCTTCTAAATATTTACATACTTGCCTGTAGCTCACTATTTCTCACTTTGATTACCAGTTTTTATTTGCCGGTACTTTCCATTCTTGCTAGCTGATCATTTAATACTTTCAAGATCTTATCTGCCTGATAAAGCTTATCCTTTTCCTTTTGAATTATTTTCTCCGGCGCTTTACTGGTAAAATCAGGATTTGATATTTTCTTTTTACTTTTTTCAATGTCTAAATCTACTCTTTTAATCTGATCTTTGATCCTCTTAATTTCCAGTTCCATATCAATCACATCAAGAATATAAATAAATATATCTATATTCCCTATTGTAGTCTTAATATATCCTTTCTGACTGGTACAATCCTTAAATTCTACTTCACTCGTCTTTGCCAGACTGCAAATATACTCTCTGTTTTTTTCCAGTACATCCTTGCAGCTATCTTCACCAGCCAGCAGGTTAACCTTTACCCTGCTGGCCGGACTTATTTTAAGCTCGGATCTTATTTTTCTTATCTCGCTTATAACGTCGAAAAGTATTTTTATTTCATCTTCAATATCCTGGTTTACCCAGGCCGGTTCAAATTCCGGAAAACTCTCCACCATTATGCTTTTACCCTTATGCGGGATATTCTGCCAGATCTGTTCTGTAATAAAAGGCATAAATGGATGAAGAAGTTTAAGATATCTTTCTAAAACATACCATAATATAAATAATGCATTTTTCTTATCATCATTATCTTTTGGAAAGTAAATTCTAACCTTTGCTGATTCAATATACCAGTCGCAATAATCATTCCATAAAAAGTTGTTGAGCAGCCTTGAAGCAAAAGAAAAATTATATTTCCCTAGATATTTCTCAACACCCTTTACTACCCGATTTAATCTGGACAGTATCCATCTGTCCCAGAGACTTAGGCTTAACTGGTCTATATTTATATTGTCAATATTTCCGCTTTCACTCAAATTTGATATAACAAATTTAGACGCATTCCACAATTTATTTGCAAAATTTCTTACCCCTTCAATCTTCTCATCGCCCAGAATCAAATTTCTTCCAGGAGTAGTTAAAGATGTTAAAGTAAATCTTAAGACATCAGCTCCATTTTTTTTAATTATATCCGCCGGATCTACCACATTGCCCCTGGATTTACTCATTTTCTGCCCGAATGCATCATTTACCAGAGGGTTGATAAAAACTTCCCGGAAAGGGACATCCTTTTTAAAATACAGACTCATCATAATCATTCTGGCTACCCAGAAAAAGATAATATCGTGAGCGGTAACAAGAACGGCAGTAGGAAAAAAATGTTCGAGATCTTCAGTTTCTTCCGGCCATCCAAAAACTGCAAAGGGCCATAGACAAGAACTGAACCATGTATCCAGAACATCCTGATCCTGTTCCACATTACTGCCACCGCATTTTGAACATCTTAGAGGGGTTTTTTCACTTACTATCATCTCATTGCAATCTTTGCAATACCACGCCGGAATCCGGTGTCCCCACCAGAGCTGGCGGGATATGCACCAGTCCCTGATATTTTCCATCCAGTTGAAATATATCTTCTCCCATTTTTTGGGAATTATTTTCACCCTTCCTTCCTTCACTGCTGCGGTAGCCGGTCCAGTCAGCTCCTTCATAGATACAAACCACTGCATTGAAATCCTTGGCTCTATTACAGTACTGCACCTTGAGCAAATTCCAATTGAGGAGCTGTGAATATTTTTACCCACCAAGTAACCCTGCTTATCTAAATCATGCAAGACTTTTTGCCTTGCAGTGTTGCGGTCTAAACCCTCGTATTTTCCTGCATTGAAATTTAAGCTTGCATCCTTGTTAAATATATTAATTTCTTCCAGGCCATGTCTTTTCCCAATTTCAAAATCATCGGGATCATGGGCTGGTGTAACCTTAACCGCCCCACTCCCAAATTCCATATCTACAAAAGCATCATCTATTACAGGTATTTTTCTTTCCACTAGTGGGAGGTAAACTGACCTGCCTTTATATTTTTTGAATCTATTATCTTCTGGATTTACTGCAACTGCCGTATCACCAAGCATGGTCTCAGGTCTTGTAGTTGAAACAATTATATATTCATCATCACTGGGCTTACCGGTTTTTTTATCAATTAAAGGATATTTTATATCCCACAGGTTTCCTTCTTTTTCGATATGTTCTACTTCAATATCGGAAATTGCGGTCTGGCACCTTGGACACCAGTTAACCATATAATTTCCTCTATAAATCAGCCCATTTCTATATAAGGTCACAAATTCTCTTGTGACCGCTTTGCAGTACCAGCTATCAAGGGTAAACCTTTCCCTGTCCCAATCACATGAGCATCCCAGCAATTTTAATTGGGTTATAATCCGGCTGCCATATTTTTCTTTCCAGAGCCATACTTCTTCTACAAACTTTTCTCTTCCCAGCTGAAATCTATTTATATTTTTTTCTTCCAGAGTTTTTTCCACTACATTTTGAGTAGCTATTCCTGCATGATCGGTCCCGGGTATCCAGGTAGTATTATATCCGCTCATTCTCTTATATCTTACGATTACATCCTGCAGGATATTATTCAGGGCATGACCGATATGAAGATAACCGGTTACATTAGGAGGTGGTATTACCATACTGAATGGAATTTTTGATTTATCGATCTTTGCAAAAAAATATTTATTTTCAAACCAATGCCAGTAGATTTTCTGTTCAAATGCTAAAGGATTGTATTTGCCTTTAATCTCATCGAACATTTTAAGCTGACTTTTCTTCATCTTTCAAAAAGACTTTTTTGTTTGATCTACCAATTATCTCGGGCTCAGTTTTATTTTCAACAATCTCTCTGGTAATAATACATTTACTTATATCATTACGCTCAGGTATTTCAAACATTATATTTAACATAATCTCTTCCATAATAGCCCTGAGCCCTCTTGCTCCTGTTCCTCTTTGCAAAGCATGTTTTGAAATCTCCCTTAAAGCATCTTCTGTAAATTCCAGGTCAACTTTGTCCATCTTAAACATTTTACTATATTGCTTGACCAGTGAATTTTTTGGTTCAACCAGAATTTTAATCAAATCATTTTCCGTAAGACTAGACAGGGTGCTAACCACAGGCAGCCTTCCAATGAGTTCTGGAATTAAGCCGTACTTTAATAAATCTTCCGGCATTGTCTGGGGAAGAAGTTTATCAATTTTTTCAACTTTATCTGGAACTTTTCCTGAAACAAAGCCAACACTACTTTTATTTATTCTTCTCTCTATTATCTTTTCCAGCCCACTAAACGAACCTCCGCAGATGAAAAGAATATTGGTAGTGTTAATTTGTATAAAATCCTGATGGGGATGTTTTCTGCCTCCATGTGGAGGAACATTAGCTTCGGTTCCTTCTAAAATTTTGAGCAGAGCTTGCTGTACCCCTTCTCCGGATACATCTCTGGTAATTGAAGGATTTTCAGATTTACGGCTGATCTTGTCTATTTCATCCAAATAAATAATACCGGTCTCAGCTCTCTTAATATCAAAATCTGAAGCCTGTATCAATCTTAGCAATATATTTTCTACATCCTCACCAACATAACCTGCCTCAGTAAGCGATGTTGCATCTGCAATGCAAAATGGAACATTTAATATTCTGGCTAATGTTTGAGCAAGAAGAGTCTTGCCGCAACCTGTTGGGCCAATTAATAAAATATTGCTTTTTTGAATCTCTGTATCATCCTTGCTTGGCCTGTCCTCATATTTTACTCTTTTATAATGATTATATACCGCTACAGATAGTACCTTTTTTGCCCTTTCCTGGTCAACAACATACTCATTTAAAATTGAATATATTTCTTTAGGTTTGGGAAGATCCTTGAAGTCAACTTCTCTCTCTTCCTTTAATTCCTCATCTATAATCTCATTACACAAATCTACACATTCGTCGCAAACGTAAACTCCGGGTCCCGCAATCAGTTTTTTTACCTGATTTTGAGATTTACCGCAAAAAGAACATTTTAAAAAATCACTTTTTTTTCCGCTATTTGGTGGCAAGTTTATACACACTCCTGTTAATATTACTTTTTATAAATAATTTCATCCACTATGCCGTATTCTTTGGCTTCCTTTGCACTTAATATAAAATCTCTTTCAGTATCCTTCTCCACTTTTTTTACTTCCTGACCGGTATGCTTGGCGATTATCTCATTTAGAAGAGCACGGATTCTCACCATCTCTCTCGAATGAATTTCCACATCAATTGTAGTTCCGGAAACATCTCCTGATGGCTGGTGAAGCATAACTCTCGAATTAGGCAGTGAAAATCTTTTGCCTTTTTCTCCTGCCAGAAGCAAAACTGCGGCCGCGCTTGCGGCCTGACCAATACAAATAGTGGATACCGGGGACTTTATAAACTGCATTGTATCATATACCGCCAGGGCAGCAGTCACAACTCCACCAGGGCTATTTATATACAGCTGTATATCTTTTTCCGGGTCTTCTGCCTCCAGATGGAGCATCTGTGCCATAACCAAATTGGCAATATTATCATCTACAGCTACTCCCAGAAAAATTATTCTTTCTTTTAGCAAACGCGAATAAATGTCAAAAGATCGCTCTCCCCTATTGGTCTGCTCAATTACCATTGGAATCAAATAATTATTATACATTTTAACATCTCTCTTTTTTATTTACTTTGAACCAGGAGTCCAAAGCCTTTTAGCTTTTTTTTCGGCTCCTGTCTTATCTTCATCAGGCGTCCATATCTCTTCTTTATCTCCGCTGCCTGTATTTTTCTCCTCTGTTACCTGCGCACTGTTGATCAGCAAATCAATTATCTTCCTTCTCTTAATAGTCTGGATTAGAGTTTTTTCTCCCTCAGGATTTTCAAAGAATTCTCTGATTTTTTTAATGTCCTCTTCTTTTTTGTATCTGCTAATGATATTATCTTTTTCTTTTTTTATTTCATCTTCTGAAGGTTCTATGTTTTTCTTTTCCGCCTTTTCCAATGCCTTAAAGATCAGATACTCTTTTACTTCTCTTAGCGCTCTCTCCCTGATTTCTTCATTTAGCTTATCTTCTGTAATATTTATAGCCTTAAGATAATTATCCCTGTTTATCTTCTGCTTCTTTAAACCTTCATCAATCTCTTCATTAATCTGTTTTATTCTACCAGTTACCATCACATTTGGAATATTAGACTTTATATTGTCTACAATATGATTAAAAATTTCTTCTATTATTTTTTCCTTTTTAAAACTTTCTTTCTGCTCAATCAATCTCTTTTTAATGCTATCTTTAAAGTCATCTGCATCTTTATAGTCACCTAAGTTTTTTAAAAACTCCTCGTTGATTTCAGGTAATACCTTCTTCTTTATCTCTTTTATAAAAATGCTGAAGTTTGCCTGCTTGCCCTCTAGATCCTTATTTTCAATATTTTCAGGCAATGTAAGTATTACATTTTTCTTAATACCTCTTTTCATTCCGATAAGCGAATTTTCAAACTCGGCAAACAGAGTATTTGAGCCAACTTCTAAGAGATAATCTTCGGCGCTGCCGCCTTCAAATGCTTTACCTTCAATTTCACCATCAAAATCCAGTGTAACATAATCACCTTTAGATATTGGCCTATCATCTTCAATCGGTTCAAGTGATGCAAAGTTATTTCTGATATTATTTATTTGCCGTTCCAATTCCTGGTCAGATACATCCGTAGAAAGGACAGTAACCTTTATACCCTTATATCCGGGTAATTCTATTTCCGGTTCTAGTTCTAATTCTACTTCAAACCCTAAAGATAAATCCTCTGCCAGCTGAGTAATTTTTATTTTCGGGTAGTCTATTGGTTTTAGATTGGATTCCATAATTATATCCGGATATAATTCAGAAATTGAAAGACTGGCAGCTTCATTTAATACATACTTTTTACCAAAATTTGCATCTATTATTTGATAAGGAATCTTCCCTTTTCTAAAACCGGGAATATTTGCTTTTTGAGATATATTTTTATAGGCTTTGCCAATATACTTTTTTAAATAATTATTTGAAATCTCTATATCTAATTTAACCTTATTTAAATCAATCTTCTTCTGGTTTTTTATCTCATAACTCAAGTAAAATCCTCCTTAAACATCAGTAGTGGGCTAGTTCTATTTCAACATTAAGACTCATATTATAATAGAAAATAAATAAAATACAAACCAATCATGAATAGTTCTGAAAACAGTTCTGCCGCACGAGAATGGATTTAGTTTTTCGTCTCACTGCGTTCGCTCACGTAACCGCAGACTCCCTCGTCTTCGACTCAGTCCGTCTTTTCAAGTCCCGAAAACATGCATCCAGCATGTTTTCTTCTACTTGGTTTTAAACTTGTTTGGGAGAATTTGTATCTTTTATGGTGTCCCATTGTTTACAGAATTGGAACCAGATGCTTAAAGAGCTAGAAACATTCAAGAAAATAATGAGTTAAAAAATCTAACGATTTTACGATAAATAATATAAATTACAATGAAAATATTAACTTTATAAATAAATGTAAAGTACAAACGACCCTGGTGATAAATATTTAATTATACATCAGGGTCGTTTGGTAGATTCAGAATTCTTATTACTTCTTACCTGCATTTTCATCTGCTTGGGAATTTGGATTAAATGGTTTGTCTAAACCAGGAGCATTCTCCAATCCTTTTCCTGGAACACCGCTATTCATAAGGATATCTGATTTTGTAATTACAGTAATTACAGGATATGTAGTTCCATTTAGTTCCACACTTGAAAACAACACAGTTAGACCATCAAAGTTGGGACTTGTACCCACTACAAAATCTATAGAATACACCATGTCAGTTGCATCAATACCATGAACCGGCAACATACCCGGAACAATGGTTGTGAAAGGAGTCCACAAAGTTCCAAAACCTGTTCTAGCATCATTTGCAGACCAGTAGTTGTAACCACTTAGAGCATTGCGGTTTACAAAACCAATATCTGCACTTCCAGCAACTGCTGGCCACTGATCACCAGAAAGAAAATTGTCCCCGGCTAATGTTGTTGGATTATAGCTGGAGAGCATCCAGTCGATTCCTGTCCCCTCAGCTCCATCATTATCAGCGTCAATATTAATAACAACTTCTGGAGCAAAGCCACCAGCACCAGGTGTGGTTATCTGTGCAGTGTAGGAAAGCGAGGTTAT
>Ga0307379_10003658_pt1 | contig 22226 bp, 17 predicted proteins | sample UN2MG_FD_202237 | JGI IMG/M metagenome (GOLD analysis project Ga0307379, IMG submission 202237) | Soil microbial communities from Risofladan, Vaasa, Finland - UN-2 | ecosystem: Environmental > Terrestrial > Soil > Coastal area > Acid sulfate soil | place: Finland: Risofladan, Vaasa | collected... | reverse complement strand
CGACGTCGAACCCGTCAATACCTTCCTCGAGACGCTCCGCGACGCCGTCGCCGAGGATAACCGCCGTATTGCCCTCATCGCCTCCGCCGACCTCAGCCACATCGGGGCCCGCTTCGGCCAGCCCCCTCCCCTCACCCAGGCCCACCTCGACCTTGCCCGCCGCCACGACATGGCCGTGCTCGACCGCGCCATGCGCGGCGACGCGGTGAACCTCTACTTCACCATCGCCGAAGTGAAGGACCGCTACAACGTCTGCGGCTTCCCCTGCATCTACGCCCTCCTCCGCACCCTCCCCATACGCGACGGCCGCCTGCTCTCCTACAAGCAGGCGACCGAACCCCAGACACAGTCGTGTGTGAGCTTTGGGAGCGTGGGGGTGAGGTGAGGCAGCGGCACGCTGCGGCGGCGGGGCGAGACACACGCCCCTTGCCCTACGAACACTGGTCGAGGATCGCTCGCAGACGACTCCCGAGAGCCGGCAGGTCGTCCGTCACCGTATCCCAGACCCGGTCCAGGTCAATGTCGAAGTAGGCGTGGATGATGCGGTTCCTCATCCCCGCCATCTCCCGCCAAGGGAGATCGGGGCAGGCGCTTCTGGTCTCCTCGCTGACTCTGCTTGCAGCCTCGCCCACGATCTCGATCGCTCTGACGAGGGCGAAGGCGAGCATCCGGTTCGTGTCGAGGTCCGCGCGGGAGGCGCCGACGATGAATCCGGCCGCTTCCTCCACGGCATCCAGCATGTGACGGAGTCGAATCTCATCTTCACGCCGCATACTGCACCTTGGCCCCGGCCACCACCTCATCTCGGAAGTACCTGCTCAGGTCTGCGGGCGTCCGCATGTCCACCTTCCGGCCGACAATCTGAGACAGCTCGGATTCGAGGGCGGCCAGGCGAAGCAGCCCAACCTTCGCTCCCGGTTCGAATTCAACCAGCACATCTACGTCGCTGTCCGGGCCGAAATCCTCCCGCAGCACCGAGCCAAAGAACGACAGCCGACGGATACGGTTGCGCCGGCAGAACTGCGCAAGCTGGGAGCCATCCACGTGGAGCTGCACGATCAGTCCCTCCGTGCCGCGATTATACCACACCATCTCCACCGACAGCCTGTCCCAGTAGCGTAGAGCGGTGTCCGACCCGTTACCTGCGCCCAACCCCAGTCCTCGTCCTGCGTCAGCTTTGGGAGCGTGGGGCTAACGTGAGGGAAGCACCGCGCGCGGCAGCCTATGTCAGTCCGGCAGAGAGCGCAATAGCTCCACAACGCGAGTCTTCAGGCCCGGAAGGTCGTCTTGTACGGCGCTCCACACTTCGTCGAGGTCAACCCGGAAGTAAGCGTGGACAAGGGCGTGTCTCATGGCGGCCATCGCACGCCAGGGGACCTCGGGATGTTGGCCGCGAAATTCGTCTGATAGCTGGTTTGCGGCTTCTCCGATGACCTGAAGGTGGTACACCATCCACGTCTGGACGAGTTCATCCCGCGCGAAGCGGTCCTTGTCGACGCTCGAGTAGTGCTCGATCTTCTCGATCGCCTCCGCAATGTCGAGCAGTCTGGCCCGATCGTCTCTCACAGCGGCACGGCCTCCCGCAGGACCCTCTCCCGGACCCGTTCCCGAAGCGTCTTCTCGGGGGCCACGTCCACCTTGCGGCCGAGCAGTTCCTCCAGCTCGGCGATCATCGCGCCGTGCTGAAGCAGACTCGTTCCTGGCTCGAACTCGACCAGGAAGTCCACGTCACTGGTCTCATTTGCCTCACCGCGGGCGGCCGAACCGAAGATGCGCACGTTGCGCGCGCCGTGCGCTCGCGCTATGCGCAGTATCTCCTCCCTCTTGCTCGCCAACAGCGCCTGCGTATCCAAAGCAGCACCCTCCACTCAGACGGCCTCACGGCTATTATAGCGCCCTCGCGCCCTTCCGGCCATACTCGCTTCGACCCCTCACACACCCTCCCATACCATCCGGAAAGCCTTTCGTTGCACAAGGACCCGTTCCCTGCGACCGAATCCCCGACCCAATCATCCGTCAACTTCGCCAGCCGGGGAGTGAACTCGGGCCGCTAGCTCCTCCCCTGCGGATCATACCGCTCGAGCACGATATCGCCGAGGTCGATGAGCTGATCGGATGAAGTCACCGGCACCATCTTGGTGAACCCTCGGAGCCTGAGCTCAGCGCCTGTTTCCTCCCGCTCGCGAATCGAAGGGACGACCACAGTGGCACTGCACACTGTACCGACCATCCCGGCATTCATCTTGAAGCCGCCGTCTGCATCCGTAGTCGCGAATACAGAACCCCGCCTCCCGTGCACGTGCATGAACCCTACGTCCACACCGGCAGCCGGCCCACCATCCGGCATGAGCACCCGGCCTACCACCGTCGCAAGTGGCTTCATCTCGATAGTTACCGGGGTCGGCGCTCCCGTCTTCGGGGTGACGCGCGCCCCACCGCCCAGCTCCCGCTCTTCGTCATAGAGCGCGGCGATAAAGGGGACGCCGGAGAAGAGCCCAGAGGCGGAGAAAGCGCCGTCCATCCCTGCATTTCCGCCGCTCGCCGGGTATACATTGGTTCTCACGCGTGCTCTGTCGATCTCGACGGAAACATACCCGCCGTAGCGCCACGCCTCGCCGTCCGGTCCGAGCACCATTCCTTCCACCGTCGCGCTGGGCATCACGTAGAGCGCGATGCCCGTCACCGTCGCTCCTGCCTTTCCGTCGACAATCCGGTACGACGGCCTGTCGGGATCGCTGGTAATCCGGACGAAGGTCTGTCCATCCACGGTCTCCGTCGTCACCCGCTGATTCCCCGTGTAGCCCTTCGGTCCGCCGACCGAGAGCACCACCTCTCCGGGGAGTGCCGAGACGGTGAAGCGCCCATCGGCCTCGGTGACCACAGCGGGCCCCGTGCTCCGCTGGTCCTGGCCACGCACATGCGCATCTACATAGGCCCCGCCGACTGGCACTCCACTCGCTGCGTCCAGCACCCGTCCTTCGATGGTCGCGCTTCTACCCAGGATCGTCGTTCCCAGATCCACCGAATCACCGAGATCGACGGTCAGGTCCTTCGTCAGAACCCGGGCATAGCGCTTGTCGGTGACCACAAGTGTCCATGTGCCGGCAACGGTGAGATCAAACTCATACCGGCCCTTCTCGTCTGTCACTGAATCGCCACTGAAGATGCTGTGGGGATTGCCCTTCATCGGCCCGTGGAGCCGGATCGTCACACCCCCCGCCGGCTCGCCTTCCTCCGTCAGCAGTCTCCCCTGAATGCGAGGCTGACGAATGAGTTGAATGTCCACCGGTCCGCGGTGCTTCGCCAAGTCGATCGACCCCAAGTCCGGCCCCATCTCATCGGCGCGGTAGCTCTCGCCCGCCCCGCAGAGAGACACCTCCAGCACGATCGAGCCACCCGCTGGCAAGTCGCTTATGGTATACCGTCCGTGCTCGTCCGTGCGCGTCTCGACCCAGGGCGGGGCATCGCCCATGCTGTCGAACTGAAGCTTCTCCCCGGTCTTCTCCACAGTCTCCGCGCGCACGAGCACCTGCGGAAGAAGCACTCCATTCACATCTCTGACCGCGCCGCTGACGCTCACCGGCTTGCCAAGCCTGATGTCGCCGCCGTCAACGATGCCGTTGCCCGGTGTCCGCACCCAGCTCATCGCCTGCCCGCGCTTGTGAGCGACGATCTGACAGGTCCACGGCTCGAGCCAGCCTCCGCCCCATCCCTCGTTGCCGGCCGCCAGCCGGGGAATTCCTGCGGAGAATCTGCCGTTCTCATCGGTGGTTCCGATATCGCGGCTCAGGAATACGTCGCCGTAATATCCGAGCCCATACACCCACAGGCTCGCCCCCTCCACCGGCCGCCCGCGGTCGTCCACGACTCGACCCGAAAACGTGACCGTGCCGGCCGTCGCCGCGCGCGTTTCGCCGGCCGGATGCAGCGTCACCGTTGCCTTCTGGTGTTCGTTTTCGAATGGTATCGTGACGACGGTCTCTTCTCTGCCATCGGCGCTCGTCACGTAGAGCGAGACGGATTTCGCTCCCTTCGTCACAACGAACCGTCGATACCCCCGCTCGTCTGTCATCAGGAATGGTTCGCCGCCCAGGCCCAGCCCCTTGATCCGCGCGCCCTCCATCGGCCCGCCTTTCTCGTTGACCACCGTGAGATCGATGATCCGCTCTCCCTCGGCCGCCCTTGGCTGTGTCTCGACGTGACCATCGGCGTAGGCGACGATCTCCGTCTTTGCGTTCACCTCCAATATCACCAGCGGAGTGCGCGCCGGATCCTCGATCGTTCCGACACGCAGACCCGCCGGCATCACCCACCGCAGATCGTGCTCGAAGACCTCCTCCGACGCCAGGTACGGCTTCAGGATCGACCGAATCTCCCGGATATCATCCGTCGGCGGGAAGACCCCTTTCGAGTCTTGTAAGTACATCAGCACCGCCAGCGCCAGGTTCTTCATCTCCCCCTCAAGCGCGCGCAGATCGGCGGTGTTCTCATCTGCTGCGACCGCGCCACGCTCCTCGTGCACCTGCACCGCCGCGAACGCCCCCGCCGATACCAGCGCCGCCCCGATCAGCGCCACCACCAGCGGCCGGCTCACTCGCTTCAGGCTCCCCCCTCTCATAATCGCCTCCACTCTCCTCAGCAGTGTTGACTTCCCCTCGGCCACCCCCAGCGAGACCGCTCCCAAGCTCACCTGCGCGCGCTCTGCCATTGCCGCCAGCGACCGCGCGTAGCTGCCCGCGTCTGCGCCCCTGCTCAGCGCCCATCCATCCGCCAGCTCCTCCCGCGCCAACGCAATTCGTCCACTCGCCAGCCACACACCCGGATGGAAGAACGCCGGAATCTCGCAGATTCGCTGCACCAGGTTCGCCAGGCAATCCCCCCGCCTCACGTGCGCCACCTCATGTGCCAGCAGCGCCCGCAGCTCGTCCTCGGACATCACCGTAGGGCAGGAGCCTTGGGCGCCCTAGCGCCGTGTCTCCTGCCCCCTATCCACCCAATCGTCCGGCAGCAGAATCGTCGGGCGCCTCACCCCATACAGCACCGGCGCGCCCACCAACGAACTCACTCGCAGACCCACCTCCCGCCTCACCCCCGCCTCCGCACACAGCTCCGCCAAGGCGCCCAAGGCCTCCCCGTCCGTCACCGTGCGGCTTTCCCCCACCAGCCGCCGCGCCCGGGCATGCCCCACCACCAGCCACGCCACCAGCATCAAACACCCCATCACCCAGACTATCGCCAACACATCAACCGGCCGCACCCTCGACCACCACGGCGAATCCGGAACGAACGCGCGCGTCGCGGCAACCTCCGGCGTGCTGTTCGCAACAGGCATCACCACAGGCACGCGCACCCGCGCTACCGCCTGCTCCACCACCGCTGGCGGGGCCACCCGCACAACCGCCTCCATCCGCTCCAGCGCCATCCGCACCGGCCCCAACACCAGCGGCGCCACCAATACAAACCACCACAGCCCATACCGCGCCCCTGCCTGCCGCACCCGAAACACGCGCTCCACCGCCCACCCCACCACCGCCAGCGCCGCAAGCTGCCACGTCACCGCCACCACCCATGCCGCCCACAACTCCGACGCGCTCAGAACCCTATCGATGGACATCCCTCTTCCCCCTTCGCTCCTGTTCGGCAATCAGCTTCTTCACGCGCTCGATCTCCTCCGGCGACAGCTTCTCGTCCTCGATCAGCCGCACCATCAGCGCTTCCGCCGATCCCTGAAAGGCCGTGTCGATCAGCGCCTCCAGCAGCGTCCGCTTCGTCGGCTTCTCCCGCAGCTTCGCGTGATAGACGTGCGCCCTCCCCCGCTCCCGGCGATCCAGGTACCCCTTCTCGTGCATCAGCCGCATCATCGTCAGCACCGTGGTGTAGGCGGGCTTGGGCGCACCCGCCAGCGCCTCCAGCACCTCCCGCACCGTCGACGGTCCCTTCTCCCACAGCACGTTCAGGATCCGAAGCTCCAGATCGCCTAGCTTTCGCTCCAGCCGCTTTCGCACCAGTCCGCTCCCTCTATCTACTAATGCATTGTTAGTAGTTTATCCCACCGAATCACCCCTGTCAAGCCCCGAAACGAAAAAAGGGCGCAGCCTTCGCCGCGCCCTCGTGCCGCGCATCCTGCCCGTGATCGTCGGACCTACTCCTCCACTTCGATCAGCTCCAAGCTATACGTCACCCCCGTCGGATTGTAGTAATCCCGCATCTGCCCCGTGGTGTTCCGCACCGTCAGCCGCAGCTCGTTCTCCCCAGCTCGGAGCAGTTCTGCCGGAACGATCATGCTCACCGTCCGCAGGTACTGGTTCGTCTGTCCAACCCACGTGCCGTTGAGACGAACCGCCGCGTAATCGTCGGCCGCAATGATGAGGTATCCCACGATCGCCTTCTCGCTCGACCCCACCGCGAACCGCCGCCGAAACTCCACGGTCGCCCCATGCCGCTCCGCAGCCGGATCGGGACGCCCCGCCCGCCAGATCCAGATCGCATCCTCCGGCGCCGGCGCCCAGCCCTGGTTCGGGTCGAACGTCTCCACCGCCGGCCGCCATTGGCGCTCCTCCGGATCGAGCCACTCCTCCTCCGGCCCGCTGACGAGCTTCAGAAGCGTCTTCCCGGCCGGCCTCTCCGCGCATTCCTCCCCCTCCGGAAGCAGAATTCCGACATCGTACCGGCCGTCCCATCCGAACATCCTGAAGGGCCTGGTCTGCCACCTCCGAATCGGCCGGTCCTCCGGCCCCTGACTCGCGCTCACCGTGTAGTAGGCCCCGGGGATGAGCCCGCGAATCACAAAGCGCCCCATTCCGTCGGTCTCCGCGCCTCCCTCAGACTCACCGAGCCACTCCCATCCCGCCAGCCGTACCGCCACTCCCGCCGCCGGGCCGCCTCTCTCATCCAACAGCTCCCCCTGCACGAACCCGTGCGGGTAGAGCCTCATGGTCACCCGACTCGTGCCCTCCGGCACCACGAGCACCGGCATGAACGCCTTCTCTCCTCCGTCGGCGGAGGTCGCGAGGAAGAAGGCCGGCTCCTCCGGCCTCAACCCCTCCACCCTCACCCGCCCCTGGTCGTCAGCCACCATGGCGGGCATTAACCGCTCTCCCCCCATCACTCTCAGCTCCGCACCGGCCGCCGGCTTGCCCTCCGGCAGCAGCAGCACCATCTCGTAGGTAACCGTCGCCTTCCGCTCCTCCGCCCCTCCCACACTGGCCGCCACACACACCGCGCCCGCCAGCACCATGAATTGGATCGCCCCCCATCCTCGCCGCACAAAGATCCTCCAGCCGGAAATGCGCCCACGCGTCGTCCCACAGTCAGTCCGCGTCATGCCCTATGCCCTCTCTTGGTCCGTATAATCCCCCTTGGCCATCGAAATACCTGCCTCTTTCGCGCTTTTTGCGCCAGCTGCCGCCATTCCGCATGATCGCCGCGTGCGTCTCCCAGCCTGAGAGCGCCTATGAAAACCCCTGGCTCTCCCTGCAGAACCCCGGGTTATAGAGTTTCTTGCATTATGGTTAGGAGCACCCATAATGCAAGAAACTCTACCGCGCACGGCGTGAGGCTCACACAGCAGATTCTCTTGCATTACGGCCGTAACCGTAATGCAAGAGAATCCGTAGGTGGCGGGAACACCAAGGCACCGGGTCTTGACAGGACCTCTGGGGAATGCGTCGCGCGGAGGCACGACGAGCGGAACGGCAGGAACTCGCGGCGAAGCACGCGCCCCGGCCTTTTGTGCGTTTGCCCGAAGGGGAAGCCAGGCCGACAGCGAACCCACTTTCTCAGAGCGGGGCCGACGCGAGGGACTCGGAGAAAGGTCCGAGTTCCGGCCCCGATAAGCAACCTGACCGTGGGAGATAAGGTACGAGCTTACGTCCGGGGCCGGAACTCGCCGCCGTAATGGAGGAGGTTACGGCACCTGAGCAGTGTTACCCACTGCTGTTTTCTGGTATGAATGGGCTTAGCCAGACTTGCCCTTTTTTGACCTTTCCGAACCGCTTTCGGCACTCTCTACACACGAGTCACTGCCAAACATACCTTAATTGCCCGTGCTCGTCATTGCATAAGCGGACTGAAAACTTGTATAATTGGCCTATACGCTGAGGCCTATATGCTGACACGCCAACGCTCCCCGAGTACAGATTCCGACTGGGTGTTGAGTGCCACCTGGCATGACTACCAGCTCACACCCGATGCCCCTATCCATCCTATCGTGAGTACCCACCCCCGTCCACGCCCGCTCGCGGTCGACCTCCACGAGGCGATGGAAGTCGGCATCATGCTCCGCGGGAGACAGGAGCGACAGTACCCCGACTGGGGATTGGACCTCACCCCTGGAGACGTCTGGCTCCAGCCCATGTGGGAACCCCACGCATGGCGACCAACGGTTCCCGATACGGAGAATATCCTCCTCATCTTTCTTCCCCAATTCCTCGGCGAGGAGCAGCTCGGCGACGTCTCCTGGCTCACCCTCTTCGCCGCGCCCCCGCAGCATCGGCCTTGGGTGAGAGATCATGCGCTGAGAACAAGAGTCCTGTCCATCGGCCGCGAAATGGCGGAGGAGATCACCCAGCGTGAGCAGGGATGGCTCACCGCCGTCCGGCTCGGCGTGCTTCGCCTCCTCTTCTTGCTCAGCAGATACTGGTCACCACCCAAGAGGTCCGTCGATGCCTCCCACATCGGCGCCAACACCCTCAGCCGAATCATGCCGGCCATCGCTCTCATCCACGAGCGCAGGCCCGGCACCGTCACCGTCGCCGAGGCCGCCGTCGCCTGTGGGCTCAGTCGCTCTCGATTCGGTACCCTATTCAGTCAGACCATGGGTTCCAGCTTCGGCCAGTTCTCGCTCCAGGCACGCCTGGGATATGCCGCCCATCGCCTGCTTACAACCGGCATGCCCATAGAGGCTATCGCCCAGAAGGCCGGCTTCGTCGACGCGAGCCATTTCCACCGGACGTTTGTGAAGCACTACGGATGTACCCCCAGCCGCTATCGGGCGCGGCAAGGGGAGGCCTGAGAGAGGCCCCCACTCACCCGCCCAGCGCCGGCCGATCACCTGAGGGGACTCCCGGGCTTCCGGGTCGAATACCACGCCTGGCCGAGCGATAGACCACCCCACCAAGGAGATTGACATGGAACTCAGCGAGCTCGCCAAAATCCCGATCGCCGATTGTCATACCCACTTCGGAGGCGAAGACCTCGACGCCATCGACGGCATGCTCGACAGCTTGAAGTCCGGCGGAATCCACCGGGCCTGCGTGCTCGTCAGCAGCTTCCCCGGTCGACCCAACGGCAACCCCGAGGGCCTCTACGCAAAGGCCAAGCACCCCGACCGAGTCTACCTGTTCCCCGGTCTCGACTACTCCGCCGTCGCCCGGGATGTCGATCACCGGCTCACCTGCTCCCTCGCAGAGCAAGTCGATCGAATCGCCGCCATGGGCTGCGACGGCGTCAAAATGCTCAACGGCAAGCCCAACTACCGCAAGGCCTCCGGCCTCGCCCTCGACTCCGTCATCTACGACGAGTACTTCGCCCGCCTCGAAGAGCGCGGCTTCCCCGTCCTCTGGCACGTCAATGACCCGGAAGAGTTCTGGAACCCAGCCGAGGCACCCGAGTGGGCCCGCGGCCCCGGCTGGCTCTACGACGACACCTCCCCCACCAAGGAGTCAATCTACCAGGAGTGCGAGCGCGTGCTCGAGAAGCGCCCCAAGCTCACCATCATCTTCGCCCACCTCTACTTCTTCTCCGACGACCTGCCCCGCGCTGCCGCCTTTCTCGATCGCTACCCCAACGTCTCCTTCGATCTCGCACCCGGCATCGAGATGCTCCACAACTTCACCAAGCGCCCCGACGAAGCCCGCGACTTCTTCCTCAAGTACCAGGACCGCATCCTCTTTGGAACCGACTTCGCCCCGGGCGGGCCTCAGTCGCGCATTTGGGTCGTCCGCAACTTCCTGGAGACCGATGAGCTCTTCCACGTGCCCACCGACGAGCCGCTTTTCTGGCCGGACCATCGAACGATGATCCAGGGAATCGCCCTCCCCCACGACGTCCTCGAGAAGATCTACCGGGAGAACTTCGGCCGCATCGTATCGCCCGACCCCAAACCGCTCAACCCCAGCCTCGTCATGACAGAGCTCAACCGCCTCACCGCGCTCCAGGACGCGCTCGGCGCGCCCCGCAATACAGCCCGTCGCGTTGCGGCTTCCCTCACCGATCAGGCCTTCGAGGGAGGCTGGACGACTCCCTATCTGGGCCGCACGTTGTAGCGCCTCACCCCAACGAGGGCCAACAGAACGGGAGTTCCGGCCCAGGGAATCGTGCTGAGTGGGCAAACCCGGCTGCCTGCGCCAGCTGGGCCGAAACTCCCGCCTGCTACACGCTCGCGTTCTCTCCGGCGACTCTGCGCCGTGTGCCTCCCCCTCTCCGCTCGCCGGCCTCGCCTATCTGCTCCGACCGAACGGTTACTTGAAACCCCAGCCGCCCATGTGTTCTTTCGAAATAGCTGAGCCTCGGCGGCCCTTCGTCGAATTCACACGACCCGCTCGGCTTTCTCCTGTAACTCTACCAAGGACGAGCGGCATATGCATTGCATAGGCTTATCATGATGGTGTATAATCTGATCATGGGGGGCAGACAGCCGGACGGGGTTCAGCCACCCGATTGGGATCTGCGCGCGGTCGAAGAAGAGCGCTGGCCGTCGCCCGTGCAGCCCTGCGTCGCCGAGGTGTGGTCTTACGACCCCGCAGGCCCTGGCGGCGTCAACATCCATGAAGGTCTTGAAATCGGCTTCGCGCTTACGGGGTCCATCGAGGTAGTTGTGGGCGACCACGCCCTCGCCGCCGGCCCGGGAGACACGTGGCTGGTAGGCATGTGGGAGCCCCATCGATGGCGCGTGATCCGGCCCTACACGCGCGTGCTCAGCGTCCTTTTCATTCCCGAGTTCATTGGAGAAGAGGTCCTCGCCGGCGGCCACTGGCAGCCCATGTTCACCTGCCCGCCTCAGGACAGACCCTCCTGCTCCACCCCTGAAATGCGAAGTTACGCTGGTACAGTCGCCTACGAGATCGCGCGCGAGGTAGAGAACAAGCTTCCAGGCTGGCAAGTCGCAGTCCGTCTTACCCTCGCCAGATTCCTCCTCGCGCTGGGTCGTTCCTGGCGGCCCAGCAACGGCGCCCGCGTGCGACATACTCACCCCTCCCTAACCTTCGACCGCATTATGCCCGCGCTCGCCGCCATCCGCGCCCATCCCTCGGCGCGGCTGAGTCTCGCCGCCGCAGCCGCCAAGTGCGGCCTCAGCACCGCCCACTTCAGCCGCGTGTTCGCCCACACTATGGGCCTCAGCTATGGTCGGTTTCGCATCAGGGCCCACCTCAGCTACGCCGCCCACCTGCTTCTCGAGACCGACCTCTCCATCGACGCGCTCGCTGAGCGTGCCGGTTTCACCGACGCCAGCCACCTCCACCGCTACTTCGTGAAACACTACGAGATCACACCCGGCGAGTTTCGCCTCCAGAATCGCTGACCGCGCCGCCCCGCCAGCCGTTCCTCCTCCCCCTCAGCCTTCCGTGTCGAGGCTGTTGCTGCGGGCCACCCTCCCGTACCATTCCCCGCTTCGCTTGAGCGTCCGGCCAAGTGTCTCATAGTCCACCCGCGCGATCCCAAATCGCTTCCCGTATCCCTCCGCCCACTCGAAATTGTCCAGTAGGGACCAGGCGAAGTATCCCTTCAGCGGGACTCCTTCTGCAATGGCTCGGTGCGCCTCCGCGATGTAGTCTCGCAGATAGCGTCTCCTATTCTCATCCTCCACCCGCCCGGAGGCGTCCGGCTTGTCCTCGAAGGCGGCGCCGTTTTCCGTCACGTACACGGCCCGCGGGCGGCAGCCCTCGTGGACCCAGGTAAGCACCTCCCGCAGCCCCGGCGGGTAGATCTCCCACCCCATCGCCGTCACCGGCCCGGGCGGCGGGAGGGTCTCGGCCCCGTACGGCTTCGCTTCGGGCTCATGGCGGACGACGCTCCGGCTGTAGTTGTTCAGCCCCAGGAAGTCGACCTCCGCCTGAACGACGCGGCGCTGCTCTTCGCTGAACTGCGGCAGCAGATCGCCGAACGCATCTCGCATCACCGCCGGGTAGTCCCCCTTGAAGATGGGATCGAGGAACCACCCATTCGCCTCGGACATCCGGTGCGCCGCGGCCCGATCCTCCTCCGATTCGCTCGCCGCGTGCACCGGCCAGATATCGACCGTGATTCCGATTCGCGCCTCGGGAAGAACCGATCGCAGCCTCCCCACCGCCAGGCCGTGCCCAACCAGCAGCGTATGCCCCGCCCGCAAGCTCTCCCCCCTGTCCCGGTGGCCCGGCGCATGCACCCCGGCGCGATACCCCGCGTCGGCCACCACCTGGGGCTCGTTTAGCGTGATCCACATCTTCACCCGGTCCCCCAGACGCCGGAAGCACAGCTCCGCATAGTCGGCGAACCGCCCCGCCGTGTCGAGGCTCGGCCAGCCTCCCTCTCGCTCCAGCGCCAGTGGAAGATCCCAATGGTACAGCGTCGGCGTCGGCGCGATCCCCGCCGCCAGCAGCTCATCGACCAGCCGGCTGTAGAAGTCGACACCCGCCTCGTTCACCGCGCCCTTCCCCTCCGGCAGCACCCGCGGCCAGGAAATCGAGAACCGATAGGCCTTCAGCCCCAGCGACTTCAGCAGCGCCACATCTTCTCGATACCGGTGATAGTGATCGCACGCAACATCGCCCGTGTCCCCGTTCTTGATCTTGCCCGGAGTATGGGCGAACTCGTCCCAGATGCTCGGCTTCTTTCCCTCCTCATCCCACGCCCCCTCGATCTGGTACGACGCCGTGGCCGCCCCCCACACGAACCCCTCCGGAAAGACCAGAATCGCCATTCTCTCCTCCTCCTGTTGGGACCCAGAGTCACCTGCTCACTACGAGTTCCGGCCCGGCGACCCCCTTCCTCCCCCGGAACTCCCGCCGGCGCCCCCTCCCCTTGCACCCTCCCGGCCGCAGGATTCGCGTGCTCCTCGGGTAAACTCTTCACCCGGACGGGCGAAAGATGTTTGCGGCCGAAGTGAGCCGCGAACATCCGGAAAGGCGACCGAGAGCCGAGCCAGGTTTTGCTGCCATCTTCATTGTGGACGGCAAGGACCTTTAGAATGAAGCGACCATCGCTGCCGATCCTCATCCTCATTGCGGGCCTCCTCGTCTCGGGGGTGATACTCGTGCGCGTCCTGCCCCGAGGCACTGCCCGCGCCCTCACCTCGGCCCATGCTGAGCCGTCCGTCCGGGCGCCGGCGGTGACGGGGGCCTTCTATCCGTCCGACCCTCAACAGCTCCTCGGCGAGGTCCGGTCATACCTCGACCGCGCCGACGTCCAGACGGCCGCGGGCGAGCTGGTCGCTCTCATCGTACCCCACGCGGGATACGTCTACAGCGCCCCCGTTGCAGCCTACGCCTATCGCCTCCTTCAAGGGCGAAGCTACGACACCGTCGCCGTCATCGGTCCCAGCCACAGAGTGCCGGTGGACGGCGTCGCCCTGAGCGACGCAGACGAGTGGCAGTCCCCCTTGGGCCGCGTCCCCATCGACCGCGACGCCTCCACAACCATCGCGAACTCATATCCCAAGGCCCGCGTCATCGACGCCGCCCACGAGCGCGAGCACTCGATCGAAGTGCAGCTCCCGTTCCTCCAGACTGTCCTCTCCGACTTCGCCCTCCTCCCCCTTCTCATGACCGACTTCTCCGACGCAAACTGCACCTCCCTCGCCCGCGCCCTCGCCGACCTGGCCCAGAAGCGCCGACTCCTGCTCATCGCCAGCAGCGACATGTCCCACTACCCCTCCTACGACGACGCCGTCCGCGTCGACAGGGAGACGCTGAAGGCCATCGAGACCATGGACGCGGGGGAGGTCGCCGCCACCACCCGCAGGCTCATGGCGCAGGGAGTCCCCGGCCTCGTCACCGCGCTCTGCGGAGAGGGGCCGGTCGAGACCGTCCTCCTCGCCGCCCGCCTACTGGGAGCGGACAGGGTCGAAGTCCTGAAATACGCCAACTCCGGCGATGTGCCCGCCGGGTCGAAGGATGGTGTCGTCGGATACTGCGCCGTCGCCATCTATCGCACTCGGCCCCTCGCCGACACGGAGCTGAACGCCGCCCAGCAGCGGCGTCTCCTCGATCTCGCCCGCAGCACCATCGAGGAATACGTCCGCACCGGCCGCCGCCTCGATGTTGCCGAAACCGATCCCGCCCTTCTGCGACCTGCCGCGGCCTTCGTCACCCTCAAGGGGGGCGGACAGCTTCGCGGCTGCATCGGCAGCCTCGAACCATCTCAGCCCCTGGCCGAGACCGTGCGCGATCGCGCCATTATGGCCGCCACCCGCGACCCCCGGTTCCCTCCCGTCCGCGCCCAGGAGTTGCCCGACCTCGACCTCGAAATATCGGTCCTGTCGCCCATGCGCCGGGTCACGACCCCCGACGAGATCGACATCTCGAAGCACGGCGTTGTCGTGCGGTCCAACGGCCGCAGCGGCGTCTTCCTGCCACAGGTCGCGGAGGAAACTGGCTGGAGCCGGGACGAACTCCTCTCCCACCTCTGCCGGGAGAAAGCCGGCCTCTCCGCCGACGCCTGGAAGCGCGGCGCCGCGCTCTACGTCTTCACGGTCCAGGCCTTCAGCTCCCCCGCACCAGGAGCGCATTCGCATGTCGGAAACTCCCCGGGAACCTGACCCCAAGCCCGATCCGCGCGCGTCCGATTCTCTGACCCGCCGCGATCTGCTCAAGATCGGCGTCGGCGCTGCCGTCGGCCTCGGCGCGCTCGGCGGCCTCGCCTACCTCCGCGACGGCGAGACCAACGTCGCCCCCCGCCCCGTCTCCATCACGAAAACCGGCGAATCGCCGCACCTCCACCCCGCGCGCTACTACCAGAAGCTCGCCCACAAGTTCGTCAAGTGCGACCTCTGCCCCAAGCACTGCTATGTCGGCCAGGGCGGTCGCGGCTTCTGCGAGGTCCGCGAGAACCGCGGCGGCGACTACTATACCCTCGTCTACGGCCGTGCCGCCTCCGCCAACATCGACCCCGTCGAGAAGAAACCCCTCTTCCACGTCCTGCCCGGAAGCTCGATCTTCTCCTTTGCCACCGCCGGCTGCAACCTCGAATGCAAAAACTGCCAGAACTGGCAGCTCTCCCAGGCCCGGCCCGAGACACTCCCCGCCACAAGCCTCCCGCCCGCGAAGCTCGTCGAGACCGCGCACAAGCAGGGCTGCCCCCTCATCGCCGGCACCTACAGCGAGCCGACCATCTTCTTCGAGTACCTGCTCGATGTCGCCGCCGAGGGCAACGCCCGCGGCCTCCGCACGACCATGATCAGCTCCGGATACATCGAGCGCCAGCCCATGCTCGACCTCTGCAAGCAGCTCGCCGCCATCAAGATCGACCTCAAGTCCATGCGCGACAGCTTCTACCAGACCAACTGCCAGGGCACCCTCAAGCCGGTACTCGACACCATCGAACTCGTCAAGAACCAGGGCGTCTGGCTCGAAATCGTCTACCTCGTCATCCCCACTCTCAACGACAGCGAGGCCGAGATCAAAGACCTCGCCAGGTGGGTTCACAGCAACGTCGGCCCCGATGTCCCCCTCCACTTCAGCCGCTTCCACCCCCAGTACAAGCTCACCCGGCTCCCGCCCACCCCCTACGAAACCCTCGACCGCTGCTACCGGATAGCCCGGGCGGAGGGCCTCCATTACGTCTACGTCGGCAACCTCCCCGGCAACCTGGCCCAGAACACCCGCTGCCCCGCCTGCAGCAAAGACATCATCCGCCGCCAGAACTTCCGCATCCTGGAGAACCATGTGAAGCAGGGGCGCTGCGAGTTCTGCCGGCAGGCGATCCCGGGCATCTGGTCGTGACCTCCGGCCCCGCGCTCCAGCCCCGGCCCCCCCTACCCTTTCGCCTTGTCCTCGCCGCCCTCGTCATGGGTATCACCGCCCTCATCGCCCAGGTCGTCCTCACCCGCGAACTCCTCTCCCTCTTCCTCGGCAACGAGCTCTCCATCGCCTTTGTCCTGGCCGTCTGGCTCGCCGCCGTCGCCACCGGCAGCGCTCTCGGTGGCCGCCTCGCGCCCCACCTCCTCCGCCCCGAGCGCGCCCTCGCCTGGAGCCAGCTCGCCCTGGCCCTCCTCCTGCCGGCCGCGCTGCTCTTCTCCCGCTCCGCTCAGCCCCCCGGCCTGACGCCCTTCGAGGCCTGGGGCCCCGGCGCCATGCTGCTCGTCTCGCTCGAAACCCTCGGGCTCGTCTCCCTCCTCGCGGGAATCCAGTTCGTCTTCGCCGCGGCCGCCGGCCTTCGTCACGCCGCCGCAGAGAGCGTCTCACCCGTGGCCTATGTCTACGCGCTGGAGGCGGCCGGCGCCATGCTCGCCGGCATCGCCTTTCACTTCTGGCTCTCCCAACACACCCTCGCCTTCGGCGCCTTCGCCCTCGTCGGCCTCCTCAACGTCGCCTCCGCCCTCGCTCTTCTCCGGCCCCGCATCTCCCTGACTGGAGCGGCCCTCGCCCTCCCCGCCCTGCTCCTCGGCGCAGCCCTGGCCGCCCTTCTCCTCCGCGCTCCCGCAGTCGACCTCGCCTCCGTGCAATCGAATCCCCGGTGGACCGGCTTCACGGTGCTCTCCCACACCCCCTCCAAGTACGGCGACCTCACCGCCGCTCTCCGTCAGAGGCAGTTGTCCCTCTTCCAGAGCGGCGTCCTCGTATTCACCACTGAACAGGCCTACGCCGACGAGGTCACGGCCCATCTCCCCCTCCTCCAGCACCCCGCTCCCCGGCGCCTCCTCCTCCTCGGCGGCGTCATCGGCGAGCTGCCGGAAAAGGCCCTTCAACATCCTGTCGAGCGCCTCGACTGCATCGAGCTCGATCCAAAGCTGCTGGAGGCGGCCCGCCGCGCCGCGCGCCGCGCCCGGCTCGAGCTCCCCCTCGACGTGCTGGACGATCCCAGAGCCCACCTGGAGTTCGGCGACGCTCGCCTCTTCCTCCAGCAATCCCCGCCCGTCTACGACGTCATCATCGCCAACGTTCCCGATCCCACCACCGCCGCCCTCAACCGCTTCTACACCCTCGAGTTCTTCCGCGAAGCCAGACGCGCCCTCGCCCCCGGCGGCCTCCTCGCAGTCACCCTCACCGGATCGCCCCACCACCTCAGCGGCCCCCTCCTCCTCGCCGCCGCCACCACCGATACCACCCTCCGCCAGATCTTCCCCGATGTGCTCCTCGTCCCCGGCGAGACCATGTTCTTCCTCGCCGCCAGAGATCCGGACGTGCTCTCCCGCGACCCCGATGTCCTTGCCCGGCGCCTCCGCCAGCGCGGCCTCCAAACCGACTTCGTCAACGAGGACTGGCTGCGGGACGCTCTCCTGCCCTTCCGCGCCGACCTCATCCAGCAGCAGCTCTCTCAGGTGCCCGCCCCGCCCCTCAACACCGACCTGAATCCCGTCAGCTACTACCACCAGACCCGCATCTGGCTCGACCAGCTCTCCCCCCGCCTCGCCCTGCCGATGAAGACCCTCTCCCACATCGAGGTCTGGTGGGCCGCGCTCCCCCTCGCCCTCGCCCTCATTCTGATCTCCGCCGCCCGCGGCCGCTCCCCCCGCCTGCGCGCCCTCGCTGTGCTCGTCGCCGCCGCCGCCATCGGCGGCTTCGGCATGATGCTGGAGATCGTCGGCCTCCTCGTCTTCCAGGCCGCTCGCGGCTATCTCTATCACGCCATCGGCGCCCTCATCGCCGCCTTCATGGCCGGCCTCGCCGCTGGAGCCGCCGCCCTCAGCTCCCGCCGCCTCGACCCGCACACCTCCGCCCGTCTGCTCGCCGCCGGCCTCCTCACCTCCGCCCTCATCGCCGCCCTGCTCCCCGGCCTCCTCCAGGGAGTCCTTCCCGCGCCCGGCCTGGCAGGGGCCGCAATCGGGCTTCTGCTCCTTCTCGTGGGGTCATTGGTGGGCGCTGCCTTCCCCCTCGCGGTGGCGCTCTACCGACGAGAGCGCACGCCCGCTCCCTCCGGCGGTGCCATTTACACCGCCTCTGGCGGTGCCGTTGAGGCTGCCTCCGGCGGTGCCGTTGACGCCGCCTCCGGCGGTGCCGTTGACGCCGCCTCCGGCGGTGCCGTTGACGCCGCCTCCGGCGGTGCTATTTACGCCGCCTCTGGGGGTGCCATTTACGCCGCCGACCTCATCGGCTCCGCCGGCGCCGCCGTCTTCGCAGGGGCGCTGGCTCTCCCCCTCCTCGGGGTCGTGGGGACCTGCCGGTTCACTGCACTGCTGTTGGCGGCCGCCCTCGTCCTCGCCCTCCCCCTGCTTCGCAAGCCGGCCTGAGACCCCCTCAGTCCCGGCCGAATCGACGGGCGAGGTCCTCCCGCGACAGCCCCCGGAGCTGCCGACCCAACACGAACAGCCCCCCGCATATCAGCACCGCCGACACCGCCGTCCGCGCCGTTCTCGACAGCAGCGGCCTCCTGGTCGGGGACACGATCTCGGCTTCCGCCGTCGGCAGCGCCTCGACATTCCCCTCCAGTTCGGCCAGCACCCGATTCCGTTCTCCCCAGCTTGCGGCGAACAAGAAGTACTGCGCGCGCCCCACCCAGCCCGCCTCCTCCAGAGCCACCTCCACCCCCTCCGAAAGCTCCATCACCAGGGACTCGTCGAACACCGGCGCCAGCGGTTGCAGCAGCCCGCAGACCGAGACTCGACGGCCGGCCAGCGATATCGCTCCGCGCTCGAGCTCGCTGTTGAACCCCGCCAGCCCCGACCACCCCGCCTCCGCGGGCAAGGAGCCGAGCGCGCAGTCCGAATTCTTCAGCCTCGCAGACAGGTCCGGCAGCAGAACCACCTGGCGCGGGCCTTCCCCCGCCTTCGGATTCGCCATCACAACCGCCCGAACTGCTCCCATCTCGCGGAGCCCCTCCGGCATCGCGCTCTCCCCCGCGGGCCGTGGATCGATCACCTCGATCAAGTACTCGAACCGCCCGTTCCCGCCGGGCAGCACCAGCAAACCGAGCGCGCCCACGATCACCCCCAGGATGATGAATGCCGCCGCCGATCTCTTCACCTGCTGCTTGTTATCCTGCATGCTCCGCTCGCCTCGTTCGGCAGGAGCTTTGCCTCCTGCCCCTCTCCAGCCGCCTCCTCCAGCGGGGTCCGCACATTTCTCCAATGTGCGAACGCCGCTAGAATCCCGGCGGCGGCTCCAGCCCCGCCTCCTTCGCCTCCGCCGCCGCTCTCGTCACCGCATGAATAGCCGACGCCGTGCGCGTGTCGCTCCGGCTTCGGTACGCAAGTCCCGCCGCCGCCGCCGCCAGGTCCACCCTCGCCCGCTCGAGATTGCCCAGCCGAATGTCCAGCCGAGCCAGCATCGCCCACCCCTCGACATCTCGCTGCCGCCCCTCTACCGCCCGCCTCAGCAGGCGTTCTACCTCCTCCAGAGGCCAGCCTTCTTCCAGGTGCAGTTCGGCCAGCTTCACCGCCGCCGTCGCGTAGTCCGGCGCGATCTGCACCGCCTTCCTCAGATCCCGTGCCGCCTCCTCCGACTCCCCGAGCTGCATCTCCACCTGTCCGAGGAAGGAATAGGCGTCGGCATCATCCGGATCCTGCTCCGTCGCCATCCCCAAGGCCTGCTTTGCCTTCTCATACTCCCCCGCCATCACGTACGACTGCCCCAGGTAGTACCAGTCCCGATTCGCCGTTGCGCTCCGCCGCACCCCGTACGCGTCCGAGTTCACCAGCAGCGCGAACCCCGCCAGCCCCGCCAACGCCAGCGCCGCAAGCCCGACCCGGCGCGCCGCCACCATCCTTCCAAGCTCGATCGCAGCGAAGGCCGCGAACACGCACAGCGCCGGCACCGCCGGCACGCGATACCGGCCCGTAATGAAGAAGATCGCGACCGCTGCCATCTGCGTCAGCACGAAGAACGTCAGCAGCCACGCGCCCCGCTTCCGCCCTCCGCCGAGCGCCATCCCCAGCAGCCCCAACGGTCCGATCACCGCAAACGTCAGCGGAACCGCCCTCAACACCGACGAGTGCGCCCGCCCCCACTCATAGCTCACATTGTTCGGGATCTCGTACGCGTTCCAGTAGAGATACAGCTTCCTCCCAAACAAGGCCGCCGCCGCCCCCGGCTGCTCCCGCATGAATCGGATCGCCTTCTCCCTCCAGTACTCATCCATCGCCGTCGTCCCCATCTTGCCCTCCCCCATCGCCTCCTGCCAGGTGCGCTCCCAGGCGATGCCGGATGGGATGGGAGAATACCCGTCCGCCTCCGGATTGTTCCCCGTGTACAGGTTGATTCCACCCATGGTCGAGATGGGGATGAATCGCCTCACGATCAGGTAGTTCCTCCCTGTGATCGGCACGATCGGCAGCACCACTGCCACCGCGAACACCCCGACCGCGGCCCCCAGCTCCCGCCAACCCATCCCTTTCCTCTCCCATACCACCATGAGCACCACCGTCGGCAGTGCCAGCAGCAGCAGGTTGGGCCGCGTCAGCCCCAGCAGCCCCAGCACCAGCCCCGCCGCAAACCACGCCTGGCGGGACCGCGGCCTCTCGAACGCCCGCAGCAGCAGGAGCAGGAAGCTGGTCGCCAGGAACGTCGCCAGAGCCGTATCCAGCAGCTGCCCCTCCCGGTAGATCGCCGGGCTGTAGCATGCCAGCAGGAGCCCGGCCGCAAAACCGACCGCCGGCCCGAACACTCGCCTCCCGATGACATACGTCAGGCCGCAGGTCGCCGCACCGAGGAGAAGCTGAAGCAGATGGGCCGAGAACAGGCTCGCCTCGCGCTCCCCCAGCGCCCACTGGTTCAGCGCCAGGAAGTAGGCATACAGCGGCGCCTTCGCCAGCACCTCCCGGTTGCCGATCCAGTGACCGCTCACCAGAATCGAGGCCCACTTCCACTGCGTTCGCGAGTCGAGAACCGGGTAGGAGAAGAAAGGCCAGCTCCGGATCTGGACCAGATACACCAGCCGCGGCACCAGCGCCGCGAGCGCGACCGCTCCGGCCTGCACCCGCCAGTCGTGCACCGGCCCGCGGTTCCCTCCGTCCTCTCTCTTCTCCGCCTCGGGCGGTCCCGTCGGCACTCTTATCTCCTCCATAGGCCCTGCCTACCGCAGCTTCTGGCTATGCCTGCCGCCACCCGGCCGCGCTCCTTCCCTGCCTACTTCCGTTCCCCCCGTGCCGCCTCCCCCGCCGACTTCGTGCCCTGCAGATACCCAAGGCTTCGAAGCTGCTTCTCCAACTCATCACTGATCTGCACCCTCGGCGCCGGCGCCCCGGTGAGCCCCTGCCGCACCTGCCGCTGTTCCAGCAGCCACTGCGCGATGAGCTGTTCGTCGTACGCCGCCCGCACCGGCAGCCTCCCCGACACCTCCCTCTCCTCCCCCGGGTCCGCACCCGTATCCCACAGCCCCAGCGACTTCCGCGCGGCCGTCTCTCGCGGCGCCGCCGAAAGATCGATCACCCGCTTGAAACCATCTTCGTCGATAACCCCCACCAGGTCAATCTCATTCCCACCGAACTGCGACAGCTCCGCATAGAAGCGGCGCGATCGCCCGGCCTTCGGGGCGGAAGACGCGCCTGGCAGCTCCCGTCCCGGAAGCGCATAGCTCAGCTTCGGCCTGGCCCCGACTTCCGCCAGCACCGTCGGCACCAGATCGTGCAGACCCACGCGCTCCTCCACCTGCGTCCCGCCATCCCGCCCTCCCGGGAAGCGGACGATCAGCGGAACGTGCATCTCCTCTACGTTGAGGTTCCGGCCGTGGCTCAACGTATCGTGCTCTCCGAAGGCCTCGCCGTGGTCTGCGGTGAGGATCACCAGCGCATTGTCAAGCCGACCCGACCGCTTCAGCATCTGCACGAACTCGGCGAACCCGCGGTCGGCGTCAAATACCTCGGCATCATACAGATCGACGAGATGCGCGATATTCTCCGCCGAGAGCTTCGGGTTGACCCGCCCCGCCGCCGTCAGACCTTCCACGGACCCGTCGCACTCCCCCCCGATCCCCCGGTCGAACCGCCGCCGGCTCTCCGGCCGCGGCCTATAGGGATCATGCGGCTCCATCGTGTGAAGATACATGAAAACCGGCTCCTCCCCGCCCCGCCCCGCCAAGAAGCTCTCCGCCTGCGAGCGCACCCAGCCGGCGGTGCCGGCCCGGCGCATGACGAACCGCTCATATCCCTGCTTGAA
>Ga0307379_10003656_pt1 | contig 22228 bp, 14 predicted proteins | sample UN2MG_FD_202237 | JGI IMG/M metagenome (GOLD analysis project Ga0307379, IMG submission 202237) | Soil microbial communities from Risofladan, Vaasa, Finland - UN-2 | ecosystem: Environmental > Terrestrial > Soil > Coastal area > Acid sulfate soil | place: Finland: Risofladan, Vaasa | collected... | reverse complement strand
CTTCATGTTGCTGTCTGTGTCGCGTAATCGGTCCACGGTGGCTCGTAAGAGCGCGTCGAGAAAGTATTCGCGCCGCTCCTCCAGCGCGGCCACCCATTCCCTGTGGTGTACGTGTGCCGAGAATGTCCAGTGCATTGTTTCGACGTTCTGGACATGGCACATGAAATCGCCGGCGTGCATCATCGATTCGAGCGGCACCCGGATCGTCAGCGGCATCCTGCCGATCGGGATGTTCCACGGCACGGCGTCCTCCACACCCACGCGCTCGAACAGCCACAGCCACCAGGGCGTCACCCCCGGCTGGTTGGCGCCGCCGATTTCCATCGTCGGCGAGAAGGGCCGCGCCATCATGTCGGCGATGAGGTAACTCAGGCAGAATTTCGTGTGGCCCTCCGAGTCCAGCACGTGCACCATGACGTCGCCAACCAGGCACCACCACAGGAGGTAGCACGTGCGCGGGTCGTCGATGCCGCGAAACCACGCGACGACGGGGAGCATGCGATTCTCCTCCTCGCTCGTCAGCTGAACGAAGTCGACGATCGCGTCCGCGTCCTCCTGCTCGCCGTCTTCTCCGTAAATCGCATCCAAAACATCTGCTGCCCCTTCCATCGAGCTCTTAATTTTTTTTTTAATGGAAAAAGGGAAACAGTTAGAGAGTGAGCCGGAGGCCCGGGGGAGATACACTCCTGCCGTCCACCACGCCTGGAGGTTCCTCGCGCAGACGACGCCCAAGGGGCAGCTTGTCGCCTGCTACAAGACAAGGGGGGCGGCGGGCATCCTTCTATTTTTCGTGTGGCCCGTTAACACGTACTTGGCGTCGCGACACTGGGCGGCCTGCATTTCGTGCTCGACGATTCTCGAGGGTTGGGGGGAGAAGCCGGTGGTCGTGGAGATGTGCGAAGTGGAGGCCCTGTGGACAACCGCGCCGCCCGCCGTCGTCGATGAATATGATCTCGTGTGGTGCTCCGACGGATTCGCGACGGGCCTTGCGCTGGCAAGAAGGGACCCGGATTTCCTGCTGCCGGCCAGCAGGGTGTGGTGTTGTGATGTGCGGCGCGCCATTGTTTAGATGAATAAAACCATTTACTTGTCATGTATTGGAGGAAAGGACGAGACACACGACCTGCGTGAAGGCGTTCTCGCTCATCTGGATCGCCTTGTCGAGGCGGCGGGCGGCCGCGTCGTGCACAGAGAAGGCGCCTGACTCCTGGATGCTGGGGTCTTCGAGACGCTCTCGGAGGAAGTCGCGCATTGCCGTGGCGGCGGCGAGAAGCCGCGGCTTGACCTCGTCGGATGACCAGAACTGCCCGATCAGCCACGTGATGCTGTCCTTGCTGCGCATGGCGGAGACGATGTGCTTGGCCGTCTTGATGCCGGGGATGCAGTCCTCGCCGTTTTGCGGCAGGGGGTGGTAGTGCTCGTCCTCGAGGAACTCCATGTCGTCTTGTCGCATGAACAGCACGGCGTCTTCCGCGAGGTTCGGCTTGAAAGCGACGAGGTTGGTGTGTGTCTCGCTCTTGGACTTCCGGCCGTACATGAAGTAGAACAGGAGGCACCGCCACACGCTCTCGGGGAACCGGAGGCAGGACTGGAGCAGGTTCACCGCGCCGAGGTATTTGGAGAAGTACATCTTCGCGGAGGCCTGCGCTACAGCCGGGCGGCCCAGGGATTCGCCGGAAAGGAGGAACGTCAGCTCCTTCGGCCGGTCCGGCTTATCCTCTACGAGGATGACGGGCGCGCACATGCTTCCCTGTGGCAAGAAGGATCGGCGGAAGGACGCGGCCATGCGGGCGCGGGCGACCTGCAGTTTCCCCGTGTCGTGCAACTGGACGGAGAGAATGACCCGGAAGCCTCCGTCGATCGGCTGCTGGGCCAGACCGGAGAACTCCACGCCTTCATGCAAAAAGACGCGCTCGTCGCTGAAGTTGGTGAAGTACAGCGGCTTGGGGGGTTCCTTCTCGATCTTAATGCGCTTCTCCCGTCGCGCGGCCGCGCGCTCCTGAATCCGCTTGAGGGGGTTGGCATTGGCGGAGCCGATGCTCTTGTCAATTTCCTCGAAGTCGCCGGAGGCGACGAAGGCGTCCTCGCTCGGCGCGCACTTCGGCCTCTTCGGGCGACAGGCGGCGCGCTGGCCCTGCTCGTAGAGGGGCATGTCGTTGCGGATGCGCTGGCCGATGGAGTATTGGCCGTAGTCGCGGATCATCAGCTGGCCGTGCTCCTGGAGGCCGGTCTGGAGGCCCGCCATGTCTTCGCACATGCGCAGGGTGGTGGCGGGGAGGTGCGACGGGGCCAGTGGCATGACGCGGGTGCGCGCGTCGAAGATCGAGTAGATGGACGCGGGATCGATCTCGACCTTCTCCTCCTTCTCCTCCTCGAAGAGCCGCTCGCTCTCGGCGGCGCGCATGCGGTCGCGCCGGTGCGAGGCGTTGCCGTCGATGTGGCTCGCCGCGTCCTTGCAGAGGCCGCGGAACCCCCCCATCTCCTCGTTGATAACGTCGGGCACGATGGGCATGCCTCCGGGGAACGTAGTCTCGTACAGCCTGTCTACGTCGGCGAGGGGCACCGTCGACTGGCGGCCCATGACCGCCTCCGCCTCGAGGCGCGCCTCTTCCACCGGGTCGTACGCCGTGCCCAGGGGGAAGGACATGCCACGCGTGAGCATCAGGACGGTCTGGGTGATCGGGTAGCGCGCAACACCCCACGCGCTCGCGTCGGTCTCGTCCGCGCGGAACTCCAGCGTCATGGGCATGTCCTTCCAGCGACCCGGGCTGTCCTCGAAGGTGTACAGCTCCTCCCGGCCCCGCAGGAGCATCCACGCGTTCTCGTTGGTGCGCACCAGGTCCACGAAGGGGTGCAGGCGCACGTCGCGGCCGGCCATCAGCTCGGCGATGTGCCAGAAGAGCGCGCTGGCGTTCCACACGGCCAGCAGGTGCGCGCCGGTGAGGGCGTTGTCGTCGTCGCAGAACGAGATCCCGGAGACGAGGTTGTGGGCGGCGCGCTTGATGGCGGGAGGGAGGAGGTCGGTCAGCTTCGTCTTGATTTGCGAAAACATCCGCGACTTCGAGTGGATGCGGAGCGCCCATTGTTGGTGGAGGAGCCCGCCCTTGTTCATGATGCCCTGCATCTCGGCGGCGTCGGCGGTGAGGCGGCTCTTCCGGAACTTGGTGACGATATGCACGCCGTGGATCAAAATGCGACGCGTCTCCTGCGCCCTCGAGGAGGACGAGGTGTCCACGTCGGCCAGCGAGCAGCCCTGCTCCTCGGCCAGCGAGATCACCCACTCCGCGAACATGCGCAGCATGATCACCGGCAGGCCGACGGCGTACATGCCCTGGAAGCGGAACACGCCGGCGATCAGCTTGCGCCAGACGAGGCGGCTTAGCCCCGCCTTGTCGAGGACCACCGCGGCGCGCAGCGCGCCGATGATATTTCCCTTTTGCAAATAATACCGCAGCGAGCGCGCGACCGTCTGCGTGCGCAGCGTTTCGATGCGTTCGGGCAGGTCGTGCTTGTGCAGCAGCTGCATCTTAATAATCTCGCGCATGTTCGTGTGTAAGACGGCCGGCGCGTCCGACGACGTGCGGGCAGTGTGCGCCTCCGGGCTATTCGGGTAACTCCAACTCATTTTTGGCGAAGTTCTCCTCTGTCTATCAGAATTAAGAAAAAAAAATTAATTTAAAAAATAAATCTGAACAGGGGACATGGAGCGATCGCATGAACACCAGGGCGGTCGGCGATGTTCCGTCGAAGGCTGCGACGGGCCGGTTCTCTACTCAAAAGCAACCATGTGCGGCAAGCACTGGCACAGGACGAACTATAAGCGGAGAAAGGCGGCGCGGAAGTGCGGGGGATGCAACGGGCCTGTCTCTGGCTCGAAGAGCAAGTGCATGAAATGCCTGGTCACCGACCGGCGAAAATCGACATGCAGTTTTCCTGGGTGCGCCGAGACGGTGACGAGGCCGGTGTGCCAACTGTGCACCAAACACTACCGGGCACACAGAAATGAGCGACGAAGGGGGGTGTACGCGCGAAAAGACCACCCCATGGGACCAGTTGCGAACGGTTCGTGGACAGCGGGCTCCGTGAGCACGTCGATGGATGGCTCGGACGACTCTCCGGGCAGCGAGGACGGGGATTATAGGCAAAACAGCGAAAACTCGGACGAAGGCAGTGCGCAGATGTCCGTGGTGATTCGGGGAAGCGGGGGGCGCCCCCTACTGTTCAGTAACCTCGAATAAAATGCCCGTTTTATGCCGGCGACGTCCGGCCATTGGATTATAAATAAAAGAAAAATAAAATGGGGAACGGGTCTTCTGTGCATTATCAGGTCGGTGCCGATCTTGTTGTTTCCTGGGGCAGCGATGAGAAGTGCACGGTGTACACGCGCCCAGGCACGTACATCCACCGCTCCGCGAGCCGGTTCTGCAACGAGGAGGTCGTCACGCACAACCTCCTCCGAGGAGTGCACCTCCGAACGTTCATGACGAAGACGCTCGAGAAGAACGTCAGCAGCGACGACGGCAGCGACGACGAGGTGGCCAGCGATGAGATCGGCGAGGCACTCCCGGATACCACCGCGCCGCCCACGGAGGACGAATCCCTCGTCTCATTTACCTCCATGGACCCGTCCCGGCCGCTGGCAATCACGGTGGTGTGGGAGCGCGTCCTCGACCGCATCAAGTGCGACAAGACCCGCGCGGTGATGAAGGGCATCTTCCGGAAACAGGCCGTGCGCGGCGTCAGCGACACCGAGTTCCGCAACGTGACGCGGCCGCTGTGGGTGCGGGTGCGCCTCGAGCATGTGGTGCGGGCCCTGAGCGACCTCACGGCGCACTCCTCGCTGAGCATTGCGTATGAGGCCCTCATCCTCTACTCGCACCAGATCAACGAGCAGGGGATGTGCGATGGCATCACACTTTCCCAGTGCGCGCAGAGCGTTGCCATCGGGCGGCACGGGCCAAACTTCGCTTCGCTGTGGGCCTGTACCCCCAGCGCCACCATGGACACAAGGGAAAACCCTTCCCCCAGCATCGATACGCCCATCGGGCGTACCATGGTGAGCATTTACCAGCAAGTAACGGAGGACCTCATGACCGTCCTGGCGCAGGCCAACGGGACGGGCGACCCGCGCATCTGCTTCATGCCCGAGTTCGTGGACGCCCTCGCACCGGCGGTGCTGTCGCACAACGGCGCCATGAGCGACCAAAAGGCCCAGGGGATCTTCGTGAGAAACGGCATCGTGGAAACGGCCGAGGTGGACACAGGGTACGTGATGCTGAAAGTCCCCGCTTCCTCGTTCCAGGCCGCCCGCGCCGCCCTCAGCCAGATGCTGGCGAACAACGAAAGCGAAGGCGAATAAATTTTATTAATGATGTTTCAGATTTTCCAGGCGCTGCATCAGCTCTTTGTCATCAGGGTCGTCTGCGGGAAGATCGACCGCCTCCCCCTGGGCCGGCGGGTCCCGTGGCTGGTTGACGGGAACGCTCGCTCGCAACATGACCTCCGTCTTCTGCTGCTCCGCGACGGAAAGCAGGGTCTCCCACTCCGCGTCCGCCTCGCCATCGGCGTCCACGTCGCCCCCGCCCATGGCATCGTGGATCGTTTCCCTCGCGATTTCCATGCGATCGCGCGTCTGTTCCATTGCCATGACACTCGAGGGCCCCGTGCCCGTCATCTGGCGCGCCACCGGCCCGGCGACGCGCGTGTACGTGCGCATCGCCTCCTGCTGCGACTGCGCGGTGCCGAGCGAGCGGATCTCGCCGGCCATGCTGTCCACGTCGTCCATTTCCTTGGTGAGGCGGACGATCTCGGCGCCGATCTTCGAGGAGCGGTCCGAGTACACCCGGGCCTCTTTGATGTTGCCTTGCTTGATGAGACGGATGGCGCGCTTCTTGGCCTCCTCCTTCCTTTTCTGCCGCATCGAGATGTCGACCTCGATGTCGCGGCGGCTCCTCGCCATCTGCCGTCGCGCGTCGCGCTGTTGCTCCCGCGCGCTTGGCTTGGTTGTCCACGCCCACTCGGTCGCCATTTCTTTTCTTACTCATCCGGGAATTAGTGGCGCCCCCCGCCTCCGCGTCAAAGGAAGGCAAAACTAAAAGAAAGGGCATGCTTTTCATCTTCCTCTTCTACCTGGTCGTGATCAGCGCAGCGCGTACGGTGCTCATTAAACCACGGTACGGTGATCAACCAACCGTGCACAAGAAGGAACCGGTCATCGAGCGAGAGTTCGAAGGGAACGTGCACTACGCTGCCGTCCAGCAGGGTCTGGACCACGCCGCGTGGTCGCAGAACCTGGAGGAGTCCATTCGACAGGCACAGCTCGCACAGGAAAACAAGTGGTCGCAGCGGACGCGCGACCTCGCCGTCGATCCCATCGACGCCGACTCTCCTTCCGTCGGCGTGCGCGCGGGAATCGGCTCCTCCTGCCTCGCCGACATCCCCCTCCCCAACGACTTCAACGGCAAGTACATTGACATGCAGTGCGCGCCCCGCGGCGCCCCGTGCGGCTATGGCACGTTCATCTACCCGAGCGAGGTTTCCAAGCAGTTCAATCGCCAGTGCAACTACTCGGCGAATCCCGGCGTCGACGGCGCGACGATCACGTGCCGATTCTGCCCCGCGGGCCAGGTGTGCTCGGACAACGTGTGCAAGGACACGTTCGGCGCGATGGAAGAGCCGTGCAACAACGACGCGCAGTGCGAGCCCTTTGCCGAGTCGCTCCAGCAGCCGACGCCGCGCTGCATCTCCGGCTACTGCTCGCACAGCTCGGCGGGCCTCGGCATCAACGGCGACTACTGCTCCACGGTGGCCGACTGCATCGCCGGGATGCAGTGCATCTCGGACATGCCCGGCGCCCCCGCGCGCTGCCGCAACGCCGGCGGTTGCGCCTCGCACACGGAGTGCTCGTCGGATAGGTATTGCTCGGGGGGGAATTGCGTGCCGAGGCTGGACGAGGGCGCCAGCTCATTCCAGTCGCACCGCTGCAAGATCGGCCTGGTCTCCAGCAACGGCAAGTGTCGCAAGATGTTCAGCCTCCTCAACGAGCAGGACTGCGAAGACTCCTCCGCGAAGCTGTTCGGCTGCGCGATCGGGCTCCAGTGCGTGAACGACGGGGGCTGGATTTGCCGTTCGGACAACGCGAACACGGTGCACCAGGAATGCTTCCTTCCGGAGGAAGAGGTGACGCAGGACAACGGCGACTACGAGTACACGACGTACGACAACGTCGGGTGCGAGCTGGGGTATACGTGCGACTGCGAGCTCAACAACTTCAACGGGGACGCGCACTGTCGCCCCGTGCTGCCGCCGACGCAATACTATGCGCTGCAATGGGAGCGCCTGGCGGCGTGCGCGGCCGAGCATGACTGCCGCCTGGAGCAGGAATCGGCATTCACCAAAACGTGCATTGCCAACCACTGCCAAGAAGAATTTTCCTGCCTCCAGCGCGCCTACGAGTCCGGCATGCGCCCCGACCGCCTTATCCTCCCCGGGTGCAGCGCCTCCGACGCCGTTCACATGGCGCTCTGCGTCGACCCCGAAAACGACGCCGCCTCCTTGTTACCTTCGCTCTGGTCATAATAAATGAGATTTTTCCTATTCACGCGCCACCCCGAAAACAAAAAATGAGCGATTTCAGCTCGATCATCAACGAACTTGCCCGAATCGCCGAAAAGGGATCGCCCGCCCCCACCGGGGCAAACGCCTCCGCTGGAGCAAACGCCCCCACCGGGGCGGCCGCGCGCGCCGTGCAGATCCGAAGCCAAGCGTCCCTGCTCGCGCCGGCGGGCCGAACGAAGGTGAACCCCAAAGTGAAGGATAAGGGGGGGCAGGTCAGCGCGCCGCCCCGCGCGAAGGTGGAGGCCAAGGCCGCGTTTCAGCTCGACCCCAAGCTCGAGCACGATGCGAACCGCCAGGCGGCCATCGCCTTCATCATGCGCAACCGCGTGCGCGCCGATCTGGCCGGCGACGCCTTCGCGATGCTGCTCGGTCGCGGCATCGTGGCGGAGTCCATGGCGCTTGGCACGCGTCTCTTCACCGAGGCGTGGCGCCCCGACGTGGACCACCTCGCGGACGTCGCGCGCTTCCTCATGGCGTCGCTGGCCGAGAAGGCGGCCGAGCTGGAAGTGGGCGCGACGCGGCGCCGGCCCTTCGACCCCGCGCTGCGGGCGGTCATCCAGATCACGCTCTCGCGCGTCGCCGCGATCCTGAGGGGCGGGGTGAAGCCGACGGGCGCGGGCGGGATCGGCGAGCACATCTCTGGCGGGCTTATGGTGCTGTGGAAGGTGATCTACTACCTGATGTTCGCGTTCGCCGTGGTCTCGACGGTGCATGTGGGGACGAGCGCGGTCTATGAGGCGGCGACCGACTCCCCGCTGAGCCGTACCTCGGAGATGGGCGCCGGCGCGGTGACGTCCGTGTACTATGGCGTCCGGTCGGCCTTTGATAGGACAACCGCCAACTCGACGGAGGTCGTGCTGGGCGGGTCGTGGAGGCAGGCGTCCGGCGAGGTGCTGCTTTCCTACATGAGAGAGGTCTCGGGGCTGCCCGACCTTTCCCCGATCATTCTGGACAGCCTCTTGGACCCGCCGCCCTCGCCGATCAGCCTGGATGAGTCCAAGCTCATCGCGGCCGCGGGCGCCGCCGTCGGGCCGGCGCCGGAGGGGGCGGAGGAGGTGCACGGGTGGTGGGCCACTGCCACCGGCGTCGCGTACTCGACCACCGCCATGGTGGCCAGCGGCGCTGGCGCCGTGGGCAGTGGCGTCGTGGCCACGTACCAGAGCGGCACGCTCATGGTAGCGAACGTGGCCGTGACAGCGAGCGGACGGAACGTCGTGATCATGGACGCCGAGGAGGCGTTCGAGAAGACGCGCGCCGAGATGCAGAACGAGGAGTTCAAGAGGTGGGCGAGCGCAGTCTTTGACCGGGGCGTGCCGAGCCTCGCCTACACGACGTCGCGCCTCGCCGGCGGTGAGTTCCAGCGCCGCCTCTATGGAGGCCGGCTGGAATACAACGCCAAGGCCTCGATGCTGTCGACGATCGTCGCGCACATCAAGCCGTTCTTCCAGGACCTCCTGCGGTTCCCGTTCGCGGACTGGAGCCCGCCGTTCGTGGGCGCGACGACGCGCACGGGCAACGTGTACGAGTCGGACTTTGCCTTCGTGGCCGCCGCGATCCTCACTCTCCTGTACGGAAAGGGGGTCGCGTGGCGCTCGATCGTCCAGCCATTCGTGGCAAAGTATGTCGTCGGCGGCGTCTTCGCAGTTGAAAGAGGCGCAAGGGATGCCACGGGGCTCAAGGCCGAGGGAACGGTGTCGGGACCGCTCGCCCGCCTCTTCCAGCTGCGGCTGGGCGAACTCCAGATCGAGAGGACCTTCGTGAGAGATCCCGACGGAACCCGGCGCGAGGTACCAAGGCAACAGCTTCTCGAGGAGGCCGAGAGACTCGAGCGGGAGGTGAGGGAAGGGGTGCTTACTGTTGCCAGGACCCCCCAGGGGACGGCACTCCCCGTCCAAAAATACGACAATCCTGTTGTTTTCGACTGATCAATGGAATTTGATGGAATTCGGGCGAAATCCCAGTGCATTAAAAAATAAAAACAAGATGGCTTCCAAGGCGACTCTCAAGAATTTCGTGGACGAGTTCCTCGAGCAGAGCGACAGCGACGGCGACGGGTCGGACCCCCTCGACGTGTTCACGGGCGAGGGCATGGCTGCGGGCGGAGCCCGGAACATGATCCTGCCGGGCTTCCGCCCGCCCAAGGACACCCACGTCTCCGAGATCAAGGCCCCGCACATCAACAAGGAGCCGAGCCTCACGGTCTTGCAGGCAGCGGACCTTTTCGTGCCTTTCATGAAGAAGAGCATGGCGGTGCAGTTCCTCCAGAAGGTGGAGACGGATCTGGTTAACCAGCCGGAACACGTCCAGCGCGGCATGGTTCGGCATGCCTACGACCAGGGCATCACCACCGTGATGGGCTACCGCGCGTGCGGAAAGACCGGGCTGCGCGACCAGGCGATGGTCTCGCTGGCGACGGTGCTCGAGGACCTCAACAGCCGCCTCCTGGGCTCGCTGGACGAGGAGCTCGCCCGGATGACCAGGGATTCCAAGGAGACGGGAGGGGGGTTGCAGAACATGGTGTACTATGGCACGAACACGCTCGTCGCGGTGCTCTGGCTGCTGCTCATCGTCCAGGCGACGTACAACGTCACGGAGACCGAGGCGGTGGAAGGGCGGGTCCAGGAGTTCGCGCTGGCCATGGACAGCCTGGTCGAGGTGCCGATCGCCGGGACGCCGGAGAGCGTGTTTGGGGCCTCTTCGCGCGGCAACATCAAGTGGAACTGGGATATTCGCGGGCTTCAGCGCGGGACCCTGGATGGTTACAGGGACCCGCTGAGCGGGCGCTATGTGGCGGTGGCGCCGGAGCGGGCGACGGACGCCATCCCGACGTTTGCCGGCCTCCCGGTCGGGAGGGTGCAAATGCAAAGCGGGTGGATCGCCACGGACATTGTGGGCGGGCAGTGGTCTGTGACTGCCACGGAACTCCAGCCTACGGCATGGGGCGACTTTGTGGAGCAGGAGGTGCCGCGCCTCCTGCGCGTGATGTATGTGGATGCCGACCTTCTCGGCCGCATTATTTTCGACGACTACGAGCGCCTCGCGGAGGAGAACCCCAGCATGCCCCCCGTGCGTATTTTCCGCCGGCTTCTCGCCGCGTCGGCCGCGGAAAACGCGGAGTTCATCAGCGCCTCGCTCAACTACGGGGCGAGCGCGATGATTCTCTCGGCGGCGATGATCAGCACCTACGTGGTGCGGAGGGCGCGGGCGCGCCCGGCCCTGAACCCCCAGACGGTCAGGCAGAGCGAGCTGGGTTCTACCTTTTCCGAGAGCGCTCCGGAAAGCAACCAGAAGGCGGTGAGGAGAGCGGCGGCGATCTTGAACGATGAGAACGGGGTCCTCATGGCCGTGAAGAAAATGGGGGAAAAACCTCAAGCCGAATAAATTTATTTAACGTTAACACTCGTGTCAGCACGCTTCTGGTGGCTGATGAAAAGATCCGCATGGAAAACCCGGGGCTGCTTCATGTAGGCCTCCTTCTCCTCCTGCGACAGCATGGACATCTGGGCACGGACGTAGGGGGAGTTGCGCACGCTTGACCAGGGGTTCCCGGAGACCTTTGTTCCCGTGAACGAGTTGGCGGTGAGGAGGCGAATCTGGAATCCGTCGCCGTTGACCATCTCAGAAACCCGCATGCCGCTGCGCTTCTCCCTCGCAATGATGTCCTTCTCGTACTTCTCGTAGTCCTTCATGTCCATAGTGTACCCGGTGACGTTATTTCCACTCGTGTTGGTGGTGAGCATCGAGTCGAAGAAGTCGTTGGCGATCTCCGTCTCCTCCTTGCTATCCGGCTCCGCCTGCTGCTCCGTCGCGAGCTTGAGGCCGGCCTGGATGACGCCGTGGACGACGGGGTGCGTGGGCCGGAGGTGCACCGTCTTCTCCTCCGGGACCTCCCGGAACCCCGGCGCGTCGCGCATGTTGCTCATGGAGTACTGGGTCGGGGTGTTGAAGCTGCCGCTGGCCCCAGTGGCCTTCTTGATGTTCTTGGTGTTCTCCTGGTTGACCCAATCGAGGAACGTCGGCTTGATGTCCGTCGACTTGGGGATGACGGTGTACGTTGTGATCATGTTGCGCGCCTCGGGGCCGATGATGGCGTGCCCCGCGGTGATCGTCAGGTCGGGGTCGGCGTGCACGCACGTCCCGCACAGGGTGTCCGTGTTCCCCACCTTCTGGCACCCCTTCACCACGATGGACACGGGGAAGGTCGAGCCGAGGTGGCGCAAGCTCATCCCCGTGATCCTGGCGTCCGTGCTCATCCCAAAGTGGGGGAGCGAGGTCATCGTGTTGTAGTGCTTCATGCTCCACGTGAGCAGCGGCCCCGGGTCCTTGGATTTCTCCAGCTCCTCCAGCGAGGCCGTGATCTCGACGTGCACGACGTTGGTCAGCGCGGAAGGCCCCTCGGATTCATCGGGGAGCCCGCTCTGCGAGGGCATGGGCCCGGAGGAAGCCTCGGGCGTGCGCGTCGCGGCGGCGCTGATCGCGCTCGACGAGCGCATAAGCTTCATCTGTGTGCCCTTCGGGCTCTCCTCGCGCGCGTCCTTCGAGTCCGAGCGGTGGCGCGACCGCTCGGAACGCCGGACTCGCCGCTCGCTTCCCCTCGTGGCCTTCGGTTTCCTGAGATTGGTGTCTCCAAATGAGCCGAACGAATCGTTGGGGCAAAGTCCTCTGTGTGCACTCATTTTCCTTTTTTTCTTTTATTAATGTCGTGTGGTCAACCGGAAGGACAGGTATTTTCGTCACGGCCGCTGGCTAAAAATTATAGATGGGAAATACCGCGCCCCCGCGCGGCCCGAGGCCCGCCAGCGTCCGGAGCGCCTCCGCCTTCTCCACCTTGGTCTCCGTCGGCGTGATTCCCTGTGTGTAGTGCGTGCCCCCGCGCCGCGTCGCCTGCTTCGTCTCCGACGCCGCGAGGATCGCCAGGCTCGAGCGCGTCTGCGCGTTGCGCATCAACAGCCTCCCGAGCGGCGTGTTCATGAACGAGCCGTCGGTGTACTGCACCTCCTTCACCATTCCGGCCCACGCCGGCGCCTGGGACACCACGGAAAGCGCGTATTCCGTCGCCGCGCGCGCCGGCGCCGTCATCGGCAGGATGTCCGGCAGGCTGGCGTCCGGCTTGTCCTTGTCCTGCACCGCCTTGCGCACCTGCGCGATCTGCGCGTTTAGCGACCGCAGCTGCGCCGCCGATTCGCGCAGCGCCTTGCGCTTGTAGCCGACGACCACATTCCACTCGGCCAGCTGCTCCGTCGCGATGTCCAGGAGCTCGTCGTACGCGCGCAACCACGCGTCCAGCCGCGCGAGGTACGGGTAGGCGGAGTACTTGACGTCCACGTCGAGGTAGCGCTGCGCCCGGTCGTCGATGCCCTGTTCGCGCGCCCCGAGGTCGGCGGGACGGGGCCTGGGGTTGAGGACGTCCGGGGGTCTCTCCACGAAGTCGCGGCTCTTGAGATCGGCGAACATCCTCGAGTTGAAGAGGGCCGTCGCCTCCCGCTCCAGCTCGCGGTACTGCTCGTCCCGCACGCTCGACACCCGCGCCTGCGTCTGGAGAAGCTGTGTGGCCTCTTGTACCCTGCCCTTAATCTCCTCCCCGGCCGCCAGAGGCTGGGCCGGGTCCGTCCGGTTTACGGAGTCCAGGACGCTGGCCGAAATGACCCTGGCAATCACTGCCAAAGAATCGGCAAGCGGTCCCTGGGTGGGGAGGGTTGCTAGCGTTCTGAGGGGAAGCATGGAAAGCATGGTGAAGAGCGAGAAGATCTCCGCATCGCCTCCATTTTCCGCCGCGTCGAGCAGGTCCTGGCCCTCTTGGGATTCGAAAAGCGCCACGAACTCGACCAGGTCGAAAGCGGCGGCGCCGTCCCGAACATCGACTTCGACCAGCCCATCGTCAATGCGAAATTTTGACACATTATCCTCGGCGTCCCCATAGATATTCGAAGCGCCGGTGGCCATCCTCCGGAGCACGTCATCGTCGTTCCAATCTGCATCGACAACAGGAATAAAGTTGATGATCCACCATACCCCGATCAGAAGCAGCAACGAGCGCGCACGAACGGCCCTCTCTGCGATTCGGTCGTCGGTGTCGCTAATCTTCCTGGCTGCCTTTATGATCTCCTCGAGAGGGGTTTGCACGGATCGCACCATCTCCTGCCTCTCCTGTGTTGCCGTGTCTTTCCATGCCTGAAGATCGAGGAAGAGGAAGGCGGGGCCGTTCGGCGAGGCGAAGTCGCCGAAGAAGGCGAGGATGGTGTCTCCCACCAGGTCGAAGTTGACCTCGCCGAGCCTCTTGGCATTGTTCGTCCCGACAAACGGCATGAGCGCGGAGACCATCAGTACGTAGGAGTTGACCCAGCGCAGGACGCGCGAGTTGGCCGGGCCGTTGCTCTCGCGCTCGACGCCGTGGAAGTTTTGGATGAGGCGGCGGATCTTCCGCACCATGGTGCGGTTGCTCTCGTTCATCTGCACCTGGTCGAGCATGCCGAGGTTGACCGAGGCGCGGTGCGCGTCGTCCTCGATCGAGCGCGCGGCCGCGTCGATGTGGCGCACGGCCGCGTCGCGCCGCTCCATCAGCTTGTGCATCTCCTTGTCCTCGCGGCCGCTGCGCAGCTCGGCGATGAACGGGGGGCTCAGCACCTCGTCGAGCTCGAGGCCGCGCGCGCCGGCCAGCGCGGTGAGGTACGGCGTCATCCAGTGCCCCTCGAGGGGGCCGAGCGACGCGCCCCACACCATGCCCGAGCGGTGCGTATCGTCGGCCTTCAGCATCGCGTCGGCGCCGATGTCTGTGTTCTTGGCGTGCTCGCCGAGCATCACGTCGGCGGTGGCCACATCAGTGAGCGCATTGTCCACCTCGGCGCGGAAGAGGTGCACGCCGTGGTCGGTCGTGCCGGTCATTTTGGAGCGCACCTCGTCGCTCGACACGTCGAAGCCGAGGGCGCGGAACTGCGCGGGCGGCACCATCCAGACGCCCTTCGGCTTGTCTTTCACGAGGCGGTCGAAGGAGCTACCCATGGCTCGCGCCTGCGCGAACTTGGGGCGCTTTTCCCCGCGCAGGAGGCCTTCGTCGTCGGTCTGCGGGGTGGCGACGAGGGCGTCGAGGCTCTGCCTCGTGTCTACCCATCTCGAGGGCATCGCTTCGTTCATTCTTTTTTCTTTTGTTTTTTATTGAGAAGTAACGGCATTCATTGCCAAACATGTTTTACAACTCGTCGCCGATGTAAAACTGGAGGTGGCCACCAAGCACGTGGCCAGTCTCGCGGGGCATCGCCGGGCGTGCCTCCTTTCCGTGCATGTTCAAGAACTTGCCTCCGATATTCGCCACCAGGTACTCCGGGAGCAGGTCGAGGGTCAGCGGCATCCCGGTCGCGAGCGCCTCCCACTCCTTCGCCGTTTTCGAGAGCGCCGCGTCGTCCTTGGGGACGATGAAGAGCAGCGGACCGTCCGAGGACGCCACGGCCGGGTCCGAGCCCCCGAGCGACGCCTTCGTGGGCTTCTCGGGCTTCTCCTTGAAATCCCCGATCCAGTTCATGATGCGCTTGATCAGCGTCGGGCGGTCGGTCGGCTGATTCGCCGGGCTGGGGAGCGTGGGGTCGGGGTCGATCTCCGTGTAGTCCTTGCCCTCGCGCTGGAGCCCGAGCGGCCCCGGGACCGGGTCCACGTCCTGGTTGAAGTCGTGCTCGCCATCGGGATAAACGAATTCGTCATGCGGCTCGACCGTCACGAAGGTGATGCCGTCGGCGATCTGGCCGCCGAACTCGGGGCGCGGGTCGGGGGAGTTGCTGTGCAAGTTCTTCATGATGCGGATGAGCTGCGAGGGCATGTTGCCCGGCTCCGGGACGTCCTTGTCGTACAGGGCGTCGATGAGATCCGAGTCCGTCTGCGCGCCCGCGAGGGACTGGACGATGAAGGCGTAGAAGCCGATGAGGACGCGGCGCGCGCACACGTTGTTGCGCAGGTCGCTGACCGTCTGCACCGCGAGGCCCTGTGGCATGCCGGGCTCGTCGCGGTTGTACGAGAAGTACGTGATGAGTGCCTCGCCAAAGGCGCGCGCCGACGCCTGGTTGAGCGGCGGCGTCATGTCGATCATGCCGAGGCCCGACATCACCTCGTTGAGCGTCATCTCCGGCAGCTCGACGTCCGGAAGCTTGGGCGGCCTGGGCCCCCTGGCCTCCAGCTTGTTCATCACGCAGTTGATGAACGCGGCCGGCGCGCTGTACACGTAGCCGGGGTGCTTCTCGATGGCGCGGCGGCGTTTCAGCTCCTGCTCCAGCGCCGAGTGCTTCCGCGCGACGTCCACGCTCATGTCCCGGACGCGATCGCGGGCCTTGAACAACACGATCTCCGAGTTCTCCGTGTCCTGGATGGTCGCGGCCAGAAGGATCGTCAGCAGGAGGTAGCGCACCACGCGCCGGTAGACCTCGACGCGGACGCCGTTGGACCGGAACGTGTTCTGCGTAAACACCATCACGTAATACGCGACGCGCTCGGCGTCCTTCCGCGACTGCGCGCTGAACTCATCAAACCCCTTGCGCACCGAGAGCTGCGCGTATTTCTGCGCGCTCGTCACGATCGACTGGTAGAAGTCGTCGAGCAGGTGCGCGACGTGCGTGCGGTGGTGCACGCTGCTCGCGCTATACCGCTCCGCCAGCTCCCTCAGCTCATCGTCGCTCTTCGTGTCGAAGTCGTCCAGCGCGAGCTTTGCCGGCGGCGTCCTCGCGACCTTTGACCCCGCCGGCATCTTGCCGGTCTTCAGCGCCGGCACGAGCTTCGACGAGCCGTGCATCCGGTTGCTGGTCTTGTACGCCGCGGCCCCCAGCATGGAGTGGACGACGCCTTCGTCCATCTTGCCCCCCGTCATGCTGTGCACCTTCGCGAGGTCAAACGCCTCGTGCAGCAGCGCCGCCGTCTTGAGCACCTCCGTCCCCGCGGCCTTCTGGCCGAACACCTCGCCGGAGAACTCGGCGTTCGCGGCCGGCGCGCCCTCCTTGAACGCCTCGTTGGAGAACTCGGCGTTCGCGTCCGGCACGCTACTCTCGAACTTCTCGTCAGAGAACGGCTGCGCCTGCTCCTCCTCGATCTCCGCGTCGAGCTCCGCGTCCGTGGGAAGGTCCTTCGCGGCCTCCTCGCGCACCTTCTTCTTCTTCAGCCGCTCGGACGCCTCCGCCGCGCGTCTCGCCGTGCGATCGCGCTCGGATTCCTGGCGGAGCTTGTACGTTCCCGTGCGGAGGGACTCCCGCGCCACGTTCCTGTCACGCCTGCCTCCGATGAAGGCGGCGTCCGACGGCGCGCTCGTCGGCGCCGCGTCGAGGAGGCCCTCCTTCCCGGCGACCAGCGCCTCAATCGCCTTCATCGCGTCGCTCTTGCCGCCAGCGGCGGCCGAGTGCGGAGCGGCCGCGTGCTGCGCCAGCGGGGATGCCGGGGGCGATCTCTGGCCGCGGCCGCGGCCTTGGGGCGGAGAACCGTGCTTGCCGCGCCCCCGGCCGCCCGTAAACCGCGCGGCGCCAATGGGGGTGGAGAAGGTGCCGCCGCCACCTGAGATTCCATCATCATTTATTCTGAAACTCATGTTTTTTTATTTTTCCCGGGTATTAAGAATGCCCGCGCCCTCCCACAAAATCTGCCGCGGGCCGGGCCGAGCCAGCCCCCAGCCCGCTTTTCTCCTCCAAGGAGAAAAGCGCCGCCAGGATTAAAAAGAAAAAAAATATGTCGTGGTTTGCCTCATGGTGGATGCTACCGTTCCGGTGCCTGATTAGCCCGGTCCTCTCGACAGAATCGTACAACCGCCTAATGCGCGGGGAGCCGCTCAACGACGCGCAGCGCCAGGTGTTGATGGAAAACAAAAAGGAATTGTCGGCCATGAAGTTCAGCGAGGTGCTTGCCACGCTTTCCGCGACACAGGATCTCCTCGAGCGGGAGAAGGATGAAGCGCTGCGCGCCGCCGCCAAATTCCGAGATGGAATGAAGGCGGCCCAGAGCGGGGCGGACTCGGCACACAGCCGCAAGAAAATCGCGGAATATAGAAAAGGCGCCCTCGAGCACATGCGACTCGCCAAGGAAAAGGAAGAACTCCTAAAGACCGTCCGGTCGAACAGGGCGAGCCTGGAGACGCGCAGCCTCCAGATCGACAAGGCAGACATCAACAAGACGACTGTCGACGCGCTCCGGGCGGCGCGCGAGTACCTCCAGGTAAACGACGGCGAGGATACGCTGGAGGAAGTGCGCAGGCTGGACAGAGAAATCGCCGCCCTGACCACCGACACGGACGACGTGGGCTCCGTCCTCTCCACCCCCGTCGGCGGCGCGATGCCCGTGGACGACGACGAACTCATGGAGGAGCTGGATTTGCTGTACCCTACGCCCATGCCAAGCGCGCGCTCGAGCACGACCATTGGGAGCCGGGCGCCCGCCTCTGTATTAAATCCCAGCCGCCCCGCCCACGCGCCATATTTGCCGTCAAGGCGCACGGCTAAGGGAAATATGGATTAATTTTTTAAAAATAAAAATTTATTAAATGCTGAAGGAGTTCGTGGACGAATTTTCGAGCGATGAGATGAGCGGCGCGGATGCGCAGGGCGGGCAACCCCCGATCCCCGGAGATGAAAATCCGAGGGATGGCCTGGTCGAGGAGATTCCAGGACACCTGGAGACAATCACTTCGAGAATGATCCGGGGCGGCAAGATGAAACCCTTTCCCCCGATGGACGAGGAAGACGGGGGCAGGAACGCGCAGGTTTCCTCGCTCCTGCAAGCTGCGATGGAGGCTGCGCCGCCCCTTCAGGACGCGGCGCAAACGAACGGGCACATGGCGCCCCCTCCGACCTCGAAGTGCGGCACCGTCCTCGAGATGAAGTCGACGCACGTCCGGATGAGGGCCGACAATAAGCATAAGAAACGGGCAAGCGGCGCGTCGGTGGAGGTGGTTCATCCGTCCGGAAAAAGAGTACCGGTGAAAAGCGCCTCACTGAGAGGGATGTACTACCCATACGCGATGCGGCGTTGGAAGGCCAACTTGCAGAAGACAGGCATAGTGGACAAGGTCCCCACGGCCCGCGTGGTTACCAAGTCGAAGGACACCACGGTCACGGTGTTCGAGATGAACACGGTCTTCCTCAATCTGCACTGGAAGGACCTCGCGCAGGCGTTCGAGGCCAACGAGGGGCCGCTGTCGATCGGGGAGTACGTTCGCTCGCACAACGACGAACAGCCCTCTCAGCGGTGCATTATCCCGTGCGTCGCGATCACGAAGAAGATGGTGGAAGTCCTCGGTGGACTCACCTCGTGGGAGAGGATTTTTTCGGCGCTCCTGCGCGACTTCGGCAGGTCGCACCTCGACCTCTTCAGCTACATGTGCCTACGTCGCATGCACGTCACGTACGGCCCCGTCGGCCAAGAGTTCCGACCCGCGATCCCCACGAGTGTGGTTAATACCTTCGCGTTCCGCGTGGGCACGACCTCTGTCGAGGTGGAGGAGCCGCCGCCGATACCTGCGGAGGCCACTCTCTATGCGTGGACCAAGCGGGCGCCAGATTCTCTCCCTGCGTATGCGCTGGATTTCGTCAACGACCCGCAGTCGTTCTACACGGAGGAGGCCGCGGCGAGGCAGGCGGCGGAGGCCGTCCACAGGGGCACCATGAGGGACGTGCAGAACAACCCGGTGGGCGAGGCCTCGGAAGAGGGGGGCGACGAGATCGGGATGCTGATGCCGCTGTGGTTCGCGCCGGCCATCGCGTACTACGCGCGCGCGAACCAGACGGGCGCGGCGGAGGCGGCCGCCTCTGCGGTCCACGGCGCGATCTCGACGCTGTGGCGCTCGGCCTTCGCGGACGAGAACAAGGACACGCTGCTGGTCACGCAATCTTTTGTGATGCGAGCGCACACGCACCTCAGCCGAGTTGTGGACGGCCGCTTCTTGGAGGCGGCCGCGCGACAGCGCATTCTGGCACGTGCGTACCAGGAGAAATCTGATGCGGCGGCGGCTTTTTTGGAGGAAAGGGTCACGGAAGGCCTCGCGGATCCTGAAATGGAGAGAATGGCGAAGAGGCTGAGGACCCCTCCCGACCTGCTCAAGGAGTGGAAACAGGCGGATCGCGGCGGGTGCCAGTAAAACGAAACAAATAAAAAAGAAATGTTTTTCCGAATGAATCCGAACCTGCGCCTCATGGTGCAGGTGCTTTTATTAGTGTTTCTGCTGGGCACAGCGTTCGCGGAAAAGGCATTCCAGCCCCCCCGGTTCATCAAGAAGGAGGACGCGGCGTTCGGGATGGAGGGCAAGCCGCGCGTCGAGGACGCCGTGACGGGCGTCAGCCACGAGCAGGGCAGGCGCGCGCAGCGCTACCAGGTGACGGGGCGGATCGAGGGCGGCCTGCGCCACGCGCGCCAGGTCATCGAGGACCAGGGCTTCCGCTTCGGCGGCCGCGTCGGCTCGTTGCCCGACCGCTACATCGCGTGGAAGCACTGGGAGGACGCGGCGACGCCGCACAGCCTCCACGACCACATGTCGGAGTTCACGCCGCAGGAGCCGGTGCTGCGCACGATCCGCACGCCGAGCGGCTTCTGGGACGCCGCGGCGGGCTCCGACTTCCCGCTGCAATGGAACCTGCACGGCGGCTACGCCGGGTATGAGATGAACTCGCTGCCGAACCTGAACGTGCTGACGGCGTGGGCGCGCCACGGCATGACCGGCGAGGGCGTGGTGGTGGCCGTCGTGGACGACGGCGTGGACAAGACGAACACCGGCCTCGCGGACCGGCACGTCGACGAGCTGGAGATCAACATCCACGAGAGCACGCCGGGCCGCCACGGCACGGAGATGGCGGGCATCGTCGTCGCCAAGGCCGACGCCGAGTGCAACATCGGCATCGCGCCGCGCGCGCGCTTCGTGGACATCCCGCTGATCGCGGACCACCTGCACACGGACGCGGACGAGGCGACCGCGCTGTCGCACGGGCTCTGTGGCACGGAGGACGCCGACGACGCCAACTGCGTGCGCATTTACACGAACTCGTGGGGTCCGTCGGACGAGGGCGTGGACAACAACTACCCGGGGCCGCTGACGATGGAGGCGATCGCGCTGACGGCCTCGCGCGGCGGCTTCGTCTTCTTCGCCGCCGGCAACGGCCGCAAGAACCACGACAACTCCAACCTCGACGGGTACGCCAACCACCCGGCGGCCATCGCCGTCGGCGCGGTGAACTACCGCGGCTACCGCTCGTCGTACTCGGAGCCCGGCGAGAACGTCTTCGTCACCGCGCCGTCGAACGACTACGACTTCCGCGGCGTCGTCGCGCCGACGCCCGGCCTGCACGGGTGCACCAAGAACGCCGGCGGCACCTCGGCCGCCGCCCCGCAGGTCGCGGCGCTCACCGCGCTCATGCTCCAGAAGAACCCCGCCCTCAACTACCGCGACGTCAAGCACATCCTCACGCTCTGCTCCGACATCATCGACCCGTTCAACCAGATGGACCACGTGGGCGTCTGGGTGCAGAACGGCGCCGGCTTCAACCACTCCTCGCAGTACGGCTTCGGCCTCCCCGACGCCGACTACTGCCTCGACCTCGCCGCCGCGTGGAAGGGCGTGCCCACCATGAACGTCGAGGAGGTCGAGATCCCCATCCAGCACCTCGCCACCAAGCAGAGCACGCGCAACACCATCCGCTTCAACATCTCCGCCGTCGACGTGCCGGAGATCCGCCACCTGGAGACCGTCGCGCTATACCTCTTCATGGAGTGCGGCTCCACCCAGTTCACCACCTCGGCGTCGCTCGGCAAGGTCGGCGTCACGCTCCGCTCGCCCTACGGCACGACCGCCGTCCTCCTCGACATCGACAACAACCTCGCCATCCCCGCCATGCACCACATGTTCACCGCCGCCAAGTTCTGGGGCGAGGACCCCGCCGGCCGCGCCGACGGCGCCACCGGCGCCGACCACTGGGGCACGTGGTCCATCGACATCATCAACTACAGCCGCAGCTGCTACGTCGACATGGCCAGCCCCGTGCTCACGCTCTACGGCACCGCCGACGCGCCGCTCGAAAAGGCGCTCGCCGGATTTTCTGCTGCATAATAAACCAATTAAAAATAAAAATGTCAGAAGACATGACGTTCTACGAGAAGATCGGCGCCGCCAAGGTCAAGAAGAACACGCATCCAGAAATGGATCTTCACTGTAATCATCCCGCGTGTTCAGTGCGTAGTCCCACTGCCATGTTTTCGCCTTTCGAGGATTTCGAGCCGCGTTCTTTGTGCAAGAAGCACGGCAAAGATAAGAGGACCGGCTTAATTACAACAATACCCTTCGATAGGGATGATCTCGATCCCCGCGAACCTAATTGCTCGATGTCCGAGTGTACCCAGCTCAATTATCATCGTGGCAACTACAAGCGTAGACAATGGCTGTTTTATTGTGGGGTGTGCAAATCGTCCGCATGCGTCTGGTGTGCAAAGAAATGCCACGAGGCGGGTCATGTGCTCGATGGTGTGGAGTATCGTACGGGCGATTGTAGCAGGACCACAATCCTTTCGGTGAAACATGTCTTCGAGGCTTCTTACACCACTCCATTGGGAAAGAAGGTGAAGGTTGAGCACGTCCTTCCAAATATGAACAGAACCAATAGCGCGAGCCCTA